>Ga0115002_10000965_pt1 | contig 40251 bp, 35 predicted proteins | sample ArcticOcean_MG_C_8_FD_89576 | JGI IMG/M metagenome (GOLD analysis project Ga0115002, IMG submission 89576) | Marine microbial communities from western Arctic Ocean - ArcticOcean_MG_CB11_86 | ecosystem: Environmental > Aquatic > Marine > Oceanic | place: Arctic Ocean: Canada Basin | collected... | reverse complement strand
ATGCTGCCGACCACGTAGCTGGACGCATCACTGGAGAGAAACAGGGCGGCTCCCTGAATTTCTTCCATCCGCCCCCAACGTTCCAACGCGACTGCGCCCACGATAGAAACCTTCGCTTCCTCGGTGTCAGCAATCGGCACGTTCATCGGTGTCAGGAACGGGCCGGGGCAAATGGCGTTGCAGGTGATGCCGAACGGGGCCAGCTCCAGTCCTAACGCACGCGTCATCTGTACCACAGCCCCCTTGCTCGACGCATAAGGCGTGCGGTTCGCCAAGCCAACAATCCCCAACGTGCTTGCCATGTTGACGATGCGACCGTACTTCGCCGACTTCATGTGCGAAACAACGGCCCGGCAACAGAGCCAAATACCGTTGACGTTCACGTTGAGCACCTGCTGGAACTCGTCGAGTGAAAGCTCGTCGATGGGGCCGCGAATGTTGATGCCCGCGTTGTTGATTAAGATGTCGATCTTGCCGAACTCCGACATCGCCCGGGTCACCATACTGTCGACTTCGTCGGGGTTGGTGGCGTCGGCCTTAATGCCGATCGCTCGGTGACCGAAATCGGCCGCAATTTGTTCGGCGGCGGCGACCGCTTCGTCTTCATGACGGCTTGTTAGCAGGACATCGGCTCCGGCAGAGGCCAGGCCAGCGGCCATCGCTTCCCCCAACCCTTTGGAACCACCGGTGATGATGGCGGATTTCCCTGTGAGATCGAATTGCTTGATTCCGGACAGCATGGGGGAAGTCTCCTGAAGTTGTTTGGTTGTGAATGTGAGAAAGTAAGTTTTCGGGAGAAGTAACAAACCTACGGATTGGAGGCAGCCGCGACCCAGAGCGTCCCTCGCTGACGCGTCGGGTTAGGATTGTCCGGCCACGAGCGAAATATGGTCGGTTTGGGTTGTATCGGTTTCCGGGAAATCGTTGCGGAAGTGGACGCCTCGGCTTTCCGTGCGTGCGATGGCCGCGGCGATCATTGTGCGGGCGACGAGCAGCATGTTCTGCAACTCCCATCCGTTCGGGTCGGCGAATTCACGGGCCGAGACGTAGCGGTCCCAGAACTCGACCTGCTGTTGTGCCTGCGTCAAACTTTCCGCATCGCGTCGAATACCCACACTCCGCCACATCAGGCTACTGAGAGAATTACCCAAGTCGACGAGGTTGAGTTCTTCGTCGTCGTGATCGGGAGCAGGCCAGTCCGACGTGAGCGGGAGAGCCGTGAAGTGATCGGGGACGTTGATGGCCGCCGCCGAGGCACCCTGCCCGGCACTGGCACCAAAGACCAAGCCTTCCAGTAGGCTGTTCGACCCCAACCGGTTCGCTCCATGTAGCCCGCTGGATGTCACTTCGCCAGAGGCCCACAGGCCGGGCAACGTGGTTTGCCCGTGCGAGTCGACGGTAAGCCCGCCGATCATGTAATGCGCACCGGGACGCACGGGGATGTGATCGGTCGTGATGTCCAAACCGAACTCGGCACAGACGGCACCGATATGCGGAAACCGTTCCCGCACCATCGCTGCGTCGAGATGTGACAGATCGAGATAGACACAGGGATGTCTCGTTTTCGCCATTTGATCGGTGATTGCCCGGCTGACAACGTCCCGAGGAGCCAATTCAAGAGCGTCGCTGTAATCGCTCATGAAGCGATCGCCGCGTGAGTCGATCAGGTAGGCCCCTTCGCCACGAACGGCTTCCGAAATGAGATGCCTCGAACCACCTGCGATGTAAAGTACGGTGGGATGAAACTGCATGAACTCCATATCGCGCAGTTCGGCTCCCGCGCGGCAGGCGATGGCGTGGCCGTCGGCGGTGGCAATTTCGGGGTTGGTCGATTCGCGATACAGGCGGCCGGCTCCTCCGGTGGCAAGAATTGTCTGCTTGGCCCAGATGAACGTCTTGCCGTGGCCCGGATTCCAGACCAGGGCACCTTGACAGCGGTTTTCGTGTGTTAACAGGTCGATTGTGAAAGTCGATTCCCAAATCTCGACCGACTTTGATTCACGAACCCGCCGGTTCAAGGCCCGCATGACTTCCTTACCGGTGGCATCGCCCAAAGCGTGCGCAATGCGGCGGTGACTGTGTCCCCCTTCTTGGGTGAGGGCGATTTTTCCGTCATCTTTATCGAACTGGGCACCAAGTTGCACCAGTTCGATAATCCGCTGTGGGGCGTCGCGAACAACCATGTCGACCACGTTAACATCGCACAAACCCTTACCGGCGGAGAGTGTGTCGGCCACATGTGAGGCAAAGTCATCGAGCGGATCGAGCACACCGGCGATTCCACCCTGAGCGTGCGCACTATTGGACTCAGCCAGGACGTCCTTGGTGACAACGACAACACGCAAGGACGGATCGACCGCCAACGCGGCGCGGTTGCCCGCAATGCCCCCACCAATAATGAGCACGTCGGCGAACGTGTGTTGAACCCGTTTCGGATCGAAACGCACGAGATAGCGCCGCTTCGGTTCGACGTGCAACGCTTTCACAGTAAGTTCTCCCGACGGAAGTCGGCCGCAACCGATCAGATTGTCATCGCCATGAAGCCGCCGTCAACGACGATGTTCTCACCGGTCAGGAAACTTCCGGCCTGCGGAGACGCCATCAGCAAAATCGCCCCGGCGAGCTCTTCCGGCGAACCGAAACGGTCGATTGGTGTGTGACGCATGATGCTCTCGATGCGATCGGGCGTGAGCACCTTGCGGTTTTGTTCGGCGGGGAAGAACCCCGGCGAGAGGGCGTTGACCCGCACCCCCTGCGATGCCCATTCGCGGGCGAGATTCTGTGTCATGTTGATGACGGCCGCCTTGGTCGCGGCGTAAGTGTAAACGCGAGAGAGGGCGGTAATGCCCGACAGTGAAGCGATATTGATGATCGAACCGGCTGTCTTCTTCTCCAGCATGTAGGCTCCGAAAACCTGGCACCCCAACCGCACGCCGCGCAGGTTGACGTTCAGAATTCGCTCCCATTCGTCGTCGTCGATTTCCAGGAACGGTGTCGCCGAGTTGATGCCGGCTCCGTTGACGAGCACGTGCAATTCGCGATCGGATGTTTGCAGGTGCGTGACCAGCGATTCAAGATCGTCGCGCGACGTGGAATCGGCGGCGAAGAATTCACCCGTTCCACCCGCATCGACGATCCGCTGGACACACGCGTCACCTCGTTCGGCGTTTCGCCCGACAACAACGGTATGAGCACCCGCGCCCGCGAGCGCTTCCGAGAACGCACCACCCAGCACGCCGGTTCCACCGATGACAACGGCCGTCTTGCCGTCGAGGCCGAAAAGTTTCTGCAAATAGCCGGCCGAGTCCATGAAGTCACTTCCCGAGTTGAAAGAGAACAATTCCTCACCCGACGCGTCAGCGAGGGACGCCGTGTGACGTTCCAGAGCGTCCCTCGCTTATGCGTCGGGTTGTGATTTCTATCCGATGAATTCGATTTTGACCGGGTCGGGAATCACGCCGGCCTGGTGTGCGCGTTCGAGTAACAAGGCAACTGCCTCGCGTCCTCGCTCGCCGAAATCGAGAGTCCAATCGTTGACGTACATCCCGACAAATTCATCCGCCTTGCTGCGATCAAGATTGCGGCCGAATTGCAAAGCGTATTCCAACGCCTCGGCCCGATGATCCAGCCCGTATTGAATGCTCTCTTTGAGCAGGACGGTCACTTCGTCCATCGTCTCGCGACCGAGATCTTTTCGGATGGCGTTCGCACCCAGAGGTAACGGCAAGCCGGTTTCTTCCATCCACCATTTGCCCATGTCGACAATCAGGCTGAGACCTTGGTCAGCGTAGGTCAACTGGCCTTCGTGAATAATCAGCCCGGCATCGACTTTCCCGGCTTCGACAACATTCAGGATTTCGTCGAACGGATGTATTTCGTACTCGAAGTCGTCACCCAGCAGAAGTTTCAGCGTGAGAAAGGCGGTTGTCAATGTGCCGGGAATGGCGATTCGTTTGCCTCGCAGGCTATCGATGCTGCCGGCTTCACGAGCGACGACCATCGGGCCGTAGTTGTCGCCCATGCTCGCACCGCAAGCGCAGATCGCGTACTTATCGGTCATGTAGGCGTAGCCGTGCAGACTGACAGCCGTCAGTTCCAACTCGCCTTTCAAAGCACGATGGTTCAACGTTTCGATGTCTTGCAGCGTATGCCTGAAGTCGAAACGCCCGGTCTCGATCTTGTCGTTCGCCAAGGCGTGAAACATGAACGCGTCGTCGGGGTCGGGACTGTGGCCGACATTGATAATTGTTTGCACCTGAGTCATCTGTGCGGGTCGCTTCCTGCAAGGGGAATCGGATGGTTGAGACAAGTCACGAGCCTACTCTCGCCACCCCATGCGGGCAACCGAGAAGGCCGTTGCCCCATCTTAGGCGGTTACCTGGCGAGGGACCACGTTCCGACGAGGAAAAGTTTCCCCGCGTCTCTTCCTGCCCATTTCTGGCCCCTTTGGCTGCGATGTTCCTTGGCTCTTTGCTCGTGACGTCAGCACCGCGTTTGTCGGCACAGGCCGACAATTCCCTATTGCTGGTCACTCGGTGTGGCAATTTCTCACCATTTTGACTCATGGAGAGCGCAGGATGCCGAGGATGGCGCAGAATTGGCAGCCCCCCCTTCAATAGACAGGACTGACACCATGACTGCCCCGATTTTTCTCCCCCCCGACGCCGAAGCGCGTCAAGCGATGCTTCAAGAACTCCACAGCCAGTCGGAGATCCCCCGTGACGCAGCCCATCGGGCCGAACACGAGATTGAGTGATCTGGACATAGCGTGATCTGTAAGTGGCCCGCGTCGCAACGCGGCGACCGGTTCTTGAATCGACTCTTGAATCAAGGGCAGATCACGGCTCGGCCGACTCCGCCTCTCGTGTGTTATTGAGAATGCGGTCGACCAGCTGTTGTGGCGTTTCCTGGCCGGTGATCTCCACGGGATGGCATTCGACGAGATTGCGGAACCAGGTGTGTTGTCGCTTGGCGAATTGGCGCGTGCGAGTTTTGACACATTCGATCGCCGCGTCGAGGTCAACCTCTCCCTCGATGGCGTCAAAGAGTTCCTTGTACCCGAGCGCCTGGCGTGCCGTGTGGCTTAAGGGCTTTTCCGCCGACAGCAGGCCGCGCACTTCCTCGGCCAAACCGCGTTCGATCATTGTGTCGACTCGCTCGTCGATCCGCCGATACAACCAGTCGCGCGGCGGGAAGAGCCAATCGACATGTTGCGGCTGCTCGGCCGTTGGCAACGGATGGTGCTGGTGTTGCTCGGAGAGCGGTCGCCCCGTGAGTTCAAAAACTTCCAAGGCACGGATCACTCGGCGCATGTCGTTCGGATGCAGTTTCTCGGCGGAAGCGGGGTCGACTTCCCGGAGACGGTCATGCAGCCAACACGGCTCGTGAGTTTTGGCTTGTTCTTCGAGACGACGTCGCAGTTCCCAGTCAGCAGACGGTCCTTCAAAGACGCCGCGCAGGATGCTTCTCAGGAAAAGTCCCGTTCCGCCGACGAATAAGGGGACGCGACCTCGGACAAGAATATCGCGACAGCACTGTTCGGCCTCGCGCAGATATTCGGCCACGCTGTATTCTTCGTGGGGTGCAATGACGTCGATCAAATGATGCGGAATGCGTGCCTGCTCTTCCGGGGAAGCCTTGGCCGTGCCGATGTCCATTCCCACGTACAACGCCATCGAATCGAGCGAAAGAATTTCTCCGCCGATGTGTTCGGCCAGCAGCAGACCCGTCTCGGTCTTCCCGCAGGCCGTCGGGCCGGCGAGAAACCAGCAGGCTTTCAAGATTTCAGGAGCAAAGCGCATCGCAAATTCGAGGTTGGTCGGGTCGGGGCTTTTCCGATGGGAAGTTGAACTCTACCATGATGTAAGAGTCTCATCGACGATACCTATCAAGTGATTTTTCACCCATGCCGCGATTCGAGCTTTCCCTCGATCTGAATTGTTCGCCCGAGGTTGCTTTCGATTTCCTGTTGCGTCCTAAGAATATCGCCCTGATTACGCACGAATCGATGGGGCTGAAATTCGTCGATCCGCCGGAAGTGCTGCAAATGGGCAGCCGGTTAGAGTTTCACGTGGTCGTGCATGGGCAGACGCAGACGCTCGTCCACGAAATTATCTCATTGGACGAGCCTTCCCAGTTCACCGAACAGCAGGTGAAAGGGCCGTTCGGTCGATTTGTGCATGAACACGTTATGGAAGCGACCGACACCGGCAGCGTTCGGCTGGTGGACCGTATCGAGTTCGAACCTCCGAGTGGTTTGTTAGGATTCATTCTGACGGAGAAGCGAATTCGCTCGTCGTTGGAAGAAGGCTTCGCGCATCGACACAAGGAATTGGGGCAACTGTTGCAGCAGGTAGACGCATGACGGGCCACTTTCTCAAAAAACAATCGACCGTGCAATGAATGAAAAACGACCTTCAAAACAGAGCCGCGATGGTGCCACATTTCTGGCATTGGGGGTGGTGGTTTTCATTGGGTGCAGCTTGCTGGCATTCATGGCGGTTGTCATTCCCGGATTGAGTGGGGTATTGGGAGTCATCGGGTTTCTGATGTTCACCATTGTCTTCCATTACGTCGTCTGGGGACGCTGGATGTCTCGGCGGCCGCTTGCCGAGGATGACGATACCAATGATTGAGGGCGCATGAAAAAACGGGCCGACAGCGTGTGCTGTCGACCCGTTCAATGTCCTTCTCGCAGCGGACCCGTTACTTGTCCGTCTTCTTCTTCTTCTTCTTCTTCTTTCCGCCAGCTGCCTTTCTCTTCTTGGCTGCTTCTTTGAGCTGATCTTTCTGCTCGGCGGTCAAAATTTCGCGAAGCTTGGTCTGAAACTCCTGAGTCAGCTTCCGCTGCTCCTTGCGAATTTCCGTGATTTGCTTCTTCTGCTCGTCTGTCACCTTGGCTGCTGCGTCGGCTGCGGCTGCCAGCTCTTGGCGTTTCTTGCCGGATTTTCTGGCTTCCTGGAACGCTTTGGCCCGAGCCTTTCTCTGTTCGGGGGAATACACACCAGCGGACTTGGTGCCGATGTCAGTGAACTTGCCAGCGAATTCACTTTGCAGCGCCTTGACCTTGGCCTGCTGCTCTTCGTTCAGAACAACCGACTTGGGAAGCCGCGTAGGAATGGAAACGGCCGGTCGCTTCCTTTTGTTGCCCTTTTTCTTCTCCGCTTTTTCGTCGGCGGCCATCAACGGGGACGTCAACAAAGCCACCATCGACAGTGTCAGCAGTACGCGGGTGAACTTCTTCATGTTTCGTCTCTCCAAGTGTTACTCAAAACGTAAAATCGACAAGCGTATGAGAAACGCCCTTTTCCGAATTCACAAGAGAACACGGAGAGGGGCGGGAAAGTTGCGCTGGATCAGGAGAAGAGTTCCTTGATCACACTTCCGTTACGAACGATCGAAATCGGCCGACCGGATGTGGAATGATATTCCTTGGTGTGATCGATTCCCAAGTTGTGATACAGCGACGCGGCTGCGTCATCGGGAGCAAAGCCCTTGCCGTCGGCGGGGAGAGTGGCTTTGTCGTCACTTTTTCCGACGACTTGCCCGTTTCGCATGCCGCCACCCGCCATGAGCATGAACATGCAGCGGGGGTAGTGGTCGCGTCCGCCTTCGGCAGTTCGGGTATTGATTTTCGGCGTGCGGCCGAATTCACCGGTAACGAAGACGGCTGTCGAATCGAGCAGCCCCTTCTGATCCAAACCGGCGAGCAGCGCGGACAGTCCTTCATCGAGGGTGGGTAGCAACCGCGTGGACAAACTGGTGAAGTTGTCGCGGTGCGTGTCCCAGCCACCGAGACTGACGGTCACGAACCCGACACCCGCTTCGACCAAACGCGAAGCCAGCAAGCAACTGACGCCGAACGCATTCTCGCCGAACGGCTTGGCGAATTCGGGAGATTCCTTGCTGATATCGAAGGCTTCCCGTGCCCGTTTGGACGTGATCATCGAGTAGGCCTTCTGGCCGAACTTGTCCAAACCGTCGAGCAGTTGGCTGTCTTTCTCGAAACCGCTGAAGGTTTTGTCGAGGTCTTTCAACAGGCCTTGTCGTTTTTCAACGTCGGCAATCGTCACGCCGTTACCCAACGAAATGCCACGGACGCTGTAGGGTGCGCCGGCACGCGGAGCACCACCGGTACTCAACGGGGCGTATTTCACACCCAGAAAACCGGGACGCTGTCGACCGTTGCCAACGGTGACGGATGAAGGAAGATCGGACGCGCCCCCCAACCCTTCCTTCGCCGTGACAGCCGCGTAGCCGGGATACTCAAGTGAGGGCAGCGGCTTGGTTCCCGTGTTGACGTACTCGGAACCGAGTGCGTGGGCACCAAGAGTGTGACTGACGCCGCGAAGAATGGCGAACTTGTCCATGTTCTGCGCGAGCTTGGGAAGATGCTCGGAGATCAGGATGCCTTCGACGTTCGTCTGAATCGGATTGAACGTGCCGCGATATTCCTTGGGGGCATCGGGCTTCAGATCGAAGGTGTCCATGTGGGACGGGCCGCCGGGCAGGTTGATGAAGATGGCCGCCTTGGCTTTGGCCGCTTCCTTCACTTCGCCCGCGTCGACCATTCGCAAGTAGCTGCTCAACCCTAACCCAGTGCCGCCGATGGCTCCGACCTTCAGGAAGTCGCGTCGCTTGAGTCCGTCGCATGTTTTGTGCTGTGTCATTCCGTCATTCCTTTTGGGAGTTGCTAAGTTGTTTAAATTGTGTTTCGAGTTTCGTGTAAAAAACTTTGGATGGTTCTAACGCCAACGTCGTTCTAGTGGTTGACGATGAACTCCTTCGTGTTGAGCAAGGCCCAGAGGAGTCCGCGGATACCGTCGACCGTGTCGCCGGATTCCTCGATGTACTGTCGCGACCGGGAGAGTTCCTCGTCGGTCGGATAACGCGAGAGCGTTCGCAGGTAGGCCTGCTTGACGACATCGGACGCGTTCAGTTCGGCAACCTTCTCACCGCTGGCGGCTGGGGTACCAGGTCGGGCGGCCGGTTTTTCGGCTTGTTTCCGGAAAGCGGTCAAACGCTGTCGCAACTGCTTAACCAACTTGTCGTTGCCTTGCTTCTTGGCCCGAGCAATCTGTTGTTGGAGCTGTGCAAGGCGCTTACTGGCGTTGGCTGCTTGACCGGCGTTGCCACCTTTGGCTGCCTTCTTGAAGAAGGCAATTCGCCGTTCCAGTTGTGTTACTAACTTGTCATTGCCTTGCTTCTTGGCCTGTTCAAGTTGCTTCTGAGCTTGGGCGAGCCGCTGCTTGTAGCTGACCGGTTGTCGTCGCCGCCCGCCCGTTGCTGCAGCAGTCACCTTGGGTTGGAAGCGTGCTCCTAACTCCTTGGAGACCTGATCGAGCCAACCCGTGTTGCGACGATCTATCGCGGCGAGCACTTCACGGTCGTTTTGCAGATAGACCGTTTGCAACAGGCTGGCTTCCATCGAACGGTCGCAATCGCAGTTACTCTCGCGAGTGGAGCGTCCGAAGATCGACAACGCATAAGCTGAGCCACGGTTACCCGCTCGTTGACCGACGGGCGAGTGCATGATGGCCCGACCGGTGGGGTTGCTACGCAACTCGGAGATGCGCGAATCGGAATACGTGGCGAACTGAATCGCGTCGAAGGCGACTTCCGCCGGCATGCGACGCGGCACGGCTCGGGCGAAGTTATTTTCGTCGAGACGATTCGTGTCGTTCGGTTTCCAACTGAGTTGGTAGGTTCGGCTGTTGGCGATTTCGCGGTGAATCCACTTCATGTCGAAACCGCTTTCAATGAAGCCTTGCGTCAGGTGGCCCAGCAACGGCTTGTTGCTAGGCGGATTGGCCAACGCGAGGTTATCGGGCGGCTCGACGATACCCACGTTGAAGTAGGCCGACCAGACGCGGTTCACGAACGCCTTGGCGAAATACTCGTTCTTCGGATCACGCAACCACGCCATCAGCGGTTTTCGTGAGTCGTCGACTTTGGTGAGATCGATGACATCGCCACCGAGCAGTTTGGCACTCTTCGCCACGCGACCTCGGCCTCGGTTACGTTGCGGCCGTTTGGGATTGTTCGGTCGTTGATTCTTCGGTGGTTTGAGCGTGAAGACCTCTTGGAACGGGACAACTTTGCCTTCACGAAGTTTGGTTGTGAACTCGCGGCGTTGCTGGTTGCCTCGCAACTTGGGGTCGATCTTCAAGGCCTTGAGAATCGTTTGCATCTCATCGCGGGAGCCGGGTTCGTTACCGAACGTGGTCGCTGTGAGGAAGCCCTTGAACTGATCGAAGTCGTCCTTCGTCCAACGATCGAAGGGATGCTTGTGACATTGAGCGCACTGAATGCGGATGCCCATGAAAGAGTAGGCGAATCCGATCACGCGTTCTTCCGGCAGGCGGAAGTTGCGGCGTGCCCAGAAGTAGGGCATGGAATCGCGATCGGCAAAGTTGCCTTTGGGATTGGGCCTGTACAGTTTGCTCATGCTTTTTGCGTATTCGGTGTAGCTTTCGCCCTCGTTCCGGCTGTTGCCTAGCACGATGCCAGCGGCGAGTTCGTCGTAGGGCGTGTTGTCGGCAACGCGTTTACGAATCCACTCGTACCATTCCACACCCGCCTGCCCGCGAGCTGGCGTGACGTTGTTCAGGTTCGTGTCGTTGTTGCCGGTGAAGTCGCACAGCCGAGTGGCCCACCAAGCAGCGTAGGCCGGGGTTTCCAGTAGTTCATCGACCTTCTTGGCTCGCTTGTTGGGCGAACCGTCGGCCAGGAAGTTCTTGATTTCTTCTGCAGAGGGCAGCGTGCCGGTCATGTCGAGGCTGACACGTCGCAGGAACGCGGCATCGGTCGACAAGTCGGACTGCACGATACCGAGCTTGCGAAGTTTCTGGATGACCAGCTTGTCGACTTGCGTGGGCGTTGTCGCTTTCGGATAGTTCTTGCCGGCGAATTCAGAAACCGGTTGCATGACGGGAATCGGAACGACGCCCGTGTCGTAGAAGACCACGACGTGTGTGTCGCCGGACTCGTTCGAGGTAATCAAACCGTTCTTGCTGATCTCAGCCACCTGTCCGCTGTTCGTCTGAAAGCGGCAAATCGGCGTGACATCTTCCCGCGTTCCGTCGGCCCAAACAGCAACGGCTTTGAGTTGAACCTTTTCGCCTTTTTTCTGGAAGACGATCTCACTCGGCGTGACTTCCAGCCTGACGAAGTCGGAGTCGTCTGGGGTGACCGCCTTGGCTCCGCCTGCGATCCACTTCAGGAAGACGTTGTATTCCCAGCTACCGACATCCATCCGCTTTCCACCGCGGTGCGGAACCTCAAGTGCTCCCTTGTGCAACGCCAGGCTTTCATCAGGGTACTCAGGCAAAACTCGCGGTTCGTCACCACCGGCCAGGCCTTCGTGATCCAGCTTGAAATCGTACCCGAACAGCGACAGCCGAAAGCCGCCCTGCCCCTGGAACGATCCATGACACGCCCTCCCGTTACAGCCAAGTTTGCCCAACAGGGGCATCATATGACGGCGGAAATCGGGCGTTTCTTTCCCGTCGGCCGACTTGAATCGTTTGCTGACCGACTCGAGATCCGCCGCAGAAGCGAATGATGTGGTGATCATCGCGACGATCAGGGCCGTGGAGAGACTGCGCGCCATCGGTGTTTCCCTCTTCAGTATGACAACGTGTGATTGTTTCGACGTTGAACGGTGTGTGATACTCGACCGGTCGGGATCAGGGTTTCTTGTTTCGTGTTGGTTTCGTGGTTTTCGATTCGGGCGATTTCCGTGTGCCCGGTTTGGTCGATGTCTTGCGGCGTGGCTTTTTGTTTCGGGCGGCTGCGCCCTTGACGGAAATGGCCGTCAGGCCGCGTTTGACTCGCTGGAAATCCTTCTTCAATAACGTTTCGCGATTCTGGGTCAGCCGTTCGATCGATTTGTCGAGGCTCTCGAGACGCGTGCGGAGCCTGTCGCGTTCCAGTTCGAGTTCGCGTTGTCGCACATCGACTCGCTCAACCAGCGCGGCTTTCAATTCGGCTTCCAGTTTTTTATCCGCAGACATTGCCATGCGTGCTGCGAGCAACTTGATGCGGGAGTCGAGCTTCCAAGCCTGGAGGGCCAACTCGTGCCGTTCGGGGCGACTTGGGAAGCGGGTCTTGAATCGCGCGAGCCGTTCGCTCGTCAGATACAACGCGCGCACCGCTCGGTCGTATTCTCTGCGGTTGCCCTTCTTGAGTTTGACCAGCAATTCGGACAATTCCGGGTGATGCAGCTTCGCGAATGTCATCGCGGCGGCTTCCCGGCCCGGTGTGATCGCCACGCGAACAGTTTTCTTGGTGACCGGCCGAGGCGCTGCGGATTTCGATTCGTTTTCGTCCGCAGCCGTCTTTACCCGGTTCTGCGCAACAACCGCGCTACCGCCGACGAGGGCGGTGACGGTGGCGAGCAGTAATGTTGTTCTCAAGGACATCGCTTGTTTCTCCGGCCTCTGTTACGGAATCCGGTTCGGGTTCCGCATGTCGTCTTCCATTTCGGGTGGCAGGTTGTTTTCCACCGCAGCCAGCATCCATGCGGGCACATTGAATTCTGTTGTCGAGTCGTCGTCGACCAGTCCGGCTGCCAAGATAGATTGGGATTCCTGTTCGTCTTCGTCACCCCAGGCGAGGTCGCTTTCGGTTTCGCCGAGCAAGCCAACGTTGCCCCACAGGGAAATCAACTGGTTGGCATCAAAATCGGTGACCGAGGAGTCATCAGCTATGTCGACCGAACCGTCGGGTTGTGCGACGTTCCACGACTGAGAGACAACCCAACCCACACCGAACGCCAAAAGCAGGCCCGCCACAAGAGCAGCCGAGCGAGCGAGCGATCGGCGTTGGGGGCCGCCCGTGACAGGAACAGCGATCGGATCGGTAGCAGCGGCAGCCGTGGTGACGGCCTGTCCGACCAATACTGCGTGCGCCAACGCTTCGCGGGCGGCTTGATCGACCGCCAGAGATTCTTCAAACGCTTCCGCGTCTTCAGGGGGCATTTCCCCGCAGGCGTAGAGAAACGCCTGCCAAGATAGCTCTTCGGAAATGGGCTTACTCATTTTTATGACTTTTGGTTATGACTTCTGGTCGAATTGTTTTTCTAGTTTTTGGAGAGCCAGTCGCATTCGCGTGAGAACCGTTCCCAGGGGGAGATCGAGTTCCTCGGCAATCACGGCAAAGGTCTTTTCCTCGTAAATCCGCATGCGGACAACACGCTGTTGGTTCGCGGGGAGTGTGTCCAACGCGGTACGGACGCGGCTGACCGTTTCCCACCGAGTAACGTTTTCCTCTGGTGCTTCCGTCGATCCCGACTGGCTCCAGGCCAGCTTTTGGATCGATTTCCAATGGATTTTCTGGCGTCTCCGGATCGCCATCGCCTCGTTGTAGGCCACCCGGAACAGCCAACCTTTGATCGTTTCCTGTCGAGCAGTATGCCCGACTTCAACCGCCTTTGTGAACGTCGCCTGCAAAGCCTCTCCGGCCAAGTCGCCGTTTCGTAATAAGCCGATCAGGAAGGCCTTAAGTTCTTCTCCATACTCAATATACAGCGTGGCGACGACTGCCGGATCGATCCGATCTTGGGCGATTTGCCCCTTGTCCGGTAGGTCTTGGCCGGCCTCTTCTGGTGTGGTCAAGACGAAACACTCCGAATGCAGGCACCGCCTGTGGGGATCCGATGCGCGAAAACGCCCGATTATTTTCGGAAACCCAGAAATCCCGGCAATTCCACGTGCCGTGCAACACACTGGAAGCCATTGGGCCGAGCATACGGGGGTTGTGGAGACCGATCAACGATGACCGACGCGAGAGCGAGTTCAGGATCGCTCTGCGTGACGCAACGCACGTACTCAAAAGGAGATGCGATTATTACGCCGCAGGGCTGCTAGCGGGGTGATGGGGCCGGACGACGGGAGAGTTTCGGTCCGGACGTGGGATCGGCGTTCCGTTTGGCGAGTGGGGCCGGGGTGGCTGGTGGGATGGCCGGTGAAACGGCCGGTGAAATGGGCAATGGCGGGGACGTCCCAGCGAGAATCCGTTGAATCTGCCGTAACGCGTCGAGTTGTGTCTTCAGTCGCACCAGTTCCGCAAGTTCGTCTCTCAAAACGACATTCGAGGCTTCAAGGTATCGCGATTTGACGATTCCACGTCCCTCCAGTCCGGCATTTCCTAACTGCGGTGAGCCGGAGGCATCGGTGGCGGAAAACAGGCCATCACTACGCGGAGTCAGTCCCGCTGGATTGGTGAACCGCGCGAGCTGGATCTGCCCAACCTGTGTTTGCGTTGTACTTCCCGGCTGGAGCACGGAAACGCCACCTTCTGTCGAGATGGTGATGGACAGTGCATCTTGCGGGATCGTAAGGGCGGGTTCGATCAATCGGCTGCGTCCGGCTCCGGTGAGAACGACTTCACCATCCGCGTTGATGCCAAAACGTCCGGCGCGGGCGTAGAGGGTACCGTTGCCTGTTTGGATCTGAAAAAGGCCCCGGCCGACGATGGCCAAGTCGAGTGAGCGTGTTGTTTGTCGCAGAGCGCCTTGGGTGTGCATCACGCGGGTGGTCGCCACCTCGACACCCATGCCGACAGCGATTCCACTTGCCGAAAGTTTTCCTTGGGAATCCTGTTGCCCCTGTTCAACAACTTGCAAATAGGGTAGCGAACTCATTTCCACGCGGGACCGCTTGAAGCCGACGGTGTTGGCGTTGGCGATGTTGTTGGCGATGACATCAATCGCCTGCTGAATGGCGATCAGGCTGGGTTGCACAGCGGGGGGCGGGTTGAAGTTGTTGATGAACGTCTCGTGAGGTGACGGGGGACGAAAGGCTACCGGAGGGCTGGGAATCAGCGTTGGAGCCGAAACGACAGCCTTCGGGGCTGGATTCGTCAGAGGGAATGGTTTCACCAGCGGGACGGGTTGCGTGGGGTGCAAGGCACGACGGATGCGGAGCATTTCGCGAACCGCTTCGGGTGGCAAACCACGAAGTTCGTTGAGCCATGCCTCTTGTTCTTCGTCCGTGGCTTGGCGCAGCTCGCTGCGAATGATCGACCGCGTCATGGCATCGTTCGCTTTTGTGGTGTTGTCGATCGGCGAGGCTTCGTTGGTTCCGGAAAGTTTCTTAGGAGCCGGGCTGGGCTGGGCGTCATCCAATGGCTGATCGGAGGCAATCGAAGCCGTGAAAGACGCTCGCTCAGCCGCAGTTGTAACAAAGTGGCCCGGTTCGTCTGACGGTTCGATGTCTGCCCACACATCTTCGGAATCGGGATCCGATTCGCCAGTCGGCTCGATTTGTGATTGGTTCGAGTTGGCCGAATTAAGATCGGCTTCCGAACGCAATACGAAATGACCGACGAGAATTGCCAGCAGTGTGACGGCGGCGATTGTGATCAGCGCAGCGATTCGACCAGTATTCATTTCCGCCTCCTTGCGGGTCGCCACACGTATTCGGTGACGCTGGGAATGCCGGCCATTCTGGCCGGTGCTGCGAAACGTATCGGAATCGTCGATTCAGGGCAAGATCTACCGTACTAACGACTTGCGACGCGGCATGGCAGGTTGATGTAACAGCCGGCTTACGCCGGGCCGCTCGCCTGAATCTCTCAATCGTCACCGCTGACGCGTCGCCGCATCTGCTTTTTACCGGCCTGTTTACGTTTGCTATCCAGCCGGCGTTCTTTCGAGGCGCGGGTCGGTCTTGTCTTGCGCCGTTTTCGCGGGGCGACGGCGATCGATAAGAGCAGAGCTTGCAGCTTCTCGAAGCAATCGTCGATATTTCGCTGGCGATCACGGTATCGTTGGCTGTTCAGCAGAAAATCGCCATCGTTCGAGATGCGACGGCCATATTTCGCGAGGAACCGGTCTCGAACGGCCCCTGTTAAACTGGGGGAAGTCATCACGGGCCAACGCAGGCAAGCTTTCGTCGCGACCTTGTTCACATTTTGGCCGCCCGGACCGGAACTGCGAACGAACGTGAAGCTGAACTCGCCCAGCGGGATCGCGAGCGAGCGTGTGACGACTAATTGGTCGTCGCGGACGTGTTCGGAGTCGGTGTGCATCGTGATGGAGGAGGCATTCGCGAGGAAAATAGGATAAAGGGGAACTTGCCGCTTGAATTCCCGCTGTGGTGGACGGCCGCTCGGGTTGCAAATAGAATGGCGTTTTCCGATTTGAACCGAAGGGAACCGCGATGGCTTTTCCGAAGATGCTACGAGTCGAGCAAAAGTTCGATGCACCGCGAGTGGATGATATTCCGGAAGAGGTGCAGCGGCAACTGGAATCTCTGTCTCTGGGCGAGACCGTCCAAGCCGGTCAAACGGTGGCCATCAGTGCGGGAAGTCGTGGTATTGCGAATATCGCCGTGATCATCAAGGCGGCCGCCGACCACTTCAAAAGTCTCGGGGCCATCCCGATTATCGTACCCGCAATGGGCAGCCACGGCGGGGGAACGGCCGAAGGGCAACGGGGGATCATCGAAAGCTACGGCATCACCGAGGAGTTCACCGGGGCGGAAATTCGCTCGTCAATGGAGACAGTGATCGTCGACAAAACTCCGCATGGCATTCCGGTTCATTTCGACAAGAACGCTTTTGAATGCGATCACGTACTCGTCTGCGGTCGGATCAAGCCACATACCGGGTTCGTCGGCGAGATCGAATCGGGCTTGCACAAGATGATGCTCATCGGGTTGGGCAAGCATGCTGGCGCGAAGATCTATCATCGGGCGATCGAGGATTTCAGTTTTCTGGAAATCATCCGTGCGGTGGCCGATGTCGTGCTCGACAAATGCAGCGTGATTGGTGGGCTGGCGATTGTCGAAAACGCCTACGACGAAACTGGACAACTCGCCGCTGTGGCCCCAGGGGATTTCTTTGAACGCGAGAAAGAACTGCTCGTGACGGCCAAAAGCTGGATGCCCCGGTTGCCTTTCGAGAAGATTGACTTGCTTGTCGTCGACGAGATCGGCAAGAACATCAGCGGCTCGGGCATGGATACGAACGTGATCGGACGCAAGTTCCGCGACCATTCGGGCACCGAACGCGACTCCGTGAATTGCAAACGAATTTTCGTCCGCGGCCTGACCGAAGAAACTCACGGTAACGCCTGCGGACTGGGTTTGGCGGAATTCACGAACGCCCGCACGGCGGTCGCCGTCGACCAGGTCTCGACGCGGATCAACTGCCTCACCGGCGGCCACCCCACAGCCGGTGCGATTCCGGTTTCGTTGGAGACCGACGGTGACGTCATCGAGGCAGCTTTGCAAACCGTTGGATTGGCCGAGCCGGAAGATACGAAGATCGTGCATATCTCTGACACATTGCATCTTCGTGAGGTGCTTGTCAGCGAGGTGTACTTGTCGCAAGTCGAAGACCGTGATGATCTGACAATTCTCGACGGCCCGAACGAGATGGAATTCGACAGTGACAGCAACTTAATTCCCGTCTCCGCAGCTGGCGCTGCCGTCGCCGCGCACTGATTCAAATGCGAGGGGTCACACCGATTCTGGCAGCCTAGCGAGGCCGGTGTGCGCAGTTGGAACGGTTCCACCGAGAATACGGCTGGATTCACATGGCTGAAATCCCGTGAATTTGGTTCGCCTAATGCCGTTGTCCACGCTTATTGGCTGAGGTGACCTATGCTTTCATGAGTGATTGTCGATGGGTTGGCTTCGGTTCGATTGGTGCGAGTTTCGCGCGGCCGAAGTCTCATCGCGTCGCAGAGCACGGGGCTGCCGTCATGCTTCACGAACGACAGACGCTGGCGTTGGATGAGTTGTCGGAACCGGACCGCGCCTTCGCAGCAGAAGGCAAATGACGTTTGCCGCAGTTTTCCCAAAGGACTTTGCATGTCTCGGGGCTATTGCTCGCCGTTGGTGTGTTGGCGTTTGATTTGTCCATGCCACCCCGCATGGCGGCCGCGTTGGTGTACTTGTTTGTCATTCTCTTGAGTCTTCGCCGGTCGTTGAGGACCACGCGACGGTTCTTGCAATGCACGTTGGAATCTCTCGATTCGCATATTGCCGTTCTCGACGAACGTGGTCGAATTCTGGCGGTCAATTCCACCTGGAACCCATTCGGTAAGGTGCCACACCCTGCCGAAGAACCTTATGGTCCTGGAGTTGACTACGTTGCTGTTTGCGAGCTGGCCGGTTCAAAGGACTCACCGGAACCGTGGCAGATTGCCTCCAGTATTCGCGACTTGTTCGCTCAACGTGGACCGGCATTCTGCATGGAACTGCTCGATCGATCGACGCCGGGTGGACGTTGGCTAGAAGTGCGCGCGACACGGTTTTAACAGGATGGCAAGGTGCGCATCGTGATCGAACATCGTGACATCACTGAGCGCCGCTCGTCGCAGTTGAAACTCGATGCCGCCACTCAACCGGTCGAAAGCTCGGCAGGTGACGTCCTGAGTTTGCAGATCACCGACGCAACTGCCTGATCGGAACGTCTTATTGCGCTGCCGCGGCAAGCCGCGCGGCCGTGAGCGTGTTTTTCAGCAGCATGGCGATTGTCATTGGGCCGACACCACCGGGAACAGGTGTAATGGCCGAGGCGATTTCCGCGACCAGCTCGAAATCGACATCGCCGACGAGTTTGTCGTCCACGCGGTTGATTCCCACATCGATAACGACGGCTCCCGGCTTGACCATTTCGGCTGTCACGAAGCGAGGCAGGCCGATGGCCGCGATGAGAATGTCGGCGGTGCGCGTGATCTCTTTTAAGTCGCGTGTGCGACTATGGCAAACGGTGACTGTTGCGTCAGCCGCTTTGCCGCGTTGCATCAGCAATAACGCTATTGGTTTGCCCACGATCTCGCTGCGGCCGAGGATGACGGCGTGGGCACCGGCGGTGACTGTGTTGCTCTCGACAAGCAAACGTTGAATGCCATGCGGTGTGCAGGGCAGAAACCGGGGGCATCCCTGGACGATCCGTCCGACGTTCTCCGGATGAAACGCATCGACGTCCTTCAACGGCGAGATGGCGTCGAGAATCTGCTTTTCATTGATTTGCTTCGGTAGCGGGAGTTGCACCAGAATGCCGTGCATGTCGGGGGCGGAGTTCAATTCGCCGATAAGTTTCAGGAGTTCGTCGGTTGTCGTTTTCCCTGACAGGCGATGCAGCGTGCTTTGGATGCCGGATTTTTGGCAGGCCCGTTCTTTATTGCGAACGTAAACGGCACTGGCCGGGTCGTCACCGACAAGCACGGCCGCCAAATGCGGCGTGACTGCGGTCTCCCGTACGAACTCTGCAACGTCTTGCGCAAGTTCTTCACGGATTCGTTTAGCAATTGCTTTGCCGTCGATAATCTTCGCCGTCACCAGCCAATTCCTTCTCACAGCGCGTTATGTGGAACCGTTCGAGGAAGAGCATTCTATCGAGGAGTCACAGCCGAGGGGAGCGAACAGCCGGTCATCGATAGAAGATCGGTGCATTTGTCTGAGCCAACTCACGTTGTCGGCTTCCGCCCATCCGCTACAATGCGGCTCGCGGTGGGCTTTGGTAATGGGCTTTGGCAGTAATCTTTGACCGTTTTGTGAGTCGGAATGGAGTTACGACTTGTCTTCCATACGATGTTGGCAGTGGACCTTTCGTGTGTTGATGTCATTCTGCGTGATGGCAGGCATGACCGGATGCGGGGGGCAACTGGTCGAGACGGGAACGTCGACTCGATCAGGGCGTACCGCGCGTTCGACGGCAACCGATGCAGCTTCCGCTTCGTCGGACTTGGCTTCGCTGCCACATGTTCTGGCTTCAAGGGTCATCTCGAATTTACCCGAGTCGAAACCGGCTCGGTATCATGAAGTGCAAGCGGGAGAAACGCTTTCCCGCGTCGCCAAACGCTACGGCCTGACGGCGAAGCAAGTTGGAGACGCGAACGGCTTGGCCGTTGGTGGAGTTCTCACTCCGGGCCAACTTCTGCATATTCCCCGATGACCGACCGCTTTCCTTTCGGCAGCCGAGGAGAGGTTTCGTGACAAACGAACGACTTTGGGCACCCTGGCGTCTGGAGTACGTGGCCGACCCGAAGGAGGAAACCGTAACAGGGTGTTTCCTCTGCCGGTCTCGTGATTCGTCGAACGACAAAGACAACCTCGTTGTTGCACGGGGCGAACGCTCGTTGGTAGTTCTCAATAGGTTTCCGTACAACAACGGACATTTGCTCGTCGTTCCTGCGGAGCACAAGGCCGAACTGGGCGACCTGGACGACGCGGAACTGCTCGATTGCCAGCAGTGGCTCCAGCGTTGTGTCGCGGCTTTGACGAAAGTGATGACGCCCGATGGCTTCAACGTCGGCTTGAATCTTGGACACGCCGCCGGTGCGGGGCTTCCGGGGCATTTGCACTGGCATATCGTACCCCGCTGGAAGGGGGACGTGAACTTCATGCCGGTCTTGGGAGACACCAAAGTGATTCCGCAATCGCTGGAGGCTTTGTATGAACTCCTGAGTCCCGAACTAATATCGACGATTGGCTCCTAGAGCGTCTCCCGACTCGGCAAGTTGCTGCCTGCATGTGTGATCCGGTGACTAGCGTTCGGTGTACTGTCTGCCTAAGATTCATCTCAGAAGATGGCACGGATCAGAAGACGTTTGCACCAGAGCGTTCGGGCATACCCCGGCGGCGGCGTGCTGTCGTTTTGCTCGTTCAACCGTGCCAACCTCTCAGCCCTCTCGCCATCGCCCGCCCGGCAGACCAGAATTCACGATCGAGACAGCCGCTCTGAAGGCCGAGTTCGATTGACGGACTCTCTCCGAAAAGAAATGCAAATTCATGCTGAGAATCCTTGTTTACGCTGTCTATCTGGCAGTCTGCGGAGGCGCGATCGCCACCTACGTGCAATCCGAAGAAGCACCTGAGATTGTCGATGGGAATCGGTTCAGCTCGTTTCTGGTTTTGCTGGGAATCACGCAAGCGGCGGCGCTTGCCGACTTGTTGATTCGGCGGAAGAAAATCGAAGTCATCTCAGCAGTCTATTTCGGATTACTTGTCGGCGTGCTTCTGAGTTACTTGTTCCTCTTAGCAGTTGAAACGGTCATTCCTGAGGAATACGGGGTGGGCGTGCGAATCATCACGTTCCTCGTATTCAGTTACGTCAGTGTTTCACTGCTGGTGCAGACGCGGGACGATTTCCGTTTTGTGATTCCGTATGTCGAGTTTTCCAAAGAGTTGAAAGGTGGGAAGCCGCTGATTCTCGACAGCAGCGCGCTCATCGACGGACGCATTTCCGACGTTGTCGAAACCGGCATTCTCGATACCGAGATCATCGTTCCCGAATTCATCTTGCACGAAGTGCAAGACGTGGCCGACAGTAACGACAAAATGCGCCGCACGCGTGGCCGACGTGGACTTGAAGTCCTGGAGAAGTTGCAAGCCAGCGAACATGCCGAAGTGAAGGTTCTGGAGATCAAGCGGGAAGACTTCAAGAGCAAGTCGATCGATCAGAAGCTTGTCGAGTTGGCGAAAAGACTTGATGGGCGGGTTATTACCAGCGACTACAATTTGAACAAGGTCGCCAGCGTGCAAGGGCTTGCTGTCATCAACCTCAACGATGTCGCCAATTCTCTCAAGCCTCGCTACCTGCCGGGCGAGCGACTGAATCTGAAGATCACCAAACAAGGCGAGTCACATGGGCAGGGCGTGGGCTACCTGGACGACGGAACGATGGTCGTCTGCGAGCAAGCCTCGCATCTGATCGGCAAGACGATCGATGTCATCGTGACCAGCATGTTGCAAAGCAGTGCCGGCCGCATGATCTTCGTTCGGCAAGTGCATGCGACAGGCGAAGACGACGCTGCCGAGTAATTTGCTGCCGAATAATTTCTGCGGAGTGATTACTGCGGTGGCTTGGGGCTATTCGTAGCGAGAAACTACGCCACCGTAGAATCGTTCCGTTTGCTCACCGGTCCAGAGAACGATCGCGCCGTCCGCGTCGATTCCATGACAAACGCCTACCGTCGATTGCTCGCCGACGGTGAGTTCGACCGTTCGCCCTGTCAGCACGCAGCGCTGTTGGAATCGTTGCATGAGTGAGGACGATTCCGAATCGATCGAAAGCACTTCCCGTTCGATTCTCTGTAGCACGTCCACCAACACGTCGGCCAACGAAAAAGATTGCTCGGCCTCATCGCGAAGCGATGTTGCGATCTCTCGCATTTCGCTGGGAGCGTCGGCGAAAGAATTATTGACGTTCAATCCGATGCCGATGACCAATTGCCCGGCACGTCCTGGAGGCACTTCTACCAGGATGCCGCAGACCTTTCTCGACTGTAGAAACACATCGTTCGGCCATTTCAGACCGATGTCGGCTTCCGGCAGCAACGCCTCGACCGCCTGACAAATCGCCAGCCCGGTTGTCAGCGAAACTTGGGGCCAGCGGTCCATGGGCAGATTTCTTTCCGCCGTGTTCAACACCAGCGAAAACGTGAGTGCCCCGGTCTGCGACCACCATCTGTTAGCGCCCCGCCCTCGCCCCGCGGTTTGCCGATCGACCAGCACAAGCACCGGACCATCCGCATTGGCCGACCAGTTGGGTTCGAGCACTCGATCATTCGTCGAAGGAAGTTCCGCATGCCATTCCAGGCGTTCGACGAACGTCTCGCGTTCGATTCGCTCGAAGTCGGACGATGTGAATTCAGCAGAAGCCATCAAGTTGTTGCATCAATGCGGTGAAGAGGTCGGGAGCACTTGCGTGACGGCGATATGTCCCGAGAAGCAAACATCTACGTCGCTGCCGGCATGTCGCGGACGATCCTGATACTTCCCACGGAAATGGAACAGGCCGTCCTCGATTTCGTAATGAACCGAAAGCGGGCCGGGTTGCAGTGGGCAGAAAATGATCTCGGGAGATTCCACATCAGGCGTCGCAGCCTTGTCGGGAAAGTTAACGTTCCAGAACGCTCCTGGTTCGAGCGGCTTGTCGAGCAACTCATCGAGTACACGTTGAACCTGACCGATGGCCGTGGACCAGTCGACGTCCGCACGCGATACCCGATATTGCGAGAAGGCAATGCCCGGCTTCCCCAATAAGGCCGTCTCTCGCACGGCCGCCACCGTGCCCGACATGTAAACGTCGACCCCCAAGTTGCCACCCAGGTTGACGCCTGAAAGCACCCAGTCGGTTTCAGGGGCCAGATGCAGTAATCCGATTCGCGTGCAGTCCGCCGGCGTGCCATCCAGCGCGTGATAATCTTCCTCATGTTGCGTGAGCTGCAACGGTCGCTGGGTCGTTGTCTGATGACTGCATCCGGAAAGCGGTTCATGCGGAGCAACGACACATGCCGCGCCCCGTTCCGCGACCGCTTCGCGCAATGCTTCCAGTCCGGGGGCGTGAATGCCGTCGTCGTTGGTCAGGAGAAATCGCATCGATCGGGTGATTCAGGATTCAGGATTTCAGGTCGTTCAGGATTTCGGTAGCCACTTCTTGTGCAGTTTACAAACCATCGTGTAAGCGGGGTCGAACACGTTCCCCACATCGTAGCGTACGCATTGGGCCATGAGCAGGTTGGCTCCCAGAGCGTCCAAATCGTAATCCTGTTGCAGCCAACGCAGCATTTCCGTCGTGGCGTGTTGCAAGGCCTGATCCAACGGTCGGGCGTTTCCGCACGTGAAAATCCACCCATCGTTCTCGCCGCGCGGCCAGCCGATCGACTTGCCCTTGATTAGACGAACCGTGACTTGCACGTCCATCGAAATCTCAATCCCCGACCCCACAATTTCCCCGTCACTCTGGGCGGCATGCCCGTCACCCAGAAAGAACAACGCGCCCGGCTCGAACACGGGAAAGTAAACAGTCGCGCCGGCAACGAAGGCCCGGTAGTCCATGTTCCCGCCGTGCGAAGCCGACGTGGCTGTCGAGATCGCCTGACCGCGTTCGGCTGCCACACCGAAGCAGCCCAGCATTGGTTCAATCGGAATCGTCAACTCGCCCAATGATGATTCCGGTTTGACCAGCGTCGCAGTTTTTGCATGGCGATCAACACGCCATTCGGCCAACGGTGCCTGCGGTAACTCGCGAACGTAATCCGGATCAACCACGTTCGCCGCCAACGACGACCCGCACCACCCGTGTTCGCGGCTGGGCTGAATGTCGTCCAGTTCAACAACCAGCGTATCCCCCGGCTCGGCTCCTTCGACAAAGAACGGCCCCGTCTGCGGATTGCCCCGTTCGGTGATCTGTTCGCGGTTGGCGTCGAACCCACGGGCATCGACAGTCGTCGTGACAATCGTGTCGCCATCGGCAACGTGCAAAACCGGCTCGTGCGGTCCGAGCGTGCGGTGGTAAATCGTGGGCTGGAAGTTGTGTTTCATGGTGAGTCTTGCTCGCGTAGTTGTGTCAATAGCCAAGATATCGCAGCCCGCTCGGCAGGGCAATTCGACAGGCGTGGGAAACCGTGTACAATGCAAGAGTCGAATACCAGTCTGGCCTATCCATGGTGGTGATTTGCGATGCAGCTATCGGCCGAATCGATCAACGCAATCTATGCCGAACGTGTTCGCGTTGCGCGCCTGGTGCCTCCTGCAGAGAGGTTCTTCGCTGGTTCGCGACTCTTCGAGCGGTCGTGCCGGATCATGAGAGACGGGATTCGACACCAATTTCCGGATGCCGACGAGCAACGCGTCGAGGAGATCCTGGAAGAGAGGCTGGCCTTGGTGCGAAAGCTGGAAAATCGACAATGACCGGTGAAGATGCGACCGCCATCGTAATCGATTCCCTTGACTAACTCGCCATTCCCTACATGGTTGTCGGTTCGTTGTCTTCAACCTTCTACGGCACTTCACGCGCGACTCAAGATGCCGATTTTGTCATCGAGCTGGGCGACCGATCGGTTCACGAGATCGCCAGATTGCTTGGTCCCGATTTTGTTCTCGACCCCCAATTGAGATTCGAGGGCATCACCGCGACTGCACGAAATGTGATCGACATCAGGGACACACAATACAAAATCGAACTGTTTCGGCTCGGCAAGGCACCTTTCGACCAAGAGCGGTTTCGCCGACGAGTGCGTATTACACTCGAAGGGCGAGAGACATGGTTGCCCACTGTCGAGGATGTCGTCGTGATGAAACTCCTTTGGTCACGTGATGGCGATCGCCTCAAGGACAAGGACGATGTTCGTAACATCCTCGGCGTCCAAGGGGACGCCATCGATTGGGACTACGTCCACCGCTGGTGTGACGAGCATGGCACGCGAGACTTGCTTGATGAAATACGCGCCTCGATTCCGCCGATTTGAGCATGTCTTACCAAACCACCATCGCTTCCCGGAACAACGCCGTCAGTTCTTCCTCACCTGCAGGCCGAGGCGACAACTTCGTCACGCGATGTTGCGGCAATGTGCCTTCGACTAGCGCCGGGATGTCGGCTTCAGTGTAACCGACCGCTGCCAAACCGTTGGGCATGTTCAGTTCGCGCATGAAATGGATCACGCGATTGGCGAGGATTTCCCCGGCATCTTCGGGACGTGCATCGGTCACGTCGGCTCCCAGGGCAGCGGCGGCGCGGAGGTGACGTTCCGGGCAGGCGGAAGCCGTGAAACGGACGACGGCGGGCGTGTTCAGAATGACCGACATGCCATGCGGCACCATCGGGTGATCGACGTTGTAACCGGGCGGCCGATAATCGCGAACCTTCCCCGCCACCGGGTACGACATGCCGTGAGGCAAATGGACGCCCGCGTTTCCAAAGCCGATCCCGGCAATCGCGGCGGCCAGCAACATCATGCCGCGCGCTTCGTCGTCGGTGGTGTCGGCCACCGCACGCGGCAAAAATTCGGCCATCAACTCCAACGCGCGGATCGACCAGATATCACTGATCGGGTTACACCCTTGGTACGCGGGCCGTTCCAGCGGGCGGGCGGGCATTGGGCGTTGGTCGTACGGAATGGCCGTGTACGATTCGAGGGCATGACTGAGTACATCCAGCCCCGTCGATGCAGCCACCGCAGCGGGTAGCGTGCGTGTGTTGTCGGGGTCGATGATGCCGAGTGTCGGTTTGAGATAGCGATGCGCGATTCCCGTTTTTACCTTCTTTTCCAGCCAGTCGAAAATCGCCACTCCCGTCGTTTCGCTTCCGGTGCCAGCGGTGGTCGGAATTGCAATCAAAGGTTTTAACGGCCCCGGCACGGGCAAGCCCTTGCCGACCGGTGCGTTGACGTAGTCGAAAAACTCGGCCGGGTAAGTCGCAAACAAGTTGGCCGCCTTGGCCGTGTCGATACTGCTTCCCCCACCGACAGCGAGAAACGCGTCGTATCGACCCTCGACGGCAACGGCAGCCGCTTCGCGAAAACTGACATCCGTCGGCTCGACCGAAACGGCGGAGAACACATCGTGGTCTACGCCCGCAGCGCGTAGTGACTCAATCACTGTCTGGCTAACAGGCAGGTCGACCAATGCCGGGTCGATGACAACCAGCGTGCGGGCAACCCCCAAGTCGTGCAGGTCCATGCCGACTTCGCGGGTTGTTCCGGGGCCGAAGCGGATGTTGGAAGCCGACATCTGGAAAGCGGTATCGTGCTGCATCGGAGGGATCCATCAAATAGTGCAGGTTTCGACCTCACTATACCAATCACCGAACCGGTTGGGCTATTCGCAGTCGAATTCGATGGACGGGGACACATCAATAAACCATAATGGGTTCTCGGGCCGATAAAAGGCAGAGGCAGTGAGCCGTCGCCGTGCGTTTTGAGGACACAGTATGCGGTCGAAGCAAACCGAGAAACTCCAGCGGCGAACCTTTCTCAAGGCGGGCAGCCTTTCTCCGTTCGTGCTGTCGCTGCCCGACTTGCTCGCGCGGCGTGAAGCCCACGCGGAAACGGCCACCGGTGGACGGGCCAAGGCTTGCATTCTGCTTTACATGACGGGTGGTCCCGCGCAACAGGAGACGTTCGACCCGAAACCCCTTGCCAACGACGGCTACCGAGGAGAGTTCTCCTCGATTCCCACGAGTGTTTCGGGAATCGACATTTGCGAACATCTGCCGATGATGGCCAAGCAGGCCGAGCGGTTTTCGATTATTCGGTCCACCTTTCACAACAGCGGCACGCACGGCGTAGGTGTGCATTACAACCTGACCGGGTTGAAGCACGCCAAGCGGCAACGCGGCGAGCCGCAAATGAATCGGCGTGACCCGCCCTGTGTCGGTGGTGTTGTGCGACAACTGCGCGGTGACCGTAACGGATTACCGGGGGCCGTGCATCTTCCGGTACGGATCGGCGACCAGAACAATTTTCAATGGGGTGGGCAGCACGCGGGGTTTCTCGGGCAACAATACGATCCGCTCACACTCATCGACCCCGATTGGATGCCCGGCAGCTTGCCGCCTGGGTTCTTGCCACCGAAGGAAGTGGCCGGTGATCGAAGATCGGGCCGGGTGAGGTTGTTGGAGACGGTGCAGAATCAGCGGCGAGAGAAGTCGGCAGCCGAGTCACGTTACGAAAGCTTTCAACAGCAGGCGATCGATGTGCTCAGTGCCGGGTCGTCGTGGAAGGCATTTGAACTCGACGAAGAAAAACCGGAGACGCGCGAACGCTACGGTGACAACAAGTTCGGACGCAGTTGTCTTGTGGCGCGGCGGTTGATCGAAGCGGGCGTGGGTGTGGTGACGGTCCCCTGGATGTTCTTGCACTCGACGAAGAACTTCGATACGCACTCGAAGCACTTCAAGATCATGAAGGACATGCTGCTGCCGCCGTTGGACCGGGCGTTTTCAGCCTTGTTGGAAGATCTCGACGAGCGCGGTTTGCTCGATGAAACGCTTGTTGCCTGGACCGGCGAGTTCGGTCGCACGCCGAAAATCAACAAGAACTCGGGACGCGATCATTGGGGGCAGGTTTACAGTACGGTGCTGGCCGGCGGAGGAATTCGCGGAGGCCGAGTCCATGGTGCCAGCGATAACATCGGCGGACACCCCGCAGAGAACCCCGTGCATACCAGCGACTTCGTGGCAACGATGTACCACGCGCTCGGCTACGGCCCGGATACGCGTGTTGTCGACCCGACCGGACGGCCGCATTTTATCGTCGCGGGCCGCCCTGTGCATTCGCTGTTCTGACACAAGTTAACCCGACGCGTAAGCGAGGGACGCAGGGAGCAGGTTCGATTCTCCTGCGTCCCTCGCTTACGCGTCGGGTTATGATTCAAAGCCCAGTAGCCCGGCCTCGTGCCATGACCCGAATTCGGGGCGGCGGCGTTTGAGGTGGTCTTTCAGACGCGAGACGATGCTGGAGTGCATCTGGCTGACCCGCGATTCGGACAGACCGAGCGTGTTGCCGATCTCCTTCATCGTGAGTTCTTCGTAGTAATACAGGATGATGATCAGCCTCTCGTTGCGATTGAGGCCGCGCGTCACCAGCCGCATCAGGTCGCGTCCCTGAAGATCCTTGGTGGGGTCTTCGCCTTTGGAGTCTTCGAGAATATCGATCTCGCGGACGTCCTTGTAGCTGTCGGTCTCGTACCACTTCTTGTTGAGGCTGACGAGATTGATGGCGGACGCGTCGGATTTCAGCTTCTCGAAATCCTTGACCGGCAGTTCCATCTTGGCGGCGATTTCACCATCGGTCGGTGGTCGGCCGGCTTCGGCTTCCGCCTTCTTGCGGGCTGCTTCGAGTTTGCTGGCTTTGGAACGAACCAGCCGTGGCACCCAGTCCATTGTGCGAAGTTCGTCGAGCATCGCACCGCGAATTCGGGGTACGCAATACGTCTCGAACTTCACACCACGTTCGAGATCGAACGCATTAATTGCGTCCATCAGTCCGAACACGCCGGCGGAGATGAGATCGTTGATGTCGACGCCGTCGGGGAGCTTGGCCCAGACGCGTTCGGCGTTGTAGCGAACGAGCGGAAAATATCGCTCGATCAGCGTGTTACGCAGTTCTTTATTGGTTTGATCCTGTTTGAATTCTTTCCAAACCGGAGCAACATTTTCTTTGAGTTTCGTAGCCATCTAACCCTCCCTGGTGACACAACGGCGATTCAGGCAACTGGCGGTGACGCTTGCAGTCCCGATGCGAACTCGGTCTTCCATTGTTCCAACTCTGCGTCGGCGCTCTCTTCGACAACCCGGCGTGCAAGGTCGCCGAGGATGTAACCGACGACGTAGAAAATGGCCAATACGATGAGCGACGTCTTCACGGCAGCAGAGAACTCCGATCCGAGGAGTAAACCGCGCAATGTCCCCGTCGCAAAAGCGATGAGAGAGAGACGACTCGCAAATTGACCAACCACAATGTTCGCTTACTGGATTCTGCATTCGCCGATTCGACTCGCCTTCGTTGGCAACGTCGTCCCGAAACGAGATCCCCCCCGCATAACTGTTATCGACAGCTATAACCGTTCGATCCAGTTTTTCTTGTGCCATCTTCGCGATCCGTACGATCGGAGAAGTTAATGCAGATTGTGTAAATTGTGTAGTCAACCGAGACATGTGCTAATGGGGTTCAATTCATGGATCGCGAGCGCGCTTCGCCGTTGATCGGCAAGCCGTTGCGACGGAATGGAATTCAATATTGGGATGGAATCGGAATTGGTCGGGATCGACCGGTCGAGGACGTGTCTTACTTCAGGCAACCTTTGGTTTTGGTTCGTCCCATTGGTTGGCAAAGAACGCCCCTCTCGCAGACCGAGAGGCGGCAACGTTCTTCATGCGACGGGCCAACTGCATGATGGCCTGTGAGGCGGGAGCCATTGGAGCTTCCACAATGAATGGTGTGCGGCGAACGACTGCTCGGGGCACGTGGGGGTCGTGGGGAATGAAACCGGCCGAATCCAAATCGGTTTGGATGAATGTCTGAGCGGTTTGCCGTAGTCGGTCGATGATCGCGCGACCTTGCAGAGTGCTGTCGCATTGATTGACGAGCACTTCGAGTTTCTGCCCTTCGGCGATAGAGAGCGATTTGATTGTTGCATACGCGTCGGCGATTGCCGTCGGCTCCGGGGTGGTGACAACAAGCACGACGTCGGCTGCGTTCAAGAAACGTCGGACAGACTGATGGATTCCGGTTCCCGTATCGATCAGTAGGTAGTCGTGCGTCCGTTCAAGCTCTTCGAGTTGGTCGAGAATCTCTCTCTGCGCGGAAGCGGACACATCGACGGCGTCGATCAGGCCACTTGCTCCCGGAACAACGTGAATTCCGGCAGGGCCGTCGAGCACGATGTCGGCCAGAGTGCGCGCACCGGTGACAACATGCAACAGATTCCAGTAACCGTTGAGACCGCAGAGCAAGTCGATGTTGCCTAGCCCCAAGTTGGCATCGAGAAGACAAACGCTGGTGTCATTGCCCGCCATCGCGATGGCAAGATTCAACGCGATATTACTTTTGCCCACTCCGCCCTTGCCACTTGTGACCGCGATCGTGCGGGCCTGTGAGAATGGTTTGGCGACTGGGGCGTCGGACTGTTGTTGTTGAATCAACCTTCGTAGGGCAAAGGCTTGATCGCTCATGTTGAGCTCCGTCGGAGAGATGAAGTGTGTCGAGTCACGAATGATGATGGAGAGGCGTTGCGTCGATTCGTAAGTCAGTGATCGATCTTTTCTTGACCGAGTATTAACCGTGACAGACGCGTGACATGGGCCGGTTCGATATCGTCGGGGACATCCTGGCCGGTCGTCACATAACTGATTGGTAGTTGAACTTTCTGCGATAGCGACAGCATGGCTCCCATGCCAGCGGCTTCATCGAGTTTGGTCAGAATCAACGAGGATGTATTGGCAACAGAAAACGTTTTGGCGGTCGCTTCGAGACTTTTCAGGCTGGATGTCAGCGAAAGCACCAAATGGACTTCGTCCACATCCGCCTCGGCGAGCAAACGTTTGAGTTCCTTGATTTGCAATTCGTCTCGCGGACTGCGACCGGCCGTATCGATCAGCACGAGATCCAGCCCCGACAATTCATCGAGTGCCCGCCTCATTTCCTGTGGGCTGGTGACAACACGCATTGGCAGGTCGATGATTTCCGCGTAGGTTCGTAACTGTTCGACGGCCGCGATGCGGTACGTGTCGACGGTGACTAGCCCCATCTTGACGCCGTCTCGCAGTCGGAAGTTGGCTGCCAGTTTCGCGATGGTGGTTGTTTTACCAACTCCTGTCGGCCCGACCAACGCGACAACCTTTCGTCGGTTGGGAGTGAGGGAAATCGGAGACCCGCAGCGAATCTGCTGTTCGACCATTCCAGTCAGTAACATCCGTGATGCGTTCGTATCGCCGAGCTGCTCGGGTGTGGCGACTTCCTTGAGTTGGAAGACGAGTTTCCGGGCCAGTTCGTCCTCGACTTCCGAATCGATCAGCTCGGTGTAAAGGTTGAAAAGTTCCGACGGAACTTCCTCGGCGTTGTGTGCCCGACTGGTTCGTTCGAGGTCTTGCAGCATTTTCTGGATTGTGTCCAACTTCAGTGAGAATTCTTCCTGCGAGGCATCGGGCGCTGGAGTCATCGAGGGGGGATCGAACGACGGTCGACTGCTGGCCGACTTGTGGGCCGCCTCGTTTCCATTTCGGATTTGCGACAAGACTGACGACGCCTGGCTGGAATCCAGCTCCTGCAGGATGTCGGCCGCCAGCGAGCGCGCGCCTGAGGTTGGTTGCGGTGGACGAACCGCATTAGGTGGCGCGGCGACAGAGCGAGTGGCTGCTGCTGCAGGTGTTCCCGCAGGACGGCGAATGTTGACACCCGTTCCCGCAGTGATTTCGACTTGCTGGCGCCGTTTCTTCCACGGCAACAGCCGGCGGCGTGAAGTTTGCCGGGTGTGCAGGATGACGGCATCGGCACCCATTTCCTGGCGAACTTGATCGAGCGCCAATTGCATTGTGGCGGCTTGAAACGTTTTGACTTCATTGTTCATGCTGAAAATTCCTCACCGCGTAACGGCGTGCGAGAACTCCGTGGGGAATCCTCGAATTCAATTTTGAGTTCAGTGTTTTGAGTTCAGTTTTATGTTCGGGTATCGTCCCCAGCGATCACGCGGACGGCGTGGGGGTCAGAATGTCCTGCAGGATGTGGGATCCCACTTGCCCGACCGATTCCACTTCGGTGTCGCGGGTTACCTCGTTAAGACTCATGACAACCAGCTTAGGTAAGGCCGACGACGTCACTTGTTTCAAACCGGCACGCACCTGTGGGCTGCATAAAACGATGGGGGAATGCCCCGCGATCACCAACTTTTCCAGTTGAACGGCGAGTTCGCGGGCCACCGCTTCGGCCACTTGCGGCGAAAGCTTGATGACAAGCCCTCGTTCGCCGTAATCGAATCCAGCGGCGAGTACGTCTTCCAAGGCCGGATCGAATGTGACAACGTGCAACACACGCTGGCGATCGCGGTATTGCTGACAGAGCGTTCGCGCTAATGAGTTGCGAACGTATTCGGTGAGAATGCCCAAGTCTTTCGTGCGCTCGGCGTAGTCGCCCAGCGATTCGATGATGATTTCCAAATCGCGAATCGGCACGCGCTCATGCAGCAGGTTACCAAGTACCTGATGCACTTGCGATGTTTTGAGAACCTCGGGAATTAATTCCTCGACGACTTTCGGTGAGGTTTCTTTCAAGTGGTCGAGCAGCAGATGCACCTGCTGTCGTGTGAGGAGTTCCGCACTGTGATCGCGGACGACTTCCATGAGGTGTGTGATGACGACGGCCGCCGGTTCGACAACGTTGTAGCCCATCAGTTCGGCGCGCTCGCGGGCCTCTTCTTCGATCCATCGTGCCGGGCGTCCGAAGGCCGGCTCGACCGTTTCGATGCCCGGTATTTCACCGCTGGTGGCTCCGGAATCGATTGCCAGTAATCCTTCGGTATACAATTCGCCCCAAGCAACCGGCACGTCGCGAATTTTGACTTGGTACGCTCGTTGATCGAGTCGGATGTTGTCGCGAATTCGTACCTTGGGCAGGATGATTCCCAATTCCTGGGCGATCTTGTGACGAATCCGTGTCACTCGTTCGAGAAGATCGCCCCCTGAGGCCGGGTCGGCCATCCGAATCAGGCCCACGCCGAGTTCCAACTCCAGCGGATCAACGGCGAGGTTGTCTTCCGGTTGTGGTTCGGGCTTTTCGAGCGATTGTTCTTCCTCCTCATGTTGCTGAAATGCGGCGGCACGCTGTCGCCCAGTTTGCAAACTCCTCCCGACAACCGCACATCCCGTCCCCAATACAAGCATCGGGCCGGCGGGCAGTCCGGTAAACGCCAAGGCTGTCAGGAAGGCGGCCGACAAGTACATGGCTTCGGGATGCCGGAACAATTGTGTCACAACATCCTTCGGCAAATTACTGTTGCTCGAACTCCGTGTGACGATCAAGCCGGCCGCCAGCGAAATCAGAAAGGCGGGAACCTGTGTGACCAACCCATCACCGATGGTCAGCGTGGTAAAAACACTGACGGCCCGCTCGAAGTCCATTCCTTCTTGGACCATGCCGACAAACAGCCCACCGACGATATTGATCAACGTGATGATAATGCCGGCAATGGAGTCGCCACGCACGAACTTACTGGCACCGTCCATCGCTCCGTAGAAGTCAGCCTGTTCGGTGACCTCTTCCCGGCGCGTTTTTGCCTGTTCTTGCGTGATCAGACCGGCGTTGAGATCCGCGTCGATTGCCATCTGCTTGCCCGGCATACCGTCCAGGGCAAACCGCGCAGCCACTTCACTGATTCGCGTGGCCCCTTTGGTGATGACCATGAACTGAATCACCACGAGAATCACGAAGATGATCAGCCCGATGACGATATTTCCACCGGCGACGAAGTCGCCAAAGGCGGCAATGATGCCACCGGCCGCCTGCGTTCCGTGTGTGGCTCCGCGTGTCAGAATTAACCGCGTCGATGCCACGTTGAGCACCAGCCGCGCCAATGTGGCACCCAGGAGAATGGCCGGGAACACGCTGAATTCCAGCGGACGATTGACGTAAATCGTTGTCAGCAAAATGATCACGCCGACGGTGATGTTGCAGGCCAGCAGCAGGTCCAGCAACAACGGGGGCAGCGGGGCGACGATGACCAGCACCGACGTCACGATCAGCAACGGAAATAGGACCGTCCGGCTTCGCGCGAACAAACCGCGCAAACCAGCGGCATCTTCCGGCGGCATCCTTGCCTCCGACGTGATGTAACGACCGAATTGTGTCGTAAGGGGGGGAACGAGAGAGAAGAGAGTCGCGGAGTGATATCTGAAACGGGAATTCCTGTCCAGACGATTCTGCCTGGATGTTTTCGCCCGACTAAGCCTCCCGTGTGGCACGCCCTGACAACGTGAATGGACCGGGGAAGAGCGTGGTCTCCGCGCTCGCCACGCCCATCCCGCTGGTCTGGGACGTGCCACACATTCCCGGAATTGGGATTGCGGCTTGCGAATCGTGTAGAATGAAAACCGCAACGGGCAAGTGATCTTGCAGCAGTCTGCTGAAACGAGTATTAATCCGCCTCTCTCACTTCTCTCCCCCCTCATGTCAACCAGTTTTCCAGACTTTAGCGACGGTCCACTCGGGCAACGCAGTCGTGTACTGCTTGTTCTGTGGAGCCTGATCCTTTCGGCCGGTTTCCTGCTGGCGGTCCAGCTCGAACCCGACCCACGGGGTTATGGCACGCATCAAATACTTGGCTTGCCACCATGCACCTTTTGCACAATTTTCAACGTCCCCTGCCCCAGTTGCGGCATGACAACCAGCTTCTCGAATTTCGTGCGTGGCCGCTTCGTCGAGGCGGCTCGGGCGAACTCTGCCGGGCTGCTGTTGGCGGTCGTTTGTGCGATTCAAATTCCGTGGTGTTGGGTCAGCGTTTGGCAAAACCGCATGTGCTACGTGAAGCGGCCGAACGTTGCATTGATCTGGCTGCTGGGCTCTGTTTGTCTGGTCTCCGCTTTGCAGTGGACGTTACGAATCGTCTTGCCGTCTTTGGTGTGACGCGCACAACATATTTCCTCGGCTTTCGTCGGCCTTGTCTTAATTGGTCCTGTTCCGACCGACATCGTTAGAAGGAGTCTCCCGCCATGGAAGGCGTGCGAGTCATTCGTCACTTCGCTGCATTCGCCATGCTGGCCGTCGTTCTGTCGCAGACCGGTTGTGGACTGGTCGTGATGGCGGGCAAGATGTTCTTCGGCGACCCCATGTACTCTTCAGCGTTCCACTCGCATACGCGTGTCGACCTGAAGAAGGGGCAGAAGAAGGTGTTGATCGTTGTTTCGACGCCCCAAGGGATCAAGTCCGACTTGCCTTCGCTCGACTTCGACCTTGTCGATGGCATTATCCAACGCTTGAAACGCAACGGCATTGAGGTTGTTGATCCCAACGAGGTCACAAGCTGGATGGACGACAACGGCGGTGTCTGGGACGACCCTTCCGAATTGGCCGAGGAGTTCGACGCCGATTACATCGCGCACTTCGATCTCAACCAATTTTCCTACAAGGATGCACATAGCCCCTCGCTACTGCGCGGCAACGTCGATGGCGTGGTTTACACCTATGAAGTCATGAAAAAGGGCGATAGCAAGCGGGCAGCCAGTGTGTTCGAGGGCGAGTTTCATTCGACTTACCCGTCGCGCGCCGGCGTGTCGGCGGCGCAAGTCTCCGAGCAAGTTTTCCGCAAACGATACGTCGATCGCATCAGCACGCAACTCGCTCAAATGCTCCACGATTACCGGGCCAGCGAGATGCTGGAATAACGAGATAGCAGAAGGTTCTCTCACGGCTGTCGCACGGAAGACCAGAGTTTCTGAATCACGGATGACACGATGATCGAAAATTCCAAACAAACTTCACACGGCCTTCGCTCCCTGAAACGTCTTATGCGTTGGCTGGCGGTCGCGGTGGTGTCGACCTCACTGGTCGGCTGCAACTGGGTTGTTCTACTGGGCTACCTGATTGGCGGACCGCCATCGATCGAACCCGAATTCGACGCCGAAACCGGGAATTCCTTGACCGATCGAGGAGTCACCGTCTTAGTTCTCTGCCACGCGGAAAAGGAGTTGAAGTTCGACCACGACTCGATCGACTACCAGGTCGCGAAGTACACGACGTTCCGACTGCACGAGCACCACGTCAAGGTGGTCGACCCCGACAGAGTGCGTGCCTGGCTGGACGAGCACGACGATTGGGACCGGCCCGAAGAAGTCGGCGAGGCGTTCGGCGTGGACTATGTCATCTCCATCGACCTGATTAAATTCAGCATTTTTGAAGAGAACAGTTCGCATTTGTATCGAGGGCGAGCCGAGGCGATGGTCAGCGTGATTCAGATGGATGAAGACCACGAGGACGGCGAGAAAATTTTCTCGAAGGATGTGCTCTCGAAATATCCGCTGCTCAGCGCCCGCGACACGCACGAGGTCAGTCAGTCGAACTTCAAGCGGCAATACCTCTCACGTCTTAGCGAAGAAATCGGCCGCAAGTTCTACGAACATTACGTCGCCGACGACATCATGGACGGCACCTAGGCGAGCGGGGGGGTGTCAACCCCCTGTTGCTTTCCGTAGGGCAGGCTCCCGCCCGCCGCGATGTACTCTACACTTCGGCCTCGGTCCGCACAGCGGACCCTACATCTGAATCTCGGAGTCCAAGATGTCTGCTGAAGAACCAACAACGATCAAGCTCGACCAGTTCCTGAAAATCAGCGGCGTCGTCGGATCCGGAGGGGCGGCGAAAGTGCTGATTCAGGGCGGAGCCGTCCAAGTCAACGGCCAACTCGAAACCCGCCGCGGTCGCAAGCTGAAGCTGGGCGATGTGGTGGAACTCGAAGGCGAGACGTTCACCGTCGAGTTGGACGAGTAGGCAGACTGACCGACTCTGCCACCCGCCAACAATTCACGCCTCCGGCGATCCGGGCGTATGAACGCCTTGGTCCTTTGCATGGCAGCGACAAACCAAGTCACGACATGCTTGCCTGAAAAGGGGGCAAGCATGACACCCGGTATTCGTCTTTCCGAAACGACTAGGGAGAATCCGGAGTTGTTTGTCTTGCCCAGGTGATTGCGGCTACAAGGCCGTTGTATCGTCGTGAAATCTCGTCTTGGTCTGTTTCGGCAAACGAAAATATGCCGGGAGCATGCGGTGGGGGACGAATTGACCTCGACATCAAAAAACCGTAGCTCATCAGATCGCTACTGCTGGCAATCCCGACAACGGCCCGGCTGACAACGGACGCGGCAATGTCCGCGACTTGTACCCCCAAGCAAGACTCTGATGGGCTGAACTTCACGTTCCCTCGAAATATCTTACCTAGGTCGATCCCGCTGCCCTCCCCAGTTCCTGACAAATGGGTGACTGTCTGTGTGAATCTCTTTGGTGGCGGTCAGAGGATCTTGTTGGTTCCATCCGGTTATCCAAGCTGGCAGCATGCACTTAAATACGATCTCCTCTCTGCTGCCAGCTTTTCTCTGAACTGGGTCAATCTCGAATGAAATTACATCCCAGCAATCATTGAACTCTGGGTGAGAGTGCAAGAGTATCGAGTCTGCGATACTCCTCTTGATACACTTTGCCCACGTGCCAAGACGGAATGCCTGCACAGGATTCAAATTCGCAATTTGTCGACCAAGTTGTTCGACTTCATCTCGTAAAGTTTGAAACTCGCATTGCGGCACGATTGTCTGAATCTTTCTGACAATGTGATCGTGAATCTTGCTACCGTGCCCTGCCATACTTGTGAGGTCGAGCATGGTTGGGCAAAAAACGACCCCTTCGCACTCTGAAACGATCATCGCGAAGGAGCGGCGATCCTCATTATTCAGCAGATTGCCTTTTGGTTCCCCATTCTTAAAAGCGGATTGTGGTAGTTCGCTGACGAATTCGGTAAAGCGATCGAAGAAGTCCTCTTCAACAGACTCCGGGACAACAACGCCGACGACAATTCCCACCGCGTGCTGTTGCTCGTTCGTTGGCACTGTAAAATCGCCAGACTCGTCGAAATAGAACTTCATCGGATCGGAATTCTCCAGAATGAAAGACAGCACTGAGTCGACGGTCGCAGACCGCCGAAATGCGGCAACTCGTGACACCCGTTACAGTTGCTGCGTTGCCCGCGTCGCGTCTTGACCGATTGAGCGAACAGGCGTACTATTCGCCCCCCGTTCGACTTCAGCGGAGGTCTGATGCAATGCCTCGCGGAAAAATAATGATCGCGGTGGTCGTGTTGCTCGGCGTTCTTTGCGCTGGCGGTGCGGGCGTCTATTGGTCTCTCAAACACGTCCCCGATTTCTACCAGCAAGCGCTCGCCGAAAAAGTCGACCCAGTCGTTCGCAAGGCGGCTGCGAAGAAGTTCGTGCAAACGACATTGCGACTAGTCGACCGCATTCAACATGAGGATGCCTGGTCGGAAGAGTTTCGGCAGGCTCAGATCAATAGCTGGTTGGCCGAAGAGTTGCATCAGAAGTACGAGGAAGTCGTGCCACCGGGCGTGACCGAGCCGCGCGTGCAAATCACCGAGGGCTCGGTGCTGATCGGCTTTCGCTACGAAGACGAAAATTTTCAGGGCGTTGTCAGCGTGCGGCTAAGACCGTGGGTGCCGGAACCGAACCGGTTGGCGATCGAAGTGGAATCGGTCAAGGCGGGCGTCGTCCCGATTCCGTTGCAGGATGTGATCGACGAAGTGACCGACACATTCAAAACCGAAGGCTGGCATGTCGAGTGGCAACAGGCCGACGGCAACGATGTGCTCATCGTGCATCTCGACAGCGGTGGAATCGAAGACCAACCAACGCTTGAACGGATTGATGTCGTCGAAGGAGCCGTCCGCATTTTCGGACGTCGCAGTTCCTCGTCGACGGGCACCGACTCGCCAATGCGAATGTCGGTTCTTCCGAGTCATTCCGAGGCCGAGTAGAATCGCCAAACCGGCGACCCGACCGCGCGTTCGAGAATGAACCGGCCGGTCAGTCGTTCGCCGGTCAGTTCCACTTCAAGCCGTTCCGTCGTTTCCTGCACGATGTTGTAGTCGCCCGTGTCCCAACGCGACACGACTCCCCGCCCGTTGCTCACCGGCCCTTCGTAGTCGAGATACATCAGCCGATGATCTGGTAACGGCTCGGCGGTGATTTCACCGGGGGAATCGGGAACGGTCAGCAATCGCCATGTTTGCAGCGCTTCGCCCCGTTCCAGCAGAAAATCCCAATGTGGGAAGGGATGATCGTGGGTGAGAATTGTGAATCGGGGCATGTGTTACCGAAAACGAGTTCGCGGGCTGGTATGGTATAGGATTTGCCCCTCACGCTGTATGATGGATGGACTCTCCATGTTTACGATTTTGAAACGTTCGAGGAATGCCGCGTTATGACGCCCCGCGAAGTATTGGCTCTTTGTCGTGAACGGGAAATTCAGGCCGTTGATTTACGGTTCATGGATTTCCCCGGCACGCAGAAGCATTTCACGATTCCTGCAAAGTCTTTGACAGAAGCCGCTTTTGAAGACGGTTTTGGGATCGATGGCTCTTCGCTGCGCGGCTGGCAGGCGATCAACGAGAGCGACATGCTGGTCGTTCCACAGCCTGAAACGGCCTTCGTTGATCCGTTCATGAAGCAAACGCTGGCGATGACCTGCAATATCCAGGACCCGATCACCCGCGAGGACTATGCCAAAGATCCGCGCAATGTTGCCCGCAAAGCGGAAAACTACATGAAGTCGACCGGGTTGGCCGATTTGGCGAATTTCGGACCGGAAGCCGAGTTCTTCGTGTTCGACAACGTTCGCTTCGACCTCAACGAGCACGAAGCCTACTACCACATCGATTCTGTCGAGGGAGAATGGACCCGGGGTCGCGAGGGCAACGACTCCAACGCGGGATACAAAATTCGCCGTGGTGACGGCTACCTTCCCATCCCGCCGACCGACACTCTGCAAGACATCCGCACCGAGATGATGCTCACGCTGATGGAATGCAATGTCGACGTCGAGGCGCAGCATCACGAAACGGCGACCGGCGGGCAGTGTGAAATCGACATGCGGTACGGCCCGTTGTTGCAAACGGCCGATAATTTATTGCGGTACAAATACGTTGTGAAGAACGTGGCCGTCCGGCATGGCAAGTCGGCCACCTTCATGCCCAAACCGATCTGGAACGACAACGGCTCGGGCCTGCATTTGCATCTGTCGCTGTGGAAGAACGACGAACCGCTCTTCGCCGGCTCGGGTTACGGCGGACTCTCCGACATGGCCGTCTACGCGATGGGGGGCATCCTGAAACACGCGGCCGCCGTCATGGCGTTCTGCTGCCCGACAACCAACAGCTACAAACGGCTCGTTCCCGGCTTCGAAGCCCCCGTCAACTTGACCTACAGCTATCGCAACCGGTCTGCCGCGATTCGTATCCCGGT
>Ga0115002_10000961_pt1 | contig 40444 bp, 49 predicted proteins | sample ArcticOcean_MG_C_8_FD_89576 | JGI IMG/M metagenome (GOLD analysis project Ga0115002, IMG submission 89576) | Marine microbial communities from western Arctic Ocean - ArcticOcean_MG_CB11_86 | ecosystem: Environmental > Aquatic > Marine > Oceanic | place: Arctic Ocean: Canada Basin | collected... | reverse complement strand
TTGACATCTTCACTCTCCTTAGGGTAGGCCTCAACGGCCTCGGCCCAGTCTGGTACTGCGTCCGTTATCTTCTTCTTCCCATACAACACGTCCTGTATTTTGTTATTCACGTGTTGTCTATCACGACCAAGCACCTCATCTACGTGTGCCTCAAAATCTTTATGGAGTTGAGACTCAAACCAAAATGTAAAAATGTCTGGGTAATGTTTGTGATACAAGCGCACAAACGCCATGTGTGTAGTAGCTATCTGCACAGCCGACACATCACCGTCATACAACCTAGTGAATTGCTTTTGAATGAACTCATCTTTCCTGGCTCTATCGCACGCAACTTCTTCTGCTATAGTAATTTCCATTCTCATTATTACTCACCCTCCTTATTAGATACCACCATGGCTTGACGCGCACGGTTTAAGGCGTTGTTGATACGCTTACTGGTGAACGTAACCACGCCATCCTTTGAGCGTATACCTGCTCTAGGAATATTTATTGTCTGTATCGTCCCATCGCTGTGGTGGAACTCATACAGGCCGTGCTCTTTAGGCACCTTGGCCTCACGTTCTTTACGTGCTAGCCTCTTACTTAATTCCCATTGTATAATCATTAGGCAATCTCCTTGTACTGCTCTTTTAAAGCAGACTCTGTAAAGTCACTTAAATACTCATTTGTAATAAGTGCTATCGTTAACTTATCAAGCATGTACCAGACCTCATCATCGTAGCCGTTGCTGTCTTTGTCACGCTCATCAAGTGATTCGATGGCGTATCTTAATGTGTGGTAATCACCACCGCCACCGAACTTGTCACGGGTGCCCACATCGTGCATGCCCAGTATGGTGCAATGCTTATCAAGGCCCTCGCAACTTCTCCCATCTTTTTCGTCCCAAACAAGTTGGTAGTATTCACGTCCGCTATACTCTGACGCGACGTACTCTCCAAAGTCATAGTATCTGACTAGACAATCAACACTTTGTTCGGCCACTTGGTATTCTCTTAGGGCCTCATTGTCTCCATCACATGTGCATACGTTACCACTATGGTTGTTAGAATATTTTTCTAACTGTTTATCAAGGAACGCAGTGACTTCTTTGTCCTTGAGTCTCCCTATAGTGCGTCGCACCTCATCGTATCCGATAGGCCCATACGTACCTGGGCCCTTTTTATGTACAACATCTAGCAAGCGCTTAATGCTGTATCTTCCTATACTATCTGGCATTTATCTTCCCTCCTGTATCAATGATATTTTGAATTTGGTTTGCAAGTTCTATCACACCCTCGCAGTAATCTACTGTACCACTGCCTGCGTCATAGTCATCGCTTTCTAAAATATCTTTTTCTGCGCGATGTTTCTCCTCTTTGCAACGGTTATAAACTTGTGCCACCAAAGCCTGAACATCTTCACAAGTTAATTCTTTGCTTGGTTTACTCATATAACTTTCTCCTTTTCACTACTCCCTGTATCCCAGGGACATGTGGTGTGTAGAGGTGTGTAGGTGGAGTAGTCTATCCTTGGTGAATATGAGCAAGGACAGTCGGGGACTCCTAAGGGGGTATGTTTAACCCACCTACCTCTATCTTAAAAGGGCACCTAAGTGCCCCTTAGGTGACCTCTATGCGTATCCGTTGTCAAGGGATACATCTTCTTCAATTTCTTCCACGTCTGCGTCGCCCTCGTCGTTATACTTTGTAACGTCGTGGACTGTGCATTCAGTCGCTTGGAAACCAAAGGAAGAGTCTTCGCATGGTAACTCGGCATAGAACGCGTCTTGGGCCATTTGTGCCAAGGCTGTGTCATCGGTGACATCAAAATCGTCATCAACTTCAACCGTGGCTTCAAAATTATACTCAAGCACGTCTTGACCTGTGATAGTTAAACGAACTTCTTTCATGGTGCCTTTCTCCTTTGTCGGCGGATTTATTCTACCTTAACATGGCCTGTCAAACCATGTCAAGGATTTTATTTATTAACTACGTTAAAATCTTAAAAGCGTCATCGTCGTCGTCGTCAATGCGCGCCTCTATTATGCCCTTAATATCATCCACATCGTACCCGATAAATCTTTCACGGTATGAAAAATCATCATCATCATTATGGTACACCTGGACTTGAGTAAGTGCGTGTCCAACGTCAATAAACACGTTGTAATCGCAATAATCGTATTGGTGTTGGTGTAAAATCGCCATAGTATCTTTCTCCTTTTAGGTTTTAACTTATCCTAAGACGCCCATATTAACAGGCGTTTCGCTGTCTGTACAGCTCATTCAGTTAGGCTTTTATTCTTGAAAATATTCTATTATCCATATGATTAGACTTCCCATTTTTCTATTCTCCTTGCCTGGGTATAAGCCCCCAGGCGGGCCTTACTTTTATCTTATTCACCAAAAAGAATATTAGTTAACTCTTTTCCGTCTTTAGGTGGCTCGATAACGTCCAGCCAGTCTCCGTCTCTCTTAACTTTTGACACGTCCGACGCGTAGACACTGCCTGCTTCGTCAAACATTCCAATCTCTGAGCCGTGCGTGTGAATAAGTAAGATTGATTTTAAGCCTCTCCCCTGTTTTGGACTTTCTAACAACACTCCTGTAACTGGTGCGCCCAGTTGGATTGTCTTTAGATTGTCACCTTTCTTTAAGTCTTTGTATTGTATTCCCATCTTTTATCTTCTCCTTGCCTGGGTACAAGCCCCCAGGCGGGCCTTATTAAGTGTTATTTATTGTCAGTAGGAAAATCCCATCTCCAATCCGTGTTGTAGCGTATCTCGTGCCCGAAACGTTCGCGTATAAACTCCCATATTTCGTTTTCATACACTTCCATTTCTGCGCCATCGTACCAGTCCATGAAGTGATATGTAATGTGCTCAATTGAGCCGTCTTCCTCCATAAAAATGCGGTACTCATCGGACGGGCCACCCCAGGACAATTGCCATCTAAAATAACCGCGTTCCTGGCCGTTGAACGTGTGCGCCCCTACATAGCTAAAATCTAGCCAGTCAATACCTTTATCTTCCATGTAACCACATCCCGCTATAGTCTCGCGTATCTGCGTTAGTCTGCCATTGTAATGTTCTACAATCACATCTTCACAAGTTAATTCTTTGCTTGGTTTACTCATAACTTTCTCCTTGCCTGGGTATAAGCCCCCAGGCGGGCTTTAGTGTGTTATTCAACGTTACAGCGTGCGTCAGTACGAAGAATTAAAGTAATGGTGTCAATCGTATCAACTTTGTGTGCAAGCTGTTTTTCAAGCGCGTTAATGCGTTCGTCTCTTTGTATTAAAGAGTTTTCAGCACTAAGCCAATTATTCAAAAGCTCGTCCCAACTTAAATCTTCACCGTTAGGGCCGTATTCTCTTTGTGCGTCCATCTTATTTTCTCCTTTTTAAGCGGATTTTCTTATCCTAAGACAAGGAAGAACTTACTAACTTATTAAAGTCTGTCTCCCCTCTTTCGCTGTCTGTACAGCTCCTCAGTTAGGCTATTATTCTTGAAAATATTCTATTATCCATATAATTAAACTACCCATCTTTTATATTCTCCTTGCCTGGGCACAAGCCCCCAGGCGGGCTATGTTTATTTTATTTAAAGTTGACTAATCTTAAAGAATTGCTATATTCTGCAATATGAAATTCATAAGTCTTATTTTCCATATTGGGAGTTATAGAAAAATTTAACATACTGTCATTTTTTGTTTGTATAACTCCAATTCCATCAACTACAATTTTAAAATTTGGGTTACCATTAAAAGAACTTTTAGCCCTTATTATTCTCTTGATAGTACCTTTTTTAATGTAATTTATCATTGTTTTCTCCTTTTAGGTTTTAACTTATCCTAAGACAGAAAAGAACTTACTAACTCGTTAAAGTCTGTCTTTTCTCTTTCGTCGTCTGTACGACTCATCAGTTAGGCTACTTTTTTAAGGTCTGCTTTGGCCAGTTTGTCGAACTTTCGGCCTCTACTTTTTACAATCCATTTCATGAACGTTCTAACCCTGTCCGCGTCATAATCTACAAGCATTGGATAACCCTGTTCGGCCCAATCTAGCCACTTATCAATGAACAACGCTTTTGTGATATTTTCGTCTTTACCGAAGCAATCTTTTTGCGTTATAGTGCGTGTGTCCGTCACGTCCGTGTCATGATAGTGCGGGTGTCTGATTGTATACGTTAGCGTTTCCTTTCCGTGTTTTTGTGGAACGCCTGTCAATCTCACTGTCTTAAGTTTATTTTCTTTAATTTTAGTCATGTTATTTTCTCCTGGATATTAACCCTTAGGGTGATTAATCCTGCAATCTTGTTACTGTTTCATTGTGACGCGTGACGATATTTTTGAAAACGTCAACTCTTTGTCCGTCTGCGTCATCACGTGTATACATGTACATGTAATCATTTGCGCTATCTATCGTTAATAGGCCCCGATTAATAGCGTTATTGAACGCCTCCGTACAACTTACCGCCGTTGATATTGCTTTGCGTGTATTCATAATTTGTATTCTCCTTGTGCTGTTTCGACCATTTTTGGCCATCGTCAGTGGGTATGCACATACCCAGACACCACTACAAAAAATTCTGATTTATGAGGACAAAGTATGTTGTCGACTTTCACCCAATTCAAGGGTCTAGGCCGTCCGCGGTTGCTAAGCGCATAAACTGTTCCACGTGGAACAACGTGCCCGTCTTTGTCTCTCTCCCTAGCTTAACCTTAGGCTGTCTTTCAGTTTGGGACATCCGCTGGTCATCTGCCGTCGTCGCTTCGTTTCGACCTCTTCACCCTACCACGCAACCGAAAAAGGAGTCAAGAACTATTTTTTATTTGTCAATGATTTCGGCAACTTACACCCCAAAAAAAACAGTCTGCTAGGGCCAGTAAACAGGCCAAAAACAGGCCATAAAACAGGCCAAAAAACAGGCCAATGCCCGCGCATGCCCGCGCGTGTAGGCGCGTAGACGCGCGCTAATTTGCCCTGATGGACGCTGGCCTGCCCGTGTGTGCTCGCGTGCCCGTAAGCGCCCCCGTGAGCGCCTCTGTGGGCGTGCCCCTGCACCCGCCACGCGCTACCCGCTACGCCCGCTATGCGCTACCCGCCCGCCTGCCTACGTGCCTGCGCGTGTGCCTACGCGTGCCCGTGCCTGCCCGCTATCTACCCCAGAAAAAAACAGTCCTTCTCTCACAAGCACCCGATATATTCGCGTGTGTACCCGCGCGTACGCCTAGGCGCGCTAATACGTCCCCCTTGGTGTCCCTATATGTGCCCGCGCGTATACCCGGGCGCGCTAATAAGGTGGCAACATCGGCCCATATATGTGCGCGCGCGTTCCCGCGGATGTGCCCGCGCGGTGGCGTCACGGTGGCCCTACGGGGAGATGGCCCGAGTCCAGTATCTTATTGACATCTCATATTTTTGTACTATTTTATTTGTGCTTTAGGCAAAGGATGTCCCACAACCACAAGAAGCTGTAGCATTGGGATTCTCTATTCCAAATCCAGTTCCTTTAAGCCCCCCAGAGAAGTTCAATGTGCCCCCCTCTACGTGCCCAAAGCTGAATTTGTCGATAACAACTTTAACATTCATGTTTGTAAAAACCTTGTCAGAGGAGTCAATAGAGTCATCAAACCCCATCTCATAGGAGAAGCCTGCACATCCCCCAGGAACCACCTTGACTCTCAAAAAGAAGGCCTTTGCACCATTCTCTTGAGATAAAAGTCGAGTAAGTTCATCTGCGGCTTTCTTACTTATAATCACGAGGCACCACCTTTTACTATTTTATTCAGCGTTCTTGACAATCTCACTCAGTTCATAAGCCCTATGGGGTGTCTGAGTAGCCCAATCAGAGTCTAACATCTCAACACTAGCGTTATCAAAGTCGCCCATGCGCATATAGTTAAGTGTTTTCTTAAACTTTCTTGTACCCTCAGTACCCATTTGGTACGCCATTTCTACTACAGCACCATAAACCGCACTAGGCAGACTAGGAGGTAAATCAAATGTTTCTACCCCTTTTACTGCTATGTCAAAATCAGAGACAAACAACTTCTCGAAACCTTCTTTGTCAGTAGGAAGAGTCTCTCCAGGGATTATCTTGTGTCCATATCCAACAGTTTGAAACTTTTCTTGTATAGTTTTACCCGTAGCATCATCATATTTTAACCGATATGGTAATTGTCTATAATGCTCATTGTGTTTTATCCGTGCTTGTACGACTTCTGTCAAGTATTCATTCCTTGTCAATGGGGCATCTCCTCATCATCTTCTTTAATATACTGTAAATCATCTTCCCAAAAGTAAGCGTATATATCATCTACTATGTTAATAACTTCTTTACAGTGGTGTGTCAGCTGTGTGTCGTCTTTATGGTGATAATAAGCATAGGCCACTAAGTTCTTCACTTGTAGATGAAGACTATCAAAGGTTTTTCTTAAATCCATGAGTCACTCCTAGGTGTCCGCCCTATACTCGACTCCATAAAGCTATCTAATTCCACGCCGAGTAAGTGTTCTTTGTGCTGGTTATAGGATAGAACGGCATCTCTGTCCATTCTTGTCACCCAATAGTTAGCTGCTATTGCTAGTGCGTCAATAGCATCATCATGTTTCAGTGCACCTCTGTCTCTTGTGATACGTGTCATCTGTCTAAATAACTGATGCTGTGGTTCTTGTTTGAAATCCTCACGTATTAAAGACTCATCAACAACTAGCTTGTGGTTATTCATAATAGGTTCCAAAGTATCAATAATACGCTTCTCTTTCTGCGTATGGTGTCTTACTTCTTCCACTTCACATGGGTGTATCTTAGCTAACACAGGCTTAATGAGCTGTGTAGCCATACCATCACCGAAGTTACTCTCGATAGTAATGTAGTTTACGTCTTGTTTTTTAGCAATTCTGGCTAGTTTTTCTAAAGTCTCTTCAGAGTATCCGCCTTCTAGTGCGCCCACAGCGGTGAGGTATAAGACTCCATGTAACATTTTAAGTACAGCATAGGCTGTTTTGTCCTTACCTCTACCACTAGGGTCAATAGACATAGCTGTTCCTTCAAACTTTGTGTATTCAGCTGACGTGTGCATAGGGCCTACGTAGTAGTCACCCTTTAGTCCCACATTGGGGACGTCACTGTCTATAGCTTTTATCTGTTCAGTAGATGAGGCCCACTGTATTTGTGCAGGAGCTTCTGTCCAAGTGGAACAACCACTCAAAATTATTAAATCATTCAGTTTTAATGGGTATCTATTAGCGTCAGACATCGTTGTATCTAACATAAACTGCAGGTTAAACCCACTACGTCCGTAAGATGCTAGACGTTCCATCAAATCTATCTTGTTAAACCTGTCACTATCCGTAGGTTCTCCCTCAATTTCCGTTTTATCAGCAATTATAGAGGACAATTTAGACCCATATCCAATACGTTGTGCGTTAGTTGGGTACAATGCTGGCCATATTTTAGTCTTATAACCACGTTCTTCCAGGCTATTGTATAGGGACATCTCCGTTTGAGGTGTACCTAGGAAGATAATACGTCCTACTTTAGGTTTAATAATAGCGTCAAACTCTTTTACAGTCTCACCAAGCCTATCTCTCATCAGTTGTGTCTGTGAGTTGTTGGCACTTTCAACGTCATCAGCAATAATTAAGTCAGCACGACTCCCTGTTAACTGTCCTGTTATACCCATGGACTTAACAGAAGGGGCATGTGAGGCCTTTGCAGGGCCCACATCAAAGCTGACCTTACTGGAACGCTGGTCATGGTGTGGTTGTAAGTGTACTAATAGTGGCATCTCAGCTATGAGTCGCTGTGTAAATGTACTGAAATCATCAGCCCTACTTTTAGATGCAGAGACAACTAAGATGTTCCTTTGGGGATTGAGTAAGAGTTGGTGACAAACAAAAGCAGAGGTTATCCAAGATTTTCCCACGCCTCTAAACGCTTGGATAACTAATCTTTTGTCTGGACTCTGTAAGTAATCAGCAATATCGTACTGTACTGGTGTTGGCTGTGGTAATAATAAATGTTTCCAGCACAAGTATAAGAAATTTTTAAAATTCTCTACGCCTTTACTCATCATGGTCAAACGGTAAGTCTTCTAATATGCTTGCAGCCCGCTCAACTATCTCAGGTTCACTATACGTTTTACATACATCTAAGCATACTTTCAGCTCAGATGCCGTAAGGTCCTCTCCTGATTTAAGTTTGTGATAGGCGTGCATAACCAGTAAAACAGGTAATTCATCTAAAACCTGCTTCACTGTTTCTTGTTGACTTTCGTCCATTGTATACTCCTAGAAGTTAAGTCGCAGTCTCCTGCATTTTTAAACCTAACCTATCCACCAAGCTAGTATTATTACTAATAACTGGCTTGCTGTTATGTAAATCTTACCTCGCCATGATAATGAGTTCCACATTATTAAAATGGGCTGGGCTAGTTCGTCTTCTAGCTCCTCATTAACATCACCGGCGACGCCTTTAATATCATCTTTCTTAAACATACTACACTCCTTAATATTTTAGTGGGTTTTTCAGCCGTACTGACTGTTCCTCAAATTTAGTTTCAAGAACTCTAAGTTCTTTTTCAAGGACGTTAACTTTATTATTTAATTCTTTAACTGCTTTTGTGCTGGTAGACTGTTCAAGCTCATCGAGTCTGTTATTAAACACACCCCAAGTATAAAAACCACCACCAAGAGTAGTTATAATACCTACTAACACAGCGTATTTTTTTAGTGTTTCTACAAAATTCATATTAATAACCTCTTATCTCCATTAATTGACGTTCAGCTTCTATTCTATTAAAAGTTGCTGTGCGTAAATCTTCTTGATATTTATAAACAGGGTCATTCATAACAATTTGTTGTATGACATTACCGTCTGTGTAGATTTGTGATTCATAAACACTTAAATCAACACTGTCATTATACTCTCTAGGACTATAAAAAACTTGTGGTTGAAATAAATCAGCGTTTGCAGCTGTGTAGTTAGATAAGTTAGGGGCTTTACCGGCCATTATACGCTGTGTGACAACGTTAATAATCGCTAGTTGTTTGTCGATAGCCTTAACCATCGTTTCTACTTTAGCCGTAATACTATCTACGTCTACTTTGACTTCGGAGGCTTCTTTTTCTTCGACTTTGACGTCAGCTTGTAGGCCATCTTTTTCTCCTCCAGGTGCTTCAACAACGCTTTCCTCTTCTGTGGTTTCGTTTGAAGCAAAAGTTTCAGTAGTAACTGTGGGTTCATTGTATTCCTCTTCTTCAGTTTCTTCTTGAGGTTCAGTCATCGCCACAGGCTCGTCGCTTGGTCCGGGTGACTCACTCGCAAGCTCTTCTGGAACCGTTTCCACCGAGGTGGTTTCAGTTGGTTCACTCTGTTCTTCCATGAGGCTCGCTGCAAAAGTTTCCACTGCTGGCTCTCCAACAGTTTCTTCTTCAGGGGGTTCTTCCACAATTTCTGGTCCTCCAAACGCCTGTAATATTTCGACGTCTTCAAATTCTTCTTCCAAAGTTTCAAATTCTTCTTCTAATAAAATGATTGTCTGTGTCTCCTCTAAAACAAATTCTTCAAAAAACTCTTCTTGAAATACAGGTGGAACAAAAGTAGGCTCCTCTATAACAGGGTCAACAAACTCTGTTTCCCATTCTGCAATGTCGTCTACTATGTCTTCTATATCTTCTATTACATCTGGTTGTACTGGAGTAGCCCAATAGGTGACTGCCAGTGTGGGGTTCTTTAGGTCTGCTGCATAGTGGTAATTAGAATTGCCTGACTCATTGAACTCAAACTTTACATTCACATCGTAATCAGTAACTGTATTTTTATTTATAATGATAGTGTCTGTGTAAGTATTATAATAACCATCAGCTCTATCAACAATACGAGTTTGAGTAACTCCACCTATTGTTTGCTTCATTACAACTGACTGTTCTCTATTGTTCCAGAACCAGATGTCTGCACCTAGCACTGAGCTAAAGCCGCCATTTATCTGTTCTTGTGTAAGAGTATCTCTTAATGATATAGTAGACTCTACATATTTACTGTCTACTCCAGCAATTGTACTATTACCATGCCTACTACTTTGGTTAGTCCCAGACCAAGAATTGTTAGTGAAGTCTTGGTTTAAAAGATTGTTTGTAGTTGTATCATAAGCAAAACAAGCCCACCCTAATACTAAGAAAATTATTAAAACATAAAACCAAGCAGTAAAACTATTCATCGCCATACAAACCAAATGCAGTATCAACACGTTTTTCCAATACTCTTTCCAGTCTTGCATCAATGGTGGCTCTTCTTTTTAAATTCTTTGTGTACTCATGGTAATCAGGTCTTTCAACATCATACTTTTTCCACTGGTCTTTTGCAGCCTTACCAATCTGTCCTTCAAATGGACAGGGTGTTCCTGCGTGGTTCATGGCACTAAAAATTCTATCATCTTGGCATAGAATCGCAATTGCTGCAACTCTCATGTTAAAATCATAGAGCAACTTACTAAGTTTCATACGTTCACAATTTTCATCTGTACGAAATGTGCCTGCGGCAACACCAAAACCAGTGGCCTGTACACTACCGCTGGCACCTACAATACATAAATCTTGTGAATAAGAACTCATGCTTGGTGCGGCAGCTGTGTTAACTGGGATTCTCTTTTGTTGAGTGTTGTTTGCAGTCGAATTAGTTGTTGCATTTGTAGTTGTGCTAGTGTTAGTTTGACCGTCATTGTTGTTTGTAGTTGTACTAGTATACCCACCACTTATAGAAGTGTTACTACCAGAAGCATTAGTTTGATTAGATGTAGAGTTGTCTGTTGCAAATACCATAGTTGCCATTCCTAACAACAACAAGAACATTGCTGTTATTATAGTTTCGGGGAGGTATTTCACTTCTTTCCAAACATCCCTGCTGCTGGTTTAAGGCCGTAGATTGCACCAAAGATACCTATAAGTAACCATTGATACCATTGTGGTAAAGCATTAAAGTATGCAAAGAACATATCTAGTTTAGCTTTTGTATCTGCATCCCCAAAGAATACAGAATATCCTAACACTAATAAAGGAAGAGATACTACAATTAAAACAAACTCGTCTTTCCATCCTTGAGCATTATCAGTTCTTACTTGTGCTTGATATTCTATTTCACCTTGTGACATACGATACGCATGGTTTCTTTCTGCCATGGCATTATATCTTTTAGTTTCTTGCCGCTGTTGCATGACACTGCCAATAGTTTTGACAGCACTAAATACTAAACCAAGACCAAACATTAGTTGTTTCCTTTGCCTTCACAATCACATTGGTCTTTTGTTTCTTCGCAGTCACATATTTCTTTGTTCATTTTAATATAAACTCCCTGATAACTATAATCATTTGCGTTAGCATTAAAAATCCTACACCCCACATAACTTTTTTTAAACTATTTAAATCTTGCTCTATGTGTTTTAGGTGATTAGTTTTAATAATTTCGATATGAGCATTAATCATTTTAATGTCGCCTTTAATCTTAGCTAATTCGACATTTAATTCATGAACATTCAGCATCATTAATCTGCCTCAGCAATAGTATTACCTGCGTCTACCCATTGCATAACCATTTTATAATATCTATTGTTAGGGGTATCAATAGGACAAGCTATAACATCCTGTCCACCACTTGCGTTTTCTGGGTATGTTATTATAATTCCATTTCTTACTCCACCTAAATCTGTTCCATATTTTATTGTACAATCTTCAAACATTATAATCTCCTATATCTCTGCATCAAACCAGATGTATGCTCCTGCATTATTTGTTCTTAGCCAACAAGTATGCCCACTTGTACTAGTACCGAAGCTATTGCCATAAAATCCTACAGAGTTTTCTTGAGGAACACTCGTAGTAGTCAAGTTACCTGTAACAGACGTACCATTCCTTTCAGCTAGATACCAATCACTTCCAGAACCAAAAGCCATAGTTGGAGCTTCTCTAAATGTAACTGGTGGGGTTACGTTAGTAGATACAGTTGTTGTGTTGTAAAATCCACTAGTTCCAATATTTTTGTTGTGTCCTTGAACATAATTCAAAAAGAATCTTTGACACTTTGCCAGAGTTGTACCATATTCTTCATGGACAAAATCAGTAGCTGCACTTCCTATTTCTAGTTGTACACCAGTAATTTCATACCAGTCATTTGCTCCAGCAGTTCCAACTGGAGTAGTTATAATTTGAAAGACTAATTGATTTGAAGTTGTAGGCACTGCACTTCCACTTGTAAATGAATATCTTGCCCAGTCAGTAGTAATTGCTTGGTTAGTAGTTCCAATTACAACAGCAGAACCAGTTAAACCTGCCATCATAGATTGGTCAGTACCAGTTCCAGTATGTACACCTACATTAATATAATTACTTGCTGGAGAAAAATTCGCTCCTGCCCTTGCCCAAAAACTTAAAGTTATTGTTTCTCCTGCAAATCCTACACAACTAGCACTTTCAGCAGGTTGTGAGAAATATTGTGGGTCTACTGGTGTAGTACCACTATCTCTTTGTAATTTTATGCTATGTTTAAATCCATCTGGTGCATCTGTGGTTTGTGATATTGTCCTACCAGCAGCAGCAGTATATGTATAAAATCTATCTACCCAATATGTTGCAGCAGCAGTTGTATGACTCCCACCACCTTTTTGTGAAACTTCCATTGCACCATTAATAATTAAATTTCTATTGGTGGGCACAGCCACTGCGGCAGTTGTAGTATCTACATATGCTTTAATAGACTGTTGCGTAGCTAACATAGTAGCAGAGTCACTAGCCATATTATCTTCATCTTTAACATCAGATATATTTGCTGTACTAGGAAAATCTATACTGTTAGAATTCATGTCTAAGTCACCACCTAATTGTGGTGTTGTGTCTTCTACTAGGTTGCCTATTCCAGCAGTAACAGAAGCCCATGCGCTACCATTGTAATATTTTAAATTGTTATCAGTTGTATTAAATACTAAATCACCTTCATTTAAAGAATCACCAGGGTCTGAGCCAGCTACTCTATACCTTTCTGCAAAGCTAGTAACTCCGGCGACGTTGCCTGCAACAGTAGTTACATTAGCAGCTATCCCAGCGACTGCTGTAACATTAGCTGCTACTCCAGCAACAGTAGTTACATTAGAGGCCACACCTGCCACACTGTTAATATTGCTCACGATTGCAGCTAGTGCGTTCATGTCAGAAACAGCATCTGCGGTGCCTAGGGTGTTTAAATCAGCAACAAAATCTGAAGTTGCTAGAAGGTTTAAGTCTGTAATAATGTCCGATGTAGCCAATAGATTTATGTCTGTGACTATATCTGAAGTTGCGAGTATGGCTAGGTCAGCCACTATATCTGAAGTTGCTAGGATATTTAAATCAGTAACAATAGCAGAAGTTGCTAACAGGTTAATGTCAGTAACTATGTCAGAAGTAGCTAAAGTGTTTAAGTCAGTAACTATGTCAGAAGTAGCTAAAGTGTTTAAGTCAGTAACTATGTCAGAAGTAGCTAATAGGTTAATGTCAGTAACAATGTCTGATGTGGCCAGTATAGCTAAATCAGCAACTATGTCTGACGTGGCCAATATATTTAAATCTGTAACTATGTCTGATGTAGCTAACAAGTTGATGTCTGTAACGATGTCAGAAGTAGCTAACGTATTCAAATCTGAGACAATATCAGATGTGGCTAGAGTGTTTAAATCAGAAATTATATCTGAAGTAGCTAACAATGCCATATCAGCGATAGCGTCTGTTGTAGCTAATAATGCCATATCTGCAACTACGGCTGATGTTCCTAATAATGCCATGTCGGCTACAGTTGCTGCTGTTCCTAATAATCCAATTTCTGTTGCTTTACCTGCTACGGCTCCTATGTCGGTTGCGTCTGCGGCTACTGCTGTAACATTAGCAGCTATCCCAGCTACTGTAGTTACGTTGGCAGATATCCCCGCTACTGTAGTTACGTTAGCGGACACGCCTGCTACTGTGTTAATATTACTAGCATTACCTGCAACAGAAGTTACGTTGGCCGATATTCCAGCTACTGTAGTTATGTTGGCAGATATCCCAGCTAATGTAGTAATGTTTGCTTTGTCACTGGTGGATAACCAAGTGCTCTCTAAATAATTCTTTGTTACTGCGTCTTGAGCAGCTGTTGGGTTAGCTACACTTTTAATTCGTTTACTGTTTGCGTTCCATTGGAAGTCCGCAGGGTCTAAGATTATAACATCATTGGCGTCATCAATAGCTTCTTGTGACATGAAGAAAGCTTGTTGACTGTCTGTATCTAAGTCTGTCTCTGTTAATACTGAACCAGAGCTATAATTAACCAATTGACTTGCCTGGCTAGTAGTACGTGTTATTTGTATTGCAACGTCTGTACCTGGTGCAGTATCGAAGGTAATCTGTGTTCCTGCTCCGTTGTAGGAGAAAGCTGTATTTGCTACTCCCCCAAGTGTGACTGTTATATCACTTTGGGCACGATAGGAAAACGGGATTGCGTATGCCGTCGTACTGTTGTTACCTGTGTATCTTACAAATGAATTTGCCATAATCTTCTAAGAAGGGTACCTTAGTGTCCCTTATTCTCCCATCATTAAATTTGCTATATTTATTATTGTTTCTTTCTCTAACTGCAGTAATGTTTTACCATCTTGGCCCATTAATACTACGTTTCCATATTCTTTTCGTAACAGACTATATGCAATTTGTTCAGCTTGCCTGATTAGTCCAATAAGGAAATTTTGTTGAGAGTCCTGCATGCTCACGTTACCAGACATAGTTGTAGGTCTGACACCAGCAGAGAACTCGTAAAGAGCACTGTCTGGATTGCTTATTAAATGTTCTAAATAATCTTGAAGACGTACTTTCTTTGTTGCTCCTGTTTTAGTTCTAATAGGAAATGTTACATTGCTTTTTAATTCCATCCACTTATCATATAAAGTTTGGTTCGTAACTTTAACATCTACTGTTTTACCATCTTCATCAGCACGCAGAGTTGACATTGTTACTCCCTCAATTCTTAATTCTTTTAAATCATGACCACTCTTTGTCCATTGTGAGGGGGGTTGGTATTCAAAACGACGTTCTTTAAAAAACTGATTTACAATTTTATTTTCTTTACGAAATGAAAATGGGTACATTCTGTCAGTAGCGGGCCCTAAAAGCATACTTTGTTTTCTTTCAACTATCTCTCCAGTCCAACTTCTTAAAGGGGAAATTTTACTCTGTTCATCAAAAGGATTAACGCTAGTCAATTTATCCCAAAAACTGTACATTTCTCTTTCTATACTATCAGTGCCAGCATCTATTTGTTGAAGGATACCACTGAAAGGAACAAAACTTTTAGTAATAGAAGAGACAGCATAAGACATTCTGCCTGTTGTTTTTGCATCTGAAAAATCTCCAAGAATTATTGTGCTAGCAATATCGACAAAGTTTCTCATAAAAGCTTTACTCCCTGCATTTTTAACTAGGGAAAATATCATTCCACTTGAAAACTCAAACCAACTTTGTGTTAATTTTGGACTCTCATCACTGTGATAAGTTTGTGACGCGTTGTAAGAATCTACCAGGTCTGCAGCAGCAAAGAAGGGTGTCAGTATGTCCAATTTGTTTACATTTACTCCTTTAAAAGAATACGGTTCTACACCTGTTGCTGTCTTTCTTTGTTTACTAGGGTGCCTTCCTTCCTCTATGCCTGCGCCTGTTATTACACCAGGACGATATATAGCCATCCATATCGCTGTCGACCACATCATAAGGCCCATGCTTTGACGTGCTATCGCTTCAGCTGCTTCTTCAGGATATAAATATTTACCGTCAGGGCCTTTTCTAAGCATCTGTTTCATGTGTGTTTGAAAAGCTCCAAGCACAGGGAAACGTTGCAACTCTGCACGCATTAAGGAACCAGGAGTATTGATATACAAAAGTCCTAACGGTTTAGTCCATTTATTTTTTGACGAGAACTCAACAGCCCATTGAGTAAAAGATGTGTCTACCTCTTCTGCCACCCAACGTCCATCTTTATTTTTATCAACAGAAGTTACAATACCTCTGTCTTGGTTAGACATTATACGGGCGTTTTCCAAAGGCTGCATAGACTGCCCTGTTTGACGTTTTCTAAACAGATGTCCAATTAAATCATCATTTAAAATATCATCCCAAGGTCTTGCTGAACCATCTTGGTTATAAAATCTTTTTAAATATTCTTCAGCTAATTCTTTGTATTGCTTATTTTTATAAAGTTGACGAGCCGCTCCTATAGCAGTTCTACTTGCTAACTCTGGGTGCTCCCTCTCAATTATAGTCTGTATAGCCATCATCGCATTTGCGCGGTACATATCATTTTTAAAGAATTCATCTATACCACCCATAATACGAGTGCCTGCTGTATGTGTCCAACGTGTTAAGTCGGATGCTACACGCCCTGCTCCACGCGCTACTGAAGCTGCTGTACGTCCTTCACCTTTAAATATAAAATCTAAATATTTTTGACCTGCTTTTAATGATTCAGGACTGAAACTTTTAAGAAAGTCGTTGTATTGATTTTGTAATTGCACATCACCAAATTTCATTATCTTTTGGTCTAGTATAGGCCTGTAATGTTTTATAGATTTATATGCACGTTTAAGTGCAAAACCCGCGTTGTAAATGTAGTGTACAAATTGAGAATTAGCTTCACGCCAAGCTTCCTTAGCAGCTATTGTATCTGACATACTTAATGGTAATACTTTTAAATATTTTTCCAAAGGACGACGCACTACGTTAGTAGCATTACCTACTATAGTAATCATCTGTGTTGCTGTGTTAGTTAAAATGTTGTTAGTTAAATAACTGTTAATTTTATCCCATGTTCCAAATTCTACTTCGCCGTCTATTAATTTTATAAGGAGTTCAGGGTCATCTAAATCTCTAATAATCTCATCAAATTTAGCTTGTTGTGCTTCTCCTCCTATTAAATCGTCAAAGAATTTAGTGTCTGTTTTACCTGATTCTTTTATTAAATCACTGAGTTTTTTCTGCAACGTGCGTTGTTGTCGTTCATCTAAGTTAAAATCCATTGCTTTTAATTTAGACGCATTTAAAGCTAAAGATATTTCTTTTTTAATAAGACGTTCAACACGTGCAAGTTGAATGTACTCTTTAATAGCGTCAATTTTAAGTTTTCTTAATTCTGCTGCTTCTTTTTCTGGGAGGCCATCGACGCTCTTTAAAATTAAATCTTTGTAACGATTCCAGTATTGGTCTCTTAAAGCTGTCGCCCCAATATTAGCTTGCGCCAATTTGGTTGGATTTTCAATAACACTTCGTGCAAGCTCTAGTATCTCATCTAAATTTTCAGGAGTTATATCGTTTGCAACTTCTTTTAATGAAGGCCCTTTTTGAGTAATATCATCTAGTACACCTTGAGAGTAACGTGAAATGAACGCTGCTTGTTCTCTATCAGGCATTATTTCTTTAGTTATATTAAGAAGAGTTTCTGGTGGTTTTTGAGCGCCACCTAACGTTTCGTCGAGAACTGCAGTCCTCTCTTTATTGTATTTTAGATTTGCTTCGTTATACCAAGCTTTAGCGACATCTCCTTTACTACTAACCAGTGGTAAATGTCCTTCATTTTTAAAGGCGACTGCTAAAGTTTTACGCATCAGCTGTGATATTTCTATAATTTCTTCTTTAGTTTTACCGCTGTGAGTTAAAGCAAAATCTAAAAACTCATCATAACGTGCAGCTTTTTTTGTTTTACTCCCAACAATGTAGATAGCTTTTTCTAAGTCGTTGTTAAAAGCAATCTGTCCCCCTTTATATGTCGGCTTGGGAGAGCCTAAATTCTTAGGAAATTTTACAGTTGAAGCGGCAATTTCTTTTACTTTAATAATATTCGTTACACCTGGGATTTTGTTGCCAGTGCCTTTAACTTTTCCCTCTGCGTTTATGTCTAAATTTTTATTCAACTTAAAAACCTGTGGTTCATTAGCGTCATCATAAAGGATTAATCCTTCATCTTCTTCAAAATAATTCTTCACTTTGTGCCATAAACTTTTAGGAGTTACAATACTTGAAAAAACATTTTCATCCAAAGCTTTAAAAACTGTTTCACCAGTAACTGCACTACGTGCATAAAAATCAAAGTTTGTTAATTCTTTTATACTTTTTTCTCTTAAATCATTAACAGCCATTTTAACACCTTGTCTACCAAGGAGTGCACTAAAGGGTGCCAGCACAACGCCACCTATAAAACTAGACATAGCGGTACGTCTAAAATCATATTCTGATTGTGCGCCTGACTGTATGTCTCTTAATTGCAGAACACTGTCGAAAGCTCCACTAACTACTGCACCAGGAACTACAGCTGCCCCTGCGTATTTTAAAGTCGATTTCACATTAAGTAACTTTTTAGTGCTTACGGCTATACTCTCTTCAATTAATTCTTTGTTTATCTCTTTACGTATTTTATCTTTTAGAGCAACTTTAAGACTTTCTTTAATCGTTGTTTTGGCTATTTGGCTACCAAGTCCCGCTGAAAAATAACTTACTGGGTCAAATATTATAGCCCCTAAAATGTTTGTACCCCATTGTGAAAATTTAGTATTCGGGTCATTCCACGGCATAGGTAAGAAATCATAAACTTTTTGTATATGTGCAAATTGTTGTTTACGAAGGTCATCTTCTTCTCCGTATAAACTTATTGCATCGCCAACAATAAAAGCCGTGTTGTTATTCCACGTTTGTCGGTTGTCATAAAAAGACTTAATGACATCTGCGTCTGACTTTTCTCTCCACTCGTTTTTTGTGTATCCTGATTTGGAATGTCTGTAACTAAAATAATCTCTAACTGTTGCAATGAAGCCATCCTCACCAAGTCGAGCGAGTGCTCCTTCTTGTGTTTCAATTACTGGGAAAAGACTCATAAATTACCTTCTTTATATTGAGTTAACAAGTCTCGAAGTTCAGTCAATGGCACTCCGGTTGCTTCTGAGAAGCTCTGCATTAAGACATTATCATCAATAAGCTGGTCAACAAGAATTTCTGCCCCAGCTAAATCGTTAAAATCTATATTAAAATTATCTTCTACAAAAGCTTTAAATGAACCTGCTAATTCGTTTATATCTTTAGTTCCTGGGTCATCTTTTTTAATCTTGTCAAAATTTTCCTTTAGCGCCTCAGCATCGTATGTGAGTATATTGCCCTTGCCTGCGTTGTCATCGGCTTGCGTTGTCGTATTCTCTTTGACTACCTCGTTAAAATCCTTGCTTGTAAAATTCTTACTAACAATCCTTGCGCCCAAATAAAGTTTATCTCTATATATCTCTTTCTTGAAGTCGAGCAATGCTTTACGCACTTCTCTGTTTGTAGGGCCACGTCCTTTTTCTACGCGGGTTGTTTCATATAAGTCAGAAATTATTCGTGTAACATCGTCTTTAAAACCATCGGTGGCAGAAGCTCCTTCTGCAAAATTCATTCCATATAGTCCCTTAGCATGCGATTCTTTAATAACGCTTGACATTGAAGTTACAAATTCTTTTACACTTGGGTCTTCTAATAGCGTTCCTGCGCCTTTTAAATCATCAAATCTTTTTAGCAAGTTTTCACGCTGCGAAGCATTTAATTGTGGGAAGGACTTTATAATAAAATCTTCAAGGCCTTCTCGGCTAGCGAAGCCGTTATTCAAAATAAAGTTTGTTACTGTTTTTACATCACTACTACTAGCAGGGCCAGCATCATAAGAATCCAAAAATTCAATAGTTTTTTTAGAACCAATTATTATATCTAATTCAGCTGTAGCTTCTTCTTTCTGTTTAGGAGTATACGTTAGCCAGTTTAGTTGGTGTTCTAAAACTTTACTTTTCATAGTGCTGTCTATAAGTTTAAGTCTGGTGGCAGCAATAGTAGCTCGTTTAGTAGTAAGTTTGCCAACAGCTTCAGATATCCACGGGTGTCTAGTTGAAGCCAGTGACGGTAGCACTTTACCATCTTTGCTTACTCTTGGCAAAGTTAAAAACTGTTCTAACCTTGTAATTTCTTCTTGCGTAGTTGCTTGTTGAAGTCTTGTTGTTACATAGTGTTTACTAAATTCAGCCACCAACGTGTTATTCCAAGCTGACGCTTTTGTACCATCGTTTAGAAAGAAATCTTTTTGAAAAGTAGCGATAACAGAATGTACATTTTCTGAATCTGTAACATCAATAGTTGTTGCGAGGTTGCTGAATTTTATTTTCTTATCATGCACGCCTCGTAATTCACTATATTTAATATCCATCTGCTGAAAATACGGCGTTGCAATACCATTAAAACCTGTTTGATACCCTATCGTTTTACCAGTAAATTCTTCAGGCATCTGGCCTGTCACCCATTCTTCCCAATCTTCGTTCTCATAATCAAATTCACCAGATGCGACTCTCTTTTGAAGTTCAGCAACAAATTGGCCTGCATCATACATTCCATAGTTATTGTCGATAACTGATTTAGTATATTCCCCTTGTAGGTTTGGGTGTGCCCCTTCTTTCATTTCTGCATTTATTTGGTCAGGGCTTTTGCTCAAAAGCAAAGTTCTTAGTTCTGCGGCTGCTGCTTTCTTACCTTCATCAGCAACCTGAATAACACCTTTCATTGCTGTCGATGTAAAACTTTGTAAGGACTTAACTAAATCTAAAGAGCTCTCATCACCAGGACGTTGAGCACCTACATCTGTTGCACCATAATAAAGGTTCTGTATTTGTGATGTATAGTTCGTATTAGCCATTATGTCTCCTTAGGAATTTAAAGTTTTGTTAAGCATAACACTTTGTATTCCTGCCTCCCCTATCCCTAATCCTAAACTGAACAAAGATGGTTTAGCTAAACCCTTAGTAGTGTTATAAACTCTGTCTCTTCGTGCTATAGCTTCCAATCTTTGGTCGTATGTACGTCTCGTATCTTTTTCAGATTTTATATTAATTTCTTCTATGTTCAATCCTACCTCTGAATAAATTTGTTGGCTTATTTTATCTGCATTGCCGTAGCCTAAATTAAGAGATTTATGTTGTGCAATCAGCGCTTCACGTTCTACCACACGTTTAGCACGTGCTTCTTCCGTTTCTATATCGCTTTGCTCTGCTCGTATTTTATCAGTATCATAAGCTAAAGCCATGTCAGCATTAGTTCTCAGAGCATCGTTGTAACGCTCTCTGTCCCTAGAGGATTGTTTAGCTCTTTTATACTCCTGCATTTTTCCCAGTGCACTAAAAGCGAAAGATACGTACGGCGCTGCTTTAATTATTAGTGGTAACATTGCTGCTCCCATTATTTATTCACCTCATAAGTCATTAGTACAAAGGGTACTTTCTCTGACGTTAAATTTGTTACTGTAATCTGTTCTTTAAATCCTAATAATTTCAGCCACTTACGCGCCTGTGTGTGTCGGCTATCTACAAAATTATGTAAAAAATCATAACCTTCTATCATCTGTGGCATTGTTTTATAACACATTTTCATCACAGTTAAAGGTCTTTGTTTTAATTCTTCACTGCTTAAAAACCATATAACACCACTTCTAGGAACCTCAGTTGGGCGTGTTCCAAACATGGTTATACATTGATTGTCTTCATTTAAACATGCAAACGTAATAGCATTTTTCTGTGTTAAAGGCCATGCCAAAGCTTCGTGTGGCGTGCTCCCATCACAAGAGGATATTTCACGTACCTCTAGGGGACTCATGTGAGGAGCCAATTGCCAAACGTGTTTCGGTTTAGCTTTTACTATTTTATATTTATACCCTTGTGGAACGTCTATGATAGAATCCTTCTAATTCTGCACCTGTTATGTGCATTGGTAAATGCGAACTACTAACAATTTCAAGAGTGTAATCAGTGTTTTTACACTGAATAGGAACTCTAATTGTCCCTGTGGATGTTTGTGGAATATCAATCTTTCCAGTGAACCCAACAATATACCCGTTTAGATAAGCAGTATTTTTATCCCTATTTTCTGGTGTCACTTCTATCTGAAAGAAAGATGACTCTTCATAATCAAATGAAATATTTCTTATCTGGTATCTTCCAGTAGTTATACTAATAGTCCCATTTGTTGTAGTCTCGCGAACATATTGTGGTGACATTGTATAAGTGCTAGTGTACGGAATACCTATTAATAAACTTGTGTGATTTCCCAAAATTGTATACGTAGAGCCGGATGTGTTGGTAGCTGTGTAGTCAGCCCCTGTACTCGCGTTGACTGCAATAAGCCCTGCCTTTGCGCCATACGGAGAAGTAAAAGTTGTAAGGCCTGTTCCAGCTGCATACGTGCCAGTCACTGCTTTTCTTAAATCTATGTGTGGATTAAAACCAATAGTAGCATCAACGGGATTGTTTAAATCTATTCTACACAATTTAGTTGTTTGCCCTTCAGATACTAATAAGTATAAAAAGTTTTCTATAGTCATGCCACCAAGTATTTTAGTATTAGTAAATGTCCAAGTGCCCCAAGCTGCCTGTACTTTTTTCACAGCATCTTGTCTAAAATATTTATATATATAAAGTTTGCTTCCATTAGCAGAAGTAATGTCTGTGCCACCTGCTGAATAAGGAGCTGTTTGGCTGTCTGCAGCGTCTGCAGCAAGAATACACAGCGTGTCTTCAGTTGTGTTTGGCACTATTTGGTACACTCCAGAAGGGACGTACTCAGTCACATGTACTGTTAAATCTACACCATCATTAGTCAAGGTGTCATCGTTAGAAAAATACTCTCTAATACCAGTGTGGCTGCCTCGTGTTTGTGCAAAATATGCAAAACGTCCTGCGCTGATAGGTGTCACCACGTCATCGTGTTGGAAACGTGAAACTTCATTTAATATTGCTGTTGTTGGTGAAATCACACCATTGGCCCCTTCTAATTTATACTGTGCTGTGTCCGAAAATAATAAAAGTCCTTCATTAAAAGACACTGTACTCTTTAAAAAGTTAACTTCTGTTCCTGATGCTGCTATGTCAATGACATCTGTATCTAAAACTGCAGTCACTGTTGTGCTAAAGAAATTGAAAAAGTCTGCATTGCCTGAAAGAATGAGATTATCACCTGATAAGATGCCTAATCTATTTTTGTAAAAAGTTAAATTAGCAATTGATTTACCAACAAATGATGGGTTAGGGTTGGTAATTAAATCCCCAACAAGTCTATCTGACCATGTTAACTTCTGAAAAGTAAATGTGCCGTCATTGTTGTTTAATAATGCGTGTACAAACGTGGTATCAGTTATCCCAGCAGAAACACCCGGACCAATAGTTTCATTCCAGATACCTTCACCTTCAAATTTGACATAGTAATCACTGATATTATCACCTTCGTCATCAGTAACTTTAATAATAACATTTGCTTTTGCATAGAATGGTAACCGTCCGAAATCATTGACTGAATCTTTTATGGAATACATAGCTGATGAACCTGCACCGTCACGTGTGCCTACTGTGTAAGCTGCGTCGCCATCGTCAGGCTTACCATAAATAGTCGAACCGTATTGTTCAAAATCAAAATACGGAGTTATCCTTGAATCATTCGCTAATCCTGTAGTAGTGCTCAAAGTGGCTTCAGTTGCGCCAGTAAGTTGTACTACTGCTACAGATATACTTGAGGACGCGTTCCAATATTGGCTTGAACTGCCATACAATAAAACGTTAGCAATTTTAGATGTATCACTAAAAGCTGTGTCATGGTTAGCGTCAGAGCCGTCTGGCATTTGCAATCTCATTTCTATCCAAGTGTATCCTAAGGCGGTAGTCATATCAGGATGCGTAAGACGTACTGTGTACTCCCTGCCATATCCTGCTTGTTTTACATATATTAAAAATTCTTGTACTTTAGCAGTTGATGTTGTGCTGTCTGCTGTTGGTGTTATAGACGTGTTTACCATGAAAGTGTAATCAGCGATGTTCACCATTTTAAAATGTTCTTTGGGATTTGTGCTGGCTAAATACGAAACACCATCAGGAGTGTTTACTGTTTTAGAAGTACCATCTAAACCAAAAACTTTTACTCCACCATTGTACCACGTTGTTAAGTATTGATTATTCTCATCTCTTGTAATAGGCCACGTCTTTACAGTGTTTGGGTACACATTGCTTCCATCCACATCAGCGATGTATTCCAGAGGTGGCCGTTTAGAAAGACCATTAAGTAAATTATTTTCAAGATTAATTTGTTCAGTTGCTTGGCTGCTTAAACGTTGAGTAGGAGTCTGTTGACTGACACCGTTATTAAAATTTGGTATCGTCTGAGAAACTACAGCCATTAATATCTCCTTCTGGGTGGCCTGTTAATAATTGAATATGTATTAGCATCACTTGTTAATATATTGTTATCTTCACTTCGTGAGTCAGCTTGTTTAAATGCTATGAGTGCTTCTTGTTCATCTTGCTGTATAAGTCTAGTAAGTGTCTCATCTCCAATAAATCTTGAAGCAAAACGACGTGCTGCTTTCATTGTAATGTAGCGTCTTGCATACTCAGGTATGTGTTCAAATTGCTGTGCAAGCACTAAATCTAATTGCGGTAAATCTCCTGTAAACGTATCAGTGTTATCATCTACATCAAAGAGGTACCCATTGCGAATAATAAGATTTCTATATCTATAGTCGACTCCAGCATCTGCTTGTAATGTGTTACTTGGTAAGGGCACTTTACTTTCATCATCTATAGTTACAGTGTATTTAGGTTGGGTATTAAAATTCCACCCTTCACTTTGTAAGGCTAAAGACGTTTCGTCAAGAATTGCTTTTGCTACAGACACATCAACATTAGTCGTTCCTTCTATTGTGTTCACAGGTGCTTCTCCAATAGTTGACAACATAATGTTCACTGCCTGCAACTCCGTAGTAAGTGTAATCTGTGTTGACATGTTTGCTCCTTTGAAAAAAAGGGTAGACGGAATCAACCATCTACCCTAAGTTATTAACTGTTGTTAAGCTTCTTTGATACCGACAGCAGCCTCAGGTCTTAATACGCCATGTCCCATAGCATATTTAGCAACCATTAAGGTTCCTTGTCTACGAATATCATATTCGCTTTCAACGGCTAAGTCTAGTAGTTTAACTGTACCGACAGCACTAGGGTGGCATACTAAGCCCTCATAGTTAGTCAAGTTTACAGACTGAGGTGTTGAACCACCTTGAGTCGCAGAACCTGCGTCAGCATCAGAAGTACCTACGTCATCTTTTACAAAATGAGCCATAGGTCTTAATTCGATACCTGCAATTTTCTGTACTTGACCAGTAGCAATCGAACCTTCACCACTAAAATCTACGTTAATTGCATTAGTAGCGTTTGAAAGCTTGTAATACATTGTAGGGTCTAGGAAACAGATTCTACCTTCTTTAGGAACATAGTTGTTATCTAAAGCAGTTGCCGCATCAAATAATGCTGCAATGAATCCGCTTGCTGAAGTAGCGTCAGTTGCGTTTGCAATGTCAGTGTTTGTTACTGTTGTCCCTGCTCCATATCCTGAATCGGACACGTTAGCACTAGCTTGGGAAGCTAAACCGATGACTTGTAAAATGTGTTTGTCTTTGACGAAAGCCAAAGCTCTACCTATTTCTGTAGAGTATGCACTTCTTACATCCCAATGATTTTTTGCCTCTTCCAAATTAGAAAGGAACGCACTAGATACAAGAAGGTCATTAATTAAAATAACTTTCTCATTATGGTTTACGTCAGTACCAACGATTTCCGCACCTGGTGTGTGATATGCTGCAGTTGTTCTGCCCATTACTGGGAAGGACGCTGACTTACCGCTAGAGATAGCTCTAACCATATCGGCACCTGTTGTGACGGACGCTCTTTCAAAAGATGTCAGGACTTCGCCTGCAAAAACTTTTAGAAATAGGGCGTCTTCGGAACCGCCGGCATTGACTCTACCAATACTTGCTGGTGTTGCGTTTGCCATTGTAATCTCCTTTAATAAAAATTTTGATGTAAGCTGTCACATTTACTTCGTTATTTCACAAGATTGTCTGGCGCACCAGGTCAGGCTATTTCCGATAAAATGTTTTAGCTAGCTGCCAACTAATAAGTTAGCACAGCTATTTATCTTTTTTAGGAGAGTCGTCTTTTGCTTTTGCTTCGATAGCATCTAGCATGTCTAAAGCCTGTCGGCAGTGTACTAAAGAATCAAAGTTATTCTTGACAGCTGCGAATGCACTTGTGCCTGGATTTTGTAAGGCAAAGTCTATTTGAACTTCAGCTTCAGCAAGTTCTGTTTTATAGCGTAGTTTCAATAAAGTCATATACATTATAAATTACTTCCTTTTAATTTATTTTGTACTTCAGTTCTGTACGCGGCGTCCTTTTCATAGCGCGGGTCAGACATGGCCGCAGTTACTTGCGCCCAACTAGCATACCCAGGGGGTGCTGGCGTTGAAGCTTTGCCACTAAGTAGATTTGGTTCGCTACCATTGGTGCTTACATAACGTGCCTGTAAACCAGCCACTGCCAGTTTTACAGTTTCGGTGTCTCCTGAGTTGACGGCGTTGTTATAGGCCGTCTGTTCTGCAGCAGATAAAGTGCCAGAAGCCCAATTAACTAATTTAGAATAAGCTTCATCACCACCAACTACGTTTTTAATTTCACTTGATTGGCGTTGTTGTAATGCTTCTTGTCCTGCAATATAAGTATCAACGTATTCTTTTGTGATACCAACTTTTTCAAATTTTTCGTATGTAGTATCTGACAGTTGTCCGTCAGTTTGATACTCCTGTACAAGTGCGTCCATATCAAGTCCAGCACTGTCTACAGCTTTCGCAGCAATTTCAAGGCCTTCTTTCTCAGCTGCAGAGGTTTCTTCTGGTGTGGTTGCACCTAATCTCTTTTCTAATTCTTGATAAGATTTTACTAACTCATCAACCGATTCAAATTTTTCAGGCAAACCAGCCGGCTTTTCAGACGGTGTTGCTTCTATTACAGGCGCTTCTTCTCCTGGTTTTACAGAGGTTGTTTCCCCTGATGTAATTTCTACTGTATCCACTTGACACTCCTTGCAGTCGTTACTCTGCTACTTCGTTTTTCACTGCTTCAGCAGCTGCCGGGCCTACTACATCCATCGTTTTCTCAGTCATCATGGCTTCTTGTTGTTGTTCCATGGCGGCTTCTTGCTCTGCCTGTAGCTGGTCTTGGGTTTTAATTAAACCTTCGACATCTATTCCTAGTCCGGTGGCAATACGAGTTACAAGGTCTTGTGTATTGAGTGCTTGCGCAATTTGCGGATTGATTTGCGCAACGTTCATTATCTCCATCACAAATTCTCTTAGTTTTTGTAAGTCGTTGCCTCTGCCTAGCGCTTCTATTCCAGTAATAATGACTGGTTCCACTGAGCCTTTTGGCAGTGTTGGTATTTCTTTAGTTTGTTGCATGCGTTTCATCAACACGTTGACTAAAGGTAATTGAAATTCTTGTGACAATAAAGAATACACACCACCCATAGAAGTTTCTAGTTGTTGGGCCATGTATCTAATTTCTTGTGCAGTTACTCTCTCTGCTTCTCGTTGTATTGCTGTGTGCAATAAGAAGGCAAAAGACAATCTCTCTTCTAATTTAGATATGCTTCGTTCTACAATTTGTAAATCATATTGTTTCTCTGTTTGTAAACAAGTGACATCCTCACGTGTTCCAGTAATAATGTCGCCATTACGTGTCTGAGCTAAATCGCTCTTTCTCGTTACCGAATTAGGTTTAACCATAAAGACAACTTTACTAGATGCAGCCGCACTCTCAACGAGAGATTGGGATAGGCCTTCTAAGGATTTTAAATCACCTAAGAATTCTTCAACATAACTACGTCCGTAATCTTCATTGTCTACTCGAATCATTCTTAAAGCCATGTATGGAAAATTGTTTTCAGTGAATGTCCCAATTGAGGTTTGTAGTTTTATACCTTTAATTTCTTGACACACGTAGTATTTCTTATCAGGTATTTTATAAATGTGTGTAAATATATCTAAGCTCTCGTCGTCTTTGTATTGCCCTTCTAACTCAGCTCTAGTCTCATCATCTAAAGATAATGGACTGATGTTTTCTTTAATAACAATTTCTAATAATGTCCCACTAGAATCACGGGTACACACATACTGCGTCAAAGGATACACTCTCATGTTACCTTCTTTAGGCAAATACGTTAAGACGTTTCCAGCAACAATCAGATGTTTCAATGCCTCAAATGTAGACACACGCAAAGCAAGACGTTCAATCTTATGTGCTATTTCCCGTTCCATTTTTCCCAAAGCTTCTTCAACAGATGCTTTAACTTCTTTTTGCTGGTCTAGTTCTTCTTTGGCTTTACCGCTTATACTGAATCTAAAGAATGGTGAATTAGGAGGAAGTAACAATAACAACAATTTAGATGATAGATTGTTAACACCTCTTGCACCTACTGATTGGAATGGAGTATAAAGTTTTGAGCTCTCACTAAAACTTTCATCAGGAATAAGCGAAGGTATTGTTAGTTCAGCACAATCACGAGCTCTATCAAGAAAATGAAATCTATCAGCAGCAAGTTTTTCATAGCGCTGTTTCGCCGTTGTGTCTTTCTGTATATCCATTAAGGTATGTTCACTCCTGACCCTCCTGTATTAGTAGGGATTCCTAAGCCTGTTGTAGACTGTAAAACTTTAGTACCAGAACGCATTGCGCCTTTCTTTATTGCTTTCGCATTTTTCTTTGGTTTATCTTTTGGGGGTGTAGGTTGTTCAGGTATTGGGGGCGCAGGTGGAACAGGTGGCGGTGGTGGAGGAGGAGGGGGTGGCCGTCTTCTTCCGCCCATTATATATTATACCTTTCTTCACCAGGGATATTTAAGCCAGGTGCAGGTATTTGTAAACTTTTGGTGCCTGCTCTTTTTGCTCTTCTTTGTGTGTCCTCACTACTTCCACCCGGTGCTATTTCTAATATTGCTGCTTTAACCTGGTCATCAGGCGTACGTGCTGGGGGAGGAGGAGCTGCTGCCTGTCTTGTTGGCTTTGGTGAACGAAATAATGGGCCCATGTGTATCTCCTATTCCAATATATTATCTTCGGAACGTTCTTTTAATACGTTTAAAAAACGAACCACATCACGTTGACCTGCTTTAAAATACATAGTCTTAGTGTCATCATCTAAATCAGGACTGCGTTCAGGATACAGTTTATTAAGCAGTTCAAGTAGCTCTTCAGCTGTAGCTGGTAACCCAATTTCCTGTAATCTCGGTGATTTAGACATATATCTTCTAAGAAGGGAACCTTAGTGGTTAAGTACCAAGGCCCACCAGTTCACAACTGTTGCCTACACAGGCGAACTCTTGACTCCCTGTAGTGTTGTCCTCGTTTTCGTATGCAGACAGGTGCGTAAAGTCTATGTTATCTGGCATCTTAGCAACAGCCTCGTCATATTCTTTCTTAGTTATTTCTTGGTATGGAGCTTGTTTATATACATGGTCTAAAGCTGGTAAGAAACTAATACCTGCAACCTCGTCAAAGTTTGCGTATACCCACGCGCCGACGTCCATCCACTCATCTTCTTTTACGCTGATTGTAACTGATGGCTTGTGTTCACACCACGCACGTTGGTACATCAACCATGTTTCTAGTTGGCGAATAGCTGATAATGAATGGGTTGTTAAGCACCCTTTAGGAGAGGCCTGTGGAAAAGAGAATACCATTACGTCATCGGGTCTCATTACATCTGGTTCATGGGGGACACCTTTGTCAACTAACATGCGTGTCAAAGGGTCCTTCATATCCATGCGAACAGTCCTAATATAATATGCGCTGTACCTTGTATGAATACCTGATGCTGAATCTACAAGCTGGCTAACTGTGCCAGAAGGTTTCACACAGGTGATAGCTGTTGACTGATTGATACCAAGTTTACTACTTAATAATTTGTTACACTCTACAGCTGTGTTCCTTAGTCTGTTTAAGAAACTAGGACTTGGTGCAATCGTGAGTTTGTTATCCATGATGCCAGTAAGAGAGACACCTAAGAGTCTTTCTTCTTCAGTGTTAGTTCTCCACAATTTTCTTATGTATTTAAAATCAGTCAAAGTAGATTGAAAGGTGCCAAGAATAGTAGCTAGCTCTATTTTATTTTGTAGACTGGCCTGAGTGTCTGTCGCTCTTACTACCACTTCAGTTAGATTACAAAATTGATAAGGCCTCAAGATAATCTCAGAACAAGGGTTGGTCCCAAAGTCATGTTCAACATCTCTTCTACCATTCTCGGCTACTTTATTCTTAGCTGCTTGGCGATTAAAGATACCACGTTCACCACTCTTGCTTTCATATAATGCTTTCCACTCGGTCATGAATAAACTCATGTCAGGAGTCCGTGTATACACAGCGCTATTATTAGCTAGTGCACGTTGTCCATTCTCTATCCACCACTGTCCAGTTTTAGATTTACGAAGGCTGTCATCCTGTATATTGCTCAACGAAATTAAAGCTGAACGTCTAACTCCGCCAACAACAACTACTTCTCCCACCTTGCACACTAAATCGTGACACTCAATAGCTTCAAGTTTTCTGCCTGCTGCTTTTTGAAATAACTCAATTGCAAAATCAAACAAGTCAACTAATGGTTGTGGACCTGAGGCTCTCCCACCAAACGTTTTTAAACGGGCACCCGCAGGGCGCACTTGTGTCACATCTACTTTAGGTATTTGTCCTGCGTATAACATAGCGAGGAGTTCGCGAAAGGAACTGGCCCAACCAGCCTTGCTGTCTTTGACGACAATGATTGTCTCACTCTTGGAAAAAGTTTCGGCAACAATAGGCAACTGTGATACGTTGTTGTACTCTACGCTAAACCCAACACCGGTACCGCATAGCAAGATGTACATAACTTCATCAAAACTTCGTATATCATCTATGGGGATGTAGCTGCAGTTGTAGCCAGCAGTGTGGTCTCTATCAAGGGCGACACCTGCTGTCATCAATGCACGCATGCTAGGCATGATTTCTAAATTCAAAACAGCTGGTTCTAATTTCAATCTAAGCCGTCCCATGTTGTAGTTAAATTTTGTTTCTAAATGTTTCTCTAAGAAATCAAAGTATCTTCTCACTGTTTCAACCCATGTTTCTCTGCGATTGTTAACGTCATCGAAACGGGCGTAACGGGATGTGTGTATATATTGTTGGTATATTGTTGGTAACATTTATTTCTCCTTTCTAATTTGTTGCTTAACTTGCCGTATTAAAAAATCAACATACCGTTTTGCTTTCAATAAATCTTCTAATTGATTTCCAGGTGTGTCATGTTTCTTTTGCCAACGGCATATATATTTTATTACATTACCTTCAGCATACGGAATGTGGTTCTTCATAATAAAATCTACCGGTTCAATTTTATAATTCTTATAGTATCCAGGGTTGTTTACTTCAGTATATTTCGTAATTACATTGTCCATAATAATGGCTCTCCTTGTGTCATATCATACTCATCGTAACGAAGTATCCTAGCTACACGGGCTTGTTGTAACACTTCGTCTTTGCTATATCCTTTCTTGGCGTAAGTCTCTACAAGAATGTTCCAGTTCTCTACAAAAGAAACTTTAGGGTCTAATAATTTTTCAGCTGTTTTAATTCCAATACCAGGACAACCACTATAACCATCGACTACATCACCAGTTAGAGTCTGCATTAGAAACCAGTAATCACCTTGTTCTTTTGTGACAGTGCGTATATCTCTACCGTCATAAAGCTGACCAGGAATTTGTTGCAAATCTTTATCAATAGAAACAATTATTTTTTCAATTTCAGGTGATGTGGTATCTGTAGCTAGTATGCCTAGTACATCATCAGCTTCTAAAGAATCAAAGGCAATGCCATAATGCTCATCTATAATGTATTGTTTTAATAAACCAAACAACATAGGTTTACGTTTATCTTTACGGTTTGATTTATATGATGGCAGTATTTCTTTTCGGAAATTAATTTTATCTGAGAACGCAACAACATAATCTTGTGCATCAAGGAACAGCATAAGATTAGCAAGCTCTCTACGTAGGCCTGCTTTACATTTGCGTTCGTCGGTGTGTAATGTCCAGAGGCCATCACCCCAGTTAATCTCTGTCTCAAATTTAGTGGCCACTCTATAAATTAAAATGTCACCATCAATTAGTAATTGTTTCATTTAGGTATCCTTGGTAAATTTTTTTTATCAAACAAATCCCGTAACGGTATAAGGATAAACTTGCTTTTGTTATAGTCACCACCATAACGCGCAGTATCTAAATACTTTTTAGCTAGACGTTTAACAGTCTTAGTATCAAATATTAATCTGCAATAATCCTCGTCACCTAAGGCCAGTATCTGTATCCAGTAATCTGCCTTAGTCGTCATAATGCCTGATGGTTTTCCGTAGCTTTCTATTTCTAAACAGATGTTACCACTTCTGAACCACCAATCACGTTCAGTTTTTATTTCAGCTTTAGTTTTTTTAGCGTCAAGAATTGCAACAATGCGATTCTCTCTATCCAAACCATACTGTAAATCTTTATCGAAATCAGGTTGACCTTTTCTTGGACTCAATGTGTTTCACTCCAGTTATCTCCAATGTTATATTCCCCAGTGAGAGGTAATCGGAGATTGAAATGTTTTCCTGTGCGTTCAATAGCATCAACTGCAATCTGTCCAACGGTATCAGCCAGCGCTGCTGGACACTCAACTTGTATCTCATCATGTACCCAAACAACTTGTTGGACGTCAGGGTATTTAGCGACAGCTGTGTCAAATTCAATGAGCCATTGCTTACATACGATGGCACCACCTGATTGTAACAGCGTGTTAAGCGCAGCGTGAGGAGAACGTACTTTAACATTTCTCTTATCTAAACCGATTAAATAACCGCGAGCGGCAGCCAGCTGTACATTTTCAATGAGCGTATTGAGAGCTGGTAAGTTATTTAAAAAACGTTTCTTTACTTTGGATGCTTCATGCACACTCTTCCCTGTGACTTGTGCAATCTTTTTAACACCACCCCCGTATAGAAAACAGTAGTAAAAACGTTTAGCTAAATCACGACTATTTAATCCAGCTAATTTCTGTGTCTCAGTATGGATGTCTCCATTCAAAACTACATCCGCATATTTACCATCATCATACTTAGCCATGTAATGGGCCAACATACGCACCTCTAATCCAGAGACATCAATCCCAACCAGTTTATTGCCGGGCGATACAGTGAACAACGAGCGACATTCTCTACCATAGGGAACACTAACACCAGGGACTTGTGCTAAGTTTGGATTAGTATGTGAGGCGCGGCCAGTTACAGTGGAATTGGTATTACAATTTCCATGTATCCTACCATCTACTTCACATTTTAACCACGCCTGTTTTCCGTTAGCGATTTGGGCAATACGTTTCTCTAACAAGAAATGTTCTGCCAAAGGTTTTGCCTCCGGGTAAGGAAGGCTACTAAGAATAGCATCATCCAACTTAGGTTTCCCGTCTGCTGTAAATTCTACTGGTTCCCATTTATGTAAACCTGTTAGACGGTCAGCGATGTGCTGTCGACTAGCAGGATTGAAAGGAACTATTTTCTCTTTAAAGGTAGGAACACCCTTTACGTACCCTCTAGTTTTATTGTTTCCTTTCGGTGTGAAAGGTGTTCGTACAAGTTTGGGAGGGAACACAGTTTGTAGTTCTTCGTTAAGGTCGAAGAGCCTTGCGTTAAGAACAGCTGACAACTCCTGTGCTTTCTTTACATTAAAAGAAAACCCGTGTTGTTCCTGTTCATGGATAGTGGTTACGACTTTATGTTCTAACTCCATAGCTTGTCGTGAATAACCAGCTTGCTGTATACGTATCCACAGCGCTGTTGTAACTTCAACATCTTGTACACAATACTCTAGCATTTCTTTTGTAAATATATCAAAGCCACCTTGATAGTCACCTTTGTAATTACCAATACGATAACCCCAGGCTTTTAAACTATGACGTCCTATACAATCTCTCGGGAAATTTTGTTTAGCAAAATCTGTACCAGCAATGTCAGGGTATATTAACCGCGTTGCTATAAGAGTATCAAATATATTGGCCTTAGTTTTAAAGCCGTGAAGTTTACGTAATACAGGTATATCAAATTTAATTATGTTATGGCCGATGATAAGCTCTGCATCTTTTAAACGTTGGAGAGCTTCAGGCACAGGTTCAGTGTATACTTCACCAGTGTCAATGTCTTTCGAAACAATACAATGTATCTCTGTTGTTTCTTTTAACAGGCCATTGGATTCTATATCAAAACAATATTTCAAATCTGTCTCCTATTGTCAAACTACTATTACATCCTTTAGGTTTAATGTGTGGTATCAATTTTGACATTGATTCTCCAGACATCTAAATCCCCTGCTTCTTGTAAAGAAGCCAGGGTCTGTATAACAATCTTGGCTGTGTTATCATCAGGCACGGCGATAGTCACCTCATCGTCTGTGTTGCTAAGCTTAAACAAAGCAGCAAGTATGACATCACCCCAATTTATTTCTTTCTCAAAAGTCATCAGCGAAATCCTCAGTCTGCGTTAAACACCCAGTCTCTAAATTATACTGTAGTGTGCACGCTTTCCCAGTCTCTCCGCTGAATCTATTTTTTAATACATGTAGCTGTGTTTGATTATCTTCCGCCTGCAAATCTCGTTGCATACTTATAATCATATCTGACAGTTGGCCAATAGATGCACTGCCACGCAGCGCGTTCATGCTGACAGGAACCCCATCTTCATAACCTCTGTTACCTTCCGGACGTCGTAAGTGGCTGACAAGGATGAGTCCAATCCCTGTCTCTTCTACTAACGTACGCAGTTTAGTAACAGTGTAATCTATGAGCTTCCGCTCGTCACCTATATCTTCTCCAACAGCACTTAATGCAATATGCAAATGGTCTAAGATAACGAAGTCCACGTTGCATGCTTTTGCTAAGTATCTAATTTTACTAATTAAATTATCTGAAGCTGTACTACCGAAGTGATTATAAAGATAGAAGTTACCGTTGCCTACAGTTTCTTTAAAACATTTTTCTAATTCTTTTGTGTCTACACCTTCACGAGTTAAGTGCAAAGGCTTTTGTAAGTTGATACCCATCACGCCTAAAGCACTACGCTTTACTGTTTCTTCAAGCGCAATGTACCCAACGCTATAATTATTCTGTAGTAAATGTGAGGCAACGTGCCTACAAAAACTACTCTTACCTACACCACTACCAGCGGTGATAGTAACCAGCTCTGACTTACGTAACCCATGCGTCTTAACATTTAATAATGGGAACGGGTAGTCTACTGAAACATAATCATCTTCTTTCTGGATGCTGTCCCACAAATCTGCGCCTGATACAATCCCATCAGGGCGATACGCTTTGCTGGCCCACATACAATCTATAAGTTCTTTAGTTTTCCCTGCCACTAACATTTCATTAGCGTCTTTCAAGGGAAGCTGGCAAATTCTCGCTTTGTTAGGGCTGAACAATTTCGCACATTCAAGGGCAGCTTTCTTGCCGGGCTCATCTTGGTCAAACATAAGGATAACTTGTTCAAAGTTTTCTAACCATTCAAGCTGACGTTGTATGTCACGCTTGGCCCCTTGTGCCCCTGACTTAACAGATACCACAGGCCATTTGTTTTCTTGAACACGGGACACAGACAGAGCGTCTATCTCACCTTCAGTTATTACAACCATCTTACCTTTGTCACGCCACAGTTGTTGTCCAAAAAGAACACTGTCTTTTGCATCGCCTATCCACTGAAAACTTTTATCAGGGTAGCGCAACTTCTGTGCAACTAATTGATTGTTAGTGTTGTAGTAGTTAGCAACTTGCACAGGTTTCCCGTTGCTACTGCCCACACCATAATTAAATTTCTTTAATGTTTTGATATCTAACTTACGGCGACTAAGTTCTACTACTTCGTAATCTATAAAGTTAATTTGTTTTTCTAAGTTTGGTGTTGTATTCACTATCTCATCTCCCGACTCTATGTGTCCGCACCCAAAACAATATGAATGTCCATCTGAATAGACAGCTGCATTGTCTTTACTTCCACATACAGTACATGGAACGTGATGTATAAATTCTGATTCTTGTTTCATAAATTTTTCCTAAGCGGGTACGCAGAGGAGAAAGAGAAACTACGTACCCATTGTCCGAGGAGGGACAAGTTTAATCTAACCATTCCTTTGGTATTGTTTGGTGTGCATACAGGAAGCCATACTTCTGACACCACATGCCGTGTGTTGTTTTAGATTTCTTACTAATACGGGCACGTGCGTTGCTAAACACAAAACGAATATCTAACTCAGGGTACTGCTCTTTAATCAACCGCATTTTTTGTCTGTCTGCGGTAGTGAACATCCCTTTTGTTTCAATAAAAATTTTCTGTTTAAGTAAATAGAAGTCAGGCGTATAGGTATGTGTCTTCTGTGGTTTAACGTATTGTAATTTCGTTTCCTCATAGGTATAATCGACAGAATTCTTTGTAAGTTCTTCTGCAATAACTTCTTCAAGGCCACTACGAAATCCATATTTTGCACCTACCTGTTTAGAAGTCAGCGTCTGCTGCTTCCTCTTCCTGTACTGGTACCTCATTTTCCACTTCCTTTTTCTCGGCTACATAACCGTCTTTGATTTCATCAAATCCGAATCCGGATGCGTTGCCACTACCACCTTGGACTAGCTTCACAACTTGAACAGCACGTAGTCTAAGACTGACGCCTGCTCCTGCCATGGCTGTGTAATAAGGTATAAGTTCTGCGCTGACTTTAAGCTCACTGCCTGACCACACATCAGTGTCTATTATAGGGACACCCTGTGTATCAAACAACGGTACTTTATTTTTAATTATAGTACCATCCTTAGTTGTCAACTCAGCTTTAGTTTTGAATTTAAAGATAAGATTGTCAGTTGTGTTGCCTTCCTCATCAATCTCTTCAGTGTATGGCAACGGTGCCTGTTTAATTTTCTTACTCTTAGTGCTCTCTTCAGCAAGAGTAGCGCTTTGTGCCAAGGCCTTGTCAATGGCCTGTATTAAGGGCTGTGACTCGTCCGCCTTTACAATTAAATTAGTTTTGTAATGACCAACAGGGTCAAACCTTGTGTCGGGCTGTGTAAGCCACGCGTACTGGGCTGTGCCTTTAGGGGACACAACTCGTTCATAGTTATTTCTCGGCATAGTATAATCTCCTTATGAATTAATGTCTATGAAGGGCACCTAAGTTAACTGAAAAAGAAATCACAATCCATTAAGTCTTCTATGTTTAAATCAGATTGCTTAGGCACATCTGGTAACTTATCAAGAAGCTTTGGATTTGAAATTTGTGTCTTCACTTCAGTTAAAAAATCCTTCAATAGATTTGCGTCATTGAATATATCAACAAACGCTGTCTTAATACAGACTAACAATACATTCATGTCGCCTGCTGTAGTACCGAATGAATCGTGGACTGTTGCAAAATTTTGTACCCCATTTTCAGCGGCAAGATTTACAGTCTTCATTAACGCGCTACTATCTAAAGCGTGTATGAAATTCGGTGCAATACCATTAGACATTCGATAGCCGTCCATCTTATCAGTCTCTTCTTTGACTCTAGGTTTGAACACTTCGCCCATCAACATGGTCTTGACTCTTTTGGTTTTCATTTCAGGATAGAATTGCTGGACATAAAAACCAGTAGGTGTTGTCCAGTGTATAGGCATATCTTCTTTCGCTACTATCTTTGCTATTTGTTGCAAAAAGGCCATGCCTACCTTAGCACTGGCTAATGATTCAGCCAACGCACTCCATATATACCCAGACAAATAACTTGCGGCAGCCATAGGCGCCTGACTGAATGGGTGTTGTTCACCACGCTCTTGTCGTTTTTTCAAATCTTCCAAAACAAAATCAGAACATGAGTAACGTGTGCTTCCATAAACAGATGTCATGACAGCACGCTTAACTGTGCTACGTTTGATACCATAGGCCAACCATTGCTGTGCCATGGTGTCATCCTTTTCAGCTTTCAATCTTTCAATAACTGCATTGGCTAGTTGTTGATACACATCAGCAGGCTTATCTGCCGGTACCACATTAACCAAAGCGCCACTGTCTTTATCGCGTAACAATAATGAATACAATTGTAAACCGTTACAGCTACCATCGACAGCTATAGGCAGATGACTAATAAAATCTTCGTCAGTACCACTGTCTCTGTGTGCAAGCCACGCTGTCCACTCAAAACAAAATGCTAAGAATTGAAAAGGTTTATCGGCCTCTTCCCACCACCGCGTACCCAAGGGGTCAGTAGCACACTCTTTAATAGTGTCTGCATGTTTGTTAACCCAAGCGACACGCTCGTCCAAGTTGACTTTATCATAGCCAAACATGTTAGCACCGTGCATCGCTAAATAAAATATACCATCATTGTCTTTTGTGATGGGTGAACCATCCACAAATTCTAACAAGGCCTTGGACATGGTGTTGCTTTGATAATTAAGAAAGGCGGGGACACAATACACACGGCCACGAAAATCTAATTGCACTGGAAAATAAATTTTCTCATGGTGTTGTAGCTGTTGTGCCATGCCTATAATCTTAGTGTACAAAATAACTTTAGACATGTTGGTCTTATTCAACGTGTGCGCAGTGGCAGCCACATTACGCCACAACTTTCGGGCCTCTGCGTTTGTGTCAATGTCATGTGGACGGTTAGGTATGTCAACGAGATTGGGCGTAGGTATCTCACCACGTCCGAGTCCCTCGTCCCATATTTGATATGCAACATCCAATACTTTTTTGTTAACTCGGAAAGGTGTACGTTGTAGGTTGTTAACTGCCTCGTATACCTCAGGCATATCAACCGTTCGTAAAGTCTCTTTGAATTTTTTATTCTTAACCTTAACTAAATCTAAATCTGGTAACACACTCGTGATGTACCCACCCCCCTCTACTGTTGTCCAGTCTTTAGGTGGTGTAATAGTTGGTAGATAATCTGGATGTAATAACTCAGTGTAACTTTCACGCTTAGATATCCACTCAAGATTTTCTTTGGTATAGTTTAATACCTTACGTTTCTTCTGACGCACAGTCTCCGTGCCAATACTAACTAAGCCTGTGCTTTGTATAAAGATGTCAATGAAACGTATACCAATCTGTAACTTTTCGTTGGTAGTCCATTTAATCCAGTTGCCCTCAGCGTCACGTATAGCAGACTCACGGAACTTTCTACGTTTGTAAGTGTAATTCCAACTACGCTTATCCAAGTTTGCTTTAACAGTCTGATACAAGTTGCGATTAGCCAGTGCAAAATTACGCAAGGCCACCTCAGTTTCAATCTTCTCACCTAAAGATATAGCTGTAGCAGTCAAAGCCTTACGTTGTACCATCATGTTGATGATGTGTTTAGCTGTGATAACAGCGATAGTCTCTGGCGGTATCTCTTTGGCAAAAGTAAAAGCCATGTGCGGTTTACCTTTGATACCTGACTCATTAAAAAACTTTACGATGTGGTCAGCCATAGGTTGTATCGCACGGGATACCATGGACTTACCTGAACTTGTGACAGACGCGTCATTACGCATGACGTTTGAGTTGCGCCGTTTCTCCGCACGTTTACGCCCACTCTCCATCATCTGTTCTTCGTGAGTATGCGCTATGCAATACTCCATATTCTCAAAATCATTCGACATAGATTCTCCTCGTATCTTAGATGGGCACCTTAGTTCTGGCCCACCACCATGGCTCTTCGACACCTTTGTCCCATGTAGCCATGTACGTCTTGTCAGCTTTGTAATACTGACGGTATGCCTTGACAGCACTTTTGTGTTTGTATTTGTCAGGCATACATTGTACAAAAGGTGTAAGCCCTGTGTCCTCAAGTTTGTCCACAGGTACTGGCAACTCTTCAACAACTTTCCATGACTTGTGGTCTCCATTGTCGTAGCGCCAGATATACTCGTTGTTTAACCAACGGCAGTATTCATACACATATTTATAGTTAGATAAAGAGGCGCCACACCAGAGACGACACGGGTGATTCTTATGTGTCGTCTTGTATGGTGTGTCATATCCCAACATGTTGAGCGTGCTACACAAAAGCTGTGCACTCTCTAGTATCATCTTAATAACATGCTTGTCACAATGATACGTCGCACTCACGGCCGGGTCCTCATGTAATATAAACAGATTCATTCGCTGTTCTCCTTGTCAAGAAATGCCTCGATGAGATGATAGTGTAACACACCTGTGTCGCACTTCATTAACCGATACCCTTTGCTAATCAATTCTTGTTGTTTAGCTTGTGCATTCTTAACTGACTGTGGATTGTCTAGTTTCCAGGTAATCTTCTGTTTGTCAATAGGTACCAGTTCTGCCTTGGTGTACCCGTGATTATATCCCCTCTTCGGCATTGTCACACTCCTCAGGCTGGTGCTCATACGTTTCAACCTCATAGTCTTCTTGCGCCATCAAGCCAGCGTCCTTAGGTGAGTAGCCCTCGTCCAAATACACCTC
>Ga0115002_10000960_pt1 | contig 40478 bp, 35 predicted proteins | sample ArcticOcean_MG_C_8_FD_89576 | JGI IMG/M metagenome (GOLD analysis project Ga0115002, IMG submission 89576) | Marine microbial communities from western Arctic Ocean - ArcticOcean_MG_CB11_86 | ecosystem: Environmental > Aquatic > Marine > Oceanic | place: Arctic Ocean: Canada Basin | collected... | reverse complement strand
TCATTTTACCTGAAACTCTATAATTTGAAGTTGTATTTTGAGCTGTTTGAAGAATCCTTGGGCTCATTTTGAATTTATTTTGAATAATAATTTTGTCTTTATCATCATACAAAGTTATTTCCTTAGGAGATTTAAAATTTTTTCCAACCCACTCTTTAACTAATTTATGAATTTCATCTTGTGATTTATCCTTGACTTGATAAATCTTACTATATCCGTAGATATCCTTTACAAGCTCTTGAGACGTTAATGAAAAAGGAATGATTAATAAAAGAAGTAATAATTTTTTCATAAATATAATTTTTATTATCAAATAATATATTAGTTATAATTAATCTATTTTTTCCATAATATAATTGACAGAATCGTCTTTTGAATTATAAACATGTGCAATTCTATACCCATTTTCAACCAGTAAGTTAACAATCCCCATAGTACCGTTAAAAACGAACATTTTTCCATCATCATCCATAACTTTTCCTTTCTTTAAATCCTTGACTCTTGATATTTGTCCATAATCAAGAAAAACTTTTACTTGAAATGGCTTCAAAAGTTTAGCGACAGAATTAATTCTAATATATTTGGCATCTAATTCAGAAATAGGAATACCATTTACGGTTTGTGAATAGGAAAAAATAGAAGTGGAAAATATTAAAATAAATAAAAGATTTTTCATGATTTTTTTTTGTTAAATGTAAGTAAATTTATTAGTAGTAGTATATTTGCCATTAAAATTTTAGATCCAAGGCCTCGTAGCATAACTGAATAGTGCACTTGATTACGGCTCAAGAGGTTGCAGGTTTGAATCCTGCCGAGGTCACTTGAAAACAAAAGGATTACAGCAATGTAGTCCTTTTTTTGTTTACCTACTTGCACACTATCTTATTTTTATAACTAATACTCAATTATCTCCAAATTCTTCTAAAAACTGTTTTTTTGTATGATTCCATATTTAAAAATTAGTATTAATTTAAATCTTTAAACTTTAAAAGGTAATTCATGATGAATAATTCAATTAAATTATATCTAACATTAATAAGTCTTATAATTATTAGCTCATGTAATAACTCATTTGATAACAATATAAAAATTAAAGGAATTGATAATGTAGTTGAAATTTTACGAGATAAATGGGGAGTAAATCATATTTATGCTCAAAATCAATATGATCTTTTTTTTTCTCAAGGATATCTAGCTGCAAAAGATAGATTATTTCAATTTGAGATTTGGAGAAGACAAGCGACCGGAACAATTGCTGAGATTTTAGGAGAAACTGAACTTAAAAGAGATATTGGTACTCGATTATTTAAATACAGAGGAGATATTGAGACTGAATTAAATCACTATCATTCCGAAGGATCAAAAATAGTAAATGCCTACGTTGATGGAGTAAACACATATATTAAAGAAATAAATAAAAACCCTGAATCACTTCCACTTCCTTTTAAAATACTTGACATACAGCCAAATTTATGGACTCCTGAAGTTGTTATTTCCAGACATCAAGGACTTTTAGGAAATATAGGTTCAGAATTACAAATTGGGAGAGCCGTTGCAGTCTTGGGAGAAAGAAAAGTTAAAGAATTACTCTGGTTTCATCCCAAAGAACCTATTTTAAAGTTGGATCCAAAAATTGATAAAAATCTTCTTTTTGAAGATATTTTACAACCATACTTCGCTTATAGAAAACCTCTTACTTTTTCTAATAGTGCGATTAATCAAAAATATAGTAATTCTCAAATAGTAAATAATTTAAAAATTTTAGATGTACAAGGAGATTCTCTGGCATTGGGAAGTAATAATTGGGTAGTAAGTGGCTCTAAAACATCTGACGGCAATACCTATATGGCAAATGATCCCCACAGAAGAATAGCTGTTCCTTCTTTAAGGTACATGGCTCATCTGGTTTCACCTGAATGGAATGTAATTGGAGGTGGTGAGCCTGAAATACCAGGAATTTCAATCGGTCATAATGAATACGGAGCATGGGGTTTAACTGTTTACAGAACTGATGGTGAAGATTTATATCAGTACGACTTAAATCCAGATAATCCTCTAGAATATATGTTTAATGGAAAATGGAGGGAAATGAAAACAATTAAGGAGATTATTAATATTAAAGGGAAAGATCCTCAAGAAGTGATTTTGAATTATACTCATCATGGTCCTGTTACCTATATTAATTTAGAAAAAAATATAGCTTTTGCTGTTAAATGTGCATGGTTAGAACCTGGAGGATCTCCATATTTAGCTTCGCTAAGAATGGATCAGGCTAAAACTTGGGAAGAATTTAAAGAAGCTTGCAATTACAGTAACATCCCAGGTGAAAATATGATCTGGGCCGATAGAAAAGGAAATATTGGCTGGCAAGCTGTTGGAATAGCACCTATTCGTAATGGATTTAGTGGTATGGTTCCTATTCCAGGAGATGGATCACATGAATGGGATGGATATTTACCTATTATTGAAAAACCAAATGAATTTAATCCAGAAAAAGGATTTATTGCAACTGCTAATCAAAATGTTACTTCTGAGAATTACAAACACTGGAATGCAATAGGTTACTCTTGGTCAGATCCATATCGAGGAGATCGAGTTAATGAAGTTTTAAAAAGTGATAATGATTTAAATATGGAAAAAATGAAAAATTTACAAGTCGATGTAACATCGTTGCCTGCTAAAATTTTAGTTCCATTTTTAAAAGAAATATCCTTTGAAGAAAAAGAAACAGAAATAAAAAATATCTTATTTAATTGGGATTATAGATTATCACCTAATTCTATTGCTGCTGCAATATATGTTTCATGGGAAAATGAAATAATAAAACAGGCCTTTGAAAAATTTGTTCCTGAGACAGGGAAGAACTATATATCCTCAATTCAATTAAAAAGAATAATAGAATGGATTGAAAACCCGAATAAAAATTTATTTGGTCCTAAACCGACTGAGGGTAGAAATCATTTTTTAAAAAATTCATTTTTAAAAAGTATAGCTAACCTTAAAAATATATTAGGTGAAAATATTGAGAATTGGAATTATGGTCAAGAGAATTTTAAACACACAAAAATAAATCATGCATTAGGTAATATTGTTGATCAAAAAATTGCCAAAAAATTAAACTTAGGACCTTTACCAAGAGGAGGAAATGCTTACACTCCTGGATCAACAGGAAGCAATAATAAGCAATCTAGTGGGGCTAGTTTTAGAATGATAGTTAATACTGGAAACTGGGATGAGTCTATTGCAACAAACACTCCTGGTCAATCTGGAGACCCAGAAAGTCCATTTTATAAAAATCTATTTTCGGATTGGGCTAATGATAAATATTTTCCAATCTACTATTCTAAAGAAATGATTAAATCTGTTACCTATAAACAAACATTTTTAACACCAAATAAGATAAAATTACTTATTCATAAAATATTTAATTAGAAAACAAAAAAAAGCTTGTATCTCTACAAGCTTTTTTTAATTGAAATTATTTTCTATACTACTGCATACTAATCACCACTCTTCGGTTATCAGACCTTCCTTGAGAAGTAGAATTACTTTGAGCTGGCTTATCCTCACCGAAACTCTTAACGGTCAATCTAGAGGGATTGATTCCTAAATCAACTAAAGCTTGTTTAACCATTAATACTCTTTTTTCAGATAGTGCCATATTGTATTCTGAACTACCATCACTTGAAGCATGTCCTTCAATATTAATTTTAGCTGATAAATTGTTAAGTAAAAAATCTCCAATAACATTTAGCCTACTATTATTTTTGTACGAAAGTGAAACATTAAAATCGTTTGCTTTAAAATATATTGATGTAGGTGGTGGTGGTATAGCCGAATTCTTCTTTTCAACTGCTGCTTTAGCTATTGCTTCTGCTTTAGCTATTGCTTCTGCTTTAGCTATTGCTGCTGCTTTATCGGAAACAGAATCTCCTTCTACCGGACATCCCTCATTTTCTATAGAACCTGCCTCTTTAGGGCACTTGTCATCTTTATCCACCAAACCATCACCATCTGTATCTAAAGTTTGTTCTATGATAATTGCTTTTATAGCATCATCAGTACAATCTAAAAATACTTCAGAAGGAACCTTATCACCTTCTTTAATTTTAATAGACTTTTTACCACATCCTTCTTTTTGATATGATATCGTTGCTGGAAGTTTCATTGAAGTAGAAACCTTATAAAGACCATTTTTTTTAGTCATAGTTCCCGTCCAATAACCAGCCCCTTTCTTACTAATAGGTCTTAGTTGAATTCTAACTTCTTCTAGTGGTGTAAGTGTTTTTTCATCTTTAACAACTCCTTCTACACTTATCTGAGAAAATGCATTAAAGGACAAAAAAGCAACAAAAAAATATAAAATCTTCATTGGGTATATGTTTTTTTTTAAGAAATGTAGATAATTTTCATAAATTGTGCAATAGTTTGAGTCAATTCTTGATTAATTAATTTTAACTCTAAATTAAGCTTTTTCAATAAAATATTTTTTTATTTTGATTTTTTTTAAATATATAAGTGTTTTTTAAGGTCTATTAAATAGTGTATAAATTCATAATTTTAAAATATGTTAAAAAAAGGACTCTACTTAATTTTAATTTTCTTAATAACCATCTCTTGTTTTAAGAATAAAATAAAAGAAATAAAAGATTTTAGCTTTGAAAAATTAAAAACTAATCAAACTAGTTCTCAAGTAAATTCAAACTACTTAGAGGGTATTAATCCAATAGATCTTGAAGTATTTCTTTTAGAAAATAATTTTCAAAACAACAGCCAAGAAAATCCAAATAAAGATATATATCCAAAACAATTTATTTTTTCAGAAACAAAAGCAAGCTATAAAATAGTAATCAATGGTAATAAAAAGATTAAAAGAATTGAATTTTATTCAAATTCTGAAACAAATCCTTTAAGTAAAGCAAAAATATTTTTCAAAAAAGCTTCTAAAATTCCTATTCCTCAAATAGATACTTTAAGAATAAAAAAATGGACAGAAAATAACATTAATTTAATAACTGAGAATTTTTCTAAAGCTACAATTTTAGCAAATGTTCATTACATAATTGAGCAACTTAGTGCAAGTGAATATAAGCTTACAATAAAAAAATACCCGGGTTAATTTTAAAAAAAATGTGTAATTACCCTGTTTGTATTATAAATAGAAGCTTTTTTAGTATATTTGAAAATAATTAAACATTTGAAATGAAAAAATATATTACTCTCGCATTGGCTATAAGTGCTTGGATATTTAATTCTAACACTCTAACAGCTCAAAATGCTCAAAACCCATGGGCGATTGGTATTGGTGCAAATATTGTAAGTATAGACGATAACAATGATGGTTCTGGTACTGGCGTTCCTGCTTTAAGTCTTACTCGTTATTTAGGTGGAAATTTTTCTATTGGAGCTCAATACTCTGCTAATAGCATTGATGGATCAGCTGAAGAATATTACACTATTGATGGAATTATATAATATAACATAGTTAAAGAAGGAAAAGTAATTCCTTATCTTTTTGCTGGTTATGGTTTGTCTAGATTTGGTAATGGTCCTGATGAAGATGCAATGTTTCCGTCTAAAGAATCAGCAAGAACAACTGTTGGTGGAGCTGGTATTAACGTTAGACTAAGTGACAAATGGGCTGCTAATCTTAGCACGTCCATGCGTAATGCTTCTGAAAAAAATTCATCTAATCAATTACAACATGTTATTGGTTTAACATATGTTTTTGGAACTGGAGATGCTGATGGAGATGGAGTTTCTGATAAAAAAGATGTTTGTCCAGATGTGCCTGGATTAAAAGAATTCGAAGGATGTCCTGACACTGATGGTGATGGTATTCCTGACAACAAAGATGCCTGCCCGGAAGAAGCTGGAACGGCTGAAATGAATGGCTGTCCAGACACAGATGGAGATGGTATTGCTGATGGAGATGATTCATGTCCAGAAGCTGCTGGTTCTGCAGAAATGGGAGGATGTCCTGATAGCGATGGTGATACTATAGCTGACAAAGATGATGAATGTCCTACGGTAGCTGGAGAAGCTGGTAATAATGGATGTCCATGGCCTGATACTGATGGTGATGGAGTTCTAGATAAAGATGATTTATGTCCAGATGAAGCTGGTGTCGCTGAAAACGGTGGATGTGTAGCTGAACCAACTAAATTAATTGATTTTATTGCTAACAGTGAGTCTAAAATATATTTTGGATCCTCAAGTATTAATATTGGTGATAGTGGCAAGGAGCTTATAAATAATCTTAAAGCTCTTTTAGATGAATATCCAGATGTTAATATAATTGTGCAAGGTCATGCTTCTGATGATGGTTCTGCAGATTTTAATATGAAAATCTCTCAAAAACGTGCTGATGGAGTTAAAGCTGCTCTAGAATCTGCAGGTGTTGATGGAAGTCGAATATCAACTGAGGCTTATGGAGAAACTAAACCTCTATCTGATAGAAAATCAAGTCGTAGAGTTGAGTTTGATCGTGGAGTAAATTAACTACCTCCAAGTAATCAATTTATAAATAAAAAAACCTCCAATGTTGGAGGTTTTTTTATTTATAAATTTCAATGATATTAAAATCTTTTACTTCTTTTCTTACCAGAAGATTTTTTATTATTTGAAAATTTAAAAGGGTTAGGTCTACTCCTACCTGAGTAACTTCCCTCTCTATTTCTAGATTTAGATTTTTTGGCCTTCTTTGGATTAAATTTTTCTGTAATTGATACTTCAATGTCCCTGTTATCTATATTTATAGATTTAAAACCATCTAATACAATGTCTTTTTCTTCAGGACCAGATGAAAAGAAAGAAAAGTTTTTCATTACATCAACATGAAAAATTTCATCTCCAGTAAGCCCAAGAGTGCCCTTTATAAGATCTTTAAGAGTTCTCCAATCATAGTTGTCTCTTTCACCAATATTGATGTGATAACGAACTTCATCTCTTTTACTCACCCTAGATTTTGAATCATTATTAGAAAAATCTTTTTTTGGAGTATCTAAAATTTTAGACTTACCGCTATAATAATTATAGAAACGGTCTAGCTCTATAGTAACTAATCTTTTCAAAACATCTTCCTTTGATAAACTTTCAAGCTCATTAATAAAAGCAGGAAGAAGCTTCTCTGCAGAATCAGACGGATTAACATCCCTAAGTTTTTTTGCTAAGTGAAGTAATTGTGCATTACAAATTTCATCTGCATCTGGAATAGTCTTGTGAGTGATTTTTGATTGAATCAGTTTTTCAATAGATCGAATTTTACGATGCTCACTCTGGGTAACAATAATAATTGAAACTCCCTTATTACCAGCTCTACCGGTTCTACCACTTCTATGAGTATAGACTTCACTCTCATCAGATAATTGATAATTAATTACGTGAGTAATATTATCTACATCAATTCCTCTTGCTGCTACATCTGTGGCTACTAAAAGTTGAATTTGTTTTTTTCTGAAGGAATTCATCACTGTATCCCTTTGATTTTGACTTAAGTCACCATGAAGTGCCGCAGCATTATAACCAGACTCTATTAAGTTTTCTGCTACTTTTTGTGTGTCACGTTTTGTTCTACAAAAAACACATCCAAAAATAGTTGGATGAGCATCAACTAAACGTTTTAATGCTTCAAAACGTTGACGACCGCTAACTGTATAACACTCATGAGAAACATTTTTAGCTCCTGCATTTTTACTTCCAATAGTGATTTCCTTAGGAGAGTTCATGAATTTTTTTGCAATTTTCGCAACAGTTGAAGGCATTGTAGCTGAGAACAACCATGTATTCTTTTCCTTTGGAGCCTCAGATAAAATAGCAGTTATATCTTCATAAAACCCCATGTTTAACATTTCATCAGCTTCATCAAGTATACAGTAATCTATTTTTTTTATATCTACCATCCTGCGCCTTTGCATATCTTGCATTCTTCCTGGAGTAGCTACGATAATCTGTGCACCTTTTTTTATTTTTTTTGATTGATCTTGAATATTAGCTCCACCATAAACTGCAACTATATTGACCTTTGGTATATACTTTGCATAAGTCTGAATCTCCTTAGTAATCTGAATACAAAGCTCTCTTGTGGGTGACAAAATTAAGCCCTGGGTATGTTTTGAATTTGAATCTATCTTTTGCAATAATGGCATTCCAAAAGCGGCAGTTTTTCCTGTTCCTGTTTGAGCTAAAGCAACTAAATCAGTTTCGTTTTTTAGTAATACTGGTATTGACTCTTTCTGAACATCAGTTGGAGTTTGAAAACCTAAATCCTCAACGGCTTGAATCAGATTGGATTCAAGACCCAAATCTTTGAATGTGAGCATAAAATATTTAAAGGCACAAAAATAGCCTAATTAATCTTGTCACAAATGATTTTATCTAAATACTTTGTTTAAATTATCCTTCTAAACTTCAATTTGTTAGTAAACTACAAGTTGGATAGGAAAAAGCAGCTGATTGAATTTGCAATGTATACTCGCTAAGCATTTCATCTGGAACACCATCACCATCAACATCTACAGTCTCAGTGGATGATAGCGACAATGAACTTGCAGATACACTTACAATATTAATTAATTGTGCGTCTGTCCAATTATTGTCATCTTCTTCATCAATCACTTCAAATGCTGTAAAATCTCCATTAGCCCATCTCCATTGACCTTCTTGAAATCCAATAGCATTAGAACTACTATAATATGTGAAAAACCAAGTTCCATAACTTGTAATTACTACAGTTACATCATTTAACAAAACACAATTTATATCAATTTCTCCAGTGTCGTAATCCACACAATTTTCATAATTTAAGGAGTTTATCCAACCGCAAAGACCTCCTTCAGTAATTTCAACACCATTTAGCGAAGAACTTAGCTCTGTAAAACGCCAATTATTAATAAATAAAGCTTGATTACTACCTTCAGGAGCTTGTGTTTCAGTCATAATTTCAGGTGCTTTATCAGCTTCTAGTTGTTGAGCAGTAGTTGTATCACAATATCCATCGGCCCCTGATTCAGCTTTAAAAGTAAATGTAATTCCTCCTTGAGTATCAAAAACTATGTTTGTAAAAGTTGCTATAGATCCTGCTTCTGGAATAGAAGCTAAAGGAAGAACTCCTTGATTAAATAATAAAACTTTTTCAATTGGAACATCATCAGTAGTTGCTTCTCCAAATACAATATGGTAATCTCCTTGATAATACATAACGTTTGAAGATCCATCAGTAATATTTAATTTAAGAATATATGTGTTGTTGTCTGTAAATTCAAGTGAGCTGATTTGACACGTTGCAAGACTTCTTCCTGAAGATGGATTAAAACTCCATTTTCCAATTAGTTTTTTTTCATTTTCAGCTTGAACAGTAATTGCTTCTTCAGCAGTTAAATGAGGATCCATTCCTGATTCATTCTTACTACAGCTAAAAATTAATAGTATAAATATTAAGCCTATTTTTTTCATGATTAATTAATTTTACTAGTCTTTTTGATTTTATTATATATATAAAAATACTAAATTTTTACTATGTTGTTGTTATCGTAACAATTAACACTTCTAACAAGACAAAAGGTTTAATTTATTTTAAATAATTATATTTAATAATTAAATGTTTAGAAGATGAAAAAAATATACTTATTCTGCTTAATTAACTTTTTATCAAGTTCTGTATTTGCTCAAGAGAAAAAACTACCAATAGACACTCTTGTAGTGACCCAGCATAAGACAATTATTAAAGGTCAGGCAATTAACTATGAAGCTCAAACTGGGAGAATTCCCGTCTGGAATGGTGACGGAAAACCAATTGCTAGTTTATTTTTTACATACTATAAAAGAACTAACGTAGCTAATAACGTAGCTCGCCCATTAATTTTTTCTTTTAATGGAGGTCCAGGTGCGGGTTCACTATGGATGCATATGGGATATACTGGGCCAAAAATTTTAAAGGTTGATGATGAAGGATATCCAATACAACCTTATGGATACAAAACAAACCCCTACTCTATTATTGATGTGGCTGACATTGTTTTTGTTAATCCAGTAAATGTTGGTTATTCAAGAATTATTGAATACCAGGGGAAAAAAGAAAGCGGTAAGACATTCTTTGGTGTAAATGAAGATATAAAATATCTGGCTGAATGGATAAGTACTTTTATTTCAAGAAAAAATAGATGGGACTCTCCAAAGTATTTAATTGGAGAAAGTTATGGGGGTGTTAGAGTTATGGGATTATCTCACGAACTTCAAGATAAACAATGGATTTACTTAAATGGTGTTATTATGGTCTCTCCTGCTGATTATCAGGTATATCCAGGACCTGTTTCATCTGCTATTGATTTTCCGTATTATACAGCTGCATCATGGTATCACAAAAAATTACCTAATGAGTTACAAAAATTGGATTTAGAGGAAATTCTTCCTAAATCTGAGAATTTTGCTTTAAACGAATTAATACCAGCTCTATCTAAAGGGGGTTTTATTAGCGATAGCGAAAAGAATTCTATTGCTGAAAAAATTTCATATTTCACTGGGCTTGATAAAAATGATGTTCTTCAGAATAACATAAACCTGTCAACTTCATTTTTTTGGAAGGAACTTCTTAGAGATGAAGGCAAAACAATTGGAAGATTAGATTCTAGGTATAAAGGAGTAGATAGACAAGACTCCGGAAATAGAGTTGATTACAATGCTGAAATGAGTGCCTGGGATCATGCATTCACCCCTGCTATAAATCATTATCTGCAAAATGAATTAAAATTCAAATCCGATGTAAAATATAATACTTGGGGGAGAAATCGTCATTCTGTTAGACCTTGGAATAGAGATAATGTAAGAGTGAGAGATAATTTAAGACAAGCTATGGCTGAAAATCCATTTTTAAAAGTATTTATTCAATCTGGTTATTATGATGGAGCAACAACCTATTTTAGTGCAAAATATACAATGTGGCAGGTTGATCCAAGCGGAAAATTTAAGGATCGCTTTTACTTTAAAGGATATAGAAGCGGGCACATGATGTACCTTAGAAAAGAAGATTTAGTGGAAGCTAATGATGATTTACGTGAATTTATTATAAATACAACCACTAACGGAGAACCAGCTAAATACTAATTAAACGTCGCAAATCTGTATTGCCTCTGCTAATGCTCCAAGTATGTCTTTTTTAGTAGGTATGAATTCTTGGGCAACAACTCCTTTAAAACCTGTCGCCAATATACCTTCCATGATAGCAGGGTAATACAATTCCTGAGTCTCATCAATTTCATTTCTACCTGGCACACCTGCAGTATGATAATGACCAATGTATTTATGATTTTGAGAAATTGTTCTAATAACATCTCCCTCCATTATTTGCATATGGTATATATCATAAAGAAGCTTAAAATTATTAGAATTTAATCTTTTGCAAAGTTTAACTCCCCAGTTTGCATTATCACACATATAATCCTTATGATCAACTTTAGAGTTTAAAAGCTCCATGTGTAAAACGACACCATGCTTTTCTGCTAGTGGAATAATTTTATTTAAGCCTTCAACACAGTTCGAAAGACCTTGTTCATCACTTATATCTCTTCTACTTCCGCTAAAGCAAATTAAATTAGTCCAACCTGAATCTGCAACTAATTTTATATGTCTTAAGTAATTAGATATGAGTTCATTGTGAAACTTTTTATCACACCAACCATTAGTTAAGCTTCGCGTAGATTTTCCCTCCAAATCACCATAACACATTGTTGAAGTTAAGTTGTATTTTTTTAAGATATCCCATCCCTCAGAACCAATCAAATCAATACCAACTAAACCGATTTTTTTTGCCTCTTTTGCCAAATCTTCAAGAGGTGTTTTATAGCACCAAGCACATACTGAATGATTTATATTTCCTTTCAATTTATTTGATTGTAATGTTATTTTTTTTTGTGCATTCATAAAAGGGATTACTCCAACGCCTGCAATACCTGAACTAATTGTTTTTAATAAATTTCTTCTGTTCATTTTAATTTATTTGATCAAGTTAAGTTACTTATAATTTTATAAATCATTTATGACTTGTTATGCTCCCAATTCCATGCTGATTGAAGCGCTTCCGATAACGAGTGTTCTGATTTCCATCCTATCATATTTTCTGCCTTTTTTGTATCTGCATAAGCTGTTATAACATCACCTGGTCTTCTCTTCCCTATTTTGAAAGGGACTTTTTCACCTGTAGCTTTTTCAAAACTAGCTATCAATTCTAATACACTAACACCTCTTCCAGTTCCAATATTAATAGGCTCTAAAAACTTATCTTTTTTAATATTATCTAAATGTTCAATCGCTTTACAATGTGCTTTTGATAAATCAGTTATATGAATATAGTCTCGAATACAGCTTCCATCTTTAGTAGGGTAATCATTTCCATAAACAGTAAGAATGTCTTGTTTTCCATCTACAACCTGAGTTAAGTAAGGCATAATGTTTTCAGGAGTATTTTTAGGATTTTCACCAATCAAACCTGATGAATGCGCTCCTATTGGATTAAAATATCTAAGAGATATTCCTTTAAAATGTGGTTCAGTTTTATATTCAGCCTCCATTATTTGCTCACATATCTGCTTCGTATGCCCATATGGAGATGTAGCAATACCAAATGGAGTATTCTCATCAATAGGTTGAGTTTTAGAACTCCCATACACAGTACATGATGAACTAAAAACTAAAGGAATGCCTTTAGGTATGAATTCTAAAAGGTTAATCATGCCAATTACATTGTTTTTATAATATTTAATTGGTCGATTTACACTTTCACTTACAGACTTGAGGGCTGCGAAATGAATCACACCCTCAATGTTTTTATTTTTTTTAAAAAAACTTATTACATCACCTTTCTTTTTTAAATCTATTTTTTTAAAATCAGGTTTTACTTTTGTAATAGTCTCAATTTGATCTAAAACAGAAACTCTACTATTAATTAAATTATCAAGGATAACAACTTCATGATTTTCTTGAATTAATTCTACAACAACATGTGATCCTATATAGCCAAGCCCTCCTGTTACAAGTATTTTCAAAATTTTAACTTATAAATTATATTTTCCAACCTTCACGATAATCCCTTCCTACAAATTGATTAGCTTCTTCTAGGTTAGTTATCCTCATATTGTCTCCGTCCCACAAAAGTTTTTTACGAGCATAATAATCCATTCTGTTGTTAGTTGTTTGCTTACGAAGTAAATAACTTTTAATAGCAATATTACCCATTAAAACTGTTTCAGTAAGAGGTCCTGAATAATCAAATGAAGAGGTTAAAGATTGGTGTTCTTTACTTTTAAATCCAGCTTTACATGCGTCAATCCATTTACGTGGATGACCCCATTCAGCCTCATCAGAAGTACTCATAGATACATCTACCGTCTGAGTTGGGGTGTCCTTTTTATACAACTTAGGGTTCATGCCATAAACATCAGTGGTTATAATTCCTTTTTCACCTATCATCATAACACCATTATTTCCTCCTGCACCAGCCAAATCCTCATTAGGCGGTATTAAATCTGGATGAGAGGGTCTTATTCCGCCATCTGTCCATATCATTTCAATTCTGCTATCATTTTTTGTTGTTGGATCAAAATGTAAGTTTACAGATGATGAAGGTGGGCAACCTTCAGGAATATATTCTGGAGTCCACATTTTTGTATAAACACTCCCAACACTGCACTCAACATCAGTTGGATATTTTAAACCTAGAGCCCTAAACGGAATATCAATTATATGGCACCCCATATCTCCTAAAGCTCCTGTACCATATGCCCACCAACCTCTCCAGTCAAAAGGATGCATTCCTGGAATATAATCTGTTTTAGGAGCTGGACCCAACCACAAGTCCCAGTTTAAACCCTCAGGCAGTTTACTGTTATCGGGTTGTGGCATGTGGATTCCCTGAGGCCAAACAGGACGATTAGTCCAAACATAAACTTTTGAAACTTTACCTATTTCTCCATCATTAATCCATTTTTGTACTGAAAGTTGAGAAGGGTTAGAAGCACCTTGATTTCCCATTTGAGATACAATTTTTTGATCTCTAGCCATTTCAGTTAATATTCTAGCTTCTCTTACATTATGAGTTAAAGGCTTTTGAACATACACATGTTTATTTCGCTGCATTGAATAAACTGCTGCAGGTGCATGAGAATGATCTGGTCCTGAAATTGTTACTGCATCAATCTCAGGATGCTTATCAAGCATCTCTCTATAGTCTTCATAAAATTTAGCGTTTGGGAATTTTTTACGACTTTCTATAACTCCATGAAGACCATTAGGGTCGACATCACACAAAGCAACAATTTTTTCTCTTCCATTTACTGAAGCATTAAATACATCAGATCTTCCTTTACCTCCTACTCCAATCCCAGCAACTGCTAACTGATCACTTGGAGCTGTATAATTAACTCCTCCTAAAACATGACGAGGAAAAATAAAAAAGGTTGAAGCCAAAGCAGATTTTTTTATAAAATCTCGACGACTATTGTTTGTTTCTTGTGACTTTTTATTCATTTGGTTTTAGTTTTTTTTAAAATTACAAATTTTATAATAATTCTATTTCATGGAACCATAAAAAACCCATTCCAATCATTGCTTAATTTAAAACAACTTCTAATATTTGCTTCTCTTTTTAGCTGTAAAACTTCAATTGATAGAGCTTTAAAAGTTAATTGACAAAAATTAATTGCTTTACCAATAACAATATTATAAGGATCATCAATTGTTTTCCCTGGAGGATCTAAAGAAGTATAATTTTTCTTAGAATGTTCAGATAAATGATTGAAAATATTTAAGTCGGTATTTATATCTATTAACTCTGATTGAACTATGATTTGATTTGAGTCCTCATAATTATAAAACAATAATTGAACTGCTACAGATTTTTTTAAATCATTTATCTTATTTGACCTAAGATCTGCATAAATAGTAAAATTTAAGTTTTTTATATCAAACCCCCTTAGAATTACATTTCTACTATTAGGCCTATTTTTATGGTCAACAGTTGACAAAACAAAAGATTTAAATGGGTGGGTTTTCTCTTTAATAGCTTGAGACCATTGATTTTTACATTCTAAAAATATTTGTGAAAGAATCAAAGATTATTCTTTTTTTCAAACCACGCATTTAATCTGTCTATTGAATTTTTCTGTATATCTGCCCAAAACAAATTAATATCAGCATAATGATAACTTTTTATTAAACTTAAAAATATACGATTAGGAACTTTTGGTAAAGAGGTCCATAAAATTCCATTTTTTTTAACAACTTTAACACTTTGAGGATATATTTTGTCATCAATATATAATAGACCTAAATGCTCTGATATGTTAGATGTTTTTTTTGAATCCCAATTTATAGGATTTGTGGTAACTCCTCCTTTAAACCATTCATCATATTTTTTTGGATATTTATTATTTTTAAAAGTATTCCAGCTTACATAGCCTCCAGTTTCATTAAATGAATTTAATGGTTTTAAAAATTTAAAGTCATCAGTTTTAATTTGTGCTCCAACTAAGTATGCAGCAACTAATTCATTTTGCAAATCAGTTCCATCAAAATATTCTTGTAACAATCTTTTAGCATGTATAGTTCCTTGACTATGCGATGCTATAATTATTGGACGATTTTTTCTATGATACTTAAGAAAATACTCAAAGGAACGCTTTAAATCAGAATATGCAAGTTCCCATGCTTTTTCTCCCTCTATATCATACGGGCTAGTAAAAATTCTGATATGAGCTTGCCGATAGAATGGCACATATAACTCTCCTGCACATGCCCATGCCGAAGCTTGGTATTTAACAGCTTTATTTATAACATCTTCCCGTATTTGTTTTTTATAAATATCTGTATTCCAACTTACGTCTTTTGGGTCTAAAAGCAAAGTAGGATATATGTAAAAAACAGTAGCATTACTGGGCTTTATATTCCCTATAAATTCAGTTAACGGTTTTGGATATTTAGAAGGTAATACTGCCCAAGATTTATCTAAAGAATAATCAGGCGAAGTTGGGATATTTTCTTCTGAAAAAACAATTGATTTATACTTTGTAGAAATAAAAGATTTTAATGTATAATTTTTTAACACAGAACATCCACTCAATAAACTAGTAGTCATTAATAATAATAGGATTTTTTTCATTGAAAAATTAAAATACAAATATCATATATATATTTTATTAATAAAATTAAATTGAATCTGTTTAGTATATTTATTTTTTATTTCAAAAATCATGAGACTATTTTTATTATTTTTTTCCTTATTATCATTAGGTATTATTAATGCACAAAGTTTTGACCCCAAATGGCTAAATAATACTCCTGCCAGAAATATAGGTCCTGGAGGGATGAGTGGTAGAACTACCGCTATTGATGTAGTTCATAACAATCCAAAAATCATGTATATAGGAACTGCTTCTGGAGGTATTTGGCGCTCTAAAAGTGGTGGTACTTCCTGGAAACCAATATTTGATGATCAAATCACTGCATCAATTGGAGCTATTGCAATTCAACAATCAAATCCAGATGTAATTTGGGTTGGAACTGGAGAAGGTAATCCAAGGAATAGTTTAAACGGAGGTTTTGGTGTTTTTAGATCATTAGATGGTGGAAATAGTTGGGAAAGTATGGGGCTTGAATATACTCGACATATTCATAGAATCATTATACATCCAAATAATCCTAATATTATTTATGTAGCTGCTATTGGATCTCCATGGGGAGAACATAAAGAAAGAGGAGTTTATAAAACTATCAATGGCGGTAAGAGTTGGAGAAAAATTCTGAGTGGAAATTTAAACACAGGTGCTGCTGATCTTGTTATGGATCCCAAAAATCCTAATAAACTTATAGCTGCACTTTGGGAACATAAAAGAGATCCTTGGTTTTTTAAATCTGGTGGACCTGAAAGTGGATTATTTATAACAATAGATGGAGGCGAAAATTGGATTAGAAAAACTGAAAAAGATGGACTTCCAAAAGGAAATTTAGGTAGAATTGGACTTGCTTTTTCTAATAACAAAAGTGAAATTTTATATGCTCTGATAGAATCAAAAAAAAATGGGCTTTATAAATCAATGGATGGAGGTAAAAAATGGAAATTAATAAATTCTAAACCTGGTATTGGTAATCGTCCTTTTTATTATTCAGACATATTTGTTGATCCACAAAACGAAAATAGAGTTTATTCTGTCTTTACATACGTTAATGTTTCAGAAGATGGGGGGAAGTCATTTTCAGAATTAATGCCAGCTTACGGAGTGTCTAACGGAATCCATCCTGATCATCACGCTTTTTGGATTCATCCAAATGATGGAGATTTTATAATTGATGGTAACGATGGTGGGATGAATATTTCAAGAGATGGCGGAAAATCATGGCGTTTTATTGGAAATATTCCTGTTGCTCAATTTTACCATATAAGTACAGATAATGAGTTTCCTTACAATGTTTATGGAGGTATGCAAGATAATGGCTCTTGGCGAGGACCTGCTTATGTATGGAAAACTCAGGGTATTAGAAACTCTTATTGGCAAGAAATTGCATTTGGTGATGGCTTTGATGTTATTCCTGATAAAGATAATTCTCAATATGGATATGCTATGAGTCAACAAGGTAATGTTTCAAGATATGATTGGAAAACTGGAAATAATTATACAATTCGTCCAACCCATCCAAATCCTGATGTAAAACTCCGATTTAATTGGAATGCAGCAATAGGTCAAGATCCATTTGATAATAATGTTGTCTATTTTGGAAGTCAATTTGTACACAAGAGTATTGATAAAGGACTGACTTGGAATATAATCTCTCCTGATTTGACTTCTAATGATCCTGAAAAACAAAAACAATCTGAAAGTGGAGGGCTTACACTTGATGCAACAGGTGCTGAAAACCACTGCACCTTACTTGTTATCGAACCCAGTCCAACAGAAAAAGATATGCTATGGGTTGCCTCTGATGATGGAAAGGTACATGTTACAAAAGATGGAGGTAAAAAATGGACTGATGTTACTAAAGGACTTAAAGGGCTTCCAGAAGGAAGTTGGATACCCCAAATTAAAGCCTCAAATAAAAATAAAGGTGAAGCTTTGCTAATTGCTAATGACTATCGAAGATTTAATTATGAGGCATATGCATACAGAACAAGAAATTATGGCAAAACCTGGGAGAGAATCGTTGATTCTAATGATATCCCAACATTTACTTTAAGTATAATTGAAGACATAGTAAATCCTAATTTAATATTTTTAGGAAGTGATGATGGATTATATTTTTCACTAAACAGTGGTGGTGATTGGCAAAAATTTGATTCTAAAACTTTCCCAACTGTTTCTACAAAAGACTTAACTATTCATCCAAGAGAACATGACCTAGTTATTGGTACTTTTGGAAGAGCTGCATGGATTTTAGATGATATAAAACCATTAAGAGAAATCGCTAGTGATATAACTTTAACAGATAAATTATTTAAGTTATTTACACCACCAGATGCATACATGGCATCTATTCAACAACCAACAGGTAGTAGGTTCGGTGGTGATGCATTATTTAATGGAAAAAACAGGCCTTTTGGAGCTCAAATTAAATACTTTTTTAACCCAGATTCAATTAAATTTAAAGATGTAAAAAAAGATTCTATTTCACTTAAAATTTTTGATAATGATAGGTTAATTAGAACTTTAAAAATAAAATCACCTAAAAATAAAGGTTTACATAAAATAAAATGGAATATGGATGAAAGTGGTCCAAATTATCCAAGTAGAAAAAATAAAAAAAATAAAAAGGAAGGGTCTGGTATTCAAGTAAAGCCTGGAAAATATAAACTAGTAATGGAAGTTGGAGAATTAATAGATGAGGCATCCATTGATGTTAAATTAGATCCAAGACTGAGTATATCAAATAAAACAGTCGAAGAATCTTATAACTCAGCTAAAACCCTTGAAAATATGATTGATATAATCGGAAAGGCTTCTGAACAATTAGCAAAAAGTATAATTATTACAAAAGATTTTGAGAAATTTTTAATGAAGAATGATACTCTGAAATATAAAAGTGAAATAAAGCTTTCTAAAGAAATAGCAAAAAAAATTGCAAAAACTCAGGACTTATTCTTTGGTAAAGAAGACAAGAGACAAGGAATCATAAGAAGTCCTAAAGAAACTGTTTTATCTCGAATACGAAAAGCTTATTACTACTCAATCTCTAGGCCAAATGGTTTAACTAAAACTGAAAATATTTTAATTAATCAAGCAAAAAATGAATTAAAATTAGCATTAGATAGTGTAAATATTCTTTATAACGATGACTGGAAAAAATATCAATTAAAAATGGAAGAAATAAATCTTTCTCCATTCAAATCAGTTAAAAAATTTAACCTTAATAATTAAATATATTTAAAATGAAAAAATATCTAACTCTTATTATTACTTTAATTATATCATTAAGTTGTAATGAATCAAAAAATAAAAAAGAATCAATAAAGAAATATAAAGTGTCCTTAAATGCTAAAAATGATAGTGGAACATCTGGTTTAGTAACCCTAACGCAAATAAATAATGGTAAAGTTGAGCTAGAAGCTCATATTATGGGTTTAAATCCAGGAAATCATGCAATTCATATTCATGAAAAAGCTGATTGTTCATCTATTGATGGAAAATCAGCTGGAGGACATTGGAATCCAACTTTTGAAAATCATGGCTCATGGGGAAGTGATGATGGATTTCACAGAGGAGATATTGGAAATTTTATTGCCGATGAAAATGGGCACGGAATGATTGAATTTAGTACAAATCTATGGTGTTTGAACTGTGATGATTCTGTTAAAAATATAGTTGGAAGATCTATTATTATTCACGATGGAGAAGATGATCTTGTTTCTCAACCATCAGGGGCAGCAGGAGCAAGAGTCTCATGTGCAGGAATTATTGATGAATTATAAATCCTAATAAATTCTGTATTTATTTAATTTTTTTTGAGCTTCAATATCTTCTATTGACATCACTTTTAAAAAAGAGGGGTGTTGTTCAATTGCATGTTCTATTTTTTCAATAATTTCTTTAACGGAATCATTACCATAATCTATATCTAACGCTTCTTTAATATGCATTGTTTGCAAGATATCTCGTTTTTTTATCATTATACCTTTTTTATCAAAAGAGCGTCTAAAACCATCAATAACAATCGGAATTACTATAGGTTTATAAGTTTTAATAATATGAGCTGTACCTTTTCTAATAGGTTTAAAAGGTTTAGTTGTGCCCTGTGGAAAAGTTACCACCCATCCATCATCTAACGCTTTTCCAATATTTGAAATATCAGAAAATTTGACCCGTCTATTAATTTCTTTTCCTTTTTCACGCCAAGTCCTTTCGATAGAAACTGAACCTGCATAAGTCAATATTCTAGGTAAGATTCCATCTTTCATAGTTTCCTTTGCCGCAACATAATAGATGTTTAACTTTGGATGCCATATATATCCAATATTTTTTATAGAATCTACTCTGCCTCGTAAACAAGCATTGAACACATGAAACATTGCTACTACATCAGCAAAATAAGTTTGGTGATTAGAAATAAATAAAACATTTTTATCAGGTAAGTTTTTAATAATTTCAGATCCTTCTATTTTTAAATTATTAAATCCCCTATACCTCCTATGAGTTATTATTCCCAAGTATCGAATCAACCATTTCTTTAGAATCAAATAATGTCCAAATGAATTTTTTTTAAGAAATAACATAGATCTTTATAAATAGTGTTATGATGTAAATTTAAAAATGTATTGCTTTTAATAAAAATTTAAACTCTGATAATATCATTGCAGTTGCTCCCCAAACAATATTATTATTAAAATTGTACGCAGGTACTTCAATCTCATTCATATAATTATTAGAAATATCGATTTTTATTTGCAAAGAATCATTTAATAACGATTCAAAAGTTACATCAAAAACTTTTTCCACTTCGTTTTTATCAATTTTAAAAGTTGGAGATTTATTATAAATAGCTATAAAAGGGTATACAATAAAGTTGCTTGGAGGTATATAAATTGAAGATAAACTCATTATAAAATGCATCTTTGTTCTTTCTAGCCCTAACTCCTCCTCAGTCTCTCTTATTGAAGTTTTCCAATTTGAATCATCAAATGATTCTTTTTTACCTCCCGGCAAACACATTTGACCAGAATGAATCCCTTTATTTACAGGCCTTTCCATTAACGCGAAACATGCATCACCTTCCTTGTTTTTATAAATACAAATTAAAACACTTGCTTTTAAAGCAATTGCTTCATAGTTGTTATGAGTATTTAAAAATTTTAATCTTTCAAATGAAGACATTTCTATATGAGCTTCTGTTCCAGGTAACGAGATTTCTTTTAATTTTGAAATTGAATTTTGAAATAAAAAAAACTTCATGAAAAGACTTTTATTAGTAATTATAATGATTTTTAATAGTTGTGAAACTGTTAAAAAAGACAAATATGATATCAAAAAAGTAAAGAAAAAAACTATAACTAGTCTAAAGGTAAAACAGAATAGTGATTTTATAAAATTAAATAAAAAAAATGCAATTCCATTTTTATTTGATTACGGAATGAAAAACAAAGAAAATAAAGTAAGGTTACATACTGAATATGGAGATATAGATATACTTTTATTTACAAACACAAATATTCATCGTGCAAATTTTATTTTTCTAACCAAGAAAAAATATTTTGATGGTACAATTTTTCACAGAGTCGTCCCAAATTTTATAATTCAAGGAGGTAACTCAGATAATTCTAAGATTTTACTAAAAAGAAGTGAGATTGGTCGTTATCTGCTTCCTCCAGACACAAAGAAAGGAAACAAACATCATAGAGGAGTTATATCAATGCCAAGTAGTGAAAGGGATAATCCTCATAAATTAGCATCACCATTTGAGTTTTTTATTGTTCAACAAAATCCTGGCGCTTATCATCTTGACAAAAATTATACAGCTTTTGGAAAAGTGATAAATGGAATGGAAGTCGTTGATAAGATTAATAGAGAACATATAGATGACAAAGAAACCCCTTATAAGAATATTTACATAACTGCTTTAGTTATTGAGTGATATAGGTTTTTCTTATTATATTTACTTAAATAATAGAATTTACTAATGACACTCACTCAACTTAAATATACATTAGCTGTTTCTAAATATGGGAATTTTACCTTAGCTGCTGAAAAGTCTAATGTTACTCAACCCACTTTAAGTATGCAGGTTCAAAAACTTGAAGAAGAGCTTGGGACTATAATATTTAATCGTAATACTAAACCAATTAAATTAACTAAAGTTGGTGAAAAAATAATTTTGCAAGCAAAAAATATAGTCGAAGAGTCTCAAAAAATGAAATATTTAATTGATCAAGAAAAAGGGGTTGTAGAAGGAGAATTTAGATTAGGGATTATTCCAACAGTAATGCCAACTTTACTCCCACTTTTTTTAAATACTTTTTTGAAAAAATTTCCTAAAGTATCTTTAAAAATTGAAGAATTAAATACTCAAAATTTTATAGAACAAATAATTGATGGAAGATTAGATGCTGGAATTGGGGCAACACCTTTAGATAATTCTAAATTAATTGAAAATCCATTATATTATGAGCCATTTGTTGGATATATTCCTGAAAGTCATCCATTACATAAAAACGAAAAACTAGAAATAAATGACTTAGAAAGTAGCAGGGTTTTGATTCTAGAAGATGGTCATTGTTTTAGAAATCAAATAATTAATTTATGTAATATAAACACCAACGATAAAAACTTTAGTATTAAAAGTGGAAGTTTTGAAACTATGATAAATTTAGCCAATGAGGGATTAGGAATGACTTTACTCCCTTATATGCACACTCTTTCCTTGTCTGAAAAAAAACAAATAAACTTGAGATTCTTTGATGACCCTGCTCCAGCAAGAGAGATTAGTCTAATATATTCAAAATCACAATTAAAACTTCCAATTATTTTTGCCTTAAATAAAGTCGTTGATGGAATAATTAGAGGAACTATTCAGTTTGAAAATGTAAAAATAATAGCGCCAAAATAAATAATATCTCTTTTGGTTAATTAAAATAAACAAATTATCAAATAGCTTGCGAGAACTGTAATTTACCTTACATTTGCTCAATATTTTTCGGGGTGTAGCGTAGCCCGGTCATCGCGCCTGCTTTGGGAGCAGGAGGTCGCAGGTTCGAATCCTGCCACCCCGACTAAGATAATTCAGAAATCCTTAAGGTTCAACACTTTAAGGGTTTTTTTATACCCTATATTTAACTTGTACCCCACATAGTACCCCAAAACTGATTTATTTTACTTAACTTAGAGTAAATGAAAACCACATTAAAACTCTTAGTACATAGAAAAAATTCCAAAGGAGAATCTCCGTTAATGGTTAGAATTAGAGGTAAAAATTCTTTGGGAAAATTTGTTGAAAGTTCAATTTATTCTGATTTAGATATAGATTCTAAATACTTTGATGGTGGTGTATTGAAATCAAGAACTCCAAATTATACTAATAAACAAAGGATAATTAATTCTATGATTGATTTGATTAGTTCAATTATTAGTGAATCCAAAGAAGAAGGAATTGAACCTACTCCTCAATATGTTAAAGTTCAATATGAAAAAAGGAAAGAACTAAAACAGATTAGAACTGAAGTAGAAATCCCTAAAATGAAGGATAATCATTCGTTTTGGAAAGTATGGGAAGAGTATTGGAAAACGAAAAAGAATACCTCTTACGGATATAGAAAAACAATAAATACAACTAAGAATCATTTGAAAGATTTTGAGAAGTATTCAAAAAGAACAATCACTTTCGATTTCATCATTCTTAAAACTATTGTATTTCAAGGAGAGTTAAATGATTATCTGTGGAATCAAAAGAACCATTCAAATTCCTATGTTAATAAACATTATGATAATCTAAGTGGGTTTCTTTACTTCTCTCACCAAATGGGTTATATAAAGAGAAAACCTAAACTAAAGGTTGAACAAGAACTTGAAAAGGATGAGAAGATTTATTTAAATACTGAGGAAATTATTAAGTTGTTTAATTGGAGGAAGTTTGATTATGAACCAAAAAAGGAAAAGGAGTTATTAGAAAACAAACATATAAGAATAATAGAACAATCTTTAGAAGGAACAAACTCTAAAAAGTTTGGTGGAGTTCTTAAGGTTACAAATTGGGAATTGGTTAAGTATATATTTCTCTTTCAGAATTGTATTGGATGTAGAATTGGTGATATACCCCATTTCAAGGTTAGTAATATGAATTTTGATAAAAAATCTCAACTTCTTTCTTGGACTCAACAAAAAACAGATAAAAGAGTTCAAGTTCCCCTAAACGATATGGGAGGTTTCATATTTAAAAAATTTAGTGGTGGAAAATCTCGTTCTCAAACCCTATTCCCATCAGTTTCCCAATCAAAGTTTAATAAACAATTAAAGAATCTATGTGAGGAAAGTGGATTCCTCAACAGATTAGTATCTAATCCCAAAAGAGTTGGTTCTGAAGTAATCAATACAAAAGAAAAACCTTTATGGGAGTTAATTTCATCACACGGAGGTAGAAGAGGTTTTGTAAAAAACTCAATTGATTTAGGAAAGATGGATTATCGAACAATAATGAAATTATCGGGACACAAAACATTCTCCGAATTTTCGAAGTATATCTCTGTAACTTCTGAAGATGTTCTAAAAATTCAAGATTTATATAAGGTTGATAATAAAACTAAATCTGATAAAGGTGAGTATTTGGTTAATGGATTCAATAAATTAACTGATGATGAACAAAAGATTCTTCTTGGAGTTTTAGGAGGTTTGTTAAGAAAATGATGATGAGAGAAAATAATATTATTGGAATATAGGGAATGAAAAAAACCTATCTCATATTATAATCCCCCATTCATCAAATACACTCCCCAATGTAATTTAAGGAAACGAATCTCAATTTAGAGTTCCTTAAATTGGTTCAGTTCTATTTCCTTCACCATTTCTTTGTTCTTTATTTTAGAGATTTCTAATATCTTCTTTTCCATTAGAAACTTAAATACACTCCCAACATTTACCAAACGAAAGTTTTTCCACTTAACACCTTGAATCTTCTTATCCTTTAACCATTGAAAAATGGTTCTTTCAGATACTCCAAATTGTTCTGATAAATCTTTTACCCCAACCCATTTGTGAGATTCTAATTCTTCTATATGTTTGTTGAATTCATCCTCCATTATATTATCTTTTGTTCTTTAAGTTTTCTAACTGATGAGGTTATATATGAGGAATGTTCTTGTTGTAAAAGGGAATGAGTTCCCCAATTGATAGACCATTTCTTTTTATCTACATCTCCTAGTTTCATCAGGTGTTTCCCGATTCCGTCATAAATTGTAATTTGTCTCCCTTCATCTACAAATCCGATTAGTCTTTTATTGGGTGAGTTTCCAACATATTTGAATGGAATTACTGAATTCATTCTCTTATTAATTCCATCAAGGTTCTGATTTAACCTTAACGAGTAAGATGGTAAAACAGATTTCCATTCACCATATCTATTGATAAGGTTCATTATTTCGTTGTATTCCATATCTGATTCACCCTTTAGAGTTTTAATAAGTTCACCTCTGTTTTCAATTGATGGTATCCACCCTCTCTCCATCATATGGTTTAATACCAATACATCTTGGTATTTCATTAAACCTTTGATACCCATTTCCTTCATCGTTTGAATTAACCCATCTATCTCATATTCGTTTATCTTTTCCATAATATTTATTCATTTTAGTTCATTGAGGTTCTTTCCTCTTACTATAAGTATTACATAAGTAAAAAACTTGACTGACATCAATGAAAAGACTATTTTACATACTCAAATCAAAATAGATTCTAACAATGGAAGTATTTAATCTAAAAAATGATAAAGTAGAAGAGGTAGAATTAAAACCTTTTAAACTTGAAAAAGATATTCAAAATTTAGTTGAAAAGAATACTGAAACTTTCTTTGAATTAGAATTTATCTATTCAGAATTAACAGTTGGAGATTATAGAATTGATTCCCTTTGTTTTGATAATGAAAATAATTCGTTTGTTATAATTGAATATAAAAAAGGGAATAGTTACTCGGTAATTGACCAAGGTTACACTTATCTTCAACTTTTACTTAACAATAAATCAGATTTTCTTTTAACCCTATCACAACACCTTAATAAAGTACTTAGGTTGGAAGATATAGATTGGTCACAATCCAAAATAATATTTGTTTCACCATCCTTTAATTCCTATCAAAAGGATAGTGTTAACTTCAAAAATCTCCCTTTTGAATTGTGGGAAATAAAACGTTTTTCAAATAATACAATAGTATTTAACAAACATAAATCTAGTTCAAATGAGAGTATTGAATCTTTAACTAATACTAAAAATAAAAATGTAATCAGTTCGGTAAGTAGAGAGGTTAAAGTGTTTGATGACAATGATTGGATTTCAAAAACTAATGAACAACTTGTTCAAAAATGGAACGATTTAAAAGAGAGTTTAATTGAACTTAATGATGTTGAACTAGTTTCAAAAAGAGATTACATCAGTTTGATGATTGGTAACAAAACAATATGTTATTTCAATTTTCAAAAAACTAGAATAAGAATGGATTTTGTTAGAGGAAATATAAAACCCGATGGTTCAAAATCAAAAAACTTTTTCACATTAGATGACCCAAAACAAATTTCTATAGAAGGATCATGGGAATGGAAAAACGGAACTAAAGGAAATGTTTATAAAGTTTCATTAGATAAGAACTTTGATGTGGATTATGTTAAATTTCTTATTAAACAGAAGTATAACAATCTATCTAGATAGTATATCAAATTCCCCTTAGAAAAAAACTAACCTCGATATAAAAACCACTCCGATACCCATTTTGGGAAAAAAGTATTCTCTCAGTTACAAGAAACCTCCTTGTTTACTTGCTTACCAGTTTAAACTTTGCTACTTTTAATTTATGAAAGTCAAAGTATCCTCATTAAAACATCATCCTAAGAACAAAGAAATCTATACCCTATCTTCTATTGAAGAACTCATGGAGAGTATCTCAGAAGTTGGATTACTTCAACCACTTACTATTGATACTCGTAATCAAGTAATCAGTGGAAATAGAAGATTTGAATCTGTTAAAAGGTTGAATTGGGAAGAAGTTGATGTCAATTTAAGAGAAGTGAAAAAAGAAGATGAAGAATTACTCCTTATTCACTTCAATAAACAGAGAATAAAGAGTTTTAAGGAACTTATTAATGAATATCTAACACTTGATAATCTTTACAGAAAAGGGCAGGGCAAACGAACGGATTTAACTTCTGTTAAATCTAACATAAGTTCCACAAGAGATATCGTTTCCAAAGAAATGGGAATCTCCTCTTCTCAACTAAGAAGGTTGGTGTATATATACAAAAACAAACCTGAATACATTGAGTTACTTGATAAAGGTATTCTTACCGTTAATCAATCTTATCTCCAAATTCAAAGGGAGGTGAAAGAAAAAGAAAGTAGGGAATCTAATACATCTCTAAAATCAGATTCAATCAATAAATCTAATTGGAGGTTTTATCAAAAATCTTCTCATAATATGAGTGAATTAAAAGAGGGTGAAGTTCAAACTATTTTTACCTCTCCTCCTTATTGGAATAAAAGAACCTATTCTGAAGAGAAAGGATTAGGTAATGAAAAAAACTCAGAAGAGTTTGTGGTAAATCTTTCAGAACATTTAAGAGATTGTAAAAGAGTATTAAAAGATAGAGGAAGTTTCTTTCTAAATTTAGGGGATACTTTTTATAATGGAAATCTTCAAAACGTTCCTCATAGAGTAATACTAAAACTTCAAGAACAAGGATGGATACTTCGAAATACAATCATCTGGTCTAAAACCAATCCCAAACCATCCTCATCAAAATCAAACCTTACCCCATCCTATGAGTTTATATTTCATTTAGTGAAATCCATGGAGTATGATTATTATCCAACACCTAATAAACTCTCCGATAAAACCAAACCATCACTTCCTCCAAGACATAGAAGTATAAATGGAGATTATTCAAAATCAGTTTCTCCATATCTTCCAAATGTAAATGGGAAGAATATGGGAGATTATTGGAATGAGGATATTGTAAGAACTTCGGTTGCAAATCAAAAACTAAACATTAAAGGGGAACATCCTGCTCCGTTTCCTAATGAAATAATCACATTACCAATTCTTCAAACTTCTAAAGAATTTGAATTAGTGTTAGACCCTTTTATGGGAAGTGGAACTACAGGGAGAGTTTGTGATAAACTGGGAAGGGATTTTGTAGGGTATGATTTGAATAATTATATTTAGATATGTTATAATTTATTAATTTTTTTTATATTTACATTACACTATGAAACAAATATTCCATAAAATAATGTCTTTAACAATGGCTTTTGTAGCGTTATTCTCTACAATGTCATTTACGGTTAATATGCATTATTGTGGAGATACTTTAGTAGAAACTGCTATATTTCATAATGCGAAGGGTTGCGGAATGGAAATGGACAAACCTTCTAGTGATAGGTGTTCAATAACAAAGAAAAATTGTTGTCATGATAAACAATTAGTAGTAGAAGGTCAGGACGAACTTCAATTACAAGTTGACAAGGTTCCTTTTGAACAACAAGTATTCATTGATACATTTGTTTATACTTATATCAATCTTTTTGAAGGTTTAGATAATAATGTATCTTCTTACAAAGAGTACAAACCACCACTCGTCATAAGGCAACTCTACAAGATTGACGAGACTTATTTAATTTGATTTTTAAACTTTAGACTTTTTTATCCTATGGATGTAATGTCATAAGGATAATTTGTTGTATTCGGTGTTTTCTTAACACCAATGTCTAACTGTTTAATAATCAAATCTAATGCTAAATAAAAGCATCAAATTTTTAATAGAAAACAAACTCGTAGCAGTTCTACTACTTGTCCTTTTTGTGGGTTGGGGAACAGTAAACGCACCTTTTAATTGGGGTACTGGTTTTTTGCCAAATAATCCAGTTGCTGTAGATGCTATTCCAGATATTGGAGAAAACCAACAAATTGTATTTACCAAATGGGATGGTCGCTCACCTCAAGATATAGAAGACCAAATTACCTATCCACTTACTACATCTTTACTTGGTATTCCTGGAGTAAAAACCATTCGCAGCTCTTCTATGTTCGGCTTTTCAAGTATCTATATCATTTTTGAAGAAGACATAGAATTTTATTGGAGTAGAAGTCGTATTCTCGAAAAACTCAATTCCTTACCAAATGGTTTATTACCAGAGGATGTTAATCCTGCTTTGGGGCCTGATGCAACTGGATTAGGGCAAATATTTTGGTACACACTCGAAGGTCGTGACGAAAACGGAAATGTTACTGGTGGTTGGGATTTACAAGAATTACGCAGTATTCAAGATTACTATGTAAAATATGCGTTATCCTCTGCAAGTGGCGTTTCTGAAGTCGCTTCCATTGGTGGTTATGTTAAAGAGTACCAAGTGGATGTAAATCCAGAATTGATGCGTCAGTATAATATTGGATTGCATCACGTTGTAAAATCAGTCAAAAAAAGCAACAAGGATATTGGAGCACAAACTTTGGAAATTAATCAAGTTGAATATTTAGTTCGTGGTTTAGGTTATGTAAAATCTATTGAAGACATAGAAAATGCAGTAGTTACTTCCGAAGATTATACATCAATCAGAATAAAAGATATTGGAAAAGTCTCGTTAGGTCCTGCAACACGAAGAGGCATATTAGATAAAGAAGGTACAGAAGTTGTTGGTGCTGTTGTAGTAGCTCGTTATGGAGCTAATCCAATGGAAGTTATTAATAACTTAAAGGAGAAGATTAACGAATTAAGTTTAGGATTACCTTCAAAAGTGTTATCAGATGGAAGAACATCTCAAGTAACCATAGTACCATTTTATGATAGAACAGAACTAATACAAGAAACTTTAGGTACACTTAGCGAGGCATTGACTTTAGAAATTCTAATAACTATTCTGGTTATTATCATTATGGTCTTTAATCTTCGGGCTTCAATATTAATTGGAGGATTATTACCTCTTGCAGTATTGATGGTTTTTATAGCAATGAAGTTCTTTGGTGTTGACGCAAACATAGTAGCGCTTTCTGGTATTGCTATTGCTATAGGAACAATGGTTGATGTAGGTATCATACTTTCAGAAAATATCATTAGGCATTTAGACGAAGATGATGGAACACAAACAATTAATACGGTAGTTTATAACGCAACAACCGAAGTGTCTGGTGCAATCGTAACCGCAGTAATGACAACTATCATAAGTTTTATCCCTGTATTTACTATGATTGGTGCAGAAGGGAAGTTATTCAGACCGTTAGCCTTCACAAAGACCTTTGCATTAACTGCATCTATTATTGTTGCCTTGTTTTTAATACCACCTTTTGCATCTTTTTTATTCAGAAAGAAAAGCATTAAAACCAACTTTAAATATGTTTTAAATGGGTTTTTAATATCATTAGGTATTGTTGCAATAATTTACGGTTATTGGTTAGGGTTAATATTGGTTGGTTTTGGAATTGTTGCACTTATAAATCAACAAAAAATAGTATCAGAAAAACAAGCTAACCTTATCAATATTATTATTTCGGTATCATCTATCGTATTCTTGTTATCCGAATATTGGAGACCGTTAGGAGTTGACAAAAGTATTTTTTGGAATCTCATTTTTGTAAGTGTTATTTGCTTCGGATTATTAGGTGTTTTCTCATTATTTCTAAAATACTACACACGTATTTTAAGGTGGTGTTTAGATAATAAACTATTGTTTTTGTCTTTGCCAACAGCTATTGTAATATCAGGGTTTTTCATTATGAAGAATACAGGTAAAGAGTTTATGCCATCATTAAACGAAGGTTCATTTCTATTAATGCCAACCTCAATGCCTCATTCGGGTGTAGAAGAAAATAAAAGGGTTTTACAACAATTGGATATGGCAGTTGCCAGTATTCCAGAAATTGAAACGGTAGTTGGTAAAGCAGGGAGAACAGAATCTGCTTTAGACCCATCACCACTATCAATGTATGAAAACATCATTCAGTATAAACCAGAATATATGTTGAATGAAAATGGAGTACGCCAACGATACAAAGTAAACGATGATGATTTGTTTCAATTGAAAGATGGTCGCTTCATTGCAAATCCAAATAATTCCGAAAATACTACCTTTAGTACAGTTAAAAGGTCTCAATTAATTGAAGACAATGACGGCGAGTACTATCGTAACTGGAGACCAGAAATTGAATCAACAGACGATATTTGGAATGAAATTGTAAGAGTAACCAAATTACCAGGCGTAACCTCTGCACCAAAGTTACAACCTATTGAAACCCGATTGGTGATGCTTCAAACAGGAATGCGAGCACCGATGGGAATTAAAGTAAAAGGTCAAGACTTAAAGCAAATTGAAGCGTTTGGAGTGCAATTAGAAGACATCATCAAGGACGCTGAAGGTGTTAAAAAAGAAGCTGTTTTTGCAGACCGAATTGTTGGTAAGCCTTATCTGCTCATTGATATTGATAGAGAAAAAATAGCACGTTATGGCATATCCATTGATGATGTACAGAGTGTATTAAAAGTTGCAATTGGAGGAATGGTATTAACCCAAACAGTTGAAGGTCGTGAGCGATATGGTGTTCGAGTACGTTACCCAAGAGAATTAAGAGCAAACCCAACAGACTTACATCAGATTTATGTACCAGTTGAAAAAGGGAGTCCTGTTCCTTTAAGTGAATTGGCAACAATCCGTTACGAACAAGGTCCACAAGTTATTAAAAGTGAAGATACCTTTTTAGTTGGTTATGTATTGTTTGATAAACTGGATGGATTTGCAGAAGTAAGTGTTGTTGAAAATGCACAAGCACTTATTCAAGAAAAGATAGATTCTGGTGAGTTAATTGTACCAAAAGGTATTAATTATGCATTCACAGGAACTTACGAAAATCAGTTACGAGCAGAAAAAACGCTATCTGTTGTAGTGCCATTAGCATTGGCAATTATCTTTTTAATACTGTATTTCCAATTTCGTTCTGTCGCCACCTCATTGATGGTGTTTACTGGTATTGCAGTAGCATTTTCAGGTGGATTTATTATGATTTGGCTTTATGGTCAAGATTGGTTTTTAAACTTTAACTTCTTTGGGGAAAATATGCGAGACTTATTCCAAATGCACCCAATTAATTTAAGTGTAGCGGTTTGGGTTGGGTTTATTGCACTCTTCGGAATTGCAACAGACGATGGTGTTGTAATGGCTACTTATTTAACGCAAACTTTTGATAGGAATACACCAGGAAATAGGAAAGAAATTAGGGCATCCATAGTTGAAGCAGGAGAAAAACGAATTAGACCGTGTTTAATGACTACTGCAACCACAATTTTAGCATTATTACCAGTACTAACATCAACAGGAAGAGGGAGCGATATAATGATACCTATGGCAATACCAAGTTTTGGTGGAATGCTTATAGCCTTAATAACCTTATTTGTTGTACCAGTATTATATAGCTATAAAGCCGAAGATCAACTTAAAAGAACGGTAAAATGAAACACATAAAATCACATATAAAAACAGTCTTTATTCTTTGTTCTTTATTCTTTGTTTTCAAAGGAAATGCACAACAATTGGAAGTACTCATAGCACAAGCCTTAACAAACAATCCAAAAATTCAAAAGTTTGAGTTGCAATACAATATTGCTTCAGAAAAAGTTAATGAAGTAAACGTAATCCCAAATACCGAATTTGGTGTTGGTTATTTTGTAAGTGAACCAGAAACACGAACTGGGGTACAACGTTTTAAAGTATCGGCTAAACAAATGTTACCTTGGTTTGGTACAATTACATCAAGAGAAAATTATGTTTCTTCGTTGGCAGATGCTAAATATGAAGACATCGTTATTGCAAAAAGAAAACTTATTGCTTCGGTGTCTCAATCGTATTACAATTTGTATGAGAATAAAGCAAAACAAGAGGTGTTAACCGAAAACATCAAGTTATTAGAATCCTATGAAACATTATCATTAACATCGGTTGAGGTTGGTAAAACATCCGCAGTAGATGTGTTGAGATTGAAAATGCGTCAAAATGAAATGCAACAACTAAAAGATGTTTTAAGTCAACAGTTTTTATCAGAACAAACTAATTTGAATAATATTTTGAACAGGGAAAATGATGTTACTGTTACTGTGGCAGATAGTTTAATGATGCCTTTAGAAGATTTTGAAATCACTACTGGAAATTTAGGATTACATCCCGAATTGTTGAAGTATGATAAACTATATCAATCCATAGAACAATCAGAATTACTAAATCAAAAAGAAAGCAGTCCTATGATTGGTTTTGGATTAGACTATATCAATGTTTCCGAAAGACCAGGTATGAATTTCTCGGATAATGGTAAAGATATTGTGATGCCTATGGTTTCTCTATCAATCCCGATTTTTAATAAAAAATATAAATCTCAAACCAAGCAAAATGAGTTAGAAAAACAAGAAATAACAGTTCAAAAACAGGAACGATTAAACACTTTGGAAACACTTTTAATCAAGGCGATTAATAATCGTATTTCTGCAAGAATAAGTTATGATACACAAACTAAAAACTTAAAACAAGCTAAAAATGCTGAAGACATCTTAATAAAGATCTACGAAACAGGAACGATTGATTTTAATGATGTTTTGGATATTCAAGAACTGCAATTAAAGTTTCAAATAAATCAAATACAATCCATAAAACAATACTATGTGCAGTGTGCTGTAGTCAACTATTTAATAACTCAATAAACAAACAGAAAATGAAAACAATTAAAAGAAGTTTAGGAACAGTAGCTCTTGCTACTATTATGATTTTAACGGTGTCTTGTAAAGATGCAAATAAAAAAGAGGTTGATGTATCTGAGAAGGATAAGGTTCATCAGGGAAAAATGAATAATACTAAGGATATATCTATGAAGGATGCTCAAGATGAGATGGCAGAAGCTATTCTAAAAGATTATTTCAATTTGAAAGATGCTTTAGTCGGAGATGATAATAACAAAGCGAAATCATTAGGTGGCACTCTTGCAAAATCCCTTGTTAATTTTGATAAATCAAAGTATTCAGAAAATCAACAAGTTGAATTAACGGATATAATTGAAGACGCAACGGAACACGCAGATCACATTTCAGAAAGTGATATAAAACATCAACGCGAGCATTTTAAAACCTTAAGTAAGGATATTACTGATATGGTTGCCATAACAGGAACATCAATTAAGTTATACGAGCAATTTTGCCCAATGTATGATGGAGGAACATCTTGGATAAGCACCAAATCAGAAATAAGAAACCCATACTACGGTAGCTCAATGTTGAAATGTGGTAAAGTAAAGAGAGTAATTGAATAAATGAAAATTAAAAAAATCGTAGTATTGATCTTATTGGTTGGATCTGTGGGTATACAGTTTATACCCACAGATCTCAATCAAAATGATACTGTGCCTATAACTGATTTTTTGTTGGTAAACAATCCCCCTGAAAGAATAAGTGGATTATTAAAAGAATCCTGCTATGCTTGTCATAGTAATAATTCACAATACCCTTGGTATAACAAGGTACAACCTGTTGCTTGGTTTTTAGAAAACCATATAAATGATGGAAAGAAAGAATTGAATTTTAACGAATGGGATGATTATTCCAAACGAAGAAAAAGCAGTAAACTGAAGTCAATTGTTAGTCAAATTAAAGATAACGAAATGCCAATTTATTCTTACACACTAATACATAAGGATGCTAAATTATCTAAAATCGAAAAACAATTAATAATCTCATATATGTTAGTGTTAATAGATAATCAATAAACATGAAAAATACCTATAAAATATTTGGAATGACCTGTGGAGGTTGCAAAGCATCAGTCGAAAAAAGTTTAAATGATTTAGAGAATATAACTAACGCTGTTGTTAATCTCGAAAAGGAAGAAGTAATAATTTCTATGAGTAATCATATTGAGTTAGAAACATTACAAAAAAAATTATCGTCTAAATTTACTATTTCAGTAAAAGAACATAAGAGTGTTTTCTCTTCTTCACAAAATTTAAGTTTTGATATTAAAGAAGAAAATAGTAAACTGCAACAACTAAGACCTCTATTATTAATCATCTTTTATATAACAGTGGCAAGTATTCTTTTGCATTATAAAAACTGGGGTTGGATCGAATTTATGCTCGATTTTATGGGATTATTCTACATCGTATTTAGCTTCTTTAAGATGTTAGATGTTAATGGATTTCAAGATTCGTTTAGAATGTATGATCCATTAGCAAAGCGCATTCCAATTTATGGTTGGATTTATCCTTTTATAGAAACATCGTTAGGTTTAATGTTCTTAATGAGATTTGAAGTAAACATTGCTTTAATAATTACACTTGTTGTTTTAGGAATAACCACTATTGGAGTAACAAAAACATTATTAGATAAAAAGTCAATACGATGCGCTTGTTTAGGGACTGCTTTAAAGTTGCCAATGACAGAAGCAACTTTAATAGAAAATGCTATTATGATAGTAATGGCTTTACTAATGATAACTAATTTAATATAAAAACTATGAAAAATCTAATTTTATTAATTGCAATCATCCTTGTATTTGTAAACTGCAATAATAAAAAACAAATAAATAAAAACTATGAAAAATCATACAACAACCGAAAAAGTTGAAAAACCAAAGAAAAAAGTATTAAGTCCACATACATCAACAATGGAAATGATTGGTGATACCCATATTCATATAGATTATTCGTCGCCAGGAGTTAGAGGTCGTATCATTTTTGGAGGTTTGGTTGGTTATGATAATGTGTGGCAAGCAGGAGCTCATAATGCTACTTGGATTGAAACGAATAAGGATTTAATCATAAATGGTGAGTTACTACCAAAAGGGAAGCATGGGTTTTTTACAGTTCCATCTAAAAATGAGTGGACCATCATGATTAATAAAAACTGGAATCAACATGGGAAAGATGAGTATGATGCCAAAGATGATGTACTTCGTTTTAAAGTTATTCCTCAAGTTTTAGATCAGGTGATAGAACATCTAGAGTATAAGATTGTTAAAACTAATACTAATACTGGAACAATATCCTTGTCTTGGGAAAAGGTATTAGTAGATTTTTCTTTTAAATTAACTAAATAATAAATTAAAAATTATGAGTATACATGTAAAATCAATTTTATTAGGAGTTGTCTTTGTTTTTGTAGGATTTAATGTCCATGGACAAAATACAGAAAAAAAGGCCATTATAGCAGTAATGAAAAATTATAAAGATGCAATTCAAAACTTAACAACTAAAGGAACAATACAGCTTTTTACAAAAGGAGCAACTGTTTTTGAGTCTGGTGGATCTGAAGGAACTTATGAAAATTATGTTGATCATCACTTAGGACCTGAGTTGATCCATTTTAATAGCTTCATTTTTTCTAACTATATCATAGATGTTGATGTTGATTTACCCTATGCTTTTACAACCGAAACCTATATTTATACAATAGATTTAAAATCTAATAAAAAAAAAGGAACAGTATCTAAAATTATAAAAAAGAAAGGTGTGGCAACATCGAACTTGAAAAAAATTGAAGGCGAATGGAAAATAATTAAAACACATTCTTCATCAAGAAATATAAGAAAAGTATCACAATAAATTATGATAAACAGGCAAACATCATTAAAAATCAGAAAAACACATCGTTATTTAGGATTGTTTTTAGGCATTCACTTCTACATCTTAAATCAGAAAATTAGTTAAAAGAAAAAATAAATAGAAATGAAAAAATATATAATTTATATCGGAATATTATCAGTTGGATTGTTTTTAGGATGGTTCTTTTTTGGTAATTCAAACACTAAAGAAACAGAACACAATCATTCTGAAATGGATGAAACCAGTCAAAAGTGGACGTGTTCTATGCATCCACAAATTACGCAATCAGGTCCAGGCGATTGCCCTATTTGTGGTATGGATTTAATTCCATCTGAAAGTAGTGCAGATGGATTGTTATCGGATCAATTCAAGCTCACAGAAAACGCAATGTCTTTAGCCAATGTTCAGACCTCTATTGTTGGAAATTATAAAACAGATGACAACACAATAAAACTATCAGGTAAAATTGTTGAAAATGAAGAGGAAAATGCAGTACAAGTCAGTTACTTTTCGGGTAGAATAGAAAGGTTAAATGTCAGTTTTACAGGAGAAGAAGTTCGTAAAGGTCAACTATTGGCTACTATATATTCGCCAGAACTATACGCATCACAACAAGAATTGATTACAGCATCCTCTTTAAAAGAATCTCAACCTGCCTTGTACAAAGCAGTTCGTAATAAATTGAAGTTATGGAAGATCTCTGAAAATCAAATCAATCAGATTGAAGAAACAAGAAAAGTAAAAAAAAACTTCCCAGTTTATTCGACAGTTTCAGGAACAGTTACCGGAAAATTAGTAGAACAAGGCGATTACATAAAACAAGGTCAACCGTTATTGAAGATTGCGAATTTAAATACGGTTTGGGCAAACTTTGATGTCTATGAAAACCAAATTGATTTATTTAAAAAAGGGCAAGATATTACAGTTACTACAAATGCCTATCCAAATAAAGAATTAAAAAAGAAGGTTGATTTCATTGACCCTACATTCAATTCAACAACAAGAACTGTTAATCTTCGAGTTGTTCTAAATAATAAAAATCGTGAGTTTAAAACAGGAATGTTTGTAGAGGGTAAAATTAAAAATACTATCCCCGAAAAAGAAAAGAGTTTAATGATTCCCTCATCTGCAATATTGTGGACGGGAGAACGCTCAGTAGTTTATTTAAAAACAAATCCAGATGAACCTATTTTTGAAATGAAAGAAATTACCATAGGAAATCAATTAGGTGAATTATACGAAGTTATTGATGGATTAGAAATTGGAGATGAAATTGTTACCAATGGGACATTCACAGTTGATGCCTCTGCTCAATTACAAGGCAAAAAATCTATGATGAATAAAGAAGGTGTAAAGACAATGACAGAACACGAAGGGCATATGATGGGTGAAACAATGGTAAAGATGAATTTTGATACATCTATTGAAAAGTCTTTTCAAACTGTTATTGGAGCATACATAGAGTTAAAGGATGCTTTAATTAAATCTGATATTTCGTTGGCTTCTAATAAAAGTGATGCCTTTAGAAAATCATTAGAAGCAATTTCTGTAAGTGAAAGAGAAAAAACCAATAACTACTGGTCTATCCTACATAAAACGTCAAAGGGTATTAATAAGAATGTAGATTTAGTGCATCATCGTAAACAGTTTCATCTGATTTCTGATAAACTAATTGAAATGGTTAGAAATTTTGATAAGGTTGATAACAATCTGTTTGTTCAGTTTTGTCCTATGGCAGATAACAACAATGGTGCATATTGGTTGAGCAAAGAAGAAAAAGTAATCAATCCATATTTTGGTGAATCAATGATTAATTGTGGTAAAGTTATTCAAACAATAAATTAGGATATAAAAAAAGGGAAGTTGATTTAGATGATATATCATATGAAATAGTAAAAATCCTTGTTAATAATGAATTTGTTCTTTCTAAAGTTATTATTCCCTTGTTAAAAATACCTCATATAGATTATGATCATTCCACAAGAATAATGAGAAATACTTTATTTCAAATCAATTTTAAGTTAAAAACACTTATTAAATCTGAAACTGATGTGATAGTTATTAAGAAATCAGATTACGATAAACGAATCAAACAATACTCGATTAATCAAAAGTTATTTAATCAATCATAGATTTTAACTTCTGTTAAATCTAACATTAGTTACTCTATCATTTACCTTACGGTAAAAAACTAACCTCGATATAAAAACCACTCCGATACCCATTTTGGGAAAAAAGTATTTTCTCAATTACAAGAAACCTCAACTTTGAATATAACTTCTGTTAAATCTAACAGAAGTTGAATAAGTATTAAACCCTTTTATGGGGAGTGGAACTGTTGGAAGGGTTTGTGATAAACTGGGAAGGGATTTTGTTGGGTATGATTTGAAATCATATTAAAGAAACTTTATCCAAATGTAGATTACTCAAAAATAGAAAAGATAGTTAATAGGGTATATGGTAAGTAATGTTTGGTGAGTTCCAGAACTCATGAAATTATATATACATATTTATTACATTTGAATTAAAATGGTAAACGAGAACAAAAGTTCCTATTATACGGAAACAGATCCTTATAAATAGGACGTTTATTCCACATATAAGGAGTTGTAAGTAATGCGAAAAAACCCATAATCCGAGTGAAAAAGACAATATTTGAAATTACCAAAATGGACTGTCCTTCAGAGGAAAATCTAATCCGAATGAAATTGGACGGAATTTCAAATATTGCTAATTTGGATTTTGACATTCAGAATCGAAAATTGACTGTTTTTCACAGTGGAGAAATTGACCAAATCGAAAAGTCAGTTATCGAATTGAATTTAGGCGGAAAAAAAATCTCAACTGAACAAACTGAGCAAACTGAATTCGAAGAAAATAAAAACCAAAAAAAACTACTTTGGTCTGTACTTTTAATCAATTTCACTTTTTTTATTATTGAAATGACTACAGGAATTATCTCAAAATCTATGGGACTTGTTGCCGATAGTTTGGATATGCTTGCGGACAGTTTCGTTTACGGAATTAGTTTGTTTGTGGTTGGTGGAACAGTAATAAATAAAAAACGGATTGCCAAACTTGCTGGATATTTCCAAATAACACTTGTGATTATTGGATTTGTGGAAGTTTTAAGGAGATTTTTCGGTGACGAAAAACTTCCCGATTTTTTGACAATGATTATCGTTTCGATTTTTTCACTTATCGCAAACGGAATTTGTCTTTACATTTTACAAAAGTCAAAAAGTAAAGAAGAGGCACATATGAAAGCAAGTATGATTTTTACCTCGAATGACGTAGTCATAAATTTAGGAGTAATAATTGCAGGTATTTTAGTAAATTATTTGAGTTCCAATAAACCTGATTTGATTATAGGAACAATTGTTTTTGTTTTGGTAATTCAAGGAGCATTTCGAATATTAAAATTAAGTAAGTGAACGAAAAAAACCTTAAACCATAGGTATATCTTCTTCTTTTAAAATTATTGTAAATTGTAGGTATTAATTTAAAAACGATAGTCAAAATTGAAAATAATGGAAAACTATAAAAAAACTAATCTAATGGATTGGGAAATTGGAAAAGTAAAAGGTTTCTCTGGAAAGAATCTAATTAACTTGGAAAATGGTGGTTTAAAGAAGGTCAAAGTAGATTCCTGTTCCACATATCCTTCTCACCTTCACCCTAATAAAACAGAATTTATT
>Ga0115002_10000955_pt1 | contig 40636 bp, 49 predicted proteins | sample ArcticOcean_MG_C_8_FD_89576 | JGI IMG/M metagenome (GOLD analysis project Ga0115002, IMG submission 89576) | Marine microbial communities from western Arctic Ocean - ArcticOcean_MG_CB11_86 | ecosystem: Environmental > Aquatic > Marine > Oceanic | place: Arctic Ocean: Canada Basin | collected... | reverse complement strand
GGTCATTTCCGGAAGTCAGGTTGATATCAAACCTGGTAATGCCATGCCGATGAAAAACATTCCGGTCGGCACGATTATACATAATGTCGAGATGAAGCCCGGCAAGGGCGGCCAGATCGCGCGCGCCGCCGGCAGCTATGTGCAACTGGTTGGCAAGGACCAGGGCTATGCGCTCCTCAAAATGTGCTCCGGCGAGCAACGTATGGTGCGCGCCGACTGCATGGCGACGGTTGGCGCGGTGTCCAATCCCGATCATCAAAACCAGAACAGCGGTAAAGCTGGCCGTTCACGCTGGCTCGGCAAACGCCCGCATGTGCGCGGCGTGGCTATGAACCCGGTTGACCATCCCCATGGCGGCGGCGAAGGCCGCACCTCGGGTGGCCGCCATCCTGTTTCGCCTTGGGGCAAGCCGACCAAAGGCAAGCGTACACGCAGCAATAAAAAGACCGACCGCTACATTCTGCGGCGCCGGCGTCCGTAGAGGCGGGGAGAGTAAAAATGTCACGATCCATATGGAAAGGCCCGTTTGTTGATGGCTATCTGCTGAAAAAGGCAGAACAAGCCCGCGCTTCAGGCCGCAAGGACGTTATCAAAACCTGGTCGCGGCGCTCGACAATCCTGCCGCAATTCGTCGGCTTGACGTTCGGCGTCTATAACGGCCGCAAATTCTTGCCTGTCTTGATCAATGAAAACATGGTCGGCCACAAATTGGGTGAATTTTCTCCGACGCGGACATTTTTCGGCCATGCCGGCGACAAACGGTCGAAAAGGGCTTAATCATGGGCAAGCCTGCACGCAAACGTTCTTTGGCGGGAAATGAAGCCAGCGCTGTGCTTCGCAATATCCGCATCAGTCCGCAGAAGCTGAACTTGGTCGCCGAAACGATCCGCGGCCAGAATGCAGACGCCGCACTGACCAGCTTGACTTTCTCCCAGCGCAGAATTTCCGGCACCGTAAAAAAATGTCTTCAATCGGCTATCGCTAACGCCGAAAACAACCACGAACTCGATGTCGACCGTCTCATTGTGGCTGAGGCAAATGTCGGCAAGGGATTGGTGATGAAACGCTGGCGCCCGAGAGCGCGTGGGCGGACCGGACGGATTTTGAAACCATTCAGCCACCTGACCATTGTCGTACGCGAGCGCGCGGAGAACACGTAATGAGTGCGAGCGGACCGAGAGTACATAACGTGCACGAGCGCACGGAGAGGACATAATGGGTCAAAAGGTAAACCCAATCGGGCTTCGGCTCGGCATCAACCGTACATGGGATTCCCGCTGGTACGCTGATACCGACTATAGCCGGTTGTTGTTTGAAGATTTGAACATCCGCAAATTCCTGTTCGACAAGCTGAGCCAGGCCGGAATTGGCAGAATTGTCATCGAGCGGCCGGCAAAAAAGGCGCGCATCACAATTCATACCGCGCGACCGGGTGTGGTGATCGGCAAGAAGGGTGCAGATATCGATAAACTGCGCCTTGATGTCAGCAAATTGACCGACAGCGAAGTACATCTGAATATCGTCGAAATACGCAAACCAGAAATCGAAGCGAAGCTGGTTGCCGAGAACATCGCCCAGCAGCTGATGCGCCGGGTTGCTTTCCGTCGCGCCATGAAGCGGGCCGTTCAATCGGCGATGCGGCTCGGGGCCGAAGGTATTCGCATCAATTGCGGCGGCCGTCTTGGCGGCGCGGAAATTGCCCGCACGGAATGGTATCGGGAAGGCCGTGTGCCGTTGCACACATTGCGCGCCGATGTCGATTATGGCTGCGCATCGGCGTTAACTGCGTACGGAATTTGCGGGGTCAAGGTCTGGATATTCAAGGGCGAAATTCTTGCCCATGACCCGATGGCGCAGGACAAACGCGCCCAAGAACATGCGACGCCGCGCTAGAGAACGAGTGTAAGGATCATGCTGCAACCGAAATCCACTAAATACCGCAAGGCGCATAAAGGCCGTATTCACGGCCTGGCCAAGGGCGGAACACAACTGAATTTCGGCGCCTTCGGTATGAAAGCGCTAACACCGGGCCGCATGACAGCGCGTGAACTGGAAGCCGGCCGACGCGCAATCACACGCCACATGAAACGCTCAGGCCGCGTTTGGATTCGTGTGTTTCCAGATGTTCCGGTATCCAGCAAGCCGGCCGAAGTACGCATGGGCAAGGGCAAGGGCAACCCGGAATTTTGGATCGCACGTGTTAAACCTGGCCGCATTCTCTATGAAATCGACGGCGTATCCGAAGAAGTTGCGGCAGAAGCGTTTCGCTTAGCGGCGGCCAAACTCCGGGTTAAGACCAAATTGGTCGCGCGTGTTGCAGAGGGGGGCTGAGACGTGAAAATCGAAGACACCCGTAGCATGACCCCTGACCAATTAAAGGACGAATTGCTGACATTAAAGAAAGAGGCCTTCAACCTGCGTTTTCAGCAGGCCATAGGCCAATTGGAAAATACCGCGCGCATGCGCGAAGTGCGACGCAACATCGCCCGGGTCAAGATGGTTCTGGGCGATCAGCAACGCAGCAGCGTTGCATCGTAGTCGGGAAAGGGAAGAAGCATGCCAAAGCGGATTATGCAGGGAACGGTCGTGAGCGATAAATCCGAGAAAACGGTTATTGTTCGTGTTGACCGGCGCTTTATGCACAGACTGTACAAGAAAGTTATTCGTCGTTCGAAGCGCTATACCGCACATGACGAAGCCAATGCTCATAGGGTAGGCGATGTCGTGCGAATCCGCGAATGCCGGCCTATCTCGAAGCGCAAGCGCTGGGAAGTGATCGGCGATGTCTCCGGCAGCTCGACCTGAGCGCCCGGCGGTAGAATAAAGACAAGGATTGTTGAACCATGATCCAGATGCAAACAAATTTGGATGTTGCCGATAACTCCGGTGCTCGGCGGATCCAATGCATTAAAGTGCTTGGCGGTTCGAAGCGGAGATTTGCATCGGTCGGAGATCAGATCGTGGTGACCGTGAAGGAAGCCATTCCGCGCGGCAAAGTTAAAAAGGGTGAAGTTCATCGCGCGGTTATCGTACGGACGGCTAAGGAAATCAGGCGTGAAGATGGGACCGCGATTCGCTTTGATCGCAATGCGGCGGTGTTGTTGAGCCCCCAGGGCGAGCCCATCGGTACTCGCATTTTTGGACCGGTCACGCGTGAATTGCGCGCCAAAAATTACATGAAGATTATTTCTCTGGCGCCCGAAGTCCTCTAGGCGGGCGGGACGGAATAGAGCAGGAAACGATGGCAAAGCGCAAAATTAAAAAGGACGATGAAGTGATCGTTCTCACCGGCCGCGACAAAGGTAAGCGCGGCACGGTCAAGAAAGTGCACGTGAAGGACAATCGTCTTCTCGTCGATGGCATCAACATGGTTAAACGCCATGTCCGGCCGTCACAGACCGAGCCGCAGGGCGGCATTCAAGAACGTGAAGCCGCCATTCACATATCCAATGTCGCGCTTATCGATCCGGTTAAAAACACCCACACCCGCGTCGGTTACCGCGTTTTGGACGATGGCCGAAAGGTCCGTTTCGCTAAGCGTTCAGGGGAGATCATCGATGTCTGATAATAGTGCGATGCCACGCCTGAAAGAGATTTACGAAAGCGAAATTTGTCCTAAATTGATCGAGCAGTTCGGCTATAAAAACCGTATGCAACTGCCGAAACTAGAAAAAATCGTCATTAATATGGGCGTTGGCGAGGGGTCGGCGGACAAAAAGAAAATTGAGGCCGCGGTTTGGGAAATGACGTTGATTGCCGGACAGAAGCCGGTCGTAACTAAGGCCAAAAGATCTATCTCCACGTTCAAAGTCCGTGAGGGCATGGATGTCGGCTGCATGGTCACATTGCGGCGCACCAGAATGTATGAATTTCTCGATCGTCTGGTAACGATTGCGCTGCCACGGGTACGCGATTTTCGCGGCCTGCCGGCGAGGAGTTTCGACGGCCGGGGCAACTATGCACTTGGGCTTAAAGAGCAGATCGTTTTTCCCGAAATCGAATATGACGAAGTGGATGAAGTGCGCGGCATGAATATCGTTATTTGCACAACCGCCGCGACAAACGAGGAAGGCCGTGCATTGCTGAGCGCCTTCCAGCTGCCAATCAATTAATTAGCACACAAGAAAAGAGAGAGTGGAATGGCCAAACAGAGCGCCATACAGAAGAACAATAAGCGGAAACGGATTGTGGCCCGCGACGCCAAAAAGCGTGCGGAGTTGAAAGCCATTATACGCGACATGACGATTCCGGGTGAGGAACGTTTTACGGCCATGCTCAAATTGTCGAGCTTGCCGAAGAACGGCGCCAAAATCAGGGTTCGCAATCGCTGCGCGTTGAGCGGTCGCCCGCGCAGCGTTTACCGCAAGTTCGAACTTTCCCGCATTGCACTACGCGATCTCGCCTCGTCCGGATATATTCCGGGCATGGTCAAATCGAGCTGGTGAGGGCCGCTTTATGACAATGAGTGACCCGATTTCCGACATGATCACCCGCATTCGTAACGGCCAGCGGGCGCACAAGAGTAGTATCAGCACGCCGGCGTCGAACATGCGCGGCGCGGTTCTCGATGTGCTGCAAAAGGAAGGCTTCATTCGCGGCTACACCAAGGATGAATCCATAGCCGGGAAGCCTAGTTTCGAGGTCGAACTAAAATATAGTGAAGGCCAGCCGGTGATCGTTGAGATTAAGCGAATTTCGCGTCCTGGCCGGCGGGTTTATTCAAGTGTCGGGGATATTCCCCGTGTCTATAACGGCCTCGGCATATCAATTATTTCGACTTCGCGTGGTGTGTTGTCGGATATCGAGGCGCGTAAACAAAATGTTGGCGGAGAGATTCTCTGCCGCGTGTTTTAGAGGCCGGGGAGGGCGTAATGTCTCGCATCGGAAGAAATCCGATTGCCGTGCCGAGTGGCGTCGAAGTCCGCATTGCGGAGAACGACATTTCGGTTAAAGGCAAATTGGGCGAGCTGCAGATGGCGCTTTCGTCTGAAGTAAGCGTCACTATGGAAGACAATCAACTTTCATTTGAGCCGAGAGATGATTCCAATCGCGCCCGTCAGTTATGGGGACTCTACCGCGCAAGTGTGAACAATATGGTTCAGGGCGTCAGCGAGGGATTTTCCAAGAGACTCGAGATTCAGGGCGTCGGCTATCGGGCAGCGGTTCAAGGCAAAAAATTAAAGCTCGATCTAGGCTATAGCCATTCCGTTCTTTACGACATTCCCGATGGCATCACCATCAAGTGTGAAAAACCGACTGATATCGCCGTAGCCGGCCGAGATAAACAGATTGTCGGCCAGGTGGCAGCAGAAATCCGCTCGTTCCGCAAACCTGAACCCTATAAGGGAAAAGGCATTCGTTATGTGGGCGAGTATGTGCGGCGCAAAGAAGGCAAGAAAAAGTAGGCTAGGACATGTTGCGAAAACAAGAATTACAGGATCGCCGAAAAAAACGCTCGCGCATCAGATTGCGTCGAGCGAGCAATGACCGCCCACGGCTTTCTGTCTTCCGCTCAGGCAAGCATATCTATGCCCAGGTGATAGACGAAGATCAGGGCAAGATCGTCGCGGCTGCCTCAACAGTGGAAAAAGACACCCGTTCCGAATTAAAAAGCGGGTCGAACAAGGAAGCGGCGGGCAGGATTGGTAAAACGATCGCCGAACGGACTCTCGCGGCCGGTGTTACTGCGGTGGTGTTCGACCGCGGCGCTTATAGATATCATGGCCGGGTCAAAGCCCTAGCCGATGCCGCCCGCGAAGGCGGGCTGAAATTTTAGGAAGTAGTTTTATGGCACGACCGGACATGGGCTCCCGTCAAAGGGGCGATCGGGACGATCCCGAATTTGCAGATAAGTTGGTTTATATCAACCGTGTCTCAAAGGTAGTCAAGGGTGGCCGGCGCTTCAGTTTTTCAGCGCTTGTTATCGTTGGTGACCGGCGCGGTCGCGTCGGATTCGGCACCGGCAAAGCGCGCGAAGTCCCTGAGGCTATCCGCAAAGCGACCGAACAGGCCAAACGAAAATTGATCCGCGTGCCGTTACGCGAGGGACGCACATTGCATCATGATATTGAGGGGCGTTTCGGCGCCGGCCGGGTGGTAATGCGCTCCGCACCGGCGGGTACGGGCATTATTGCCGGTGGCCCGATGCGTGCGGTCTTCGAGATGGCTGGAATGAAAGATGTTGTGGCCAAATCAATCGGCACATCGAACCCGCATAATATGGTCCAGGCCACGTTTGACGGGTTTGAACGCTGCGTGTCACCGCGCAGCATTGCCGCCAAACGGGGCAAGAAGGTGAGTGAAATTTTCGGGCGCGAAGAGCCCGCGGAACAGACGGGCTAGAATCATGTCTTCACCGACAAGCGGCAAAATCCGCGTTACCCAGATCGGCAGCCCAATCGGCCGCCAAAAATTGCAGCGCTCGACATTGATTGGGCTCGGCCTTAACAAAATGAACCGTTCACGGGTGCTGGAAGATACACCTTCGGTGCGTGGTATGGCGTCCAAGATCCGCCATCTTGTGCGCATTGAAGCGGTGAACGAGGGAAGCGGATCATGAAGCTAAATGAACTGTCCGCGCGGCCGGGCTCAACGAAAACCAAACGGCGTGTTGGCCGCGGCATTGGGTCGGGCAAAGGCAAAACAGCGGGAAGCGGCCATAATGGCCAAAACTCACGCTCAGGAGTCAGTCTTAACGGGTTTGAAGGCGGCCAGATGCCTTTTTATCGGCGTTTGCCGAAGCGCGGTTTTACCAATATTTTCCGTAAAGAGTATGAAATTCTAAATATCGGACAGTTGCAGAAGGCCGTAGACGACGGCCAATTGGACGCCAAGAATACGGTCGATGAAGCGGCTTTGAAAGCTTCAAAGTTGGTACGTGGTCGCGGCGATGGCGTGCGCATTCTTGCCGAGGGCGAGCTGACCGTAGCGCTGCAAATTAACGTTGCCGGCGCATCGAAAGCGGCAATGGCGGCAATCGAAAGTGCCGGTGGCAAAATTACCGTTCGCCCGGCCAAAGTAGTGCCCGAAGAATCCGTAAAATCCAAAAAGTTAGCCGCTAAAAAAGCAAAGAAGACAAAAAAGGCGCCAGAAGATAACGCCGCAGCGAACAAGAAACCATCCGGTGATGGTAAAGACGATTAAGGTCCGACGGACGGATAACCAGGGATAACCACGGATATCCAATGGCCTCAGCAGCCGAACAACTCGCGGCAAATTTGAATTTCGGAGCTTTTGCTAAAGCGAAAGAACTTCAAAGACGCCTGCTCTTCGCATTTGGCGCATTGGTCGTTTATCGCCTGGGCACCTATATCCCGCTGCCCGGGATCGATACCGATGTGATCGCCGAAATATTCGAGCAGCAAGCCAACGGCATTCTCGGCATGTTCAATATGTTCGCCGGCGGTGCGCTCGGCCGCATGACGATTTTTGCCCTCAACATCATGCCGTACATAACGGCGATGATTATCATCCAATTGGGTACCGCAGTGGTCCCCTCCCTCGCGCAATTAAAAAAAGACGGGGAGGCTGGGCGTAAGAAGATCAACCAATATACCCGCTACGGCACCGTATTGCTGGCCGCCGTGCAGGCCTATGGCATTGCCGTCGGCCTTGAGGGATTCCAAGGTCAATCCGGCGGCGCAGTGTTGGAACCGGGCATCTTCTTCCGTCTGACAACGGTGGTGTTGCTAACCGGCGGCACGATATTCTTGATGTGGCTGGGTGAGCAGATCACGGCTCGCGGCGTTGGCAACGGCATTTCACTGATTATTTTCTCAGGCATTGTCGCTGAATTACCGCGCTCCCTGGTGAACACGTTGGAATTAGGCCGGACCGGCGTGCTTTCGGGCGGCATATTGGTCGTTCTTATCGTCATGGCGCTGGGCGTGGTCGCCTTCATTGTCTTCATCGAGCGATCGCAACGACGAATCGTCGTGCAATATCCGAAACGTCAGGTCGGGCGGCGAATGCTCGGCGGCGAAAGTTCACATTTGCCGCTGAAGCTCAACACCGCCGGCGTGATTCCGCCGATTTTTGCCAGCTCTATTCTGCTGCTGCCGATCACCGCGATCAGCATGAACGCCGGACAGGGCCCGGGCTGGTTGACCGATGTCGCCAGCTTCATGGGACGCGGCCAGCCAGCCTATATGCTGCTCTACGCCGCCGCGATTATCTTTTTCACGTTTTTCTACACCTCGGTCGTCTTCAATCCGGCGGACACGGCCGACAACCTCAAGAAGAATGGTGGCTTCGTACCGGGAATCCGACCGGGCAAAAATACGGCGGCCTATCTCGATTACGTGCTGACGCGCTTGACGGTGGTCGGGGCGCTCTACCTGACCGCCGTCAGTCTGCTGCCCGAGCTGTTGATTTCACAATATGCCGTGCCGTTCTATTTCGGTGGCACCAGCCTGTTGATTGTGGTGACGGTAACGATGGATACGGTCGGCCAAATTCAATCCCATTTACTGGCGCATCAGTATGAAGGCCTGATCAAGAAGTCAAAATTGCGGGGCTCGCGGCGGTGAATCTTATTCTTTTGGGACCGCCGGGAGCCGGTAAAGGCACCCAGGCACAGAGGTTGATGGCGCGTTACAACATTCCGCAGCTCTCGACCGGCGAAATGTTGCGAGCCGCAGTGGCGGAAGGCAGCGACTTAGGCAAACAAGCAAAAACGATCATGGAAGCCGGCGATCTAGTTCCGGACGACCTTATGATAAGACTCATTTCCCAGCGCATCGGGCGTGAAGATTGTTCCAATGGGTTCATTCTCGACGGATTCCCGCGCACCACCGCCCAAGCTGCGGCACTCGATGGAATATTAGCCGAACGGAACCTGCAATTGGACAAGGTGATCGCGATCGCCGTCGATGAAGAAGCCTTGATCGAACGCATTTCCGGGCGCTTCAGTTGCGCCGATTGCGGCACCGGATATCATGATTCGTTCAAGCAACCCGTTGCTGAAGGTGTATGCGACCAGTGCGGCGGTAAGAGTTTTGCGCGCCGCAAAGACGACAACCGGGAAACCGTTGAGGCGCGATTGCATACCTACCATCAACAAACTGCACCAATCATTCCACATTATGAGGCAAATGGCCGTCTTGCGCGGGTTGATGGAATGGCCGAAATCGATGCCGTCGGCGACGCTATAGTGGCTCTTTTATAAGGTGGTAGAGATGATTGACTTAGCGGCAGGGTTTGTCGATAATCCCGCCCGGTTTGGGCACGCGCCCCGGGTATTTTCCGTGGCGCGCCTTTTGTTCTGCGAGGAGTACTGATATTGGCCCGAATTGCTGGCGTCAACATCCCAACAAACAAGCAGGTCGGCATCTCGTTGACCTATATATTCGGGATCGGCCGCACCAAGGCGCTCGAAATTCTGACGACTGCCGATGTTCCGGCGGACCGCCGAGTGAACGAGTTGAGCGACGCGGAAGTCGCCAAAGTGCGTGAGATCATCGATCGGGATTATCTGGTTGAGGGCGATCTGCGCCGTGCTACTGCAATGAATATCAAACGTCTGATGGATTTAGGCGTGTATCGCGGCATCCGTCATCGCCGCGGCCTGCCGGTGCGCGGCCAACGCACCCATACCAATGCGAGAACGCGCAAAGGCCCGGCGCGCGCTATCGCCGGCAAGAAGAAGTAGGACCGAACCATGGCTAAACCAGCAACCGGTCGCAAGCGCGAACGGAAGAATATTTCTTCCGGCATCGCCCATGTGAATGCCACCTTTAACAACACCATGATCACCATCACCGATGTGCAAGGAAACACGATTTCCTGGTCATCCGCGGGTGGAATGGGCTTTCGCGGGTCGCGCAAATCGACCCCCTATGCCGCTCAGATGGCGGCAGAGGACGCCGGGAAGAAAGCGGCAGAACATGGTGTGAAATCGCTTGAAGTCGAAGTGAAAGGGCCGGGGTCCGGCCGCGAATCGGCGCTCCGTGCGCTGCAAGCAGCGGGGTTTATCGTCACAGCAATCCGTGACGTCACACCAATCCCGCACAACGGCTGTCGGCCGCGCAAACGCCGCCGCGTCTAACGAAAAAATGGGTGCGCTCCGACGCATTTATGAGCGCCGTCGAAGACGGCGATCGATTAACAAACCGAATTTAGCGAGCGATTTTCCGCTCACCTATTCTGTGAGGTCCTATCCGTGATCCAGAAAAACTGGCAGGAACTAATCAAGCCGTCGAAACTTGCTATTTCGCCCGACGGAGACCGCAATAATATTGCAACCATAGTCGCCGAACCGCTCGAGCGCGGCTTTGGTGTGACGCTTGGCAACGCTCTCCGGCGAGTGCTGTTGTCGTCGCTGCAAGGTGCCGCAGTCACGGCCATTCAAGTTGATGGCGTGCTACATGAGTTTTCGTCCATCCCGGGGGTGCGCGAAGATCTTACCGACATCGTCCTCAATATCAAATCTCTGGCGCTTCGAATGCATGGTGAGGGTCCAAAACGTCTGACCCTCAAGGCAACCAAGCCCGGTGAAGTAACTGCCGGTATGATCGAAACCGGCCATGATGTTGAAATCATGGACCCGGATTTGGTGATTTGTACGCTAGATCAGGCGGCAAATTTGAGCATGGAATTGACCGTGCAAACCGGCAAAGGCTACGTCGCCGCGGTGCAAAACCGGCCGGAAGACGCAGCGATCGGGTTCATTCCCGTCGATGCCCTCTATAGTCCGGTGAAGAAGGTCGCGTACAAGGTTGAGAATACTCGGGTTGGGCAAGTCACCGATTATGACAAGCTGTCGATGACCATCGAGACCAACGGCACGGTAACGCCGGAAGACGTTACCGCGCTGGCCGCCCGCATTATTCAGGACCAACTCCAGCTTTTCATCAATTTCGAGGAGCCGCGCGAAACCCATCGCGAGGAACAGGCGGTCGAGCCAGAGTTCAACCCGAACCTGTTAAAAAAGGTCGACGAGTTGGAGTTGTCCGTACGCTCCGCCAATTGTCTGAAAAACGACAATATAATCTATATCGGAGATCTGGTTCAGCATTCTGAATCGGAGATGCTGCGTACCCCGAATTTCGGGCGTAAATCCCTGAACGAGATCAAGGAAGTGCTCAGCCATATGGGGCTACATCTGGGCATGGAAGTGGCCAGCTGGCCGCCGGAAAATATCGAAGATATGGCAAAAAGGCTGGAAGAGCCTTATTAAGAAGAGGCGCCACGGCGCAAGGAGAGAGAGATGCGGCATCGCAATAGTGGGCGCAAACTAAACCGGACGTCGAGTCACCGTAGGGCGATGTTTCGCAACATGGCAACGGCGCTGCTGAAACATGAACAGATCAAAACAACCTTACCCAAGGCCAAGGAATTAGGTCCGGTTGTTGAACAAATGATTACGCTCGGAAAGCGCGGAAGCCTGCATTCCCGACGCCAAGCGCTTAGCTATCTCAAGGACGAAGCGATCGTTCGCAAATTGTTCGACGGTTTGGCCGAGCGCTATGAAAGCCGGGCAGGGGGCTACACACGCGTGCTCAAGGCCGGCTTCCGCTATGGCGATTCGGCGCCCATGGCGTATATCGAATTGGTCGATCGGGATGAAGACGCCAAGGGTCTTGATTCTGGACCGGACATGAGCCTCGAAGAACCGGTGGAAGAGGAAGTTTCTGCCTGAACAGGCACGATATTCTCACCCGGCAGATAAACAGGGCAGCTCCATTGGGGCTGCCCTTTGTTGTTGTTCAGCATTAAACTGACAGAGATGGCAAAACAGGCCGCCCCCTCTTTATTCGAGAAAGATGCACCGCGACCGCTTGCCGAGCGCATGCGCCCCGGACAGTTGGACCAGGTTGTCGGCCAGGATCATCTGTTGGGCGAGCACGGCGTTCTCGGCCGCATGATTGCAGCGGGACGGCTGGCCTCGCACATCCTGTGGGGCCCGCCGGGCTGCGGAAAAACGACAATTGCCCGTCTCCTCGCGACCCATTCAGACCTTGAATTTGAACCCTTGAGCGCAGTTTTCTCCGGCGTCGCTGATTTACGCAAGATATTCGAGCGCGCCCGTGAGCGCCGCCAATCCGGGCAGGGGACGATGTTGTTCGTCGATGAAATTCATCGCTTTAACCGCGCCCAACAGGATGCGTTCCTGCCGGTTGTCGAAGACGGCACGGTAACCCTCGTCGGCGCCACCACGGAGAACCCGTCGTTCGAACTGAACGGCGCCCTTTTGTCACGCTGCCAGGTGCTGGTTCTGCGCCGCCTCGACGATGAGGCCTTGGGCGAATTAATGCTGCGCGCCGAGGCGGCGGAAGAGAGGCCACTGCCGCTCGACGATCAGGCGCGCCTAGCCTTGCGCGCTATGGCGGATGGAGATGGCCGCTTTCTCCTCAACATGGTTGAGGAGCTGTTCGCGTCGGGGCTGCGTGACAAGATGGACAATAAGGCGCTGGCCGAGGCGGTCCAACGTCGGGCACCGCTCTACGACAAGGCGCAAGAGAGCCATTACAATTTAATCAGCGCGCTACACAAATCGCTGCGCGGTTCGGATGCTGACGCGGCGCTCTATTGGCTGGCCCGCATGCTGGCGGGCGGCGAGGACCCCAACTATATCGCGCGGCGTTTGGTGCGCTTTGCGTCCGAAGATGTGGGCCTGGCCGAACCCGGTGCGCTGGGGCAAACCATGGCAGCGTGGCAGGCTTATGAGCGCCTGGGTTCGCCCGAAGGGGAGTTGGCGCTGGCCCAGGCTGTGCTTTATCTGGCGACAGCGCCCAAATCCAATGCTGCTTATAAGGCCATGAGCGCGGCGATGCGCACGGCGCGGGAAAGCGGCTCGGCGATGCCACCGAAGCACATACTCAACGCACCGACGAGCTTGATGAAGGATTTGGGCTATAGCGACGGCTATGTCTACGATCATGAAATGGACGACGCGTTTTCCGGCCAGAATTATTTTCCTGACGATATGCCGCGCCAAGAATTCTACCGCCCGGTAGCGCGCGGGTTTGAACGCGAAATCAAGAAGCGCCTCGATTATTGGACCAAGCTGCGCGGCGACGGTGGCAAGAAGGAAGGGGCGAGCGAATGAAACTAGTCCTCGCGATCGCGTTCGGCGGCGCCGTCGGCTCTCTTGGGCGATACTACATCGCTGACTTCGCCGAGCGTTGGTTCGCTACATTCCTGGGCACCGGGTTTCCCTACGGCACGGTCGTGGTCAATGTGCTGGGCTCATTCGTATTCGGCGCATTGGTCGAAAGCTTTGCCGTTGCCCTGATGCCTAGCGCCGAGATTCGAGCATTGGTGTTTGTCGGCGTCCTAGGCTCGTTCACGACTTTTTCGGCATTTTCTTCGGACAGCTATCTGCTGCTGGAGCGCGGCGATATCGGGCGGGCGCTGCTTTATATTCTGATTTCGGTCGCCATATCGGTCGGTGCTTTCTTCGTCGGCCTGCGTCTGTTGCGCATGATCCTCACATGAGCGGTGTAACAACCCTTTTGGTGGCGGCCGACGATGCCGATATCAGGCTCGATCGCTGGTTTCGAAGCCGGTATCCCGGCCTCAGCCACGGCAGGCTCGAAAAGTTATTGCGCACCGGTCAAATCCGGGTCGACGGACGCCGTGCCAAAGCGAGTCTGCGTCTCACTGCTGGGAATCAAGTGCGAGTGCCGCCACTCTCGGCCGAAACGGCAGCGCCGGAAAAAAGCAGAATGAGCGCGCCCGCGCCGAGTGAGGCGGATCTGGCGGCAGCCCAGGGCTGGGTGCTTTACCGCGACGACATGATGCTGGCAATTAACAAGCCGGCGGGCCTTGCGGTACAGGGCGGCTCAGGCGTGACGCGCCATGTCGATGCGTTGCTGGACGGCCTGCGCTTTGGTTCTGAGGACCGCCCCCGCCTGGTACACCGGCTCGATAAGGATACCAGTGGCGTGCTGCTGCTGGCGCGCAATGCCGCCGCTGCGCGCCATCTGACCAAATGGTTCCGCGACCAGGAACTGCGTAAAGTGTATTGGGCGCTGACAATCGGCCGGCCCGACCCCGAGCGCGGCCGCATCGATGCGGCGATCGCCAAGAAGGCCACCTCAACCGGCGGCGAGCGCGTCGTTCCAACGCCGGATGGAGCCGACGCCACGACGTTTTACGCGACCGTAGAGGCGGCAGGGAGCAGCATGGCTTGGCTGGCGCTCTCGCCGCGCACCGGACGCACTCATCAATTGCGCGTACATTGCGCGAAAATTTTGCACTGCCCGATTCTTGGCGATAAAAAATATCCCGGCGAATCGGACCCGATGGAGACTGCCGGCTTCGGCGCCGGCCTGCACCTCCACGCTCGCTCGCTGAGCCTGCCGCATCCGGGTAGCGTCGGCGCGCGGCGGGCCCGCCTTGTTGTGGTGGCACCGCTGCCGCCGCACATGGCAAGCAGTTGGCAGCATTTAGGATTCGATGCGAGCACGGACGGCGATCCCTTTGCCGAATTAAACACGTGACTCGGCTCATCATGTTCGATTGCGACGGCACTTTGGTCGATAGCCAGTACGTCATTATCGATTCAATGCAGGCCGCCTTTCGCGCGCACGGCGTACCGCCTCCGGCTCCCGACGCAGTAAAACGGATCGTTGGCCTGTCGCTCCCGCAAGCCATCAGCCAACTGCACGGCGAAGCGGATGGCGCGACAATCGAAAACCTGGTGGCGGCCTATAAGGAATGCTTTCTTGAATTGCGTGCCAGCCCCGACCTGCACGAGCCGTTATTTGCCGATGTCATCGAGACGCTCACGCTCCTGGAAGAAACCGGATATGTTCTCGGCATTGCCACCGGAAAATCCCGACGCGGCCTGTCCGCAATTCTGGAGACCCATGGTCTCGCCAAGCATTTTGTAACTTTACAAACGGCCGATGACGCGCCCAGCAAACCACATCCCGGCATGTTAGAGCGTGCACTGGCGGAAACCGGCATGGACAAAGACGAAACCGTTGTGATCGGCGATACGGTGTTCGACATCGAAATGGCGTTGAATGCCGGCACCGGTGCGTTCGGCGTGGCCTGGGGCTATCATGATACGGTCGAATTAAAAGCTGCCGGAGCCGAACTAGTGCTCGAAAGAATGTGTGATTTGCTGCCCGTTTTGGAGCAGCGACGAGGGAGAGTGTGAGCGATGCGGATACGCTGGTGGCATGTCGTTTTAGGTATTACCGGACTGATCCTCTTGGTCGTGGTCGTTGGCGGCGTTCTATTGAGCGTTCAGGATGTTAATAAATTCAAGGACCTCCTGGCCCGCAAAGTGAGTGAAAAAACCGGCCGTGAACTCACCATCGCCGGCAATTTTGATCTCTCGATTTCTTTCAGTCCGTCTATTACGGCAGACAATGTGACGTTCGAGAATGCCGCCTGGGGCACGCGTCCTGAAATGTTGAAACTCGGCCATGTGGAGGCCAAGGTCGCGTTGTTCCCCATGCTGAGCGGTGATATCGAAATAGAACGCCTCATTCTTGAGGATATGGATCTTCTAGCGGAGACCAACGAAGACGGCGTCGGCAATTGGGTCTTCGGCGACAAGCAACTTGAAGACGAAGAGGATGGGTCGGGCGGCGATCTCCGATCATCGATAATCTCCGTATTGATAATGCGTTGGTGCATTATCGCGATGGTCAGACCGGTGAGCGCCATGTGGTCATGATCGCCCACGCCGAAGCCGATGGCGGCGGCGACAACGGCGGGCACTTCGCCCTGGAAGGCGTGTGGAACAACAGCCCCATCGATGCTACAGGCAGCATTGGCCCCGGTGATGAGAATGTTGCGGTGGCGTTCGTGGTTGAGATGTTCGGCGCCAAAACCGAAATGTCCGGCACCATCGGCGAATTAGACGAATTCGAGGACGTGGCGTTGCATGTCCGTGTGGCAGGCGAAAGGCTATCCGATCTCAATTTGATCGCCGGGTCTTTGCCTTCAATCGGCCCGTATACATTGAAAGCTGATCTGCGAGACCGTGAGGACGGCATATACGTTCTCGAAAATTTTACAGCGCAGATTGCTGAGAGTGATTTGGCCGGCAGGCTCGAATTTTCGTCCGGCGAGCGGCCTCGTCTCACGGCCGATTTAAGTTCCACATTGCTCGATCTCGATGCTTTGCTTGCGAAAAATACAGGCGACGCGACGGCGCCGAGCGCGGATGGTGGCGGCGCTGACGCCGCAGGCGACGCGGGCACGTCATCGGGGGACGCTGATCCGAAACGCGTGTTTCCGGATGATCGCATAGACTTTGCCGCGCTTGACGAGGCGGATGCACGGGTTTCTCTCAAGGTTTCGGAATTGCGCTATCGCGACTTGTCGTTGCGAGATGCTGAACTCGGTCTTGAGCTGGAACAGGGTGTGTTGCGTATCGACCCCATACAGGCGGGCCTCGGCGACGGTGACGTGGTAGCGCGGATCGTACTTCAAAGCCGCTCAGAGCGCCCTGAAGTACAACTGGAATTGAAACTCATCGACGTGGAACTGGCGGCGGTCAAACCGTTGTTCGACCTTAGCGACATTATTAATGGGCCGCTCGATCTGGAGGTTGCGCTTTCCGGGCAGGGCCGCTCGGCGCACGAAATAGCCAGCACGCTCGGCGGGCGGGTCGATTTGGTGATTGGCGCCGGCACTATTCCCAACGCCTATGTCGATCTTATTGCCGCTGATTTATTACGCTTTATCGTGCCGGGCGCGGAGGGCGACGCTGCGCAGCTAAATTGTTTTGTCGCCCGCTTTGACTTGAAAGACGGCGTGGCCCTCAATAAAGCCCTGCTATTCGATACCGCGCTCACGACGACGGCGGGCAAAGGACAAATCGATCTTGGCCGCGAGTTGGCCGATTTGACTGTCGTGCCACGCCCGAAGGATCCATCGCTTTTAAGCCTGGTCATTCCGGTCGTCATCGATGGCCCGCTGCTTGATCTCAGCTACAATCTCAAAAAGGAAGAAGCGCTTCTCGACCTCGCGGGTGCGGTGTTGGGCACGGCGCTAATGGGACCGTTCGGTATTCTAATCCCCTTGGTCAGTGCCGGCTCCGGCGATGATAACCCCTGCCTTGCCGCGCTCGAGCAACCGGTCCAGAGCGAACAAGGCACCACAGAGACGCCCGCCAAGCCCGCCGAGGCTGTCGAGGAACTGTTGGACGACGTTCTCGGCATCTTCGATTAACGGAATGATAAAACGCTTCTACAAGAACGCCGCGGTAGAAAAACTGGCTGACGGCTTTACGGTGGCGCTCGATGGCCGCGCAATCAAGACGCCGGCCAAGCAACCCCTCGCGATAGGCATTGAAGAACTCGCCGTCGCAGTGGCAGCGGAATGGCAAGCGCAGAAGAACGAAATCCGGTATGACAGCATGCCGATGATGCGATTTGTCTGTACCGCGCTTGATCGGGTTACGCCCAGCCGAACGGAGGTGATCCTTGAGACGGTCAAATTTGCAGAGACCGATCTACTTTGTTATCGGGCCGAGCAACCGAAAGAACTGGCGCGGCGCCAAGCGAAAAATTGGCAACCGCTGCTCGATTGGGCTGAAACCCGTTACGGCGCCGCTTTCAATACGACAACGGGGCTGATGCCTATTGCCCAGGATAAAGCGGCCTTGGCGTGTTTGCGCGCGGCGGTCGAAGCCGAGAATGATCTTACCCTGACCGGTCTACATGTTGCGACGGCAGCTAGCGGCTCCCTTGTCGTTGGTTTAGCGCTGTTGGAACAGGAAATTGATGCGCAGCACGCGTGGGCGATTTCTCATACCGACGAACGCTGGCAACTCGAGCGCTGGGGCGAGGATGAGGAGCTTTTTGAGCGTCTGCAGGGGCTGCGAAGGGAAATTTCCGCTGCGGGCGAATTTCTGGCATTGTCACGCTCTCGAGTCGGCGAGCGGTAGGGGACTTGAATGCAGGATATCATCCGGCAATTAGAGGAAAAGCGAGCAGCAGCGCGCCAGGGTGGCGGCGAAAAACGCATCGCCACACAGCATAAGAAAGGCAAGCTGACAGCGCGCGAAAGATTGGAACTGCTGCTCGATAGCGGATCGTTCGAGGAATATGACATGTTCGTCGAGCACCGCTGCAGTGATTTCGGCATGGCGGACAATATCATTCCGGGTGACGGCGTGGTGACCGGCCACGGCACGGTGAACGGACGGCTGGTGTTTGTGTTCAGCCAGGACTTTACGGTCTTTGGCGGCTCGCTCAGCGAGGCGCACGCCGAAAAGATATGCAAAATTATGGATCAGGCGGTGAAGGTCGGCGCACCGGTGATCGGGCTGAACGATTCCGGCGGTGCGCGAATCCATGAAGGCGTTGCCTCACTCGGTGGTTACGCAGAGGTGTTTCAGCGCAATGTACTGGCCTCAGGCGTGGTGCCGCAGATATCCGTGGTCATGGGGCCCTGCGCCGGCGGGGCAGTCTATTCGCCGGCGATGACCGATTTTATATTTATGGTGGAAAACAGCTCCTACATGTTTGTCACCGGCCCCGACGTGGTGAAAACCGTCACCCATGAACAGGTCAGCCATGAAGAATTGGGAGGCGCCATCACCCACACGGCAACTTCCGGCGTTGCCGACCGGGCCTTCGCCGATGATGTGGAAACGCTTGCCGAGGTGCGCCGTTTTATCGACTTTCTGCCGGCTTCCAACCGCGAGCAGGTGCCGACATGGCCATGTGAGGACCCAATCGATCGACCGGAGCCGTCGCTCGATACATTGATCCCAGCCGATCCGCAGAAACCCTATGATATGAAAGAACTGATCGGAAAGATCACCGACGAAGGCGATTTTTTCGAGACCAAGCCAAATCATGCACAAAACATCATCACCGGCTTCGCCCGCATGGGCGGCGCGACCATTGGCATCGTCGCCAATCAGCCGATGGTATTGGCCGGTTGCCTTGATATCGCCTCGTCGCGGAAGGCCGCGCGCTTCGTCCGATTTTGCGATTGCTTCAACATTCCACTTCTCACCCTGGTCGATGTGCCGGGCTTCCTGCCGGGCACCGATCAGGAGCATAACGGCATCATCACGCATGGATCGAAGCTGCTCTATGCCTATGCCGAGGCGACTGTGCCGAAGGTCACGCTGATTACCCGCAAGGCTTATGGCGGCGCCTACGACGTGATGAGTTCCAAGCATCTCCGAGGCGACGTCAACTATGCCTGGCCGACAGCAGAGATCGCCGTCATGGGCTCGAAGGGCGCGGTCGAAATTATCTTCCGTGGCGCGCTGGATGATCCCGAGGCCGTGGAGCGTCACACCGAAGAATATCGCGACAAGTTCGCCAATCCGTTCATCGCCGCCAATCGCGGCTATATCGACGACATCATCTTGCCGCATAATACGCGCCGGCGCCTGGGCCGCGCCTTCGCTATGCTGCGCAACAAGAAACTCGAAAATCCGTGGAAAAAACACGGCAACATACCGCTCTAACTGTCGAGAGAACGGCGCCACGCCTATGTTCAAGAAAATCCTGATTGCCAACCGAGGCGAAATCGCCTGCCGCGTTATCCGTTCAGCGCGAGAGATGGGCATCGCCAGTGTCGCAGTATATTCCGACGCCGATGATGGTGCCCTGCATATGCGCGAGGCCGATGAAGCAATCGAGATCGGACCGGCGGCGGCGAGTGAAAGCTATTTGAAAATCGAGAAAATTATTTCTGCAGCCAAGCAGAGCGGCGCCGATGCGGTGCATCCGGGTTACGGCTTCTTGTCTGAAAATCCGAGCTTTGCCGAGCGCTTGGCAGAGGACGGCATCGTCTTTATCGGCCCGCCGGCGGCTGCCATCGCCGCGATGGGTGACAAAATTGCGGCCAAGAAAATTGCGCATAAGGCGGGCGTCAACATTATCCCGGGACATAGAGAGGCGATCGAGGCGGGAACAGAAGCGGAGGCCATTGCCGCAAAAATTGGCTATCCGGTCATGATCAAGGCGGCGGCGGGCGGGGGCGGCAAGGGCATGCGCGTCGCGGCATCGCCGGATATGTTTGCCGAGAGCATCGCCTCAGCGATCCATGAAGCGACCCAAGCATTTGGCGACGGGCGAGTTTTTATCGAGAAGTTCATCGAGGAACCGCGCCATATAGAAATTCAAATTCTAGCCGATAGCCACGGCAATGTCGTGCATCTCGGTGAACGTGAATGCTCCATTCAGCGCCGCCATCAGAAAATTATCGAAGAAGCACCGAGCCCGTTGCTCGACAACCCCACGCGTCAAGCCATGGGAGAGCAAGCCTGTGCGCTTGTGCGGGAAGTGGGCTATGTCTCCGCCGGGACAGTTGAGTTCGTCGCCGACCAGCAACGCAATTTCTACTTTCTTGAGATGAACACGCGCCTTCAGGTCGAGCATCCCGTAACCGAATATGTCACCGGAATCGATTTGGTCGAACAGCAGATCAAGGTCGCAGCCGGTGAAAAACTAGCCGTAACCCAGGGCGACATTAAACAGAACGGTTGGGCGATGGAATGCCGCCTGTACGCGGAAGACCCGGTGCGCGGTTTTATGCCGTCAATTGGGCGGCTGGTGCGCTACCGCGAACCCGCCCCGAGCACCACTGTCCGGGTCGATAGCGGCGTTTTCGAGGGCGGCGAAATTTCGATGTATTACGATCCGATGATTGCCAAACTGGTCAGTCACGGCGCTGACCGCGCGGGCGCCATCACTGCCATGCTGGAAGCACTCGATGCGTATGAAGTGCAAGGCATATCCCACAATTTGACATTTCTCTCCGCCATCATGGGTCATCCGCGCTTTGCGAAAGGGGAACTCAGCACGGCCTTTATCGAGGAAGAGTATCCCGACGGTTTCACACCGCTGGCCGGCGAAGCTGAATTGACGGTGCTGGTGCCGGTCGCCGCGGCGATTGAGTATCGCCTGCGCGCACGCCGGGCATTAATTTCCGGTCAAACCGGTCAACGTTCGGCCGCCCGACCGGAGGAATTGGTCGTTTCCATGGAGGCGGGTGATCACGCCGTAACGTTGACCCCGACCGGTGCGTCACTAGCGATCGCCTGGAACGGCCGGAACATCAAACTCGAAAGTGATTGGCGACCAGGCGACACAATTTTTCACGCCACATTGGACGGCGCCGCAGTCACTGTTCAGGTGGCGCAACGGGGCTCCCGCCTGCACTTGTCCTGGCGCGGTGCGGAAGCGGATGTCACGGTGCAGAGCCCGCGCGCGGCCGAACTGGCGGCGCGTATGCCGAAGCGTGAACCCGCGGACCTGTCGCGCTTTTTGCTCTCGCCGATGCCCGGCCTGATGGTTTCCCTGGCCGTCAATGAGGGCGACGAAGTGCGCGTCGGGCAGGCGCTCGCGGTGGTCGACGCGATGAAAATGGAGAATGTGCTGCGCGCTGAGCGCGACGGCGTGGTCGCCAATATAAAGGTCGCGCAAGGCGACAGTCTGCGCGTTGATCAAGTGATCATGGAATTCGCCTAATCCCCATGCCCGTGGTTTCCGAAGACGGTGAGATCGCCTGTTTGGTGCGTATTAGCGGTCGGCTCCAGGGCGTGTGGTATCGCGGATGGACCTGCGACGAGGCGGTTCAACGCGGTTTGACGGGATGGGTGCGCAATCGTGGCGACAGCAGCGTTGAGGCGCTGTTCGCCGGCCCTGCCGGTCCCGTCGAGGAGATGATAAATGCCTGCCGACAGGGACCACCCGCCGCAGAAGTTTTGAAAGTTGAAATAGAGAAGGCTGATATGCCGGAGCAAAGGCGATTCGAACTGCGCCCATCGGCTCAATGATTCAGGCGCCGAAAAGCGCGTTGAAATTTTCCTTGAGCATGGCGTCGACTTCGTGCATATCGACTTGGACACCGAGCGCTTCGAGCGACGTCACGCCATGTTCGGGGACACCGCAAGCGATGATGCCGTCATAATGGCTGAGGTTGGGCGCCACATTCAGCGAAACGCCGTGATACGTCACCCAACGGCGCACGCGGATGCCGATCGCCGCGATTTTAGCTTCCTCGCCGCGACCGACCGGGACCCAAACACCGACCCGACCCTGGCGGCGTTCCCCGTTGACGCCGAATTGGGCCAGGGTATCGATCAGCCATTGTTCCAGATTGCGCACGAACCGGTGTAAATCAGCGCCGCGGCGCTGCAAATCCAGCATCGTATAGACGATCCGCTGGCCGGGGCCATGATAAGTATATTGGCCGCCACGTCCGGTGCGATGTACGGGAAACGCCTTGCGGTCCAACAAATCACTCTCATTGGCGCTTGCGCCTGCAGTATAGAGTGGCGGGTGCTCGAGCAGCCAGACCAGTTCCGGCGTGCCGTCAGCGCGAATTCGCGCCACCCGTGCCTCCATCTCCTGCACCGCGTCCCCATAGGCAACCGGCGCCGCGCTGGTTTTCCATTCGACGGGAGGCTGTACGGATTTTTTATTTTCCGGTCGCGGCAAGGGGAATCCTTTCGTAATGAATAGAGAATGTAATGCACCGCGCTATCTGGCACTATTAACAATTCAACAGTCCAAATCCGCAGGGGAGAATTAATCATGACCGACTATTTCGAGCGCTCGCTCATTCTGCATGAACAACTTCGTGGCAAAATCAGCGTCCACAACAAACTCCCCGTAGGTAGTCGCGACGATTTATCGCTGGCGTATACGCCCGGAGTTGCTCGGCCTTGCGAAGTTATCGCGGCAGACCCCGAACAGGCGCGCAAGCTCACCATCAAGGGAAATTCCGTGGCGGTCGTTACCGACGGCTCGTCCGTGCTTGGGCTCGGCGATATAGGTCCTTTGGCGGCGCTTCCGGTAATGGAAGGCAAGGCCCTGTTGTTCCGCGAATTCGCCAAGATCGATGCTTGGCCGATTTGCCTGAACACCCAGGATCCGCAAAAGATCATCGAGACATGTCGGCTGATCGAACCGGTGTTCGGCGGCATCAATCTGGAAGATATTTCGGCGCCGCGCTGCTTCGAAATCGAGGATGCGTTGCAGGATCTCGGCATTCCCGTCTTTCATGACGATCAGCATGGCACGGCCATCGTCTTGCTGGCAGCCCTGATAAATTCGGCCAAGGTCACGGGCAAGAAACTGTCCGAGCTTCAGGTGGTCATCAACGGCGCCGGCGCAGCGGGCTCCGCCATCGCCAAGCTCATTCGCGGCGTCGGCATCCCGAAGAGTGAAATTCAGCCAGTGGCGGATGTCATCATCTGCGATTCCAAGGGCGCGATAAGCGCCGATCGTGACGATCTCAACTCGTCCAAACAGGGCATGCTCAAATATACCAATAGCGGCAATCGATCCGGTTCGCTTCAGGATGTGATCAAGGGAGCGGACGTTTTTATTGGCGTCTCGCGCGGCAATATCATTGGCGCGGACGATGTGAAGAACATGGCCAAGGGTTCCGTCATACTTGCGATGGCCAACCCGACGCCGGAAATCATGCCGGACGAGGCGCGCAAATGCGGGGCCGCCATAATAGGCACCGGGCGCAGCGATTTTCCCAATCAGGTCAATAATGTGCTGGTGTTCCCCGGTATCTTCCGCGGCGCCTTGGATGCCAGTGCGCCGGTCATCAATGGCGAGATGAAAATCGCCGCCGCCGCCGCTCTCGCATCGGCTGTCGAAGAGCCAAGCGCTGAAATGATTTTGCCGCATCCGCTTGATCGCACCGTCGCGCCCAATCTAGCTAAGAAAGTTCGCGCGGCGGCGAAGGCTTCATTGTAACGCTGCTTACTCTTTTCCTGCGCAACGCGAGTGCAAGTTGCGCAGGCTGGGATATACTGCGGTTTCACAGCAAGCAGTAAGGGTATGTGATGCCGCAGGATCTAAGAGAGGCGGCGCTCGCGTTTCATCGCTCGCCGAAACCGGGCAAGCTCGAAATACAGGCGACAAAGCCGCTCGCCAATCAGCGTGATCTGGCGCTCGCCTACTCTCCAGGCGTGGCCTATGCCTGCGAGGAAATCGCCGCCGATCCGGCGGCGGCATTCGAATATACTGCGCGCGGCAACCTCGTCGCCGTCATCAGCAATGGGACGGCGGTGCTTGGGCTCGGCGCCATCGGCGCTTTGGCAGCCAAGCCGGTCATGGAAGGCAAAGCCGTCCTGTTTAAGAAATTCGCCAATATCGACGTTTTCGATATCGAGGTGGATGAACTGGAGGTGGATGCCTTCGTCGATACCGTGGCCCGTTTGGAGCCGACCTTCGGTGCCATAAATTTGGAAGATATCAAAGCGCCGGAATGTTTTGAGATCGAGCGCAAACTAAAGGAACGCCTGAATATACCGGTGTTTCACGACGATCAGCACGGCACCGCGATCTGCGTTGCGGCGGCGACCCTGAATGGCCTGCGCATCGTCAACAAAGAGCCGGGCGACATAAAGATCGTTTGTTCCGGCGGTGGCGCGGCCGCCATTGCCTGCCTCGATATTCTGATTGGCCTCGGTATAGCGCTGGAGAATATTCGGGTCTGCGATAGCAAGGGCGTGATTCACAGCGGGCGCAACGATCTCAACATCGAAAAGACGCGCTTCGCCGTCAACACGCAGGCGCGCGAACTTGCCGAGGTGATGCAAGACGCCGATGTGTTTCTCGGCCTCTCGGGTCCCGGTAAGCTAAGCGCCGAGATGGTGAAGGTCATGGCGCGCGACCCGATAATTCTGGCGCTCGCCAATCCTGTCCCCGAGATTATGCCCGAGGATGCCCGGGCCGTGCGCCCTGACGCCATCATCGCCACCGGGCGGTCGGACTATCCCAACCAGGTCAATAATGTTTTGTGCTTTCCGTTCATCTTCCGCGGTGCGCTCGATTGCGGCGCAACGGAGATCAACATGGAGATGAAGCTGGCTTGCGTGCAGGCCATCGCCGATATCACCAAGGCCGAATCGAGCGACATCGTCGCCAACGCCTACGGCGACCATTCGCTTAAATTCGGCCGCGAATACATTATCCCGAAACCGTTCGATCCGCGTCTGATCAGCACGGTTCCGGTCGCCGTCGCTGAAGCCGCAATGAAGAGCGGCGTGGCGAAACGCCCGATCGAGGACTTAGGCGCCTATGCGGAAAAACTTTCCGGACTGGTGTATCGCACCGGCTACGTAATGAAGAGTGTGTTCGATCAAGCCAAACGGGAGCGCAAGCGCGTCGTCTATGCGAACGGCGAGGAAGACCGCGTGCTGCGCGCGGCACAACAGGCTATCGATGAGGGCATCGCCAAGCCAATTCTGATCGGCCGCCCGTTCCGAATCCAAGAGAAGATCGAAGATCTGTCACTGCGTTTGCGGATCGACACGGATATGACAATCGTCGATCCCGCCAACTACGAGAACTATGATCATTATTCGCGCGCCTATCACGATTTGATGGGCCGTGCTGGCGCCTCGCCGAAAACCGCGCGCATGACGCTCAGATCGCAAAACACCGTGATTGCCGCGATGATGGTGCGCCTTGGCGATGCCGACGCGATGATCGCCGGGCCGGTCAGCCTGTACCGGCCCGAACTGTTGCATGTGCTCGGCGTGATCCCGCTACAACCGGGCGTCATCGCCGCTGCCGCCATGCAGGTCCTGATCCTTGATAAGGGCGTCTTTTTTATCACCGATACCCATGTGACGGAAGACCCAACGCCGGAAGAAATCTATCAATCTTCGGTATTGGCAGCGGAGCAGGTGAAGCGCTTCGGCCTGGAGCCCAAAATGGCACTGCTGTCGTCTTCCAATTTCGGCAGCAATGATTTCACGCTTTCGGTGAAGATGCGAAAAGCGCTGCAAATTTTGCATGAGCGCGCGCCAGCGCTTGAAGTTGAAGGCGAGATGCATGGCGATACGGCGCTCAACGAGGACGTTCGCAACCAAATGTTCCCGAATTCGCGCCTCCATGGGCAGGCCAACACGCTGATCATGCCCGACCTGACTTCGGCCAACATCGCCTATAATCTGGTGAAGACGCTGTCGAACGGCATCTCGGTCGGGCCGCTTCTCCTGGGGCTGTCGGCGCCAGCACATGTGTTGCACGGCTCGGCGACGGTGCGCGGCATCCTCAATATGACCGCGGTGTCCGTCGTCGAAGCGCAAACGCGCTCGATTGAGCACAACATCGCCAGGGCGCTAGACGCCCAGGCGGGCTAATTTTCCATGACAAGCGGGGCGCCGAAGCAAGAGGCGCTCCTCGAAGCCGGCAAGGATGAGGGTCTTTACGGCCTGACAACCGCTTTGTTGCGGGCTGTTAGAGATGCGCTCGACAGTGGCGGTGAGAGCCGCCTGCGTGAGTTGATTGCGCCATTGCACGCTGCCGATCTCGCCGATCTGGTCGAACGGCTGCGTGGTGAGGAACGTCGTCGCCTCGTCGCCATGGCCGGTAGCTTGGTCAGTGGCGAGGTGCTTGCGTTCATTGAGGACGATGTGCGCGAGGCCATCGTTCGCCAGTTGGACACACGCGACGTCGCGGCGGCAATTTCCGATCTCGATACCGATGACGCGGTGGCCGTTATCGAAGACCTCGACCCACCGCAGCAACGTGAAATCCTCGATGCCTTGCCGGACCCGGCCGAGCGCATGGCCGTCTCCGAAAGCCTGAACTATCCGGAAAATACGGCCGGGCGCATGATGCAGCGCGAATTTATCAGCCTGCCGGCCTTTTGGACGGTCGGCCAGACCATCGATTTCATGCGCGAAAGCGAGGATTTGCCGGACGATTTTTACGAGATTTTCGTCGTTAACCCACGCCAGGAACCGATTGGCACCGTTCCGCTAAACAGCCTTCTGCGAACCCGCCGCCCGGTTCGTCTGCGCGATATAGCGAAACAGGAACTGCACATAATTCCGGCCGCTACCGATCAGGAGGAAGTCGGCTATTTATTCGATCAATATGATTTGATTTCGGCGCCGGTGGTCGGCGCCAGCGGCCGCTTGATAGGCGTGATTACCGTCGACGACGTGCTGGATGTTGCCCGCGAAGAAGCCGAGGAAGACATGTTTCGCTTGAGCGGTGTGCAGGAAGCGGACATCTACCGCGCCGCCTTGCAGACCGCCGGTGGCCGCTTTATCTGGCTACTGGTCAATCTTGGAACCGCGATTCTCGCGTCTTTCGTAATCTACCAATTTGAGGCCACGATCGACCAGATGGTAGCGCTCGCGGTGTTGATGCCGATCGTCGCCTCGATGGGCGGCAATGCCGGAACCCAGACCCTGACGATCGCCGTCCGCGCGATCGCCACCAAGGATTTAGCGATCGGCAACATTCGGCGCGTATTCGGCAAGGAAACAATTGTCGGCTTGTTGAACGGCATTGTTTTTGCCGTCCTGACAGGTGGCGTGGCCGCGGCTTGGTATGAGAATCCGGCGCTTGGATATGTCGTCGGCGGCGCGATGGTCATCAACATGCTGGTCGCGGGCATGTTCGGGCTGATCATTCCGGTCGTCCTGTGGCGCCTCAAGATCGATCCGGCAACGGCGGCGGGGGTGTTGCTGACGACCGTAACCGACGTGATCGGCTTTCTCGCCTTTCTTGGCCTCGCCGGCATGTTTTTGCTTTAATAATCTGGCTAATTCGAGAAGAGGTAGTAAATGGCGAGCATGATCCCCAATCGGTGGCCCGGGCTTAATTTTGGCCTCGGCGAGACCGCCGACATGATACGCGATACCGTGGAGAGTTTTTCAGCCACGGAAATCGCACCGCGCGCCGAGGAAATTGACCGCAGCAATGAGTTTCCACGCGATCTTTGGCCGCGCCTCGGCGAGCTAGGACTGTTGGGCATCACGGTCGAGGAGGAGCTTGGCGGCTCGGGCCTGGGATATCTCGAACATACCATTGCCATGGAAGAGATCAGCCGGGCATCGGCTTCGGTCGGCCTCAGTTACGGCGCGCATTCGAATCTTTGCGTCAATCAAATCCGGCGCAACGGTACGGACGCGCAAAAACAAAAATATTTGCCCAAACTGATATCCGGCGAGAATGTCGGGGCGCTTGCCATGAGCGAGACCGGCGCCGGTTCGGACGTTGTCGGCATGAGCACGCGGGCGGAAAAGAAAGACGGCAGATATGTGCTGAACGGCAGCAAAATGTGGATCACCAATGGGCCGGATTCAGAAGTCCTGGTGGTCTACGCCAAAACCGACCCGGAGGCCGGCAGTCGCGGCATATCGGCGTTTCTCGTTGAGAAGGGCATGGCCGGATTTTCGACGGCGCAAAAACTTGACAAGCTCGGCATGCGCGGTTCGAACACCTGCGAGCTGGTGTTCGAGGATTGCGAGGTGCCCGAAGAGAATCTTCTTGGCGGGCTGAACAAGGGCGTGAACGTGCTGATGAGCGGGCTCGATTATGAGCGCGCGGTGCTCGCGGCGGGGCCGCTCGGCATCATGCAGGCCTGTATGGATGTCGTGCTGCCCTATGTGCATGAGCGCAAGCAATTCGGCCAGGCGATCGGCGAGTTTCAATTGATGCAGGGCAAAATCGCCGACATGTACACCACCATGAACGCGGCGCGGTCCTATGTGTATACCGTGGCGCAAGCCTGCGACCGCGGCGAGACCAGCCGCAAGGACGCCGCAGGTGCCATTCTTTATGCCTCCGAGAAAGCGACTTGGATGGCGCTCGAGGCAATTCAGGCGCTCGGCGGCACCGGCTATATCAACGAATCGCCCACCGGCCGCCTGCTGCGCGACGCCAAACTTTACGAAATAGGCGCCGGCACCAGCGAAATTCGCCGTATGTTGATCGGTAGAGAATTATTTAACGACACAATGTAAGTATCTGTGTTCGAGAGATTTAACATGATTATTGCATCTGCACAGTTAAGCCCGCCTGGATTTCGCAATTGCAAAATAATAGAATATCCCCAAATGGACCGGTAGGCGGCCCAGATTAGAGAGGATTTTGAAATGAGCGACGATCCAATCGTTATTGTCGGCATGGCACGCACGCCCATGGGCGGATTTCAGGGTGATTTACAGAATGTCACGGCGTCGGAACTGGGCGCTGTGGCAATTCGTGCCGCCCTGGCACGCGCCGGACTCACCGGCAGCGATATCGATGAGGTCATCATGGGAAATATCCTCTCGGCCGGGCAGGGCCAGGCGCCGGCCCGGCAAGCCTCCATTGGCGGCGGCATCCCACAGTCCGTCGGCTGCACCACGATCAATAAGATGTGCGGCTCGGGCATGAAAGCGGCGATGCTTTCGCATGACCTGATTACCGCGGGCGCCAATAATATCATGGTGGCGGGCGGCATGGAGAATATGAGCCAGGCGCCCTATTTGCTCGATCGCGCGCGGCAGGGTTATCGCATGGGACATGGCGAGGTGAAGGACCATATGTTCCTGGATGGCCTGGAAGACGCCTATGAAAAAGGCACCTTGATGGGTGTGTTCGCCGAAGCGACGGCGCAGAAATACCAATTCACCCGCGAGCAGCAGGACGAGTTCGCAATTACCTCGCTGACTCGCGCCCGCACGGCGATTGAGGATGGCTCGTTCGATGGCGAAGTCGCCCCCGTGACCGTCAAGTCACGCAAGAGCGAGACTGAGATTACGCATGATGAGCAGCCGCCAAAGGCCAATCTCGAGAAAATCCCGCAGCTCCGCGCGGCCTTTGACAAGGACGGCTCGGTGACGGCGGCCAATTCGAGCTCAATTTCCGATGGCGCCGCGGCGCTTGTTTTAATGCGCCGCTCCGAAGCCGAGAAGCGCGGCCTGACACCGCTTGGCATCATTCGCGGCCACGCCACCCATGCGCATGAGCCGGCCTGGTTCACCACGGCACCAGGGCCGGCGATCGCCAACCTATTGGACAAGGTGGGCTGGCAGAAGGAGGACGTCGGGCTGTTCGAGATCAATGAAGCGTTCGCGGTTGTGACAATGGCGGCTATGCGGGATTGCGACATCCCGCATGACAAGGTCAATGTGCATGGCGGCGCCTGTGCACTCGGCCATCCCATCGGCGCTTCAGGCGCACGCTTGATCGTCACCCTGCTGGCGGCGATGGAGAAATATGGCGAAGACAAGGGGCTGGCTGCGCTTTGCATCGGTGGCGGCGAAGCGACCGCCATTGCCGTTGAGCGGGTGCACTAATGAGCGCGACACGGGTCACCATTCCGGCGCGCCTCGGCAAAGCGACGCGGCTGGTCGCTGGACAAAGCATCAAGCTGATCAACACTCACGGCTCCCAGGTGGTCGACACCTGGGCCTTCATTGCCTCTGATTTGAGCGAGTTCATGTCTATGGAACATAGCCGCACGGCCATCGGCGGCATTTTCCCACATGTTGGCGAGAGCATGGTGAGCAACCGGCGCGAGCCAATCCTGACGCTTGTTGAGGATAGCTCGCCCGGCATCCATGACACGCTGATCGCTGCCTGCGACCGCTACCGCTTTGAACAACTTGGCTGCGAAGGTCACCACGATAGCTGTACCGACAACCTCGCCGCCGCTCTCGGCGAATTGGGCGTGGTGCCGCCGGAGACCCCAGCGCCGTGGAACATGTGGATGAACATCCCCGTCGCGGCCGACGGCTCGATCAGTTTCGAACCACCAGTGAGCCGTCCGGGAGATCATGTTGTGCTCCGCGCTGAGCGCGACGCTGTGGTGGTGTTCTCCTGTTGCCCTCAGGACATGATTCCGATTAATGGCACGGATTGCGTGCCAAAGGATTGCCACTTCGAAATTCTGTCCTGAGTGGAGAGCCCGTAATGCCCGCTGACGGCCGCCTATTTTTGACTGAAGAACAAGGCATGATCCGCGATATGGCGCGCGACTTCGCGACGCGCGAGTTAGCACCGCACGCCGCCGAATGGGACCGTAATGGCGGTTTTCCAACGGACATGTACAAGCGCATGGGAGCGCTCGGCCTGATGGGCATGCTGGTGCCGGAAGAATATGGCGGCGCGGAAGCCGGTCATCTCTCCTATGCCTTGGCGATGGAGGAGATCTCCGCCGGCGATGTTGGCACTGCCTCGGCGATGAGCGTCAATAATTCGCTTGTTTGCTCTGGGCTGGCGGGCTTTGGCTCGCAAGACCAGAAAGAACGGTTTTTAAAACCTCTCGCCCAGGGCGATATGCTGGGCGCGTTCGGCCTTACCGAACCGCATACCGGATCGGACGCCTCAGCCTTGCGCACACGCGCGGTGCTCAATGGTAATGTCTTTATCCTGAACGGCTCCAAACAATTCATCACCAATGGCGCCAAGGCAGATGTGGCGTTGATCATCGCCGTAACCGACCCGGACGCCGGTAAGAAGGGGTTGAGCTGCTTTATTGTGCCAACCGATACGCCGGGCTTTACGGTGCTCAAAATTGAGGAAAAACTCGGTCAGCGGGCGCATGACACTGCGCAACTGATTTTCGAGGATATCCGCCTGACACCCGACTTGATGCTGGGCGAGGCGGGGCAGGGCTATCGCATCGCGCTCTCGAATCTCGAAAGCGGGCGTATCGCCATTGCGTCGCAGGCGCTGGGTGCCGCCCGCGGCGCCTATGAAGCGGCAATCGCCTATGCCAAGGAACGCGAGACCTTTGGCAAGCCGATCATTGAGCATCAAGCTGTTAGCTTCCGCCTCGCCGATATGGCGACCGAGATAGAGGCAGCGAGGCTATTGACGCATCATGCGGCGCGCCTGAGTGACGCCGGCCTGCCGTGCATCAAGGAAGCGAGCATGGCAAAGCTCTATGCGTCGGAAATGGCTGAGCGGGTGTGCTCAAACGCGATTCAGACGTTCGGCGGCTACGGCTATCTCAATGACTTTCCGGTCGAACGCTATTGGCGCGACGTCAAAGTGTGTCAGATTTACGAAGGCACCAGCGACGTACAACGCATCGTCATCGGGCGCGCCATCGCGGCGGAGTAGTCCAGGCAACGGGAGATCAAAAGACATGCCGCAAGCCATCGATTTCTATTTTGATTTTTCTTCACCCTACGCCTATCTCGGCTCTGAACGCATCGACGCGCTCGCGGCGAAGCACGGCTGCGAAGTCATTTGGCGGCCCTACCTGATGGGCGCGGTGTTCAAGCAGCTCGGCACCAGCCCTTTAATTTCCCAGCCGGTCAAGGGGCCCTATTCGCGCCACGATCTGGCGCGCTCGGCGCGTCTCTACGGCATCGACTTCAATATTCCCGATCCTTTTCCCGTGAACAGCCTCGCCGCCTGCCGCGCCTATTACTGGCTTGAGGCTTCCGACCCGACGCTGGCCAAACAATTGGCGCAGGCGCTCTACCGCGGCTATTTCATCGACAACCGCAATCTCGGCGAGGCCGATGTGGTAGTTGAAACCGCCGCTTCGCTCGGCATCGATAAGGAAGCCGTAACTGCCGCCCTACAGGATGGCGATGTCAAAGCGCGGCTGCGCAGCGCGGTCGAGGGGGCACTCGAAAAGGGTGTCTTCGGCGCGCCGTTCTTTATCTATGGCGACCAGCAATTCTGGGGCTGCGACCGCATGGACCATCTCGACAAATGGCTCGAGACCGGCGGCTGGTAAACGCAATCGGCGGTTAACGTATGTGCCAGTCTTCGGTCAGCGGTTTGGCTGCGTTGAGTTCGCCGATCAGTGCCGCCGGGACCTGGCGGCCGTCAGCGGTAAATTCCGGTGCTGTTGCCCCGGTCATGCGGCGCTTAGGCCGCCACGCGTTGCAACACCCGCGCGACAATATCCGGATCGGCATTGCCGCCGGATAGGATGAGGCCGACTTTCTTGCCTGCCATGCGCTCCTTTTCCTGGAGCACCGCGGCGAGTGGGGCGGCGCCGGCGCCTTCCGCGAGGTTGTGGGTGTCAGTCAAATAATGCGCCATGGCGCCGAGGATTTCCTCGTCACTCACTTGGACGATGCGCTCGGCTCCGGCGAGGATGATCTCCAGAGCTTCGGCGACCGGAACGCGGCAGGCCATGCCGTCGGCCAGCGTATCGGCGCTGTTGGTGCTGATCGGCTCGCCGGCCTCGAATGACAGCGCGTAGGCGGCGGCGTTTTCGCTCACCACGCCGACGATTTCCGTTTTCAGGCCGAGCGCGTCGCGCGCCGATATGAGGCCACAAATGCCAGAGCCGAGGCCGATCGGCACATAAACTGTATGCAGATCGGGGACCATATAGAGCAACTCGAGGGCGTAGCTGGCCACGCCCTTTACAAGGGACATGTCGAATGAGGGCACGAGCGCCACCTCGTCATCGCCTGCGAGGGTCATGGCGTGCTCTAGCGCCTCCTGAAAATCATGGCCGTGCTCGATCAGTTCCGCACCGAAGGCCTGCATCGCCGTGTTTTTGCCGGGCGAATTGCCGTGTGGCACGACGATGGTGGCGGTAAGCCCGGCGCGCGCTGCGGCAAAGGCGATGCTCTGGCCGTGATTGCCGCGCGTCGCCGCGAGCACCCGCTTGGCACCAACTTGGCGCTTGAGCGCGTCCATATAGACTAGCCCGCCGCGCACCTTGAAGGCGCCGATCGGCGTGTGATTCTCGTGCTTGACCCACACTTCCGCACCAACCCGGCGGCTGAGCAGCGGCCAGCAGATTTGCGCCGTCGGTGTTAACGTCCGGTGGACCAACTCTCCCGCTGCTTGAAGCTCGCCTAATTCAGGTAATTTCATATTGCCTCCGGCGCGCACTATAGCGTCTGGCGTCGCGACGATCATGTTTCATTCGCGTACGCGGGCGGGTAATCTTGGAGCTTAGGAGGAGTCCCTGCATGGCGCAGTTGCCGAGCAAAGTCGATACCGGCTCGACGGAATTCGTGGAGAATGCCGGCGTGATGCAGTCTCTCGTGGATTGCCTCAACGCCACCCTGGAGGAAATCCGTAGCGGCGGCGGAGAAAAAGCCCGTGCGCGACACGAAGAACGCGGGAAAATGTTGCCGCGCGCGCGCATTCAGGCGCTGATCGACCCGGGCACGGAGTTTCTCGAATTTTCGCCGCTGGCGGCGCTTGGCCTCTATGGCGGCGATGTGCCGGCGGCAGGCATTATCACCGGCATCGGCCGCGTGTCCGGGCGGGACTGCATGCTGATCGTTAATGACGCGACGGTAAAAGGCGGCACCTACTATCCGATCACCGTGAAAAAGCACCTGCGCGCCCAGGAAATCGCGGCGAAGAACCGCCTGCCGTGCATTTATTTGGTGGATTCCGGCGGCGCCAATCTACCGCATCAGGACGAGGTATTTCCCGACCGCGATCATTTCGGACGGATATTTTTCAATCAGGCGCGGATGTCGGCGGACGGCATCTCGCAAATCGCTGTCGTTATGGGTTCGTGTACAGCGGGCGGCGCATATGTGCCGGCAATGTCGGACGAAACCATCATTGTTAAGGAACAGGGCACGATCTTTCTCGGCGGACCGCCACTGGTCAAAGCGGCAACCGGAGAGGAAGTGACCTCGGAAGACCTTGGCGGCGCCGATGTGCATACGCGAATCTCCGGCGTTGCCGATCACATGGCGGACAGTGATCAAGCGGCATTGGAACGCGCGCGCGGCATTGTTGCGCGCCTGGGCGGCGCCAGTAACGGCATTCCAGATCATGTTCAGCCAACTCCGCCGGCGCATGACGCCAAAGAGATCTACGGCATCGTGCCGACGTCTCTGCGTCGCATGTTCAATGTCCGAGAAGTCATTGCGCGTATCGTTGACGGCAGCGAATTCGACGAATTCAAGGCGCGCTATGGGAAGACCCTGGTGACCGGTTTCGCCCGCATTGAAGGCCGCATGGTCGGAATTCTCGGCAACAACGGCATTTTGTTTTCGGAATCAGCCCTCAAGGGCACGCATTTTATCGAACTCTGCTGCCAACGCGGCATCCCGTTGATATTCCTCCAGAACATCGTCGGATTTATGATCGGCAAGCGCTACGAACAGGGTGGCATTGCTAAAGACGGCGCCAAACTGGTGATGGCGGTCGCTTGCGCCGCGGTGCCAAAATTTACCGTGGTAATCGGGGGCAGCTTCGGTGCCGGCAATTACGGCATGTGTGGGCGCGCCTATGATCCACGCTTCTTGTGGATGTGGCCCAATGCGCGAATTTCCGTGATGGGCGGCGAGCAGGCGGCCAGCGTCCTCGCACGCATCCGCCGTGACCGCATCGAGAAAGAAGGCGGCACTTGGCCCGAAGAAGAAGAGGCCGAGTTCAAAGCGCCGATCCTTGAGCAATATGATACTCAAGGGCAGCCCTATTATTCCTCGGCCCGCTTGTGGGACGACGGGGTAATCGACCCAGTGGATACCAGAGCCGTTCTCGCCCGCGGTCTCGCGGCAGCGGCGAATTCGCCGGTGGAAAAGTCAACATTTGGCATATTTAGGATGTAATCAAATGCCCGAAGGAAATGTGCTTGTCTCCGTAGACTCCAAGGGTGTGGCCAAGGTCACGCTAAATCGACCCGAAGTACACAACGCGTTTGACGATGAGACGATTGAGCGGCTAACGCGTGAATTGCGGACGCTCGGCGAGGACGAAGATGTCCGGGTGGTGATATTAGCTGCCCGCGGCGAGTCCTTCTGCGCTGGCGCAGACCTCAAATGGATGAAGCGAACATCGGAGTTTTCTGAGGCAGAAAACTTGCAAGATGCCAGTGCTTTAGCTGAATTACTTCTAGTTTTAGATACGCTTTCGAAAACGACTATCGCGTTAATTCAAGGCCCGGCCTATGCCGGCGGTGTCGGCCTGATCTGTGCCTGCGATATCGCCATCGCTGCGCGCAGCGCGCGGTTTTCGTTAACCGAGGTGAAGCTCGGGCTTATCCCCGCGGTGATCAGCCCCTTCGTCATCAGCACGATCGGCGAGAGCTATTCACGGAGGTATTTTCTCACCGGTGAACGCATAAGTTCGACTGATGCGGAACGCATCGGGCTGGTACATGAGGTCGTGCCTGACGAAGCCCTGACGGTTCGCGGCGATACTTTTGTGAAGCTGCTCCTACAGGGTGGCCCGACCGCCCAAGCCGAGGCCAAGGCCCTAATCAAAGACGTGCGGGGGCATTCGCTTGAGGGCGAATTATTGGTCGATCTTGCGAAGCGAATAGCGCGTATCCGTGTATCGGATGAGGCCCAAGAGGGCATGAGCGCTTTTCTGGACAAAAGGAAACCAAGTTGGATTTGATCCCAATCGGCAATTAGGTAATGGCCCATTGTAAATCCCCTCAAGCGCCGGGCGGACGCATCCGAGTCATATGGCTCCCTGGGTGCTTACCTCGCATTAGCTCGGGCGCGCAGTCGCGCTTGCCAGACGGCGATGAGCGAGGTTCATCGTCTTCCGGTATGTTCCCTAATCGACGCTGCGCCAGTCCGGAGCAGTGATGGCACTTCATTTGCTCAAACTTGCGGTCGGAATAGAGAATATCGGCCATTTGCGCGCGGTTCAGGAGCGCCGGTTGGCCGAAAGCGGCAGCTTGCGCCATATCACGCGCTTCACGCCGCGACGCGCCGAGAAAGTGTTGGATGGTGGCTCTTTATACTGGGTGGTGCGTAATTTCATCCGTGTGCGGCAGCGGCTTATGGATTTGCAGGTTGTCAAGAATGACGAAGGGGGAGGGAGCAAATGCGCCTTCGTCCTCGATCCTGAACTGGTGCTGACCGTTCCGGTGCGCCGCCGGCCGCACCAGGGCTGGCGCTATTTTGAGGCTGACAGCGCGCCGCCGGACCTGGGCGCATCGATCGAGGAATTCGGCGACATGCCGCCGGAGATGGCGGCGGAATTGCGGGCACTCGGGTTATTGTAGGATCGCTCGAGGGCGATCATGCTAGGCGTCAATCAAGAACGAAACGTATAGGGGAGCATCATGGCTGGAACCAATTGGCGGATTACCGGAGATTATTTAGAGACCTGCAATTGCGATTATCTGTGCCCGTGCATCTATACCAACATGCAAGCGCAGCCGACGCATGATACCTGCATTGCCGCACTCGCGATGCGGGTTAATGACGGAAAGTTCGGCGATATCGATCTCGGCGGCGTAGCCTTTATTATTGCCATCTCGGTCAAAGGCCCGATGGCGAACGGCAACTGGACCGTCGGGCTGATCATCGACGAGAAAGCGAACGACGCGCAGGTCGATGCCGTTGGGCAAATTTGTTCCGGCGATGTCGGCGGTCCGATGGAATTGGCCGCCGCACTGGTCGGCAATTTTGCCGGCATCGAACGTGCCAACATCGAAATTGACAAACAGGCTATGTCATTCAGCGTGAAGGCCGGAGCGCTATTTGAAAATGCGGCGGTGGGAACAGCCAACGCGCATGACCCAAACGTGCCGATCTTTATCGATAATACCGCGCATCCAGCGAATAAACGGCTCGCTCTGGCCACCGGCACCAAGAGCCACTTGCACGCGTTTGGCATCGACTGGGACGATGATGCGGGCGGACATAACGGTCATTTCGCGCCATTTGATTGGGCCGCCGCATGACGCAGAAAACCGGGCAACGCAAGGGCGCCAAGAGCTATACCGATTGGCGCATCAAGGGCCCGGAATTCGGCAGTTGCAACTGCGCCTGGGGATGCCCGTGCCAGTTCAATTCCTTGCCGACATACGGCGATTGCCGGGGCTTGGCAGTGATGCATATAGACGAAGGCTATTTTGGCGATGTGCGATTGGACGGCCTCAATTGGATCACCCTTTATGCATGGCCGGGAGCGGTGCATGAAGGCGGCGGCGAAAAGCAGAATATTATCGATGTGCGCGCCGACGCCGCCCAGCGCGACGCAATTGTGGCTCTTCAAACCGGGGACCATAGCGAGCCCGGCGCCACCGTGTTCAATGTTTTCGCCAGCGTCATCGATACCACCCATGAACCGCTGTTTGAGGTGATCGATTTTGACATCGATGTTGCGGCGCGAACGGCGCGGGTGAACGTGCCGGGCTTGGTGCAATCGAATGGCACGCCGATCCGCAATCCGGTGACCGGCGACGAACACCGTGCCCAGATTGTCATGCCCGGGGGCTTCGAATTTACCGAAGCCGAGATGGGCAGCGGCACCACCCAGGCCAACACCGCGATCACGCTGGATTTTGCCGATAGCTACGGCCAATTCGCCATGATTCACATGACGCCCGAGGGCCCCGTAACCTAGGCGCGGCCGATAGGGCGCGGCGGCGGCAGAATGCTAATAGATGTTCTGAAACGCGACCGATTGGTCGTCCTTGGCAGCTTGCTAGTACTGGTCACGCTGGCCTGGGCCTATCTGATCCATTTGGCGCTCGCCATGAGCGATGGCGCGGCCATGGGCGATATGGGCGATATCGCCATCAAGATGAAGCCATGGACCGTGGCCGATGGTCTCCTGATGTTCGTGATGTGGGCAATCATGATGATGGCCATGATGTTGCCCAGCGCCGCGCCGATGATATTGATTTTCGCCCGCGTCAACGCCAGGCAGCGCGAAAAGGGCAACGCCTATATTCCGACCGCCATATTTGCCGCCGGTTATCTTGTCGTATGGAGCTTGTTCAGCCTGCTCGCCACGGCAGCTCAGTGGGGCCTGCAAAATGCGGCGCTGCTGTCTCCTGGGATGGTTGGCACCAGCATGTATTTCGGTGGTGCCTTATTCGTTGCCGCCGGTCTATATCAATGGACGCCGTTGAAGCAGGCGTGCCTTAAACATTGTCGCTCGCCGGTTGAATTTATCATGCATCATTGGCGCCCGGGAACCGCCGGCGCATTCCGTATGGGGTTGGGACACGGCGCCTTTTGCCTGGGCTGCTGCTGGTCGGTTATGGCTCTGCTCTTCGTCGGCGGTGTGATGAATTTGATTTGGGTGGCGGTCATCGCGATTTTCGTGGCGGTAGAAAAAATATTTCCGCACGGCCCCTGGGTGGGGCGTTTCACCGGTCTGGCGATGATTGCGGCTGGCGGATATCTGATCGCGTGATCTGCGAGGCGCCGCCGTCCAGATCGGCCTGAGCACATATATGAAGGGTGAATAATTCGGCCTCATCCGTCACATTGTCCGCTGCAGTTCCAGCCAAAGCATCAGCGAGGACATCCCGTGAGCAATAAAGCCAAGGCACTTCCGCTTATTATCGATTGCGATCCCGGGCAAGACGACGCCATCGCGTTGATGTTGGCGATGGCGTCGCCCGACGAACTCGATCTACTTGGAATTAGCGCGGTTGCCGGAAACGTCCCGTTGATTCTGACCGAAGCCAATGCGCGGCGCATTCGTGACGTTTCGGGCCGGCCTCAAATACCGGTCTTCGCCGGCTGCCCAAGGCCAATGGTGAAAATCCTGGAGACCGCCGAATATGTGCACGGTAAGAGCGGTATAGATGGCGCCGGGCTGCCAGACCCGAGCCGCCCAGTGGAAGCCGCGCACGCCGTCGATTGGTTAATCGATACGCTGCGCCACGCCGATGATCCGATTACCGTGGCGACGCTCGGGCCGCTTACCAATATCGCCATCGCCATCGTGATGGCGCCGGATATCGTCGAGAACATCAGCGAGTTGGTCTTGATGGGGGGCGCGCTTTCGCTCGGCAATATCACGCCGGCCGCTGAGTTCAACATTTACTCGGACCCACACGCGGCGCATATCGTTTTTGAGACGGGTATTAAATTGACGATGATCGGCCTCGATGTCACCCACCAGACGCGCGCAACGCCCGAGCGCCTCGAGGCGATTCGGACGATCGGCAATCCGGCGGCCATCTGCGTTGCGGGTATGCTCGATTTTTACGGCGCACAATATATCGAGACGTTCGGCGAAGGGGCACCACTACACGACCCCTGCGTCATTGCCTATATCCTCCGGCCTGACTTGTTCACAGGCCAACAGATGCGGGTCGATATTGAAATCTCCAGCCCGCTGACGATCGGGCGTACGGTCTGCGACGTCCATGCCCGTGGCGGCCAGGCGGCAAACGCGAATGTGTTGGAAAAAATCGATGCGGATGGGTTTTTCGCATTGCTCGGGGAACGTCTGGCTCGCCTGCCGAAAACCGGCTAACCCTCTGAGCCAATACACCAAAGAAACCCTTTCTTAACCAATTAAGCGGCATTATCGCAAAGAGCGCGATGAAGGGTGTATGTCCGGTAGGGTAATTGCCGGTGTGCAAACGTCTTCAGAGCTGCGGGAAAGGTGACCAAAACGCCCTCGGTCCTCAGTGGATCGGGCCTCCAAAGGATCGATGAACATGGAAAACCCAAATGTCTTTGAAGTCCAAACCCTCAAAGATGGCCGCTGGATGATCGAGCAGCGTTGCCGCAACGAAGAGGAAGCTGTCGCGGAAGCCAGAGATCTATTTGATTCCCGCCACTTCCAATCGGTAAAAGTGGTACGAGAGGCGTTTGACCAGGCTGCAAAGCTTTATCGCGAGACGACCGTTTTCAGTCTGCCTAACAGCAATGGCGATGCCAGCAGCCCGATGTTGTCCGAGGCGAAAGAAAAAACCGAATCAGCGCCCAAAAGGGTGGTGAAACGTACCGTAGTGAAACCACAAAAACGTTCTTTCCTCGACTTCTTCCGCGTATAGCTTGATTTACGCGGCGTCCTCGCCGCGTTTATTCTTCTTTTATCCAGCCCAACGCGAGGCCGAGCCGGCGCCGCCAATAGCGACGCACATTGGCACTTGCCCGTCTTTTCCTTTGGCACCCCTTGAGACGACGCTTTAAGCCCTCTATCTACCTGCTAGCAATGCCGTTAGAATCGTAGGTGGAAAAGAGAACAACTGCATGTCAGAGCGGAAAAATAGGCTACCGTCCGAAGGCAAGCAAGCCACTTCGGACATCGATAGATTCCTGAATAAGGTTGCCGCGACG
>Ga0115002_10000953_pt1 | contig 40656 bp, 36 predicted proteins | sample ArcticOcean_MG_C_8_FD_89576 | JGI IMG/M metagenome (GOLD analysis project Ga0115002, IMG submission 89576) | Marine microbial communities from western Arctic Ocean - ArcticOcean_MG_CB11_86 | ecosystem: Environmental > Aquatic > Marine > Oceanic | place: Arctic Ocean: Canada Basin | collected... | reverse complement strand
CAGGGACGTGCCTTCAAACAGCACCGTGCCGGGGTACACGATCGCCGTGTCGAGTGTCGGCATGTTTGGCGACGGCAACACCCATGGCAGCCCGGTCTGGTCTGCGTAGAGCCGCCGGTGCCACCCTTCCATCTGGGCGATCTCGAGAGAGCCCCCGATGCCGCCTTGCTCGTTAAAGAGCGCGGCGAGCTCACCGATCGTCATGCCGTGTCGCATCGGGATCTGGAACTGACCGACGAACGATTCGAATCCAGCCGCCAGCACCGCGCCCTCGACCTGGAGACCGCCAATTGGATTCGGTCGATCGCACACAATCACCGGGACGCCGTGGCGGGCCGCGGCGCGCAGGCAGTTTGCCATCGTGTAGACGAAGGTGTAGATCCGAGCCCCGACGTCCTGGAGATCAATGACCAGGACATCGAGACCCTCCAACATCTCAGCCGTCGGTTCGCGGCTGTCGCCGTAGAGCGAGTACACCGGAACGCGACGCCGAGGATCGGCCGCGTCAGGCGTCTCGATCATGTTGTCCTGCACGTCGGAGTGGAAGCCGTGCTGAGGGCCGAAGATAGCAGCGAGGTGCACGTCGGGAGCGGCGAAAAGACGATCGACGATATGTTGATACGCGTGGTTAACCGAGGCGGGGTTGCAGACGATCCCTACGCGGGCGCCGCGAAGGCGTGGCGAGGCGATCAGGACGTCGGTTCCAAGGCGCACAGCGCCGGCGGCCATATCTGATGCGGCTGTCACGCTCAGCCGAGTCTCACAAACACATACGGGAAATAACCGATGGACAACGTGGGCGTACGCATAGGGCCTCGGCGAGTCTGTCATCGGTACGCGTCCTCGTCAAACCGGGATTGCGGAGCGTCGAGCGGGGTGTGTTCGCCGCGCGGATGGCGGGCGAAGCGCGACCGCCCAGGGCATGCGCTTTGCCGAAGATGTGAGCGCTGCGCTGGTGTGCCGGGAGTGGTTGCTGTATAAGAACGACCATGTCAGTTACACGGGTGTTGTTGGTGGCCTCTCTCATGTCGGTCGCCGTGTTCGCCCAGAGGCCCACCGATCCGTTTCCGATGCCGATACGTGCGACCGAGGGCGTTATTCGAGTCAGCTTCGTGGAATTCGCCTCGATTCCAGACGTAAGTGGCGAGGCCGCGCGGATGATGCTCCTGGTGGACGAGCCGGGGACGAGGCGCATGTTCATCAACGACATGCGCGGCCCACTGTTCACGGTCAGCTACGACGGCAGCACGGTGACGCGCTACCTGGACATCAACGCCAGCGACTGGGGAGTCAACGTTGAGTCTGGCGGCCGGGAGCGTGGCTTCCAGAGTTTCGCCATCCATCCACAGTTCAGTGAGCCAGGCACACCCGGCTTCGGCAAGTTGTATGCCTGGACCGATAGCAGCAATGTGGCGCCGCAGGCCGACTTCTCTCCTCCTGGGGGGGCAACACCCACGCCACAATCCTGCTTGAGTGGACCGCTGGCAATCCTGCGGAGGCGACTTACGATGGTGGCGGACCGCGGGAGCTGCTCAGACTCGAACAGCCGTTCCGCAACCACAACGCAGGCCATATGAGTTTCAACCCACTCGCCGTACCAGGTGCCGCCGATTTCGGGCTGTTGTATGTGGGCGTGGCGGACGGCGGCAGCGGTGGCGACCCGCTCGGCGTCGGGCAGAACCTCGGCGTGCCGTACGGCAAGATCCTACGCATCGATCCACTAGGTTCAAACAGCGCCAACGGAAGCTACGGCGTTCCGACTGGCAACCCTTTCGCAAGCGACGGCGATGACGCCACACTCGGCGAGATCTACGCTTATGGCGTGCGAAACCCGCAGCGTTTCGGGTGGGATCCTCAAAACGGGAACATGTTCCTTGCCGATATCGGACAGAACATCGTTGAGGAACTCAGCCTCGTCGCCTCAGGCGCCAATCTCGGATGGAATGCGTGGGAAGGCAGCTTCGGATACGTCGATCGCTCGGGGGTCCGTCTGACCAACCAGCGTGGCGATGCCGCCATGACATATCCGGTGGTGGAGTACGGGCAGGCTGATCCGCTACTTGGGTCGAATTCAGCGATTACCGGCGTGCACGTCTACCGCAGCGACGCGATTCCCCAACTGGAGGATCTTGTGCTGTTTGGCGATTTCCCGAGTGGTGAAATCTTTTACATTCAGGCTGACGCACTCCCGAATGGCGGGCAGGATTCTCCTCAACGACGGCGGGGAACCGAAGACACTGCTTGAGTCGATCCGGGAGAAGAATGTCGAGCAAGGTCGCTCTCCGGCCTCCCGCGCGGATCTACGCTTTGCGTCGGGCCCGGAGGGGCAAGTCTTTCTACTTAACAAGCACGACGGTACGGTCCGCCTGCTGGTTCCTGACACGGGCGCGTCGCGATGAAGGCGCGAAAATAGCCATGAAGAAGGAGACGTCAATGCCCATCGTGAAACCGACACTACGCACCACCCATATCCTCGCCGCCATGCTGTGCGCTGGTCTGCCGCTGATCGCGGCTTGTGCCGGAACGGACGACCAGCCGGCGGAGGGCGCCGACGTCACCGCGTTCGAGGGCGCACGGCTCATCGTGGGCGACGAGAGTCTACCGATCGACAATGCCACCTTTCTTGTCCGCGACGGTGAGATCTTCCAGACTGGCAGCACCGGTGAGGTTGAGGTGCCGGCGGGAGCGGCTCGGGTCGATCTCAGCGGCAAGACAGTGATGCCGGCCATCATCGACACACACACGCACCTCCGTACCGACGAGCGAGAGACGCTCATTGAGGATCTGCAACGCCGGGCCTACTACGGCGTGGTCGGTACGGCGAGCATGGGACGGGAAGTCGGCGAGGTGCCATACCAGGTTCGCGACGAGGTGATTCCCAATGCTTCCCGATTCCGTCTGGCCGGGCGCGGGATCACGGGGCCGGAGCCGGGAAGAAGTGACGTGCCCTACTGGGTGGAAACCGAAGCGGAGGCGCGGACGGCGATCCAGGAGCTGGCCGCGCTGAACGTCGACATCGTCAAGATCTGGGTTGACGATCGCGATGACATGTACGAGAAGCTGACGCCAGAAGTGTACGGCGCGATCATCGAAGAGGCGCATCTGCATGACCTTCGCGTGACGGCGCACATCTTCGAACTGGAGGATGCGAAAGGGCTTGTGCTAGCTGGCGTGGACGCCTTCGCGCACGGAGTGCGCGATCGCGACATCGACGACGAGTTCGCCACCCTTGTTGAGGAGCGCCCCAACCTCGTGCTCGTGCCGAACCTGCCCAATCGAGGTGTCGCCACGGATTTGAGATGGGTGGGTGAGACCGTGCCTGCCGACGACCTCGAAGCATTGCAGGCGGCGGCGATCGACCGGCCAGAGGCGCAGGAGGCGTTCGGCATCCAGGCACGAAACCTGGCGAGACTCAATGCGGCCGGTATGCGCATCGGCCTCGGCACCGACGGCAATACGCCCTATGCACCCCATATCGAGATGGAGGACATGGTTGCTGCCGGGATGTCGCCGGATGAGGTCATCGTCGCGGCGACGCGCAATTCTGCCGAGTTCATGCGCTTCCCGGATCTCGGGACGGTGGAGGCGGGCAAGAGCGCAGACTTCATCGTGCTCGATGCGAATCCGCTAGACGATATTACGAACACCCGGCTCATCGATGCCGTGTACATGCGCGGCACTGCTGTTGACCGCGAGGGACTTCGTGCTGGCTGGGCCGCGACCGGCGCCGGCGGCGACTAGGAGCCGGTGGGGCCGGGTGGATAGCAGCCAGAGAGAACCCAATTTTATGAAATTCAGTCTTGCGCACGCTGGTGCGGTCGCTCTGATTCTCAGCCTTGGCGCGTGCAGCGCGTCGGCGCAAGTGATGAGATGGCAGGTTGAGGGCGAAACGCGCGAAGCGATCGTCTACGCGCCGACGGCGTCACAGGGCGACGAAGAGGTGCCGCTGGTGTTGTCGTTCCACGGGAGCGGCGACAACATGGTGAACTTTCAGTACACGGATGTGCACGTCGCGTGGCCAGAAGCGATCGTGGTCTACTTTCAGGGACTTCCTGATAGCGGCGGTCTTGCCAGATGGCAGGCGGGACGAGGGGCGAACAACGACCGCGACTTGAAGCTCGTCGATGTGGCGCTCGCGTGGCTGCGCGAGACGTACAGCGTCGACGATGACCGCATCTATGCTACTGGTTTCTCAAACGGTGGGATGTTTACCTACCTGTTGTGGGCAGAGCGCCCAGGCGTGTTCGCGGCCTACGCCCCGGTGGCGGGTCGCCTCCGACCTTCCGTACAGCCTACGCAGCCGAGGCCAATTTTTCACGTGGCTGGTAGCCGCGATCGACAGGTCGAGTTTTCGGAGCAGGAGGCCGCGATCACGAACGCCGTTGATGTGAACGGTGTCGGAGCTGCGATGACGCCGTGTGGAGACGGCTGTACCCTCTACGGTCCCGATGCCCCCGCTCCCGTCATGACGTGGATCCATCCGGGCGCTCATGTCTATCCTCGTGAGACCTCCGAGCGAATCGTCTCCTTCTTTCGAGATCATCCCCGCACGCCCTGATCGGCCGACGTCACGCCCGTTGGAGCGCCCGTCGTCGCACATGCAGTCGTCGTTCTGTTGTGGCGGGAAACCGGCAGACGTGCCGGTCGGTCCTACGGAAGAGTGGCGACCGACCCCCTCAGGGGCCGGCCACCGAGCTAGATATCAAGCCTGAGAGCTAGTCTTCAGCCTGATACATCTTCGTGAAATCGTTCCGGGGATTGGTGACGCTGAACGAGCCGTCCTGATTCGCGCTCACCTTGATCCAGTTCGCTGGTCCGCTGTGCACCGGGGCATCCGGCCACGAATCGCGCGGCCCGGACAGCGGGGCAACAGGCATGGAGTCGAGCTCCTGGTCAATCGTGTTCGCGATGAACATGCCTGGAACCGTGTACTCCTGACCACTCAGAAGCGAGAAGTGCGACATCCAGACATCTTCGAGGCCTGGCGAATTCAGAATGACGCTCATCGACTCCGGCTGTCCGCCCTTGCGCGTGCCGTTGTTGATGATCGACACGCGGGGCGCGAGCGAGTTCACGAGCTGGGGCGTATTCGACCCCACCGGCGAGGGCGGCCCTTGCCCGTGATGTCCCGAGAAGAGGACGTCCACCGTCCCGAGGTGGTTCTCCGGGCACATCAACGCTCCCTCGACGTCCCAGGTGATGTCGCCTGGGTGCACGGCCGTAAAATCGCCGAACCTGATGTGGCTGCCGACCGACTGCGCGTTCTCACCGTTATCGGGACCCATGGCCTCCCAGGTGGCGCAGTAGGGATTCTGGCCCCCGCCACCTGCCAGGTTGGACTGAATAGCGTCGCCACCTGCGGTGATGATGGTCCATTCCAGTCCATCGACCGAGATGGTGTCGCCCGGATCGACGATGGTCCGCGACGCCTGAGCGACGAGCCCTGGATAGACGTCAGCGAGGAACGCCTCGGTCGCCGCCTGTCCCTGCACGGACGGGCCGGCGTCGTAGTACGCGCCGATCGAAACCCTGCTGGCGAGCTCGGCCAGGCCGCCGTAGTGATCGCCGTGCCAGTGGGTCGTGATGTGGTGGTCGATCTGCGTCAACCCAGCATCCTGCACAGCTTCCATAATGCGTCCGACGTCGCGTGCCGCGTTTGCGCCGCCATTGCCAGCGTCGATGAGCACCGACGCGCCCGAAGGCGTGACGAAGAGGGTTGCGTTTCCACCCTCGGTGTCGACGACGTAGATGTCGAGCGTCTCGCGCGCCTGCGCCGACAGCAGTCCGCTGCCCAGTACGACACTCACGAGAGTGATGAGAAATTTATTGCGCACGTGTTATCTCCTTGGATTGGAACCGGTAGCCGCACAGGGTACCACCGCATCTTCCCGCGGACAAGCGCATCGTGTTTGCCTGGGCCGGAGTCCGCGATCGGCGATATCCGCCCCGTGGCGGGTAGAATCTGACACGAAACATTGATTGGAGGACTCATGAGACGCTCTGTAACGGTGATCGCGGCGTGCGTTGGATTCGTTTTTGCTGGTTCAACCGACGGATTTCAGCTCCGGGCGCAGGCCCAGGCGGGGGCTTCCCCCCAGGCCGCGGCGCCAGAGGCGCCCGCAGACACGGCCGAACTTCGCGCGCAGTACGAGCAGTGGCGACAGGACTTCAAAACCTGGGGCAGGTGGGGCACCGGGGACAACAAGGGCGCCTCGAACCTGATCACCCCGGAAAAGGTGCTCAGCGCCACCAGTCTGGTCAAGAGCGGGATTGTCGTGTCTCTCGCAGCGAACGAGCCGCAGGTCGCTGCAGCCGATGTGAATGAGAACGGCCTGTTCAACCGGACGACGCTCCGAATCACCGACGGCGGCACGGCCGACAACTACCAGGTCAGCTACCACGGCCTCACGGTATCCCACATGGACACTTGGTGCCATTTCTTCGAGAACGGCCAGATGTACAACGGCGTTCCGGTCGAGGGGAACCTGAATGAGGAAGAGGGGTGCAAGAAGGGCAGCGTCATGAACTGGAAGGATGGCGTGACCACCCGCGCTGTCCTCTACGACATCGCGCAGTTGAGGGGTGTCGAGTGGGTGGATCCGAATGAGCCGATCACGCGCGCCGATCTCGAAGCGTGGGAGGAGATATCGGGGGTCAAAGCGGGCCCGGGTGACGTGGTGCTGCTGTACATCGGTCGGTGGAAGCGGCGCGCCGCCGAGGGGCCTTGGAGAGGCCAGGTTGCCGGCTACTATGCCGATACGATCCCGTGGATTCATGAGCGGATGCCGGCGTTTCTGGGCCACGACTTCAACATCGACTGGAATCCCAGGCCGGGCTGGGAGGGAATGCGAAACCCTGTCCATGTTGCAGCGCTCAACTGGATGGGCATCAATATCGTGGAGTGCCTCGACTTGGAGGCGGCCGTTACGGTAGCAAGGCGACTCAACCGTTACGAGTTCATGATCACGTTTGCGCCCCTGCCCGTCGAGGGCGGCACCGGATCGCCGTTGAATCCGCTCGCGATTTTTTAGCAGGCGCGAACTCGGCGAGGAGCAGGAGCGACGCCTCCGCGACGAGAGACCGAATCGTGGGTCGGGCCGATTCCCTGATCGGCCTGACCCTCGAGATTCGTCGTTGAAGCCCCTCGGCCTGATGCAACCGTCGACCTCCGTCGCGCGACAATCTTCCCGCCCACGAACATAGCCGTCTGACTGGACCAAGGCACCCCTGTTGACGCTGGTCCGTCCGGTATTCGCACTCAGGTGAAGTTGTGGCCTCTCTGGTTCCCACGGGCACGCCCTCCGTCGCCCAATCGCTAGGACGTCGCGCGCATCATTAGTCGATCACCGCGGCCACGCTCGTTGTGCTCTTGGGCCTCGCGCAGCCACTGCGGGCCGAGACGGAGCGCGATGTCAGGCTGAATATGGGATCGCGCTTCGAGATCACCGGTGTGCACCAGGATGCGACGCACGCGCGCGCTGCCATCGCCGCCGCCTACGACGAGATCGATCGAATGGAGGCTTTGATCTCAAGCTGGCAGGATGGCTCCGAAACCAGGGCGGTGAACCGTCAGGCCGGTGTGGCCCCGGCGTTGTCTCGAAGGAGCTCTGCAACCTCGTGAGACGCGCGCTCAGAGTATCGGAACTCACCCGTGGCGCGTTCGACATTACGTTCGCGTCGGCCGGCAGCTCTGGGACTTCAACATTCAGCAGTCGTCGTTGCCCGATCCGGATCGGCTGGCCGATGCGATGCGCAGTGTCGGGTCGGATCACGTCGTGCTCGACGAAGCGGCTCGCTCGGTCCATCTCACGGATCCGGAGACCCGCATCGGGTTCGGCGCCATTGGTAAAGGCCTACGCAGCGAACCGGGCGGTTACCGTTCTCAAGGCGCACGGGGTCGAGAGTGGCGTCGTGAATGCGGGTGGTGACCTGCTCGTTTTCGGTCGGCGCGAGGATGGGGAGGCGCGAGTCATCCGCGTCGCGGATCCTCGTGAGCCTGGACAGACCTTCGATACGGAGTTCTTCACGGCCGACTGGGACCTGAGCAGCTTTGACAGTTGGCGGTACTGCGGCGGCTGAAGATGGGTGGGGGCTGGGGGTGCGACAGTAAGTGGACTGCCGTTCCGAAGCCTCGAGACCCGATTCACGGTGTACGACAGGGACGATGGCCTCAAGGCTGATGCGGCCTCTCTGGGACTCGGATGGGGGCTCTGATGCGATGGTTGCGCACGGTCGGCCTTGTCGCGATGGGAGTCGTCCTGTGGTCGACGCCCTAGGCAGCCCAGACCTATCAGTACGGTAAGACCTACGACCTGACACAACTGCCAGCCCGGATCACGGTCGTGGACTTCGCAGCCTGCTGGTGCATTCCCTGCTGGAAGTCGTTGCCGCGCCTCCAGGCGCTGGCAGCGCAGATGCCCGAGGTAGAGTTTCTGGTCGTCAGCGTAGACGATGAAGTGGACGGTCGCGATCAGCTCGTTCAGCGGATCAGTCTGACGCTACGCCTCATCTGGGACGAGGATCATCAGCTCGCAGAGCGATTCGCGCCGCAGGGGATGCCAGCCACCTTCGTACTCGACGCCGAGGGATCCGTCATCTACCAGCACCTGGGCCACGACCAGGATCTCTGAAACGAGTTCGTGCAGTTCCTCGAACAGCAGGTCAGGTCGCACGCCGTTCCACAAACGGCATTCGTTTGTCGCGCATGGTTTCGTAGGGGGTCGGCACATTTCAGCCGGTTTCAGCAAACGAGGCGACGGACCGGCCGCGATGCTCCTGATGGATGACACGGATGGGGCCATCGCTGGCGGCCGCCGCACCAAGAATTACACCAGTTTCGTCAGTCGAGCACGATCAGATCGAAGTCGCCAAGAGTCTGCGCGGAAATGCTCTGCGGCGATAGGCGAAGGTGCTGTGCGCCGCTGTGAACGCAGATGCGCATGCTTCACAACGGGCATCCGCTCACTATCGTAGCTGTGCCTAAAATCAGGCGCTTCCCCCCAAGCGAATTCGTAGAAAGCCAATCAGAGCCATCCGAAGCAGCTTGAGGCCGTCACGGAAGCGATGAATATTGGTTGAGCCGTACGTGCGGGATCGGTATGCCACAGGCACGTCGATTACACCCAGCCCCAGCAGCGCCGCCGGAAACAGCAGCTCGAAATCACCGAAGGGATCGAAGTCGCCAAAATCCGAGCGCCAGGCCACAAACCTTTCATAGTCCCGCCTGGCGAGGAGCTTGGTTCCACACAGGGTATCCGCCAGAGGCACTTCCAGGACCCAGCTGACGAGTTTTACGAAAAAGACATTCCCCAGCCGGTTCAGGACGCGCATCGCCTCCCCCTCCATCGGATAGACGAGTCTCGTCCCATTGACGAAATCACCCAAGCCCCGGCGGTAGGCGTCGAGAAATCGCGGTAGAAGCTCCGGTGGCATCGTGAGATCGGCATCAAGGATGGTGAGGAGCTCGCCTGTTGCCTTCGAAAAACCCAGACGCACCGCGTCGACCTTGCCGCGCCCCGTTTGTTGGTAGGCCTTCACACGCCGACCATCACGCCCGTCCCAGAGCGGCAATACCCGCTGGATCTCCTCCCACGTCCCATCGCTTGAGTGCCCTTCAATGAAAATAACTTCCGTCGCTGGTCCAAGATCCGGAAGCCGACGAAGAGCGTTCTCGATATTTCCTCTCTCGTTCCGCGCTGGGATCACCACCGTTACGGACGGCTGGGTGGAGCTCTGCCGGACCGGCCTCAAGACGGCCACCGCCATGAGTGACAGCCACCGGACACCAGGAATGGCCGGCATCAGAACGTTGAGCGCCGTGCCTAAGCCGAAAAAGTGCCAGGGCAGATACACGGTCGGGCGTAGCCTCACGATCTCGAATCCCGACAGATTCGCCAGCTGTGCCAAATCCCTCCTGGTCAGGAACGTTGAACACGGTGGGCTGTTCCGCATTCCGAGCCGGTCGGCAATCCTGTAGGCCCAGGCGAAGAAGGGGTTATACAGCACGACCACAACACGGTCGGACCGGCCCATCTGAACGAATCCGCGCTCAAGTAGCCCCTGAATGTCGAGCGAGGAGTTGAAATTCCCGTTGAAGAGAAAGACTGCTCGATCCTCCCGGGTGCGCGCCGGAACGCTATCGAAATCTCCTGATGAAGCAGTTCTCTTTTCCGGCGCCTGAATCTGATCGCGGAGGATACCCGTATCGCCCGCCAGCGGATCAAGCTGGATGACTCGATCGGAATAGCGAGTGATACGCGAAATCTCCCGCGCCACGCATCCATAGGTCCATCGCTTGACAGCGTTCAGAATCGACAACGCCACGCTACTCTCGCACCGCTAGCAGATTTCGCCACGACCAGGCCGGGACGTTTCTCGACCGCACGATGTCGTCGCCATCAAGTCTCCGGAGTCCACCACGAGACAGCTCAAACAGAGAGAAGCGACGGTTCATGAAGAACTCAAGGAGTTCGACCGGAGCACTGCCCGCATGTTCCAGGCCGACCGGCCAGAATTCAAAAAATATCTTTATCGCGGGACTGCGCTCCACAATCGCTTGCATGCCCTTGGCGACGTTCAGCTCATAGCCTTGAACATCGATCTTGACTAGGTCCACCTGCTCGATGGGCAGGATCTCATCCAGCGGCACGATCTCCACGACCACAGAAGGCCCCGTTCGCGAGCTGGACAGCCTGTTGTCGCCGCCGTTGAATCGGGAGCAGTGCAGTGATCCCTGGGACCGGGTTGCGCCGGCCGCAATCTGTAGTCGGGTCACATTGTGGGCAGCGTTGATCCCGCAGTTCCCGTCAAGCGCCTTGAACAGCGCCGGTGAAGGCTCCAGCGCGAAAACTCGGCCATCCGGCCCGAGCAGACGGGAGAACAGCAGCGTGAAGACGCCTTGATTGGCGCCGACGTCCACCACGACCTGCCCGGATTCAACAGTTTTCTCGAACAGCTGGCGCTCCGCCCGCGCCATGAGCCCGACATTGAGAAGCCACGCCACCAGGGCACGGTCGAGGCTGTGCGGGCGAATCCGAGCACCCCAAACGTTCATTGACAGCATCCCGCCACGGCCCACGACCTCAAGCTCCCAGCCGACGTCCCAGCAGCACGCACACTAGCGCACCGTGTTTCTCCGGTCGACGCGAGGCTGGTAACCGGCTTATCCACGCTGTTGACTCCTGCTGATTACAACCTAGCATGCAGCCGTCTGCTTTCGCTGCGCGTAAGTCGACGCCGCCGTCATCAATATCGCCTTCCCATAGTGAAGCCGGCCGCCTCCGTGACGCTCTCGATCTCGTGCGCACACTGGGCGACGGGTTCAACGGCGCCATCCATGCATCCGTTGCCGGTATCGAGGGCGGAGACGCGTGCGATCCAGCCATTCGGCCCGCGGCACTGCTTGCGCCGCAGATTGCTCCGGCGAAAACCGAGTCAGCCGAAACGACTCGCGACCATTTGATTCGGTTGGCCCTCGCCGGGGACGCGCGGATCGAACACTGATCAAGGCGACCGCCCCCGTCTATGGTGGCAATGTGTTCTTCGGGCGGCAGCCTATCCCGACTTTAGATATACGACCTTCGGAACCACCTGTTTGGGCGAACCGGAGTCACTATGGCACTTACGCCTGTCAAGAATCGGCTGCGCGGTGATGGCGAGGAACTGGCCGTCGGCACCGAGTTCAATCTGGTGCGCCGATGGTCAGGCTGGAGTTGCCGAACCCCTCTACGTTGATCCAGCGCTCTACCCGGGAGCAATTAGCGGCCGGCTCGCTCAGTGGAACGAACTGAGCATGAAGGATTAACCGCACTTTCGTTCCGGCTCCCTCTCCACATCTGTTCGCTCGAGGACGATCTGCGCGAACATCCCGAGGCGCTCGTTCCATGGTGCCAGCACCTCTTCGACGGCTCGCCACAATCCGAACGTCCATCCTGGCATCAGGCCGCGCATCGATACGCCTCCAGCAATGAGATAGCGAAACGGCATGAACGACCGAATCGATACGACACGCCACTCGGGGCATTCGCGCTCGAACTGACGTCGATCCCTGACGAATATTATCCAGGGGAGAGCCGTGTTCGCCGCAGAGAGTGGTCCGCCGCGAGGGAATTCCCACCGCTCCGCCTCGGGCTCGAACGGCTCGTGATGCCAACGCGAGTAGACAAACGACGACCACCGAGAGACCCACGGCTCGATCATGACCACGCGCCCACCGTGCCGCACGCACCGGGCGGCCTCGCGCAAGAACCGGCGAGACTCTGGTAAGTGATGAAGGACGTCGATCATGACAATCGCCCGCAGGCTTCCGTCAACGAGCGGCAGCGCCTGGCCATCCAGCACGACGCGGACATGAGGGCAAACCTGTAGCTCTGACGTGATCAGTCCAGGGACACACTCGTCGAGGAAGCCTCCGCCTGATCCAAGCTCTAACACCGGCCCCTCTCCCACCGGACACGCCTTCATGATCGCTGCGTACCACTCTTGATAGATCTGTCGAAGAAACGATTTGTGGCGAACTAGATGCCTTCGAATCAGGGTCAGACGTGGGTCATCAACCTCGAAACCGCGCGTGAAGGGGTGGGCCAGCCAGCGGGTCACATGCCCAATCGGAGTGCGACCTGTCATCACTTCGGCTCGAGGCGTGTGACGTCCCCTCGTGTCCAGCTGAATGGGTTCGTCGACACGCCGCGAGACATAGGAAGCCCGACGATCGACGTTGGCACTGACTTGAATGACCGTTCCAGAAACAGCAGGTCGAACGGCTCCTTGGACCATGTGGTTGTCCAGTCCTCAGGGAAGCACCATCGGCCGACCAGATACGGCTCCTTGTCTTCTCCGAGACGGTCCGATGTCCAGCGAATCAGCGCCTGCTCGATCTCAGGTACGCTTCCTGTCCACACAGAGCGCAGCCTCAAGTACGGAACACCGGCTCCGAGAACAGCCCCTGGCGCATCACAGGTGATAAACACGGCTCTGCCCCCACGGGTTTCCGCGAGTTGGCGAACTTCACGTTCGGCCCGCGCGGTGTCCTGGCCGAGTAACTGCATCGGGCGTAGGGCTCCGAAAAAATTCAAGCCGGCTGTCGCGCACACGTACGAGAGAAACAGCCACTGCCGTTGTCGCGGCCGAATCTGTTCTCCAATTGCCACGAGCCCGGCCGTCACCAGCAGTACGAAGCCAGGAAGCGCGCCGGCGTGGTATTTTTCGACAGTCGGCTGAAACCACCAGTTCCCAAGAACGTGGAACGGCAGCAACCACGCGAGAGCGAACACAAACGCCCGGCGTCGCGACGTCGCGGCCAGCAGGAAAACACCCGTCAGCAACAGAACAACTAACCCAATGCCCGCTTCCAGTACGAACACGGGATCGCCGAGAGGCGCGCGGCCGGTCATAATGTCGCGCCAGAAATGCCCAGCCACAGTCAACGCTGTCACAAGGCCTTTCGCAGCCCGCAATATCTCCGGCTGTGTCTCGGCGTACGTGGTGTTTACGGACAAGATTCCGTGAATCCACGTCACCAGCGACGTTGGAGCGGACCACTTGCCAAGTGCCCAGGACCAGACCAGTAGCGCCAAGCAGGTCGTGGACCCGGCTAATAGGAGCACAGCCGCGGAACGCCGCATCTTCGATCCCGTCGACGCGGGGCTCTGACTGGTCGTCCAAGCCACCATCGCAAACACCCCCGCAGCCATCATGAATTCCGAATGCGCAATGACGGCGAGGGCCCACAACAGCGCCGGTGCAACGATACGCCCACGAAGGGCACACCACAGGGCCGTGGAGACAAATCCGAGTGCGAGCCCGTACTGCTCTCCATTGACCTGCGTCCAGGCGTGCAGTGAAGTCCCAAAGATGATCGCCGCGAGCCACGCTGCCGCCTCGCTGCCAGTGACCTCCCGGGCGATCAGCCCGACAAAGACAATGGCGGCGAGCGTGCCGATGACGGACAGCGCGAGGAATATGCCTTCCAACGGCAGCGGCACGCCAGTCGCGCTGGCAGCCAGCCAAATCTCCCTCGACAGCGGCACTTGCATGAAGTGGCTGGGGTTGCCGTAAAGGAAATCGGCAACGTTTCCCGTGCGCGCCGCGTCGATGAACGCCGGGCGGTCACCGATCGGAAGAGACGATCGCGTGACCAGGTACAGAATGGCAAAGCCAACCACCATGATAGCGACGTAGAGCGCCATCTGAGGACGCTGCCCTACGCGGCGCACAGTGTCGTGCCCGCCGGTCGCTTCCGTCGCGGCCTGTGTCGTCATTTTTCTACTGGGCGTGTCGCGCGAATAGATAGTGAACCGGCAAACTCCAGAAGGGGCCATACCCGTTCCAATACCGCGCCTGCTCGCTGCACCGAAGGAATCAGCGGCGCCGGAGTGCTTGGATGCAGCCAGTCGAACGGCACAATGGAGATTGACGTGAATCCCGCGCGCTCGAGGTCGCGCCTGAGACGACTTCGCACGAAGGCTGTTTCATCGGGAGAAACGTGCGGGAAGAAGCGTCGAAACCGGCGTTCGCAAAATACTTGTGGGTTCAGCATGTTGGGTTCGGCAACGCTCAGGCGGCCGCCTGGCTTCAGCAACGCCAGAATCTTCGGCCAGGCACGCGCAAGATCGAGATGATGCAATACGGAAGATCCGATGACGGCGTCGAAGGGACCGTCGACGTCACATTCCTCGAAGGCCTGCTGCCGAAAGTCTACATTGGCGAGTCGGTGCCTTTTGGCGATGGTCAGGAGCTCCGGCGAGAGGTCCACCGCGATGATGTGTGCGCCAGAAGCCGCGAACATCTCGGTAAACAAGCCGGTGCCGCAGCCGATCTCGATGGCTCTCACGTCTGGCGCTAAGCCAGCACCGTTCGCGATCAACTCTGCACGGCGCTTCGCCCGAAGGCGGCCCGCAGGGCTGCCCCATCCCCAGACATCCTCTGGATTCTTTCCGGCAAGCATCCGACCGTGGGCAATTTCACTCCTCCCACGCTCGCTGTGGAGGTTAGTCACTTCAGAATCTCTGCTTCCTTGGGAAATTTGCATGATGACCGCTATCGCCTGAACAACCAAGTCTTTCGGCTAGCCCAGCGCGGCAATCGCGTCGTCGAGCGAAGAATGCGGCGGGGCGACCGCGCGGTCATCCATAGTCGCATAAGAAAGACGAAGTCTTGGAGACGGGTTCCTGCTCTCGCATAGGTATCCTCAGGCGATGGAGGAACGTTTCGCATCCGCCCGCCGTGCTCGAGGAGATACGGGTTCTCTCTGAGATCGATCCTGTTCGTGTAGGCGTGCCGGAACAGCACTACTCTCCCCAATGTCCGGCACTGGCCCAATGTGACACGAAGGGCGCATGAATGCCGCTGTCCAAGGCGATCGGGCTTGCATAGTCCACTCGCGGGCTGCCGAGACGTTTCATTCCGGGAGGAGCGATTACCCGCGCTGCGGAGCCGGCGAAGTACGTCATGAGGTCGAGCGCGTGAATAATCTGCGGCCGCCCGCACGCTCGAGTAGAAACGGCGGCTATAGCCGACGGCATGCGCCTCGGGCGCACTGGTCATGGCAGGTACTCCGGTAGCCTCCGCGACCGACATGGCGAGCGGTTGTTCAAAGAGACGGGGCTTTCCACAGACGATAAACCCTGCTGCTGCCTCAGAATTCGACTCTAAGGAAATCGCCACGATCGCCGCGTCGAAGAGGTCTTCATGCTTCAACCGCTCATCGACCGACGCACAGCAGTGAGGGAGGGCGACCCGATGCCACTGCCAACCTCGTGCGGCGCCTTTAGTACTCGGATGACCAGTGCCCGCCAAGGGTAGCTAAGGTAGCTCCTGCGAAGCCAGATTCTCGTTAGATGTCCCACAAATGGGGCCACCGCGAGCTCAGATCGTGCTGCCGCGTCGGCTCGCTGCTGCGGTGAAAGTCGGAAAATAAAAGGTGCGAATAATTGGTAAAATCTCCGCTGCAGACGGAAGGGAAACTACACGTTGCAGAGTTGACCAAATCCGCTCAAATCTCATACTATCTACGAGTTAGAAGGCGCGCCGCCCATTCTTCCAAGCATCACTCGAACCAAAATTGCTCGGTTCAGCAGTCGCCAGTACTTAGTCTCCGAGTGTGAGTGTAGAGAAGCCGTGGTGTGCACGTACACGCGTCTGCAGCTTTCTGTAGGTGAGAGGGCGGGAGCCTGTACTCACGGCGATCGGTGGGCTCCTCTCGCATGAGAATTCTCTTTTCCGCGACTCATTTCGGATTCCTTCGAAATTTTCAGTCGACGATTCGTGTGCTCGCCGAGCGGGGACACGAATTACACCTCCTTGCCGAGCGACGCGACGCGATCGACGGCCAGAAGATGGCGGACCTCCTGGTCGCAGACCATCCCTCTATAACCCTCGAACTACTGCCGTCGAGTCGCCACCGTCTGTGGTACGCCTTGGCTACGGGCGTGCGGGCCTCACTGGACTATTGGCGCTACCTCGACGCGCGCTGGGATCACGCGGAAAAGCTCCGCGCGCGTGCTGCTGAACAGGCGCCGTCTTTTGCTCTTGCGGCGGCCCGCGTGCCGATCTTGCGGTCGAAGCCTGGGCTGGCGATGCTGGCTCGCGTGTTTCGTACGATCGAGCGGGTACTCCTTCCCCCCGGCGAAATCGCAGACGTGTTCAGGCGTATTAATCCGGATGTGCTGTTCCTCACTCCGCTTTTGTATTTCCGGTCACATCAGGTGGACCATGTGCGGTGTGCGCGGCTACTCGGCATCAAGAGCGTACTGGGCGTCGGGAGCTGGGATCATCTGACAACCAAAGGGCTTATTCACGAAGCGCCCGATCGTGTTCTCGTATGGAACGACCTGCAGAAACGCGAGGCAATCGAACTGCACCACGTGCCTGCCGAGCGAGTCGCGGTCACGGGTGCGCAGGCCTACGATCATTGGTTCGCGACCAAGCCCACGATGGACCGCGCGGCGTTTTGCCAACAGGTGGGGCTCGACGGTCAACGGCCGATCCTGTTGTATCTCTGTTCGTCGCCCTTTATTGCGCCGCACGAAGTGGGGTTTGTCCGCAGATGGATCGATGCTGTGCGCACAAGCGCGGACCCGCGTCTCTGCACCGCGGCGGTGCTTGTGAGGCCGCATCCGCAGAACGCGAAGCAGTGGACTGGTATCGATTTTGCGGACGAATTCGACAACGTGGCGTTTTGGCCAAAAACCGGCGTGAATCCAATCGGCGGTTCAGCTCGGGCCGACTACTTCGATTCGATCTATCACGCGGAAGCCGTGGTGGGGGTCAACACGAGTGCGATGATTGAAGCTGGCATTATCGGCCGGCCTGTTTACTCGGTGAGAGCAGAAGAGTTCGCGGACACTCAAGAGGGCACGCTTCACTTTCAGCATTTGAAGAACGCGGGGGGAGGGCTTCTGCATCTCGCCCCCGATCTTGGCGAGCATGTCGTACAGCTGGCCGGGCTGCTGGCCGACCGGGGCGACGCTCGCGAGCGCGCACGGCAGTTCATGCGGGCGTTTATCCGTCCCCATGGCCTCGACGTTCCGGCTACGCCCCTTGTTGTCACCGAAATCGAAGACCTGGCTGCCGGCCCGGCCCTGGCGCCGCCTGTCTTTTCGGCTGGGGCGCGCCTCCTGCGCCTCGCGCTCATTCCGGCAGCGGTCGTCACAACGGTGCTGACGATGGAGCGGGTGAAACTCCGCTCGATGGTGCTTCACTGGACGCGTCCGGCCCGTCTATCGTTCCGCCGTCTGATATCGCGGTGCATTTACACCGCGCGCTTCCTCAGTCGAGTGCCGCGGCTGGCGATGTGGATACTAGCCTTGGGCGTACGTCGTCTCGTCATCGGACCGGTGAGATGGGCGGTACACCGCTGCAAACTGGGCCTGCACGCGTTTCTCGTCTGGCGTAAAGGACAGCCGGATCAGGTGCCGTAGGTGATGGTGTAGTGCGCATCCTCTTCTCGATGAGGCACCTCGGATCGCTGCGGATGTACGAATCGGTGCTGCTCCGACTGGCCACTGCCGGACATGACATCCGGATTCTTTCAAACAGGCGGGACAGCATCGGATCAGGTATCGATCCGGAGCGGCTGCTCTCGGACGTGCCGCAGATCCGCTGGAGCTGGGACGAGGCGCGCCCGAGCGCATGGACTGAGTTGGCTGCGGCAGTCCGCATCTGGCTCGACTACCTTCGCTATTTCGAACCGACGTATGCGAACGCGCCGCGTTTGCGCATGCGAGTCGGAGAACGCGTGCCCTCGATTCTTCGGCGCGTCACCGGCTGGCCGCTGATGCGCACCGAGTCCTGGCGCCGTGCTCTGGTCGTCTTTCTGCGGGCGGTCGAACGCGCGTTGCCCTGGCCGCCAGAGATTGACGGCATCATGCGCGAGTACCAGCCCGACCTTGTCGTTGTCACGCCGATGCTGGATTTGGGCTCACGGCAAATCGACGTGCTGCGCAGCGCTCGCGCGTTCGGCGCTAGAACAGTCCTCAGTATCGGAAGTTGGGATCATCTTTCGAGCAAGGGCCGAATCAGTGAGTTGCCAGACCGGGTGCTGGTGTGGAATGAGACCCAGGTGCGTGAGGCGGTGGAATTGCACGACGTGCCGCCGGAACGTTTGGTCGTCGTCGGCGCGCAGTGCTACGACCAGTGGTTCAATCGTGTTCCGTCTCGCACGCGGGAGCAGTTCTGCGGGATGTTGAAGCTGCCGGCTGACCGGCCGTTTCTGCTGTATGCCTGCTCGGCGCTGTACCCACATACCCCAACCGAGGCTCGATTCGTACGGCGATGGATAGAGGAAATTCGGGCGAGCGACGATCCGTTGTTGCGAACGGCGGCGATCCTGGTGCGTCCCCATCCGACGCGGTTGGAGGAGTGGAATGAGGTCGACCTGTCTGACTTGTCGGACGTGACAGTGTACGGCTCACTTCCAGTCGATGAACGCTCGAAGGAGGACTATTTCGAGTCGTTGTACTACAGCGCAGCGATGGCAGCGCTGAACACAAGCGCATTTATCGAGGCCGCGATTGTAGGTCGACCAGTGCACACCATTGTCGTGCCGGAATTCAGCGAGAGGCAGGAAGGCACGATCCATTTCCATTATTTGACACGCGTCGGGGGCGGCGTGCTTCGCGTGGCGCGCAGCTTCGACGAGCATCGAACGCAGCTCGCGGCGTCGCTTCGCGAGTCGGTCGCCGCGGATCTGAACACGTCGTTCGTCGCCGCGTTTGTCCGACCCCTCGGGCTCGATCGCTCTGCAACCGACGCGTTCGTCGCCGCGGTCGAAGACATCGGCCGCGCGGCCGCGCCAGGTCCGGCACACGAGCGACTCTGGGCGCCAGCTCTCCGGTTGATGCTGTTTCCTGCTGCGGCGGCCATGCGCGCTGTGGTTGCGCGCGCCGAAGATCCGGAAGACCGGACGGTCCTGGAGCTGCAGCGCGCACGCCAGCGGGACGCATATCGTCGTGAGCGCGACGGGGAGCGACAGCAGCGCCAGGCGGAACGAGAGGCTGCGCGATTGGAGAAGCTGCGACTGTCGGCGGAGGCGCGACAAGAGGAACTGCGGGCCCGTGAGGCGCGCATCGCAGCATCCGAGCGCGAGAAACTGGCCTTGAAGTCCGCTCGGGAGCGTCGCACTCTGCATCACCGGCGCGCTAAGCGGCGCGCCGCGGTAATGAGCCTAATCAAGCGCCGACTGGGCCTCGGACGCAGCTGAATCAGCGCCAAGAATGTCAGTGTGAGGATCTTCTTTTCGATGCGGCATCTGGGGTCGTTCCGGATGTACGAGTCGGTCATTCGCGAACTGGCGGTCCGCGGCCATGACATTCACCTGGCCCTTGACCGCGGCGCATGGCTGGCGCTTGGTTCGCGTCCGGCGCTGGAGAACCTCGTCGCGGAATATCCCCGCGTGACGTGGAGCCGGTTGTCGCCGTCGACGTCTCCGTTGTGGTTCGACTTGGCCGGCACGATCCGCCTGTGGGTGGACTATCTGCGGTATTTCCTGCCGGAATACGATGCCACCCCCAAGCTCAAGGCACGAGCGGAGGACCGTGTACCGCCGAAATTGGTGCGGATCAGCAACTGGCGTCTGTTTCAGCAGGCGGCGAATCGACATCGGCTTCTGGCGGTGCTACGTGCGCTGGAGCGGGCGTTGCCTCCGGTGCCGCAGATCGAGCGGCAATTGGAGGAGGCGCGGCCGGACGTCGTACTCGTCACACCGCTCGTGTACCTGGGATCCTCACAGTTCGATACGCTGCGCACGGCGTTGTCGATGGGATTGCGCACGGCGTTTTGCGTCGGCAGCTGGGATCATCTGTCGAGCAAGGCCCTCATTCGCGATCTGCCGGACCGGGTGCTCGTCTGGAACGAGACTCAGAAGGACGAGGCCGTGCGTCTGCAAGGAGTGCCACCGGAGCGCGTCGTTGTCACCGGCGCTCAGTGCTACGACCATTGGTTCGGACGGCGGCCGGTCCGGTCACGGGAGGACTTCTGTCAACGCGTAGGCCTTCCCACCGACCGGCGGTTCTTGCTGTATGTCTGTTCAGCGTTGTTCCCGGGGAGCCCTGTCGAGGCAGAGTTTGTGCGTCGGTGGGTGCAGAGCCTTCGAGAGAGCGCGCACGCAGAGCTGCGTTCGGTGGCGGTGCTCGTCAGGCCCCATCCGGCGCGGACGGCGGAGTGGAACACCGTGGATCTGGCGCCGTTTAAGCACGTCAGGCTGTACGGTTCAAACCCGGTGGATGACACATCCAAAGACGACTATTTCGAGTCGCTGTTCTATAGCAGTGCCGTCGTCGGCATGAATACGAGTGCGTTTCTCGAGGCAGCAGTCGTGGACCGTCCTGTCCATACGATCCTGCTGCCGGAGTTTCACGAGAATCAGGAAGGCACGTTGCACTTTCAGTATCTGTCCACGGTTGGTGGCGGGGTCCTTCTGGCTGGTCGCAGCTTCGAGGCGCATCACGCGCAGCTCCTCGAATCGTTGCGACGTACCCCGGGTCAGGCAGGGACGAATCCTCAGTTCGTCCGGGAGTTCATCCGTCCCCACGGCCTCGACACGCGTGCGACTCCCATATTTTGCGACGCTGTGGACGATCTCCTGAGGATGCCGGCACCGGCGCCAGAGTGGACGCCGCTACGTTTCCGACTGCTCCGCGTGGCGATGGTACCGACGTTTCTGCTGCTGCGATGGATCTACGGGTCGGAGGTCGTCTGCGACGATCGTCACCTCAGGGAGCGGGAGCGCAGGCGCCAACGGCAGGAGCATCGACGGAAGCGCGAGGAGCGTCTTCGTTCGGCGGAGGCCAAAACACGCCAGCAGGCGCGGGTCCGGGCCCAGACGCTGACGGCGCGCGAGGCGGCTGTGCGAGCGAAGCAAGTGGAACGCCAACGTGCCGAGGCCGAGAAGGCTGTTCAGAAGGGCGAGCGGGCGCGTGCAAAAACTGCGCGCGTGAGGGAGAAGGGTCGAGTCGTGCTGCGCGCACGGCTGAAACGGGGTGCGAGCCGCTGGCTCAGTCGGTGGCGGCCCGGGCAGGAGGGACAGGTCCGGTGACCCAGCGCGGGCGGTCTGGCCGACTACTGGCTCGCCTCACCGGCCAGTGGCACATCGAGCGGCTTGCCTCGGTAGAAGAGAAGGTCGGGAAGTTCGGGCGCGCGCAGCGGGAGGAGCTGGCCCTCCAGCGCCAGCGGCTCGACGAACTGACGGCGGCCCTGGCAACCCGTGCCGGCGCGGATGAACTTGAGAAGATGCGACGTCGCTTGGAAGATGTGCACGTTTCGCTCGCGCAGCAGGACCGCGCCTTCTCTGAGACGCTCGAACGGGCGCGCCTCCTCGATGAGCAGGGTGTCGATGACCGCCGTTTGGCCCGCCGAGTCGAGGAGTTCCTCCGTCATGATCGGCCATTGATCGTGGGTCCCTGGACCGGGGAGGTGGGTTTTGAGCTGTTGTACTGGGTGCCATTCGTTCAGAGGATGGTTGCGGCGTATGGCATCCCTGCCGAGCGGCTCCTGGTGGTGTCGCGTGGTGGGGTGGCACCCTGGTACGGCGGCCTTGCGACCCGATACGCCGACGTATTTTCGTTCTTCTCGCCTGACGAGTTTCGCGCGGCCACGGAACGTAAGAAAAAGCAGCGCGTCGTAGGAGCGTTTGACTCAGAGGTCGTCAAGCGGGTCGTGGCCACACACAAGCTAGGGCGGGCTGACCTGTTGCACCCGGGCATGATGTACCGGCTGTTTATGCCCGTCTGGAAGGATCTGGCGACACTCCAGCGTGTGGAGAAGTATGCCAGCTATAGAAACATCGGGGTGCCAGATGTCCCTGTTCCGCCTGACCTTCCCGAGACCTACGTCGCGGCGCGCTTCTACTTCAGCGAGTGCTTTCCAGATACGCCGCCGAATCGCGCGTTCGTCGCATCCACGATCGACACAATCAGCCAGCACACGCCGGTCGTCCTGCTCAATACGCCATTCGCCGCCGACGACCATCACGACTTCGCCGCGTCCGGTGCCCGGGTACACACGATCGGCAACCAATACATGGCGCCCGAACAGAACCTGGCCGTGCAGACGGCCGTCGTCGCACGCGCCAGCGCGTTTGTCGGCACCTATGGCGGGTACTCGTATCTGGCGCCGTTTTGTGGAGTCCCGTCCCTGGCGTTCTATTCAGAGCGGACGTTTAAGGACCAGCATCTCCATATAGCCCAGCGCGCCTTCGGGCAACTTGGTGGCGCCACGCTAGTGGCGATCGACGTTTCCAACGTGGCGCTGGTGCGCCTTGCCCTGTCGCAGGGCACGGTGTCCAACCCATGAAAATTCTGTTTGTCATGGACACGCCGGAGTATCTGCGATTCTACGATTCCGCGATTGAGGAACTGGCGGCACGCGGACATTCTGTCGCTATCGCGGTCAATCACTTCAACGCCAAGAAACCGGTGGGACTCAAGGGTCTCACTGCATACGCAGACCGTGTGCGTGTGCTTGGTGTCGTGCCGTCACACGACGGCATGTGGGGAGACATCGCGTTCGGACTTCGCGGAACGATGGACTTTATGCGTTTCCTCCATCCGCGTTTTGCGGTGGCGCGGGCACTTCGAGTTCGGATCAAGCGGAAAGTATTGCCGGTCGCATACCACTGGCTCGACGCCATTCCGCGGCTGCCGCCGAGCGCCGTTCGAGCGGCCGAGCGCGCGCTCATGGCGGCCGAACGGGCAATTCCGCTGTGTGATCCCATGGTCGAATTCCTTCGTGCACAGAAGCCCGATGTCCTGCTCGTCTCGCCACTGGTGGATGCCGCGTCCAGGCAGGTTGACTGGGTCAAGGCCGCTCAGGCCCTCGGCATCCGGACTGCAGTGTGTGTCGCGAGCTGGGACAATCTGACGAACAAGGGTCTCATTCGAATTGAGCCGGAACTTGTGATCGTCTGGAACGAAGCGCAAAAGCAGGAGGCGCGCGAGTATCACTACATTCCGGATGAGAAAATTGTCGTCACGGGTGCGCAGTTGTTCGATCGCTGGTTCGTCAAGCGGATGACCCGAAACCGCAGTGAGTTCTGCGCCAGGGTTGGGCTGCCAGATACTCGTCCGTTTCTACTGTTCACGGGATCCTCCAGCTTCATTTCCGAGTCGAACGCCGAGGTTGCCTTTGTGCGTCGCTGGGAGGCTGCACTACGCTCGAGTTCTGACGCGACGCTGCGGGAGGCGAACGTACTGGTGCGGCCTCATCCGTACAACTTTCATATGTGGGGTACGGAGCCGATGGCGGACCGGCCTGGGGTCGCTGTATTTCCCGGTGCCGGGTACAACCCGATCGAGGCCGAGAGTCGGACTGACTTCTTCGACTCTATCTACCATGCTGCGGCAGTCGTCGGGATCAATACGAGCGCCATGATTGAGGCCGCCATCATCGGACGTCCGGTGTTCTCAATGTCCGCTGAAGAGTTTTCAGGTACGCAGGAAGGCACCATTCACTTTCACCACCTTCTTCCGGAGAATGGTGGTTGCGTCCGGATTGCCTCCACGCTCGACGAGCACATCCGCCAGTTGAGCGAGCGGCTGCTTGACCCTGACGCCGCCTTCGCCGAAACGCAGCGCTTCATTGCGAGTTTTATCCGGCCACACGGTATCGATCTGCCGGCTACCCCGGTGTTTGCCGATGCGGTCGAGCGGTTGGCAGCAGCGGCCGCGCCGCGACCGAAGGGACAGCCGTGGTGGGGGTACGGCGTGCGGCCAGTTGTGCTGTCGGGTGCGCTCGTCGGTTTCGTCGGGAACTGGCTACATCGACCCGATCCGCTGAAGCCTGTGCGGAGGCACGTCAGCAGGGTGGTGCGCCACAGGCGGAAGGCTATCGAAAGGGTAGCAGCCAAGGCCTCGTCCAGAACCCAGCGTCGGGTGAAGCTCGTCAGGAAGCGGTGGCAGAAGTCGGTTGTCAAACCGATGAAGGCAAGGTGGTCGTGAGAGCCATTCTCCTGACGAGCACGTTCCAGCGACACGTATTCGTCGCCAACACCGTTGCTGCGGCCTGTGATCTCGCCGGCGTGTGGCAGGAGGAAAAAAACTTCCGGCCGGAACGATACGCCAACGATGCCGACGACGAAAGGGTCATCGCGCGACATTTCTCCGATCGGGATGACTCAGAAAAGCGATATTTCGCGGGGCATGAGGCCGTCCGTCTGGACAGTGGTTCGGCGCATCGCGTCGTGCCCACTGGGGCATGCAGTGGGGTGGCGGAGGTCGAACGGATGATAGCGGCGCGGCCGGATGTTGTCCTGGTCTTCGGTACCGGAATTCTGCGGGAGCCGTTTCTAGCGGCGTTCGAAGGACGGATTCTGAATATTCATCTCGGACTCTCACCGTATTACAGGGGCGCCGGCACGAATTTTTGGCCGTTGGTGAATCGCGAGCCTGAATACGTCGGGGCGACCATCCACTATCTGGACGCAGGAATTGATACCGGCCCGATTGTGTCGCATGCCCGTCCGTCGATAGAGGCCGCTGACGGGCCTCACGATCTCGGCAACAAGACCATCGTCGCTGCGGCTCAGGCTCTGGTCCTGGCGGCAGCGGCGCATCTGTCCGGCACCGTGCGTGCAGTGCCACAATGGAGCGGCGGTCGTCTCTATCAGCGGAAAGACTTCGGTGCCGGTGCCGTTCGAACCGCGTATCGCAATTTTGATACGTCGATGATCACCGAGTATCTGGAGGCGCGCGATACCCGTGATGCCGCGTTGCGATTGATTGGGCCGGAGCGTGCAGCATGACCTCCCACGGCTGTACCGTCGTCTTTTATCACTACGTCCGTGACGTCGAGCGCACACCGTTTCCGGGAATCAAGGCGCTTTCGGTGACAGACTTCGCGGCGCAGGTCGACTGGCTGCAGGCACGTTTCGACATCATTGACGGCGCCACGTTCGAGCGGGCGGTCATCGGACAATCCGGCTTCGATCGCCCAACAGCGCTCCTGACGTTCGATGACGGGTTCGTTGATCACTACGAATGCTGCTTCCCCCTCCTACACTCGCGAGGGCTCGGCGGAATATTCTTTCTGTCAGGCGCAACGCTCGGACCCCGACCGGGACTGCTGAACGTGCACAAGGCACATTTTCTCCTGAGTCGGCTCGGAGGCGACCAGTTTGCAAGGGAGGTGGCCGCAGCAATTGAGGGTGAAGGCGTGACCGTCTTGCAAGGGCGCGGAAGCGAACGCGAGGGCGTCTACCGCTATGACGAGGCGCCTGACGTCCGGATCAAGCACGTGCTGAATTATGAGATTCCGTACGCGGTTGCTGATCGCACACTGTCGGCGTTGTTCGAGCGCCACATCGGTGAGACCGAGGCATTCGCACGGGAGCTATACCTGTCCGGCGGTCAGGTGCGCGAGATGGCAGATGGTGGCATGACGTTCGGTTTTCATACCGAAACACATCCGGTGTTGTCGCGGCTCGATCGCGAGCGGCAGCGCGCGGAGCTTCGAAGCGGACCGTCCACTATTGGCGACCTGACTGGCCAGCGCGGGGTGTCGTTCTGTTATCCGTACGGTCTCGCTCACACGTACAATTCGGACACACTGGGCGTGCTTGAGGAGTGCGGCTATACCATGGCCTTTAACACCGCGCGCCGAGATGTTGTGATCGGCCAGGAGTCGCGCTACGAGTTGCCGAGATTCGACACTCGTGACCTGGGGATCGGCGAGTGCGTGGAGCGTCCGACCGATCCTCAACGCTCGGCGGGTCTTGTCTGATCGCGCGCGGTGAAGGCGTCGCTGTGCCCCGTCACGCTTCTGATCATTATTCAAACTCTAAAATGCTCGACCTGAAAAATCATGCGTAAGGTATGTGTCGTCATCGGATCCCGCGCCAACTACGGCAGCATCAAGTCGGTCATGCGTGCCCTTCAAGCGCACCCAGACTTACAACTCCAGATCATTGTGGCCGCCTCGGCGCTCCTCGACCGCTTTGGGTCGGTCGTCGACGTGATCGAGCGCGATGGCTTCACGCCGGACGCCCGGGTCAACATGATCGTGGAGGGCGAGACACCGGTGACGATGGCCAAGTCTACGGGGCTCGGTCTTCTGGAGTTGCCTACACTCTTTGAGTTGCTCAAGCCTGACGTGGTCGTGACCGTCGGTGACCGCTTCGAGACGATGGCCACTGCGGTCGCCGGTGCCTACATGAACATCCCGCTCGCGCACACGATGGGTGGCGAGGTGACCGGGACGATTGACGAAAGCATCCGGCACGCCATCACCAAGCTGGCGCACATTCATTTTCCGGCCAATCAAGGGGCGGCGGATCGCATCATCCGCCTCGGCGAGAATCCTCGGGCCGTGCATGTTGTCGGGTGTCCACGCATCGATCTCGTATCGGAGATCGTCAGCAGCGGCGGCGCGGAGCTTGACGCCGAGTGGCTCGACCGTGAGGGTGTCGGCGGTCACATTTCGACTGACCAGCCGTTCTTGCTCGTGAGTCAGCACCCGATCACCACGGAGTACGGACAGGGAGAGGATCAGATCGGGGAAACCTTGATGGCGTTGCACCAACTGCGGATGCCGACGGTGATGCTGTGGCCGAATATCGATGCGGGATCGGAGGATGTGTCCCGTGGTATGCGGAAGTTCCGGGAGGACCACAGACCGGAATACATGAGGTTCTACAAGAACTTTCCCGTCGAGACCTATCTGCGCCTGATGAAGAGCGCCGCCTGCTTGGTCGGGAACTCCAGTGCATCGATTCGAGAAGGCGCGTTCGTGGGGACGCCGGCCGTGAACATCGGTAGTCGGCAGGACGGACGCGAGCGCGGCTCGAACGTGATGGATGTCGTCCACACACGTGCCGCAATTGTGGACGCTGTCCGGCACCAGGTTGCGCACGGGCCGTATGCTCCCGAGCACATCTACGGTGACGGACAGTCTGGGGCGCGCATTGCCGATGTCCTGTCGACCACCCCGTTAGACGTGCAGAAGCGGATTCAGTACTGACGATCCTTGGTGTCATCCCGGCGCGAGGTGGTTCGAAGGCGATTCCGCGCAAGAATCTGGCTCTGCTCGGCGGTCGGCCGCTCATTGCCTATACCGTCGACGCGGCCCGAGGGAGCGCTGTCCTCACGCGGGTTGTAGTGAGCACCGATGATCAGGACATCGCGGCCGCGTCCGAGGCACTCGGTGCCAACGTACCGTTCCTGCGCCCGCCGCATCTGGCGGGCGATGACACACCGATGCTCGATGTCCTCCTTGATCTCGTTGAATCCCTCGATCGGCTCGAGGCGTATCGTCCCGATGTTTTGGTGTTGCTCCAGCCGACATCGCCATTCCGTCGAGCGGAGCAGATCGATGCGGCAGTCGACTTGCTCACGAGATCCGGCGCTGATTCGGTTGTGACGGTGGTTCCTGTGCCACATCAGTTCGTGCCGGGATCTCTTATGCAACTGCAAGACGACCGGTTGTCACCCTATCTTGAGGGGGCGGCGCCAATGCGCCGGCAGGACAAACCGAGTCTCTTCGCCCGCAACGGGCCGGCCGTCGTAGCGGTGCGCACGCACGTGGTCACAGAACAGAGGACTCTTTACGGACCTGACACACGGGGAGTGGTCATGGCCCGTGAGGATTCTCTCGATATCGATGATGTCTTTGACCTCGAGGTAGCTGAGCTCTTGCTGACGGCGCGCACTGGCAGGAACGTAAGGTGAAGCTCCTATTCTGCGCAGCCCACTTCGGTTACGTGCGCAACTTTGAGTCGGCGATCTCCGCCCTTGCCGCGCGGGGGCACCAGGTCCATATAGCTGCGGACGAGGTCGACTCAATCGGTGGCAGCGCGCTAGTGGAGCGCCTCTCGGCGGAGCATCCTAGCGTAACCTACGGGCTCGGGCCGTCCCTCGACGCTGAGCCCTGGTTTCGTTTGGCCCGCAAGCTGCGGAGCGCCTCAGACTATGTTCGCTTCCATGAGGAGGCGTTCCACAGTTTCACCAAGACACGCCTGACGCTGCGTGAACGTATTCCCAGGGGCGTCCTCTGGCTGTTGGACTCGGGACTAGGGAAGATTTCGATCGCGCGCCACGCAATTGCTGCGGCACTGCGGCTTGCCGAAGCGATGATGCCGATAAGCGCCGCCAGTCAGGCTTTTATCGATGCGCAGGATCCGGATGTCGTGCTCTTCGCGTCCGTGACGGCCTGGCGCGTACCGCAGATTGACCATCTGAGGGCGGCTCGGGCACTTGGACGTCGTGCTGGCGTCTGTGTGTTCAGCTGGGATCAGCTCTCCAGTAAGGCCCTCTTACGTAATGTGCCCGATCGTGTGCTGCTGTGGAACGAAACCCAGCGACGCGAAGCGATCGAGTGGCACGGTGTGCCCGGAGACCGGGTCGTTGTCACCGGGGCGCAATGCTACGACCAGTGGTTTGGTCGCACGCCGTCCCGTGATCGCGCCGCCTTTTGTCGGGCGGTTGGCCTGTCGGCTGAGCATCCGATGCTGCTGTACATCTGCTCGGTCCTGACACCGAATCCCCAGGAGTCACGGTTTGTGCTGCGCTGGCTGGAGGAGGTCAGGCGGAGTGCCGACCCTGGACTTCGAGACGCCTCTATCCTTGTGCGACCGCATCCGGAGCGAATGGCCGAATGGAACAACATTTCGCTCGAACGATTCGGGAACGTCGCGTTGTTTGGGCGGAATCCCGTCAGCCCCGATGCGCAGGCAGACTACTTCGATTCGCTGTATCACAGCCACGCCGTGGTCGGTCTGGTGACCAGCGGGTTTCTGGAGGCAGCCGTCGTCGGCCGACCTGTGTATTCACTGCTGCTACCTGAGATGCAGATGTACCAGGAGGGGATGCAGCACTTTCGGTACTTGATAGACGTCGAAGGTGGGCTGCTGAAGGTGACGCGCAATTTCCCGGATCACCTGACGGCCCTGGCGCTGGCGCTTCGGCAGCCCGGGCGGCGCGACGAGCAGAACGTCAAATTTGTGCGCGCTTTCGTCCGACCACAGGGCCTGGACGTGCCCGCGACGCCCGCTTTCGTCGCCGCAGTGGAGCAACTCGCAGACGCCTTGCCTCTGCCGGCAGATGTACCACCAGCGTGGTGCAATCTCGTTCAGCCGCTCGCGCGGCGCCTTGCACAGTCGTCCGAGACAGGCTGGCTCCGCCCCGTGCTTCGAGACACGCCAGAGATGATCAACGACCGGGCGAAGATACGGAAAGCGGCTCATAAAAGTGCCGCCGCGGCGGCACGGACTCAGCGCATCGCCGAAAAGCAACAGGTACTCATCACGCGCCGGCGCGAGCGCCGACGTGCGCATCAGATTGAGTCGACGCGGAAACGCCTGGCCCGACTGGGTGCCAGTGTGAAAGGGATCGTGAGGGCGGGCAGTTCGGGCTCCGCGTGGCGCAAGCAGTTGGCGAAAATCAAGGGACGGGTCAAGACGCTGACTGGCCAGGCGTCGTGACGACGTTGAGGCCATCGGTGGTCATCGGCGCGGCGCTGCACAACCGCGCCGCGTACCTCCCGGAGGCGATTGACTCGCTCCTGGCGCAGTCGTTCGAGCACTTCACCCTGATTCTCATTGATGATGGATCGACGGACGGAACCGAGGCGGTGGCATGTTCCTATGAGCAGCGCGATCGCCGGGTGCGCTATGTCAGGTTCGGCGAGCGCCGCGGCATCGTGGCTGCCTGGCGCACCGCGTTCGATGAGGCGATGGCAGCCGGGGCGGCGTACTTCGCCTGGGGCAGCGACCACGATCGTTGGCACCCGAATTGGCTCGCGACGTTGGTTGACACCCTCGATGACCATCCCGACGTCGTGCTCGCATATCCCCTCACCCAGAGAATCGATCCGGGCGGCGTTTCGCTGGCCAAACCGGCACGACAGTTCGAGACGTTTGGCATCACGGACAGAGGGGCGCGGTGGACGCTCCTAAGCCACAGTCATTCGCTCGCAGCTGGCGATGCGGTATACGGGCTCATGCGGGCTGACGCTCTCAGGCGCGCCGGTGTGTTTCGGGCAGTCTTGTCTCCCGACCGTTTGTTGATCGCTGAACTCTCGCTGCAGGGCCAGATCCGCCAGGTGCCCCAGGCACTTTGGTACCGTCGTCAGTTTTCTGAAGGAAGCATCGGTCGCCAGCGGACCACGCTCTTTGCTCCTGGGGCGGCTCGACCGTCTGCGGATGCGCCCCCGTGGTACCTGCATGCGCGCTCGCTCTGGACCACCTACACGGGCCCTGAGGGATCGTCGTTGGGGCTGTCCCGCCGCGAGGTGGTCAGTCTGGTCGTCGAGTATTCCGCCGCCTACGCATGGCGGCACTATGGAAAGTCGAGCGTGCAGCGTGGTCTGCTGTCGGTACTCGGATGGCCGAGGTGGGTGTACAAACGGCTGAAGCATGCCGCGTTGCTGGGCCTCTATACTGTCCTGATCGCTCTACGTAAGACAGGCGCAACGCCTCGTGCGGAACGTCTTTGCGCCCGCCTCACGGGGCGAGAGCGCCCGTGGCGAAGGTCGGTATGAAAATTCTGTTTCTGGCACGCCATTTCTCTTACCTGCGTCTGTTCGAGTCGGCGATCACCGAACTGGCCGAACGTGGTCACACCCTTCATCTGTCGGCCGACCGCGAAGAGTCGCTCGGCGGGGTGGAATTGGTCGAGCGCCTTGCCGCACGATACCCCGCGGTGACCGTGGGTTGGACCGCGGGCCGGCGATCGGGCGCCTGGGCAGATCTCGGGCGCAAACTCCGTCTTGGCATCGACTATCTGCGTTTTCTTGATCCACGCTATGACGCGACGCCTCGTCTTCGAGGGCGGTCGGAGGAGAGGACCCCGCCGCTTATTCTCTGGCTTGCCAGGTTGCCGGTGCTCCGAACACCCAGTGGGCGACGAGTGCTCCGCTGGGTCCTGCGTCAATTCGAGCAGGCCGTACCACGGAGCTCTGAGCTCGAGACGTTTTATCGAGAGCAAGCCCCGGACGTGGTGCTGATCACGCCGCTCGTCGACCTTGGTTCGCCGCAGCTCGACCACTACGTGAGCGCCCGCGCTCTCGGTCTGCGGACGGTACTCTGTGTGGGCAGTTGGGACCACCTGTCCAGCAAGTCTCTGCTGCGCGCGATTCCGGACCTCGTCACCGTCTGGAATGGCACACAGAGGACGGAAGCGATGGAACTCCATCACGTCCCGGCCGAGCGAGTCGTCGTGACCGGGGCACAGTGCTACGACCAGTGGTTCGGGCGCCAGCCGTCGCGCTCGCGGGAGGACTTCTGTGAGCGTGCGGGTCTTGATCCAGGGCGACCGTTCGTGCTCTACGTCTGCTCCTCGCTATTTAAGAACACGGCCAACGAGGCACGTTTCGCTGAAAGCTGGATTCAGCAGGTGCGTGGCAGCGCCGATCCCGTGCTGCGCGAGGCAGGCCTGCTGATTAGGCCGCACCCGCGACGGCTTGAGGAGTGGCAGCAGGTCGATTTAACGGAATTCAAGAACGTCACGTTGTTCGGCAGTCACCCGGTGGACCCGGCGACCAAGGACGATTACTTCGACTCGCTGCACTACGCGTCGGCCGTCGTTGGTCTCAATACCAGCGCGTTTCTTGAAGCCGCAGTTCTCGGAAAGCCTGTTCTCTCGATACTGCTCCCCGAAATTTCGGAGGACAACCAGGAAGGGACCATTCATTTCCACTACCTGTTGGAGGTTGGCGGCGGGCTGCTGGAGACGGCGCGCAGCCTCGGGGACCACGTGAGGCAGCTTGCGGCGACGCTGGATGACCCGGGACCGGGTATCCAGCGTGCGCGGCGATTCACGGCAGAGTTTATTCGACCTCACGGACTGGACGAGCCATCCACACCACGTTTCGCCCGTGCGATCGAAGAGGTCGCCTTGGTCCCGTCGCCGGCCCCCGTCGGCCCGCCGCCAGCGGCGGTTGTAGCCAGATTACTGCTTCTTCCGTGGCTGGCCTTCGCGCAGATCAGATATGCCTCCCAACCGCTGCGCAAGGAATCGCGGTACAAGTACCGCCGTTTTCGTCGCCACGCGAAGAAGCAGGTGTTCCTGAAGATTCGTCATTTCGCCGCGGCGCGCCTGAGGCAGATCGTCGGGGAGGAACCTCCGCAGTTGCGTCAGGGAACAGGTGCCATTCTGACGCCCAAACTGAACAAGCATCGTGATCCAGCAAAGAACCTCCGGTTTCCAGGTGTGCCAGAAGTCGACGAAACAAGGGAGATCATCACAATGCTCGGTCGGCAGGAGCGACCGATCATCGTTGGTCCCTGGCTGACCGAGGCTGGCTTCGAACTGTTGTACTGGATTCCGTTTCTTGCGTGGGTCAAGTCGTACGCGAGCTTGCACGATGATCAGCTGATCGTCGTGTCGCGGGGAGGCGCCGCTCCTTGGTACAGACACATCACCCCCCACTATCACGATATTTTGTCCTTCTATTCCGCCGACGAGTTCCGGCTCCGCAACGAAACGCGCGTACACGAACAGAAGGGCCGCCTGAAGCACTTTGACATCGGCGACTTTGACCGTGAGGTCATCGAGCGGGTCAAGCGGGCGCGTGGGCTGGACAAGGTCAAGATTCTGCACCCGTCGCTGATGTACAACCTGTTCAACGTCTTCTGGCGGCAGCAGGCGCCCATTACACTGGTCGAGGCGTTTGGTACCTTTCGCCAGTTGCCGAAACTTCCTCTGGGCGAGCTCGCGGCCGAACTGCCGCGCGACTACGTGGCTGTCAAGTTCTATGCGAATTCCGCCCTTCCGGACTCCCCGGCAAATCGTGCGTTTATCGCACGGGTCCTTTCGGATATTTCGCAGACCACCGACGTTGTGCTCCTCAACACCGGCCAGCGCTACGATGATCACTCCGACTTCGCACCGCCCCGGCAGGAACGGCTGCACACAGTCGAGCATCTCATGACCCCAGAAACGAATCTGGAAGTACAGACGCGCATTATCTGTGGTGCACGGGCCTTTGTCGGTACGTACGGTGGTTTCTCGTATCTGGCGCCTTTCTGCGGCACCAACACTGTCGCGTTTTTCTCGAATCCTACGGCGTTTCGCTTTGACCATCTTGAAGTGTCCAAGCGCGTCTTTTCGAGCCTCAGGAGCGGATCGTTCGTTCCGCTGGATACCAGGGATGTCGATGTGGTGCGGCTCTCCCTGGGTCGCGTCGATCAGGGCGTGCAAGCCGGAGTAGGAGTTTCCTAGATGGCCGACACGCGCGAGCATTCGGGCGCGAATGACAAACAGCTCGTTCGGCTCGCGAACCTGGTGGAACGGACGGTGTGTGCACCTCTTGTCCTCGTCATGGAGTACAACGGTTTGTTCGGACGGGAGCGAGCGGTGACGGTGCCAGACCCTCCCCGCCAGACTGTTGGCCCGAAGGTCCACGGAGGGGCATCGCTGGCGGCGCTTGAGAAACTTGCTCGCGCCAAAGGGTACGGGCTTGTGGAGTGTGAGGACACGGGGGCGAACGCGTTTTTTCTGCGCGACGATCTGGCACTGGACGTGCCTCGGCTGACGGCCGAGCAGGCGCTTCGAGCCCAGCTCGCGAGCTACGACCCTGTCGGAGATCGCAAGCACGAAGCGGATGTTTTCGCCGCTGCTACCGGGGGGGGATTCGCGATGGTGGACGTGTGACGCCAATACCATCAGGCTTGCAGGAGGGCCGTTGTTTCGTCATCGGGGAGGTGGGGCTTGCGCACGACGGGAGCCTTGGGTACGCACACGCCTTTGTCGACGAGGTCGCGCGCGCGGGTGCCGATGCGGTGAAGTTCCAGACACACATCGCGGCGGCGGAAAGTACGGCGGCGGAACCGTTTCGCGTCGCATTCAGCTCGAAAGACGCGACGCGCTACGACTACTGGAAGCGCCTGGAGTTCTCCGAGTCCGAGTGGGAGGGGCTCGCCAATCACGCTCGCGATCGAGGCCTGACGTTTCTGAGTTCGCCGTTCTCGGGGGAAGCTGTTCGCATGCTGACGCGCGTCGGCATGGAGATGTGGAAGATCGGCTCCGGAGAGGTGGGCAACGTGCCACTGCTGGACATGATGACCGCGACAGGCCGGCCGATCCTTCTCTCCAGCGGCATGAGCAATCTCGCCGAGCTCGACACAGCCGTCGAGCGCGTCTTGGGCGCCGGAGTCCCGTTGGCTGTCCTCCAGTGCACCACGGCGTATCCGTGTCCACCCGAGCGAATCGGTTTGAACATGATTCAGGTCTTTCGCGAGCGCTACGGGTGCTTCGTCGGTCTCTCCGATCACTCCGGAACTGTGTATCCCGGGATCGCCGCAGCGGCACTGGGTGCCGAAGTCCTAGAGGTGCACGTCACGATGAGTCGAGGCATGTTTGGTCCAGACGTGCCAGCCTCGGTCTCCATGGAGGAGTTGCGGGTTCTGATCGACGGCGTGCGCTTCGTGGAGCGGATGCACGCGAACCCGGTCGACAAGGATGTGGCCGCGCGAGACGTGGCCCCGCTTCGGGATATCTTTACGAAGAGTGTCGTGGCCCAGGGCGAGCTGGCTGCAGGCACCGTGTTGGTGGAGGCCCATCTTGGGCTGAAGAAGCCGGGTACCGGCATCCCGGCGGGTCGTCTGTCGAGCGTTGTCGGTCGGCGCCTTCGCCGCTCGATCGCGCCAGACGAGCAGATCCACGCCGACGATCTTGAGTAGCCGGGTCTGCAGGATCCTCACAAAGTCTTCCGACGATGAGCCTTAGAAGCAATTTTGCGACGTGGTTCTCGCGTCCTTCGCGACGGATCGAATCGCTTCGGACTCGTGTCGCGGCGCTGCGCGCCGACGTTGGCGCATGGAAGCTGCACACACAAGGGTGGAAGCAGAGGGCGGACCAGAAGAGTCGCCGCGTGCTGAACCCGCACGTGCTGCGTCATATCTTCGATCTTCGCGCTCAGACTCTGCAGGCGCGGGCCGCGATTCCTCCGGCTGAGCAGCGGGAGGCGACCCTGCGCGAGATCTCGCCACCGTACGTGGCTGCGGTCGATCAGGGTCCGGCTGCGTTGGGCGAGTATGTGCACCAGATGCGGCACCGGAATCTGAATTGGTGGATGCCCGTGCTACGGCCGAGACCACACGGCCCGTCCGCTGCTTGGATCGCCAAACAGCGATTTCCCTTCCGCGCGCTGACACAGACGCGCGAGTTGGCAGTCGGCGGAATCATGATCGACATCGGGGCCAACATTGGGAGGATGTCGATCTCGCGCATCGTGCTCGGGGACGTGGTCGCCGCGTACTGCGCCGAGCCAGACCCGTTGAACTATGCGTGCCTGGTGGGCAACATTGTCGACAACAATCTGAACGGGTTGCTGATGCCTGACCAGCTTGCGATTGCGGATCGTGATGGCACTGTGTTGCTGCGTCGTGCGGACGTGTCTGGTGGCCACCGCGTGCTGGCCGACGATGCTGCCGTTCCTGGCGCGACATCAGACACGTCGGGGACGAAGTCAGACGGCGGGCGCTTCCTTGAAGTTCCGTGTCTCACCCTTGATAGCTGGTTGGCGCGTCTGCGCGTGGACCCCGATGCCGTCACGTTCGTCAAGGTGGACGTCCAAGGATTCGAAATGCGCGTCCTGCAGGGCGCGTCCTCTCTTCTCGCGAGACGTCACGTAGCCTGGCAACTGGAGGTTGACCCGGCGTTGCTGGCTAAGTCAGGCACTTCTCTTGCCGACATGTGTACGAAGGTGCAGCAACACTTCACACACTTTATCGACATGAACGCCGCGATGACAGGGACGCGGCACCGAACGATTGACGAGCTGTCGCAGGGTCTCGCCTACATAGCGGGGACTCGAGACAAGACGGACATCCTTCTCTATTGCTCATCACATTGATGCGTTGTGACGTCGTCTGTCGATAACGGAGAAGACGTGCTAATGCCATGTGAAACACCGTCAGTATTCAGAGGGCTTATATGGTGGAGCTGCTGCTGGCGAACGGAGCACGCATGAAGGCGGCGACCTGGACACGTGGGAGCTGCTGTGTCGACGTCGTCGACGCTGGCGACGTGCGCCTCTTACTGGAGCAGTCGCATCCCCAGGATGCATCGGCGTGGTGCGAGGGTGTGAGCACGAGATCGTAATGTCAACCAGGAACACAGCCAAGCGCCGCATCTGCGTTCTAGTGACCGCGAGACCAAGCTACTCGCGTATTCGCTCCGCCCTGCACGCGATTCGAGACCACCCGGATCTTGAACTACAGCTGGTCGTGGGCGCATCAGCGCTACTTGAGCGCTATGGCAACGCGATTCACGCCATCGAGCTCGATGGGTTCGAACCGGCGGCGCGTGTGTACATGGTGCTCGAGGGAGAGAACCTCGTGACGTCAGCCAAGTCGACAGGCCTCGGACTGGTGGAACTTGCCACGGTGTTCGACAACCTGAAACCGGACGCCGTCGTCACAGTGGCCGATCGATACGAAACGCTGGCGACGGCGATTGCCGCGTCGTATATGAATATTCCGGTCGTGCACGTGCAGGGCGGGGAAGTGACGGGCTCGATCGACGAGAAGGTGCGCCACGCGGTTACCAAGCTCGCAAACTTGCATTTTGTGTCAACGGCACTCTCGCGTGAGCGCGTCATCAAGCTTGGCGAGGAGCCGGACTCCGTCGTACTGACCGGATGTCCGTCGATTGACATCGCCGCACAGGTGCTGCGCCGTCCGTCGCTCAATTTCGATCCGTTCGAGAAGTACGGCGGCGTTGGACCACGTGGAGATCTGTCCGGAGGATACCTGGTCGTCATGCAGCATCCCGTCACCACCGAGTGTGACGAGGCCAGGCAGCAGGTGGATGAGACCTTGTACGCCGCGCAGGACGTCGGCCTGCCGGTACTATGGTTCTGGCCAAATGTGGACGCCGGCTCCGACGGAACCTCCAAGGGGATCAGGATGTTTCGGGAGCAGGAAAAATCGGAGAGTTTTCATTTCTTTCGGAACATGTCTCCGGAGGACTTTCTGCAGTTGCTGTGTGGCGCGACGGCCATCGTCGGAAATTCCAGCGTGGCTATCCGCGAATGTTCGTTCTTAGGAGTCCCGGCGGTCAACGTCGGCACGAGACAACTCGGACGGGAGCGCGGGCGCAACGTGATCGATGTCGATCACGATCGCCGCGCCATCACAGGCGCGATCCGGGAGCACCTCCGCCGGGGCCGACCAGAGACGGATGTGTTGTATGGCGACGGCCGCTCAGGCGAGCGCATCGCCGATGCGCTCGCTCGATGCGAACTTCGCATTGAAAAGCGGTTGACGTATTGATGGCGACGGGGACAGGCCCGGAGCGGGCGGAGCGGATCGCCGCGCTTGGATTCGGCTACGCTGAGCAAGCGAAGTGCCCGGTTACCCATTGCAACGTCTGCGGCGGGTCGGCGTTTACCGTGCTCACGCACCTCGATCGCTATGGCTATGAGGCCACGGCAGTGGGATGCCAGGCCTGCGGTCTGGTGTTTCTCGATCCCGTCATGACAGCGGAGGCGTACGGACGATTTTACGCGGAGACGTACCGCCCGCTTGTCAGCGCGTATCACGGGCGCGTGATCGACGCGCGCACCATTCAACAGGAACAGCGCGCATATGCCGTTGAGCGCGGTGACCTACTTGAGTCGTATCTGACGGGCCGCGGCTATCGCACGCTGCTCGACATCGGCGGGTCGACTGGCGTTGTTGCGCACACGCTGTCACATCGATTCGGCCTGAGCGCGACGGTCGTTGATCCGGCGCCACTCGAGACTGCCGAGGCGAACGAACTTGGTATCGAAACGATCGAAGGACTCATAGAAGCTGTGGACCTTGGAGACAGACGCTTCGATGTCGTCCTGCTATGTCAGACCGTTGACCACCTGCTCGATATCGGGGGCACGCTCCGTCGGGTACGCGAGCTCATGGCCTCCACCGGTCTTCTCTTCGTCGATATCGTCGACTTCCGAGCGGCGTATCTGCGAAATTGGTCGATTGAAGAAGCGGTAAAGATCGACCATCCGTACTACCTCACCGAATCGACGATGGTCGCGTATCTGCGACAGGCGGGCTTCGACGTGGTGCGAACAGACTTCGCAGCCGATCATCTCCACGTAAGCTACGTCGCGCTGCCATCTGATCCCGCGTCGGTCGCGCCCTCTGCCGACGAGGTCAGAGCCCTCTGGCGCGAGATTCGATTTGTACAGAACGCGCCAAGACCGTGACGACGGCTGGGGTTCTTGCGCTGATTCCTGCTCGCGGCGGATCGAAGGGCGTACCCGACAAAAATACCAGGCCGCTGGCCGGGCGCACGCTGCTCGAGTACGCGGTGGCCGCCGCAAAATCCTCAGCGGTGATCGATCGGATCGTCCTGTCGACCGACTCGGATCGTATCGCGGCGGAGGGACGACGCGTCGGATTGGACGTACCGTTTGTCAGACCAGCCGATCTCGCGCGTGATGACTCGCCGATGCTTCCGGTGATTGAGCACGCGTTGGGCGCTCTCGAGCAGGACGGATGGGTCGCAGACATCGTGGTGCTCCTCCAGCCGACCTCTCCGTTGCGGCGTGCGGAACACATTCGGGATGCCGTGCGCCAGCTTCGCGATTCCGGCGCCGATTCGGTCGTGAGTGTGGTCGAACTCCCGAGGCATTTGTCCCCGGATTACGTCATGCGTGTGGATGGTGGACGGCTGAAGCCTTTCCTGGCCGGCGGAAAGGACATCACGAGGCGGCAGGACGCGCGGTCTGCGTTTGCCAGGGACGGAACGGTGTACGCATTTTGGACCCGGACCGTGAGGGAGACCCACAGCATCTACGGACGCGACTGCAGACCTCTCGTCCTTTCCGCTGCGGATTCGATCACGATCGACACCCAGAGTGACTGGGCCGAAGCGGAGCGCCGGCTTCGCGTCATGAATGCGTGATCGGCCTCGCGATTCGCTGGCCGCTGCCAGGAATCTCTCTGCCAAGACATGGCGGCGCCTGGCGGCGGTCCCGAAGCGAGGTGTCAAGTTGGTGCGGCGGGTCGACCGCTTGCGCGAACAGGTCAGCGCTTTTCAGACGGAGTGGCAGATCGAGCGTGAGATTGCCGCCGTGGCGGCTGGCCGACAGCCGATCATCGTGGGTCCGTGGCTGTCGGAGGTGGGATTCGAGGTCCTCTATTGGATACCGTTTCTCCGGTGGTTCGAGGATCGCTATCGAATCGATCGCGAGCGGGTGGTTGCGGTGTCACGAGGGGGCGTTGCCGAGTGGTACCGGGACGTGGCGGACGGGTACGTCGAGATCTTTGACCACCTCGATCCGGACACCTTCAGCCGCCGCAACGCAGAGCGGCGGGAAGACGACGAGTCCGGCGGTCAGAAGCAGACGTCCCCGGGTTCATTGGACCGGGACCTTATCTCTGCCGCCCGGCGTGCGGCGGGCCTGGAAGGCGCGGCGGTGTGCCACCCGTCGCTCATGTATCGTCTGTTCAGCCAGTTCTGGCTTGGTAATCGGGCGCTCGACCTCGTCGAGTCACATACGCGGCACCCGCCGCTGACCGTGACGCCAGCCACCGAACTCGACCTGCCTGCGCAGTACGTTGCCGCCAAGTTCTACACCGGAGCAGCGCTTCCCGACACACCTGAGTATCGGCGTGCCTTACGCGAACTTGTAAGTGTCGTGGCCCAGCAATTGCCGGTCGTGACCCTTGATACAGGCATGGCGACTGACGAGCACGAGGACTACCTGTTTCACGACATTCCGAACGTGATCAGCCTGCGCGACCAGTTGACGCCGAGGACGAATCTCGGTGTCCAGGCGTCGGTCATTGCTGGAGCACAGCGGTTCGTCGGGACATGCGGCAGCGTGGCCTGGATGGCGCCGATGCTTGGTGTCGATACGATCGCCGCTTACGCCGAAGATCGCTTCCTCGCCTCGCACATCATGTTCGCCAGTCAGGCCTACGTGCGGATGGGCGCTGCCAGATTCGAGACCTTGGACGTGCGTGCGGCGATGCAGTTGGATTGGATGGCGCCAGAATCTGAGACGGTGAGGCCATGAGTGGCCTCGGTCGCCAGGGGCTGCTGCCGGAGACGGGGCGCTCGTGGTGGCCGGTGCGGCGTTTGGTGCCGGCGCCGATTCGCCGCGCTGCGGCACGGGCGGTCGCCTTAAGCAGAGCGGCGCAGGTCGAATGTCAGTTGTCCACGCTCGCTCGTGGCGAGCAGCCCATCGTGGTCGGGCCATGGATAGGAGAAGTCGGCTTCGAGCTGTTGTACT
>Ga0115002_10000951_pt1 | contig 40696 bp, 40 predicted proteins | sample ArcticOcean_MG_C_8_FD_89576 | JGI IMG/M metagenome (GOLD analysis project Ga0115002, IMG submission 89576) | Marine microbial communities from western Arctic Ocean - ArcticOcean_MG_CB11_86 | ecosystem: Environmental > Aquatic > Marine > Oceanic | place: Arctic Ocean: Canada Basin | collected... | reverse complement strand
GCGTTATTCCGATGAGGAACCTGGGACGCGCCGCTGCGTTGCCCTCACGCCGCTTCTGAAGATTGTTCGGCACCGCTGAATTGACCGGTCTCCGTTGACCCCGCCATCGCCGTTGTCGAGGACGTGCCGCCGCTGATCGCCAGGCTGACGGCGTCGAAATAACTCGTGCCTGCCTCGCGCTGATGGCGTGTCGCGGTGTAGCCGGCGCTCTCGGAATCGAATTCCGCTTGTTGCAGTTCGGAATAGGCGGCCATGCCGCGCTTGCCATAGTCGCGCGCCAGTTCGAACATGCCGTGATTGAGGCTGTGGAAGCCAGCCAGCGTGACGAATTGAAATTTGTAGCCCATCGCGCCCAGTTCGCGTTGGAAGCGGGCGATGTCGGCTTCGTCGAGATTGGCGCGCCAATTGAACGAGGGCGAGCAATTGTAAGACAGCAGCTTGTCGGGAAATTCTCGGTGAATCGCTTCGGCGAATGTCCGTGCCTGTTCCAAATTGGGGCGCGATGTTTCCATCCATAACAGGTCGGCATACGGCGCATAGGCGATGCCGCGCGCGATGCAGCGCGCCATGCCTTCTCCTTCGCGCAAGCGGTAAAAGCCTTCCGCCGTGCGCTCACCGGAAATGAACGGACGGTCGCGCTCATCAACATCGCTGGTCAGCAATTGCGCGCTGTCGGCATCGGTGCGGCACATGATCAGGGTCGCCACGCCGCTCACATCGGCGGCGAGGCGTGCGGCGCTCAGATTGCGGATATGCGCGGCGGTCGGAATCAGCACCTTGCCGCCCATATGGCCGCATTTTTTCTCCGACGCCAGTTGGTCCTCGAAATGCACGCCGCCGACACCGGCTTCGATATAACCCTTCATGATCTCGAAGGCGTTGAGCGGGCCGCCGAAGCCGGCTTCCGCATCGGCGACGATCGGCGCAAACCAATCGATATCGCCGCCTTCTCCGCCGAGGCGCTCCATATGCTGGACCTGATCGGCGCGTTGCAGTGCCTTGTTGATGCGCCGCGCCAGAGCCGGCCCGCTATCGGCCGGGTAGAGACTTTGGTCGGGATAGGTTTGGCCGGCGCCGTTTGCGTCGGCCGCTACCTGCCAGCCCGAGAGATAGATCGCCTTCAACCCGGCGCGCACCATTTGCACCGCCTGGCCGCCGGTCATCGCGCCGAGTGCCGCGACATGGTCCTCGCCGTTGACCAATTCCCACAATCTGCTGGCCGCATGTTCGGCCAGCGAGTGCCTGATCTCGATTGAGCCACGCAGGCGGGCGACGTCGCCGGCGCTATAACTACGCTCGATGCCGTCGAAGCGCCCCACAGGCGCGTTCGGGTTCAGGGTCTCGAATGTGGCAGCGGTCATTTTCTTATTCTCCTTGAGTTAGCTGGGCCGGGCCGCGTCATCTATCAGCAGGCCGTATGCCGACAATGTTAAAAATTCTTCGAAATCATCCGCCGTCGACAAATCGGCAAACAGTTGAATGGCGTCGCCAAAACGCCCGCCGGTGAAGCGCGCGTCGCCGAGCTCTTTCTCAATCCCTTCGATTTCCTCGGCCAGGAGCTGGTCGAACAAGGTGCGGTCGATCACCCGGCCATCGTCGAGCTGGGCGCTATGCTTCAGCCATTGCCACACTTGGGCGCGGCTAATTTCGGCGGTCGCCGCGTCTTCCATGAGATTGTAAAGCGGCACGCAGCCCTGTCCGCGCAGCCAGGATTCGATATATTGAATGCCGACGTTGATATTGCCGCGCAGGCCCGCCTCGGTGATCTTGCCTTCCGGCAGTTGCAGCAAATCGCTTTCGGTCACCACCAAATTATCGAGCGTGCGGCCGACCTGATTGGCCTCCGGCATCAGCCGGTCGAACACGTCCATCGCCACCGGCACCTGGCCGGGATGAGCGACCCAGGTGCCGTCATGGCCGTCACTGGCTTCGCGCTCCTTGTCGCCGCGCACTTTGGCGGTCGCCGCGTCGTTTGCTTCGGTGTCGCCCTTGATCGGGATTTGCGCCGCCATACCGCCCATGGCGTGGGCGCCGCGGCGGTGGCAGGTCTGAATGAGGAGGCGGCTATAGGCGCGCATCAGCGGTTGGGTCATGCCGACATCACCGCGATCGGGCAGGACCATGTCGGCGCGATTGCGGAATTTTTTTATGACACTGAAAATATAGTCCCACCGGCCGCAATTGAGGCCGACGATGTGCTCACGCAATTCATGCAGAATTTCGTCCATCTCGAAGGCCGCGGTGATGGTTTCGATCAACACCGTTGCCTTGATGCTGCCGGACGCCACGCCGAGCACGTGCTGGGCGTGCACGAACACGTCGTTCCACAGGCGCGCTTCAAGATGATTTTCCAATTTCGGCAGATAGAAATATGGCCCCGTACCCCGCGCCACCTGCTGTTCGGCGTTGTGGAAGAAAAACAGGCCGAAATCGATCAGCGCGGCCGAGGCGGGCGCGCCGTCGACGGTGATGTGGGCCTCTTCCAGATGCCAACCACGCGGGCGCACGATCAAAGTGGCCGGGGCATCGCCGAGCACATAGTCCTTTCCCGAATTGGGGTCGGTGAAGGCGATCTCACCGCGCACCGCGTCGCGCAAGTTGATTTGTCCGTTGATCATCAAGTCCCAGGTCGGGGCGGCGGAATCTTCGAAATCGGCCATGAATATGCGGGCGCCAGAATTAAGCGCGTTGATGACCATCTTGCGCTCCACCGGGCCGGTGATCTCGACGCGCCGGTTGTGTAAATCTTTGGGCACAGCCGCGATTTTCCAGTCGCCGGCCCGTATATCCGCCGTTTTGGCGAGGAAATGCGGTTTCTCGCCACTATCGAGGCGGTGCTGAAATTCGCCACGAGCCGCGATCAAACGTTTGCGCTCAGCGCCAAAGCGGCGCTCCAAGCCGGCGACGAAATGCAACGCCTCTGGCGTGAGGATGCCGTCGAATCCCGCCGCCATCGCGCCGGTGACTTTAATGCCTGCCGTAAGTTCCATCTCGTTCCCTTTCATTCCATCGCGCTGCGGCATCTTTAGAATCCTTCTTTATGCCGCGCTGCAACATGGCAGAGAGTCTGCCACTACAGCGCATTTGTCCATAACCTATTGATATTAAAAATGTAATTCTGTAACAAAAAGTATATTATCAAAAGTCAATTTGTAAATCTTGTAAATTTTTCGGCGCTGCGGGATAATCGCCAGTAACAATCAGCCGAGTGAGGGAGCAGTACACATGGCGGAACGCAAAGTCATGGTCGGGCCACGCCTTAGGCGGATGCGCTTGGAGCGCGGCCTAACGCAAAGCCAGATGGCCGAGCAAATGGGTATTTCGGCCAGTTATCTTAATCTCATCGAGCGCAACCAGCGCCCGGTCACCGTGCAATTGCTGCTGAAACTCGGACAAACCTACGATATCGACTTGCAACGCTTCGCCGTCGATGACGAAGCACGCGTGGCGGCGCAATTGAAAGAAGTGTTCGGCGACCCGCTGTTCGCCAAAAAAGGTGTCACCAACCAGGATATCCAGGATATGGCGTCGGCGAGCCCAGTCGGCGGCGAAGCTGTCTTCGCGCTGTTCCGCAGCTACCGCGAATTGGTCGACAACGCACTCAATCTGGCCGAAGGCTTGAGCGATACCGATAAGGTCGGAGGTGTGGCGGCGCTCCGCCTGGCCGGCGAGGAAGTCCAGGATTTCATCCAGGCGCGGGGCAATTATTTTCCCGATCTGGAAGATGCCGCGGAGCAGATCTGGGGCGATGCCAAGCTCGATAAGGACGCGCTTTATGAATCTCTCCGCGCCTATCTTCTCAACACCCACGGCATCAAGGTCCGCGTCCTGCCGTTCGACGTGATGGAAGATACCCTGCGCCGCTATGACCGTCACGGCCGGCGCGTCATGCTGTCGGAAATTCTGCCGCCTGAGAGCCGCTGCTATCAGCTCGCCTATCAGATAGCGCTGCTGGACTGCTCCGACCATTTCGATGAGATTGTCGACAGCGCCGGCCTTGACGGCGCCGAGACGCGGCGGCTGCTGCGCATCGGCTTGGCCAATTATATGGCCGGCGCGGTGATGATGCCGTATGCCCGCTTCCATGAGGCGGTGAAGGCGCTGCGCTACGATATCGATCTCTTGGCGCGGCGCTTCGGCGCCGGCTTCGAGCAGGTCTGCAACCGGCTCACCAATTTGCAGCGCCCCGGCGACAAGGGCGTACCGCTCTTTTTGGTGCGCATGGATTGCGCCGGCAATGTGTCGCGCCGGCTCAGTGCCAATGGCTTCCACTTCGCTCGCTTTGGCGGCCTATGCCCGCGCTGGGGCGTGCACCGCGCCTTCCGCACACCGGGAGAAACGCGTACCGAGTTCGTGCAGATGCCGGACGGCGCGACCTATTTCACCATTGCCCGCCTGGTCGCCCGCCCGGGTGGCGGTCATCAAGTTCCGGCGCAGCAATTCGTCGTCGCCATCGGCTGCGAGGCAAGCCTTGCCGGGCAGATGATTTATGCCGACGGCAAACTGCCGGCGGAACCGGACACAGCGCTCAAGATCGGCGTCAATTGCCGCCTGTGCGACCGCTTGGAATGCAACCGCCGCGCCTATCCGCCGCTCAACCGCCGCCTGGTGGTCGATGAGAACCATCTCGGTCTGGCGCCATATTTCTTTACCTGAACCTTCACCTGGTGCCCTCGCGCGGCGTATGATGGCCGCCAGCCACAATGCTTCACAACCCAACCCGGGGAGAAAAAACATGGCCCAGGAACTACTGCCGCCGCAACTTATCACCAAAGCGCGCATGCTCTATTTCTGCTGGGTGCCCGCTGATCCGGCAGCCTGCGCCGCGCTGCTGCCTGCCGGCCTCACGCCGGCCGCCAATAAAGCCATCTACATCAACCAATACGTCGTCGACACCGATGCGCAGACCTCGCATTTCGGCGCCTATTCTCTCACCTATATGGGTCTCGATCTCGACGGGCTGGATCTCGAAGACGAAACGCCCGGACGATTCTGGACGCATTATTTCAATTCCAATCCCGGAATGCGCGCCTACGCCGCCGATCGCGGCATTCCCGCCGATGCCGGCAAAACCGAACTGGTTATCGAGGGCGATGTGCTCACCGCAACCACTAAGGCGGGCGACGGCGCCCTGTTGTTCCGCACCAAAGCACGGGTGTCCGATACGATTGGCGAATCGGTTCGCGGTCATCTGCGCTACATCACTCAGAATGGCGGGATTATGGAAAGCGGGCGCTACGCCTATGTCGGCGATATCGTGGCGCCGTTCGAGGTGCTGTCGTTCGAATTTCTCGCACCCGATCATTCGAGCTATTCGCTGCGTCCGGCCGATCCGCTGGAAATCACCTTCGGCTTCTATTCGCCAAGCTCGTCATTTTGCTATCCCGGAGGCGTCGAGCCGCTCTAGGGCGTTACTGGCGCAGTTTGGCTTCGCGCTGCTGATACGTCCACGCGCGTACCGCGTTGTAATTGCTGTCGGCATTTTCGACCAGATAATTGATAGCATCGATTAGCTCCTCTCGGCGGACCACGCCTTCGCCGGCGTAAAGCGCAAGGCGTTCGGTCGACCCCAGGAGCCAGCTGCGCGGATCGAACAGGCTGTCGACTCCGAGGCCAACTGCATCACGCGCCGTGGTCGGGCCGAATAGCGGCAGAACCAGATAGATTCCGTCGCCGACGCCATAGGTATAGAGAGTCTGCCCAAAATAGGCGTCATGCGGCTCCAAGCCCAGCTCCGCGGCGACATCGAACAATCCCAGCACGCCGACGGTGCTGTTGATGGCGAAACGAGACAATGTCGTCGCCGCGCGGTGGAAGCGTAGCTGCAACAGATCGTTGGCGAAAATAATAGGTGACGCAAGATTGTCGAAGGCGCGGCTGAGGGCGTGCTGCGCCGCCTCCGGCGTCACCAACCGGTAGCCGCGCGCCAGTGGCCCGAAGATGACCAAATCCAGCGCGCCGTTGGCGTAGAAGAAGACCCGGTTGAGGCCTTCAAGCGGATCTTTATCGGCATAGCCGTCGATCCCGCCTTCCTTCGGCAGTATCGGCCAATTCGCTGGGCGGTCGCCTGGTGCCGCGTCGCGCTGGACATCTGGCGCCCGCGCGTCATGTGACTCGATCCTGCGCGGCGCCTCCGGCTCGGCCTGGCGCGGCGGAGCGACGGACAGATCCGGTAGCACGCCAGCAAAGCCCGGAAACATGTTGATCACGGTGAGGTTCAGATTGGCGTGCGATTCGGGCGCCTGAATATAGGCTTCCCGCATGATCGATTGAAACAACTCCGGGCGTTCGGCAATCGCCGACACCACCACCGTTTCCAATTGCCGGTTGGCGATCTGCCGGCGCTCGTCAATGATTTCACTGAGCGATGCCTGGTGACTCCGGCCCTGTTCGGCGGCGGCGCCAATGCGCGCGACCAACTCCGGCGGCAGCGCCTGCGCCACGGCAGTGATGCTCGGCACCAGGCACAGCACCGCCAGGGCGAACAGCATAGTGAATAGCCTAGACATCTCCCGCACCGCCCTCGAGCGCTTTCCTGAAAATATCGGGATCGACATTGCCGCCTGAGGCGACCACGACGACGGTCTTGCCGGCTGTCTCCAGGGCGCCGCTCAGCACCGCCGCCAGCGCCGCCGCGCCGCCGGGCTCGATCACCAGCTTAAGATGGTGAAACGCCGCCGCCATGGCTCTGAGAACCGCGGCATCGTCCGCCGTCACGCCGCCGGAGACTCGGCTTGAATTTATTGCGAAGGTGCGCTCGCCCGGCTCTTCCGGAAGCAAGGCGTCGCAGAGGGTGGCGACGCCCATATCGCGTACCTGCTGGCGCGTGCCGGCGTTAAACGAACGGGCGTGATCGTCATAGTCCTCTGGCTCAGCAGTGTAGAGCGCGGCATCGGGCAACTCTGCGCTAAGCGCGAGCGCGCAGCCCGCCATCAGGCCGCCGCCGCCGGCCGGCACGACGACAAAATCTGGGGCGATATTGCGCACCCGGCATTCGGCGGCGATTTCAAGACCAACCGTGCCCTGGCCGGCAATGACATCATTATTCTCGTAAGGCCGTACCAGGGTCGCACCCTTGTCGCGCGCCAGGCTCTCCGCTATTGCCCCGCGGTCTTCCGTCGCGCGATCATAGCTGACGATCTCAGCACCGTAGCGCCGAGTGCCGGCGACTTTCACCGCCGGCGCGTTGTTCGGCATCACGATCGTCGCCGGTGCGTCGAGCATATGTGCCGCAGCCGCCACCGCTTGCGCGTGATTGCCGGAGGAATAGGCCACCACCCCCTGCGCCCGTTTGGCTGGGGCGAGTTGGCTAATGCAATTATAGGCGCCGCGAAACTTGAACGAACCCGTGCGCTGCAGCGGCTCGGCTTTGATCAGCAACCGCCCGCCGATATGCTCATTCAGCCAGACTGATTCGAGCAACGGCGTGCGCACTGTGCGGCCTGCCAGGCGCTCTGCCGCGGCACACACATCGGCATAGTTGGGCAGCGTCAGGCGATCGCCGTCGGCGGCCAGACCTGCGGATTCAGAGGTTGCTGCCATCACCGGCCCCGCTGGCGGTGCCCGGGCGCGTCACGCCAGCTCCCGATCTATTCAAGTTCCTGAAGTTCAAGCTGATCGCCCACCACCAAAATTCGTGCTTTGACGGTCACATCGTCGCCATCACCATCCTCGCCTATATAGGTGAAATCGAAGGCCTGGGAGATCGACATCGGCATCAGCAACTGCCCCTCCTGCACCAGAACACCGCCGGGTTCGACAACGTATTCGAGCGGTGCCGAGATGCAGCCGCCGCTGCTGTAGCACACCCGGCCATGGCGAATCTTTGCGCCCTGACCGGAAAGGTCGTGGGATTCGCGTGTATAGGTGAACTGCCCGTAGCGCCCGGCCTCTTGGTATTCGACATCCGAGACACGCAGCTCGACGGCGTTCTGAGGAGGATCTTCCGCCGCCGCTGTTGGCGCGGCGAGTGGAAGAATGAGCGCCACTGCCAGCCCGGCAGCGGCGAAGAGTCGCGGCAATCCCTGCTTCGCAATCATGGCAATCACACCTCTATCTATGCCCGCAAACGGCTCCAACTTCCAGTAGTTGCCAATCTACACCGCCGCCGCGCGACCGCCAAGAGCCAGGCGTTCCCAGAAAACTCGGTGCCGTCAACAATGCGCCGCTAAATCCGCGACGGCGATCGCGGCACCGGCATCGTCGGCGTCGCATCGGCTGGCCAGTGCCGGTGCCGAGACGCCGCGCGCCAAATCACGTTCGATGTTGGCGGCGTCAACCTCGGCCCCTAACTGCCAGCGATAGGCTTGAAGGCCTTCCAAGACACGCTGCACGTAATTTCTGGTTTCGGGAATCGGAATCATTTCGATCCAGTCGACCAAATCCACTTGCGAATCATGGCGCGGGTCGCCATTGGCGCGCAGCCAACGGCGCACGTTGGTCGGGCCCGCATTATAGGCGGCCAGGGCCAGGATGTAGGAGCCATCATGTTTGTCGATCATGTCGGCCAAATAGGTGCTGCCCAATTTCACATTGTAGGCGGCCTGGGTGAGTTTGCTTTTGGCGTAGGGCAGGCGGAGGCCGCGCGATACCAGGCTCGCCGTTGCTGGCATCAGCTGCATCAGCCCGCGTGCCCCGGCAGGGCTCGCGATGTCGGGGTCGAACAGACTTTCCTGGCGTGTCAGCGCCAGAACCAGCGCATGTTCGAGTTTTCCGTTGGCGTAAGCGAAAGGTAAATCGACGAGCGGAAATATCCGCGCGTTCGAGATATAGCCGTCGCGAGTCGCTTGTTTGGCCGCGCGGACTGCCAGATCATGGCGGCCGAGCGAATGCGCCAGGCGGTCTATCAAGGCATGGTCCGCCGGCCCCTTCGAGATCTCCACCAGGCGCCTCGTAAAGACGCCGGCCATACGGTCTTGGCCGAGAAAGTTCAGCAGTCGGATGACGGCGAACATCTCATGCCCGGCGATGACCGCGTTGGCGGTCTCCTCACCCGTCCGCCGTTCGTCGGCAAACAGCAGCGCCTTGGCGCCGCCAATACGCGCCGCCGCGAGCTGGCCATAAAAAGTGCCGGGATAGTATGCCGCTTGGGCGTACCACAGCGTCGCACTATCTGAATCACCCATGGCCATGGCGGCGCGGCCCGCCCAATAGGCGGCGCGGGCGCGGCTGATCGGCATGAACACCGCGTCATAAAGGCGGGTAAAATGTTCGGACGCTGCGGCATTGTCGCCGAGAAAGCGCAGCGCGAGCCAGCCGGCCAACCATTCCGCCTCGGCGAACGTGGAGGTCTCGATTTGGCCGTGCGTTGAGGCCAGACGGTAGGCATCCGAGACGCGGCCGCTGTTTAGTGCGCGGCGCGTTAGGATTGCGCGCTCGCGCCACCATCGCTTCGGTCGGCCCAATTCTTCCGGGGCCGCGAGCAATAATTCCTGGGCGCCGTCATCGCGCCCCTTGCGGCGGCGCCAGCGCAGGCGCTCATACATGAGGCCCGCCGAGGTGAGTAGATCCTCCGGCACGCGGGCAATGGCGCGATCGACGCCGCCGGCGAACGCATGCAGTGCCATCCGCGCTTCCGCCACAGCCTGCTGGCGTTTATCGACATAGCGGAACATACGCCGCGCATCGCGCTGGCGATTGTCCCAGATCAGCCGGTCGAGGCGCGCGTCATGATCTTCCTGGCGTAAAAAGTTCTTATAGCGACGGTAAATGATCTTGAGGTCCGCGCCGGAGAAATTGTCTTCCACCCAAGCATGGCGGATGAGTTTTGCCGCGCGCGCTGTGTCGCCATCGCCGATTAGCACATCGGCAAAGCGCAGACGCCCATCACGGCTTACCGGATCGCGCCAGCGGAACCAGTCACGCACCCGCGTGTCTTCGTCGACGCCCAGCATCGCGGTTTCGGCGCTGGCCTCCAGGCCAGATTGTCTCGGCCAGTCAGGGTTGCTGGCAATGAATGTAGAAATTTCCTCGAACGAGGCAGAACTATTTGCCCGCGAATAGTTCATCCAGCGCAATACTTTGGCGCCGAGCGGATCGCGCGCACGAGATGCAATGCGGTGCGCGGCCGACCACCGTCCGCTTGCGGCCTCTTTAAACGCGGTGGTGTATAATTTTATGTCCGTGCCTGAAACTGGCGGCGGCAACAGTGTCTCCGCAGCCACGCGCTCCGAAGCCGCCGCACCGCAAAAAATAATGATCGTCACGATTAGCGGCAGAAAAATGCGCACGAACGCCCTTTCAAAACTGAATTTCCTTTTCATGCCGCCGGGCTGCGATCTTAGGCCGAGCGTCTCCCTTGCGGCAAGACGGTTGGCGCCGGCCTTGTCCTCCGGTCAACGGCAAATTATGCTTGGTAAATTCTCAATAATTCGAGTGCGGAGAGCACGATGTTGGAAGGCTATTGCACAGCCCTGATTACGCCGATGCGCGACGGCGCGGTCGATGAAGAGGCGTTCCGCGCCTTGGTCGAATGGCAAATCGCTGAAGGTGTGTCCGGATTGGTGCCGTGCGGCACGACCGGCGAATCGCCCACCCTCAGCCATGATGAACATAAGCGGATCACCGAAATATGCATCGACGTGGCGAACGGACGGGTGCCGGTCCTCGCCGGTACCGGTTCCAACAGCACCGCCGAAGCGATTGAATTGACGCGTCACGCCAAGCAGGCCGGCGCCGACGCCGCGTTGCTGGTCATGCCCTATTACAACAAACCGACCCAGGAAGGCATGTATCAGCATTTCAAGGCGGTGCAGGATGCGGTGGAGATACCGCAATATATTTACAATATTCCCGGGCGCAGCGTCGTGAATATGAGCGTCGAGACCATGGCGCGCCTGGCGGAATTGCCGAATATCGTCGGTGTGAAGGATGCCACCGCCGATCTCACCCGCCCGACCTTGACGCGCCTGGCGATTCCCGGCGGTTTCAACCAAATGTCTGGCGAGGACGGCACGGCGATTGGTTTCTTTGCCCAGGGCGGGCACGGCTGCATATCCGTCACAGCAAACGTCGCGCCGCGCGCCTGCGCCGAATTCTATGCCGCCTGGAAAGCCGGTGACGCGGCCAAGGCGCTCGACCTGCACACCCGCCTGATGCCGCTGCATGATGTGTTGTTCTGCGAATCAAGCCCGATACCGGTTAAATATGCGGCATATTTGCTCGGTAAGTGCCGCGCCGAAATGCGCCTGCCCATGTGCGCGCCCTCAAGCGCGAGCAAAGCACGGATCGAAGTGACCCTGCGCGCATTGGGCCTGTTGAAGGATGCGGCGGCCTAGCCGCCTTTGACATGGCGGCACAGAAGAGCGATGGCCGCAAGATTGTCGCCCAGAACCGAAAAGCACGGCACAACTATCATATCGCCGAGAAGTTCGAGGCGGGAATCATGCTGACCGGAACCGAGGTCAAATCCCTGCGTCAGGGCCGGGCCAGCATGGGCGAATCTTACGCGATGGAGCGCGGTGGCGAGATATTCTTGATCAATGCGCATATCCCCGTATATGCCGCCGGTGGGCGCTATAACCATGAGCCCACCCGCGCCCGCAAACTGCTGCTTAGAAAACGTGAAATTGAGAAGCTCAGCGGTAGCCTGCGGCGCGGCGGCGGCCTGACCATGGTGCCGCTCACTCTCTATTTCAACGAGCGCGGACGGGCCAAAGTAGAAATCGCCATGGCGAGCGGCAAACGCAAACATGACAAACGCGCGTCGGAGAAAGAGCGCGACTGGAACCGTGACAAGCAGCGCCTGCTGCGCGCCGACAATTAAGCTTGGGCGCCGGCGCGCGGCGCCGCCACGAGCCCACGGATATCGTCGAACACATCGTGGAACATGGCCTCCGTCAAGCGCCCCGTATTGGTGTTGAGGCGCGAGCAGTGATAGCTGTCGATCATGGTGAGGTTGGCGGTTAATTCATGGCAGGCGCGATGGCCAAACTTATAGGCGCTCACCTTGTGCCCGAGATTGCGCAGCACCGTTTGGTGGGCGATTCCGCCGAGCGCAAGGATGACGCGCAAGTTCGGCATCGCACCGATCTCACTTTCCAAAAACGGGCGGCAGGCGGCAATCTCGGCGCCGGTCGGTTTGTTTTGCGGCGGCACGCATCGTACGGCGTTGGTAATGCGGCAATCTTCAAAGCTAACGCCATCATCCGCCGTGCGGCGGTAGACGCCTTTTGCAAAGCCGAACTTGATGAGCGTGGCATAGAGAAGATCGCCGGCGAAATCTCCGGTGAACGGCCGCCCGGTGCGGTTGGCGCCTCTCATGCCGGGCGCTAATCCGGCGATCAACAGGTGGGCGTTGAGCGGCCCGACGCTCGCAACCGGGGCGTTATGCCAGTCCGGATGGGCGGCGCGGCTGGCCTCGCGATAAGCAACGAGGCGCGGGCATTTTGGGCAGTTCCGCTTCGGTGCGTCGGGCGTCGCCATATTATCTCGCGTCAGCCTGGTCGTCGCCGTCTTCTTCTTCTTCTTCAAGGGGCTCGCTCGGAAAGTCATCACCGTCGTCCTCGTCGTCGGCAAAGCTCTCATGAATTTGTGCAGTATTTGGGCTTTCGCGATCGTCGCCTTCGCGCCATTGCGGCGCGCGGCCGATCTCTGCCTGAAGGTCTTGCAGCTCGATGAAATAATCGGCTTGGCGGCGCAGTTCATTGGCCACCATCGGCGGCTGCGAGCGCACCGTGCTGACGATGGTCACGCGCAAGCCCTTACGCTGCACAGCCTCGACCAGACGGCAGAAATCTCCGTCTCCGGAAAACAGCACGATATGATCCAGAGCCGGCGCCATTTCGATAATGTCGACGGCAAGTTCAATATCCATATTGCCTTTGATCTTGCGCCGCCCGGTTGAATCGGTGAATTCCTTGGCTGGTTTGGTCACCATGGTGTAGCCGTTGTAATCCAGCCAATCGACGAGCGGGCGTATCGACGAATATTCCTGATCTTCGATCAGCGCCGTGTAGTAAAAGGCACGAATAAGCCGTCCCTTTTTCGCAAAAACGTCGAGCAGTCGTTTGTAATCGATGTCGAACGCAAGCGCACGGGCGGCCGCGTAAAGGTTGGAACCGTCTATGAATAATCCGATACGTTCGTCAGAATAAAAATTGACCATGAAAAACTTCCATTTTCTGAATAAGTCGGCACATTTCGGGAGCAATTCCCGACCGGCAGAGTTAATTGAGGTGCGTTAAATCAATTTGGTGCGAATAAAAGTCTCGTCGCAGTTACTATTTATGTCGTGTCACCACTCGCGGCAAGTCCCCGGCGTAGCGGCGCGGATGCGATGATCGTTATCGCTTTGGGGGCCAATCTTGCCACCGAACGGCACGGCCCACCGCTGCTCGGGCTGGAAGCGGCGTTGCGCCGCCTGGACGAGTTCGGCGTGGCCGTCATGCAGCGCTCCAACTGGTATCGCAGTGCGCCCGACCCGCCATCCGATCAGCCGATGTATATAAACGGCGTCGTACAGGTCGAGAGTGAGCTGTCGCCCGCCGCCTTGATGGCGGTTTTGCTCAGTATTGAAATTGACTTCGGGCGCCGCCGCAGCGAACCGAATGCGGCGCGCGTGATGGACCTCGATCTGATCGATTTCGACGGCCAAATTCTCAACCGGGCGGCTGACGACAAGGGCCCAGCGCTTCGGTTGCCGCACCCGCGACTGAGCCACCGCGCCTTTGTCCTGTTGCCGCTTCTAGAAATCGCGCCCAGCTGGCGCCATCCCGAAAGTGGACGGCATATCGACGATCTCATCACCGCCTTGCCTGAGGGCCAGAAAATCGATCTTTTAGAAACATAGTATGCCTTTGGCTATGCCCTTGATTTCCGCCAAAAACACCCAAATTAACTTGCGTGCAAGGTAGCAAACGGGTAGGTTTCGCGGCCCTTTGATCCGCATTTGTTTGTATTTTATGGAGTGCCCGCAGCATGGCGCGTGTAACTGTTGAAGATTGTGTTGATAAGATCCCAAACCGCTTTGAGCTGGTTTTGCTCGCTGCCCGGCGAGCACGGAATATTCATTCCGGCGCGCCGTTGACGCTGGAGCGCGACAACGACAAGAATCCGGTCGTGGCGCTGCGCGAAATCGCCGACGAAACCATCGAGCTCGAAGTGCTGAAATACGAGATGGAGCATGGCGCTGATATCGACCAGGAATTGGACGAGCCGGAAGAGGAAAATCTGGCGGTATTGTCGGCTGAGCAAGCCTGGGCCGGCGTTACATCTTCAAAGGTTCCGGACAGCGACGAAGAAGTTGCCGCCGCCGTTGGCGCCGATGCGGTGTTCGCGCCGAACCTCGACGATGGCGATGATAAAGTTGCGGCAAGCGAGCCCAAATCCGAAAGTACTGACGGGGAGGCCTGAGCGCGAATTGTCCATGATTTAATTTCGCGGGCGGGGCGCCAAGCAGATAGCGATTCCGGCCCGGGAGTATCGCGGACAGGCCGAGCGCATGAACTGCAGTGATTCGTCAATACGAACTTGTCGAGCGCGTTAAGGCTTACGATCCGACCGCGGATGAAGGCGCGTTGAACCGCGCCTATGTTTTTTCCCTAAAAGCCCATGGCGCACAAACCCGCGCCAGCGGCGATCCCTATTTTTCCCATCCCCTCGAAGTTGCAGGCATCCTGACCGGGCTCAAGCTCGATTGCGATACCATCGTCACCGCGCTCCTGCACGATACCGTCGAGGACACGCTAGCGTCGCTCGACGAAATTGAGCGCCAGTTTGGCTCTCCGGTGGCTCGGCTCGTCGATGGCGTGACCAAACTCAGCCAGTTGGAACTGCAATCGGATCAAACCAAGCACGCCGAGAATTTCCGTAAATTCGTTCTCGCTATGTCGAAGGACATCCGCGTGCTGCTGGTCAAGCTCGCTGACCGCCTGCACAACATGCGCACGCTCAGTTTCATCGAAAACCAAGACAAGCGCCGGCGCATCGCCAACGAAACCATGGATATCTATGCGCCGCTGGCCGAGCGCATCGGTTTGAAGACGATCACCGAAGAGCTGGAAGACCTGGCCTTTGCCGAGATCAACATGGACGCGCGCAATTCGGTACAGGCGCGCCTCGATTTTCTGCGTGAAGAAGCCGGCGATATCGTGCCGCGCATTCTCGCCGCAATACGCGAAATGTTGGCCGGGCATCGCTTTCGCGCCGTCGTGGAAGGGCGCGAAAAGCGCCTTTATTCGATCTGGCGCAAAATGGAAATCAAGAATATTGCCTTCGAGCAGCTCTCCGATATCGTCGCCTTCCGCATCATTGTCGACAGTGAATCCGATTGTTACCAGGCCCTCGGCTTCGTCCATGGCGCCTATCAAATGGTGCCCGGAAAATTCAAGGATTACATTAGCACGCCAAAGCCGAACGGTTACCGTTCGCTGCACACCACCGTGATGGGGCCGGAGCGCCAACGCATCGAAATACAAATTCGCACCCGTGAGATGCACGAGGAAGCGGAACTCGGCGTGGCCGCCCATTGGGCCTTCAAGCAGGCCGATGCCGGCAGCGACGGCAAGCAATATCGGTGGCTGCGCGAGCTGTTGGACATTCTCGACAATGCATCGGGGCCGGAGGAATTTCTTGAGCACACCAAATTAGAAATGTTCCGCGATCAGGTGTTTTGCTTCACACCGCACGGCGATCTCATCAATTTGCCGCGCGGCGCCACGCCGGGAGATTTCGCTTACGCGGTGCACTCCCATGTCGGCGATACTTGTGTCGGCGCCAAGATAAATGGCCGCATGGTGCCGCTCAGGACGCCTCTCTCGAACGGCGATCAGGTCGAAATCGTTCGCTCCACGGTGCGCGCACCATCACCCACTTGGGAAGGATTCCTGGTGACCGGCAAGGCGCGCGCCAGCGTCAGGCGCTTCATCCGGTCCAAGCAACGCAAAGAGTATGAAACGCTGGGCCGGGCGATCGCGGAAAAGGCCTTTCGCGAAATCGGCGAAACATGGGCCCAAACGGTGATCGATCAGGCTCTGCCCAGGCTCAAACTAAAGAATGAGACGGAGCTGTTCGTCACCCTCGGCCAGGGACTCATGACGAGCCAGGAATTTAGTAGCGCGTGCTTTCCGACGCGCCGGCGCCCCGGCGTTGCGTCACGCGCTTTGTCTTTGGTGCGCGGCCGGTCGGGATCGACCAAGGCCGGCGACGCGGCGATTCCCATTCGTGGTCTGCTGCCCGGCGTGGCGGTGCATCTGGCGGAATGTTGCAGTCCGCTGCCGGGGGACCGCATTGTCGGTATTATCACCACCGGCATCGGCGTCACCGTCCATACCATCGATTGCGATACGCTGGTCAGCTTCGGCGATACACCGGAGAGATGGCTGGACCTGTCGTGGGACAAAGACGAGGCCGAAAATAGCGTCCATGTAGGCAGATTGAGCCTCGTTGTGGCGAATGAGACCGGCTCGCTCGGCGAAATGTCCATGTCGATCGCTAAAAACAACGGCAATATCAACAATCTCAAAATCACCAGCCGCTCGGCGGAATTTTTCGATTTTCTCGTCGATGTCGAGGTCCAGGACTCGCGCCATTTGACCGATATTATCGCGGCGTTGCGCGCCATTCCCTGCGTCAGCAGCGTTGAACGGGCGCGGAGTTAGCTGGCGGGAAAATGGCAAAATACCGGCCCGTGCCGCTCACCGGATATGTCACGCGCGAAGGCGCCGTCATGCAGCGCCGAGCCGCCAATTTCTACCGCTTGGTGAGCCGGCGTCGAACGGTGCGCAGCTTCTCTGCCCGAGCCGTGCCGCGCGCGGTCATCGAAAAATGCGTCCTCAGCGCCGGCACGGCGCCAAGCGGCGCCAACTTGCAGCCCTGGCATTTTGCCGTGGTTAGCGCTCCCGCCGTGAAGCGACGCATTCGAATCGCAGCGGAAAAAGAGGAGCACGAATTTTATCACCGGCGTGCGCCCCAGGCGTGGCTGAAAGCCCTAGAGCCGCTCGGCACCGACGCCAATAAATCCTATCTCGAAACCGCGCCCTATCTGATCGTCGTCTTCCAGCGCAATTATGACGTCGATGCGGCGGGCGATCGCATCATGCAATATTACGCGACTGAAAGTGTCGGCATCGCGGTTGGCCTGCTGTTGACAGCACTTCATCATGTCGGTCTCGCCACGCTCACCCATACGCCCAATCCCATGGGTTTTTTGCGCAGCCTGCTTGGCCGCCCGGCCAATGAGCGTGCGGTCATGATTGTGGTTGCGGGCTATCCGGCCAAGCATGCCAAAGTGCCCGATATCAGGCGCAAAGAGCTGGCGGATATCGCGAGTTTCTTCGAATAGGGCGCTCGCAAGCGGCGCTAAGGGCGCACATATAAAGAACATAGGCTAGGTGGCGACTTGCGGCGTGGGGTGGGTCGCTTGCGCAACGCCCTGTTATTGCGATATTTTGCATAATTCGAGGCCACAAAACAAATAACATTGGGCCATCGATGGGGAGAGAGATGAGGAACAAAGAAATGCATCGTCGCGCGATTTCCGGTATTGCGCCGTTTATCTGCCCTCGGTCCGATGGAGGAAAGGCGTGAGCCTATTTCGTCGCCGGCGCAAACGCTCGATTCCGGCCCGGTTCTTGGAGCTGTTGTGGCCGCGGATGGGCTGGCGGCGCGCAGGAAGATATTATATTTTCCGCATCAAGCGGCTTCCCGGCACGCCCTATTCGATTGCCTGCGGTTTCGCGCTCGGCGCGGCGGTATCATTCACGCCCTTCATCGGCTTTCATTTTGTTTTGGCCGGTATCCTGGCCTGGGGATTACGCGCCAACCTTCTCGCATCGGTAATCGGTACCGCGGTTGGCAACCCCTGGACCTTCCCGGGAATTTGGTTCGGTGTCCTGTGGTTGGGCAGTAAGATTCTCGGGCGGGAAATGCCGGAGCTAAGTTTCTCCGACCTCAGTGTCACCATGATTTTCGATCATTTCTCGACCATCGGCGTGCCGATGATTGTCGGTGGCGTCCCGGCTTCCATCGTGACATGGGTGATTTTCTACATTCCGATCCGCCGCGCGATCGCCAACTATCAGCATCACCGCCACAGCAACCGCATTAAACGCCAGCGGGTCTTGGCCGAAGAACGGCGCGAACGGGCAGACGGTGTGGCCAACAGCAATACCGAGGAACTGCCCTCCGTTAGCGGGCAGTCAGTCGATGATTTGACCATTCCGGAGACTTCCGACCGGGAAGAAGCGCGGCCAACGGCCACAATCACGCCTATTGGCCGCGCCGCCGGCGAAAGCAAGGGCGGATGAGCGGGCTCGCAGGCCCGGCGTCAAAATCGACCAAACGGCGACAAACTGAATTAATCGTTGCAGCGGTTCGCCCGGCACTGTTGTCCACATGATCATTGGCCTGGGCAGCGATCTTATCGATATCCGGCGCATCGAGCGCACCCTGGAGCGTTTTGGGGAGCGCTTTACCAACCGCATATTTACCGAGGGTGAACGGGCGAAATCCGAGCGCCGCGCGGCGCGCGCAGAAAGCTATGCCCGGCGTTTTGCCGCCAAAGAGGCATGTTCCAAGGCGCTGGGGACGGGTTTTCGCCAGGGGGTTTTCTGGCGCGACATGGAAGTTGTCAACCTGCCGTCGGGAAAACCGACCATGCGGCTCTCCGGCGGCGCGGCGCAACGCTTGCAATCCCTAACGCCTTCAGGCATGACCACTCAGATTGACGTGTCTCTAACCGACGAACCACCGACCGCCCAGGCCATTGTGATCATCACCGCCCTCGCCGCCGCGCAAGAGTGACGCGAAGGCGATTCACGCAGGCCGGGCCATTCCGTCGCCACTCATAACCAAATTCCGCGAGCCCCATGGCAAGATCGAAGAGCAGCGACACAACGAGAAAACGGAAATCCAGCGGAATCTGGGACACCATCCGCACCATCGCCTATGCGGTGATTGCCGCGATGGTCGTGCGTACTGTGGCGCTTGAGCCGTTCAATATTCCCTCCGGCTCGATGATTCCGACGCTGCTGGTTGGTGATTATTTGTTCGTCTCCAAATACGCTTACGGCTACAGCAAATATTCGCTGCAGTGGAACATCGACCTGTTCTCCGGGCGATTGTTTGGTTCTGACCCCGAGCGCGGCGATGTTGCGGTATTCAAGCTGCCGCGCGACAACGAAACTGACTATATCAAGCGTATCGTCGGCCTACCGGGCGACCGTATCCAGGTCACCGACGGGCTTATCTACGTCAATGACGTCCCAATTGAGCGCAACCAGGTTGAGAATTTCACGTACGACGACGTTTATGGCCGCTCGCGCACCATCGCCCAGTTTGAGGAGAAACTGCCCAACGGCGCGGTTCACCACACCCTCGACGCCAACTTCAGCGGCAATCTCGACAACACCGACGTCTACAGCGTGCCGGAGGGACATTTTTTCGCCATGGGCGACAATCGTGATAATTCTCTCGATAGCCGCATCGACAATGCTTATTCGGGTGTCGGATTCATTCCAGCGGAGAACTTGGTTGGCCGGGCGGAGTTTATTTTCTACTCGACCAATGGCGGCGCCGAAATATGGGAAATATGGAAGTGGGGCGAGGCGACCCGCTTTGAACGCCTGTTCACTGCGGTTCGCTAGTGGCCGGCCGGCGTAACGCCAATGCTGCGCTTGGCGCAGAACAGGTTCAAGCGATCGCCGAAAAACTCGAGGCGAAACTTTTCCACCGCTTCGAGAATCGCCAGCTGCTGACCCAGGCGTTCATTCATCCGAGCACCGTCTCGGGCGATGTCCAATCCAATCAACGGCTTGAATTTCTCGGTGACCGTGTGCTCGGCCTCGTCGTGGCCGAAATGCTGCATACAGAATATCCCGACGAAAGCGAAGGCCCGCTGGCACGGCGCTTTGCTGCGCTGGTTCGGCGCGAGGCGTTGGAACGCATCGCCCGGGATCTGCACTTCGGCGATTATCTGATCCTGGCCAAAGGTGAAGAGGACAGCGGCGGGCGTGAAAATTCCGCTAATCTCGCGGACGCTTGTGAGGCGGTGATCGCCGCAATTTTTGTCGATGGCGGCTACGGGGCGGCAGCGCGCTTCATCCGGCAGTATTGGGCGGCGCCAATGACCGGCGAAAAGAGCCCGCCGCGCGATGCGAAATCCGCTCTGCAGGAATGGGCACAAGCCGAGCACGGTGTCCTGCCGGTTTATCGCTTGATTTCACGCGATGGCCCGGCGCATGCGCCGCATTTCGAAATCGAAGTGCAGGTCAGTGATTTTCCCGCCGCCGCGGCCTCCGGCGGCAGCAAACAGGCCGCCGAACAGGCGGCAGCGCAAATCCTGATGCACCGTCTGGCGGTGGATCATGGCTGAGTCCGAGGCGCCGCGCCGCGCCGGTTTTGTTGCCATTCTAGGCGCCCCCAATGTTGGCAAATCTACCCTCGTCAACCGCCTGGTCGGCTCCAAAGTGTCGATCGTATCGCCAAAAGTGCAGACCACCCGTTCGCGCGTGCGCGGCATTCGCATAGAAGGCGTGGCGCAGCTCGTCCTGGTAGATACGCCGGGCATTTTCGAAAATGCCAAGCGCCGCCTCGAGCGCGCGATGGTACATGCGGCGTGGAGCGGCGCCCAAGACGCCGATGCGATTCTCGTTCTCGTCGATGCCATGAAGGGCGTCGATGAAAATACCAAGAAAATTCGTAAAAGCCTGGTCAAATCGGGGCGCAAGGCCCTGGTGGCGATCAACAAGATCGACCAAGTATCACATGCGAGCCTGTTGCCGCTTGCCGCCGCGCTGGACGATGGCGCATCCGCCGAGCGCATCTTCATGATCTCGGCGCTCGACGGCCAGGGTGTCGACGATTTGTTGAACCATCTTCTCGGCTTGCTGCCCGTGGGGCCCTGGCTCTATCCCGAAGATCAGCTTAGCGATATCTCTGAACGTCTGTTGGCGGCGGAAATCACGCGCGAGAAGCTGTTCCTGCAACTTTATCAGGAATTGCCTTATTCGCTCGCCGTGGAGACCGAGACCTGGCGCGAGTTTAGGGACGGCTCGGTCAGAATCGAACAGATCGTCTATGTGTCGCGCCCCATCCACAAGGCCATGGTGCTGGGAAAAGGCGGGCAGCGTATCAAAGCTGTCGGCCAGGAGTCGCGCATCGAGTTGGAGGAGCTATTGGCCCGCCGGGTGCATTTATTTCTGTTCGTGAAAGTCCGCGAAGGCTGGGCTGATGATCCGGAACGCTACCGCGACTTAGGTCTTGAGTTCGATAGCTAAGGCTAATCCGGAGTAGGCGGAATTACCTGCGGCGACGCATTTGCGTGGATTAATAGGTTCTAGGGTCTGCCATCGGCGCTATTTTCAACCGCACTTCGTTGCTTTTGCAGGCGCTTTTCCAGAATTTCGGTGGCCGTAAACACGGCGCGCACGACAAGATCCGCCGCTTCCTCTTCGCCGCGCAACAGCGCCAGAAGCGCGAACAAATCCGTTTCAGGGCGGGCGTCAACGGCAACTTCGTCCATGATCTTTTGCAAGGATTCCACCAGGCTAATAATCTCCGGGCGAGAATCATTCTCGGTATGGCGGGCAATATAGTGAACCATATCCGACATATCGGACAATTGGTTCGCCGGGACATTCCGTCCCGAATTTTCCTTGATGAATTTCTGCATGGCAGTGGCGAAACTGCTGAATTGCAGCGTCGTGCGGCGCAGCCGATGCTCTCGAACAATAGCATTGGCGCGTTCAATCCGCGCCATATCCACTTTTGCCAATTCGTCGCCGGTCGCCTTGTAACGCACGCCGTTGGGCACATCGAAGCCGGCAAGTTCGGAATCGTTTTCGCGGCCCGGCTGTCGCCGGTCCGGGCCGACATAGCGCGGCGTTGCGACAAATTTCTTGCGGTTCTGGATTATATTGTCGACCCGGCTTGCGACCGCGCCAATCGAAATCGGCATCACGATAATGTCGTCGGCGCCAGCGTTGACGAGGGTGCGAATGACGTCGTCGCTGCGCTTCCAGGTAATGACATTGATGACCAGAAACGGATTGGCGAATATCCTGGATATGTTCGCAAACCACTTCGATATGCTCTTGGGCCTCGAGCACAAGCATATCCAAGCCGGCATCGCGAACTGCGCGGCGTAATTTCTCGATCGAGTTCACCACATTGACGCGACGAAAGCCGGCGCCGTGCACGGCATCGAGGATGATGCGCCGGGAGGTCTGTATCGGACTGAACAGTACGACCTCAACGTCATCGAGATCATATACTGTGGGTTTGTCGGAAGAGTCCGAACGGGGCAACGCGCCGCGGGCGCCAGAAGGGGTCATTGGTTCCTGTGGTTGCTCTGGTCGCTGTCTGGGCGATTTCTTGAGACAGGTGAAACTCGACTAAAATACTGAACCGATAAAATTAATTATTTGACAACCATTGTCGGCGCGTTGCGCTTCTCGTGGAGCGGGCGTGCCCCGCCCGTGTTATATGCTTGCTATGGAGTGGAGCGATTCAGGCGTCGTGTTGTCGGCGCGGCGGCACGGCGAATCATCGTCATTGGTGATCCTGTTCACCGAATTGCATGGTCGTCATGCCGGTCTCGTGCGAGGCGGCCAAGGACGGCGCGCGCGTGGCCTCTATCAGGCGGGAAATGTCGTCACCGCAGTGTGGCGCGCTCGGCTTGAGGAGCATCTCGGCACTTATCGTTGTGAACTGGTGCGCGCCCGGGTTGCCGGGTTACTCGACGATGCGTTGCGTCTCTCCGCCTTGTCGTCGGCCTGTGCCGTGATCGAGGCGGCATTGCCGGAGCGCCAGCCCTATCCCGCGCTCTATACCGGTTTTTTTGGCCTCGGCGAGGATATTGAAAGCGCCGCCGGGTGGGGCGCATCCTATGCCCGCTTTGAACTGGCGCTTCTGGCCGAGCTCGGCTTCGGCCTCGATCTGTCGGCCTGCGCCGTCACCGGCGAAGCCGAGGATTTGCAGTATGTATCGCCGCGCTCGGGGCGCGCCGTGTCGGCGGCGGCAGGTCAACGCTGGCGCGAAAAACTGTTGCCGTTGCCGGAGTTTCTGTGGCGCGCCGATGGCGGCACGCCCACGGCGGATGATCTGCGCGCGGCGCTCCATCTGACTGGCTGGTTTCTTACCGCGCATGTTTTCTCCGGCGCCAGCGTACCGCCGGCGCGGGAGAGATTTGTGGAGCGGCTGACGAGTTCGCCACCGTGAGAGGCCCTTCCGCCCCGGCGGGGAGGGCCTTCTTATACTTAGCCGGGCACGATCATAGTGCCAGTGCCATGGGCGGTGAATATTTCCAGCAGTAGCGAATGCGGTACGCGGCCATCGAGAATATGCGCGGCTTCGCAGTGATCCCTGAGCGCCGCCAGGCAGGTTTTCAACTTGGGAATCATTCCGCCTTTGATGCTGTCGCCGCTCAGCAGCGCTTCAGTTTCGCCGACGTCGAGCGTGCTGATCAGTTCGCCGTTTTCGTCGAGCACGCCGACGACATCGGTGAGCATGACCAGCTTGGCCGCCGACATCGCCGATGCGATGGCGCCGGCGGCGGTATCGGCATTGATATTAAAAGTCTCGCCCGCCGGGCCGATTCCGATCGGCGCCACGACCGGGATGATGTGCGATTTTTCGAAAGATTGCAGAACGCCGATATTGACCTGCGCCGGTTCGCCGACAAAGCCCAAATCAATTTTGTTTCCGTCGCCGGAGAGCGTGAGGCGCCGGGCTTCGAGCAATTTGCCGTCCTTGCCGCTCAGCCCAACCGCCGTGCCGCCCGCCGCGTTGATGGTGCTCACGATCTGTTTGTTGATGGTGCCTGAAAGCACCATTTCGACGACCTCGATGGCGGCTGCGTCGGTAACGCGCAAGCCATCGACAAAGCGGCTCTCGATATTCAACCGTTCCAGCATTTTGGCAATCTGCGGCCCGCCGCCATGGACCACCACGGGATTAATGCCGACCTGCTTAAGGAGCACGACATCTTTGGCGAAATTCTCCGCGAGCGATGTGTCTCCCATGGCATGGCCGCCATATTTGATAACGAACGTGCGCCCCGAGAAGCGCCGCATATAGGGCAGCGCCTCGGAAATAGTTTTGGCCGCGCGCAGCCATTGTTTAGTCTCGCTGATATTTTTAGTGGTCATGAGCTTGGACCTTAATGAATGGCGGCGGCGCCCGCCAGTGCGCCAAGATGGGCGCGCAGTTCGGCAATACCGTGGCCGCTGCGTGCGCTTGTCGGCAGAGCTAAGGGATAAGCGGCGACATGGCTTTTCAGGACGGTTTCGCACTCGCCCATCAGGCGTTCCAGTGCCGCCGGTTTCAGCTTATCGGTTTTGGTTAGCACCACCAAAAACGACACCGCCGCTTCATCCAATGCCCGCATGACCGCCTCGTCGCTCGCCATGAAGCCGCGCCGCGCATCGATCAGCAGACAGGCGCGGCGCAAACTCGGCCGCCCTTTGAGATATTGCTCGGCCAAGCCGGTCCACGCTTTGACCACGCCTTTGGGCGCCTTGGCGTAGCCATATCCGGGCAGGTCGACGAGCATTAGCTGCCGCCCCAATTCGAAAAAATTGACCTGCTGCGTGCGGCCCGGCGTGTTCGAAGTCCGCGCCAGCGCAGTTTGCCCGGTCAGCGCGTTGATCACGCTCGATTTGCCGACATTGGAGCGCCCGGCGAAGGCGATTTCGGGCAGCGATGTGACCGGCAATCCAGCCATCGCGACGGCGCCGGTGACAAAGATGCACTGCTGCGTAAACAGTTTCCGCCCTGCCTCTAGCGACGCGGCGCCGGTTTCTTGCCCTTGGCCCGGCGTGACGGAGGCTTCTTGTCCTCTTGCCATGTGTCACTCTCACTTTTTGCTTTGCGCGTGCCGCTCGTCGCTTTGTCATCGCTGCCCTGAGCATCCGCCTTAGCGGCGCGGCGCTCGCGGCGGGACAATTTGTTTTCTTTCTCTTTCACGGTGTCGCTCGCTGGCGCGCTTTTTACGATCGTGTCGCCGCGTTTCTTGGCGCGTTTTTTCGCTTCGGCGGCCTGGGCCTTGCGTTTCTTTTGCTTAATCTTCTGGCGCCGCAGTTCTTCCGCCTGTTCGCGGTAACTCTTCTTGCGTTTGGCCGGTTCGGCACTGCGCGCGCGCTTCGTCGTCGTACTGCTCCGTTCGCGCCGCTTACTTTTTTCACTGCGGCTACTCTTATCGCTGCGGCTGCTACTTTCGCTACGCTCACCGCTGGGGCGTTTTCTCTTGCGGCCGCTTGACGGGCGCGAGCGGCTCGGTTTCGGCAAGGTGCCGGCGGCGGCCTGCTCCTTGATTTGCTTGATGCGGATGGCATCGGCGGCGAGCGAGGCGCGGGTGATGCCCATGCGCCGCATAATCAGCCATTGCTGGGCGATCGAAAGTACGTTGTTCCAGGTCCAGTAGACCACCAACCCGGCTGGGAAGCGGGCGAACATAAAGAGGAACAGGAGCGGCAGAAACATCATGATCTTCTGCTGCAAGGGCTCGATCGGCTGCGGGTTGAGCTTCATTTGCAACAGCATCGTGGCAGCGAACAAGATCGGCCAAATGCCAATCATGAGGAATTCCGGCGCCGGCCAATCGAGCAATCCGAACACCGTGATGAAAGTCATCGGATCTGGCGCCGAGAGGTCCTGAATCCAGCCGAAGAACGGCGCATGGCGCATTTCAATCGTGGCAAAGAGAACGCTATAGAGCGCGAAGAATACCGGAATCTGCACAAGCATCGGCAAACAACCGGCCATGGGGTTGGCCTTCTCGCGCCGATAGAGCGCCATCATCTCCATATTCATCTTGGCTTTGTCGTCTCGGTAGCGCTCGCGCAGCATGATCGTATCGGGCTGCAACTTCCGCATCCTGCTCATAGACGCATAAGCCTTGTTGGCCAGCGGATAGAGCACAATACGCACGCAGATGGTAAGCAGCAGGATAGCGACGCCGAAATTGCCGATGTTGCGGTAGAAGTAATCGATCGGATAGTAGAGCGGCCGGGCGAGAAACCACACCAGGCCGAAATCGACCGCGCTATCGAGGTCGCGCACGCCGAGCGACCCTTCATAGGAGTCGAGCAGGTTGAACTCCTTGGCGCCGACAAAGAGATGGTTCGATACCGCCTGGGTCTCCTTGGGCTGGATCGACACCGGGTTTTGCCAACGGTAATCGACCTGATAGAGATCGCGTTGATTGGGTGTCGAATGCACGAAATCGGCAGTAATCGCTTGCTTTGGGTCCGGGATGAGAGCGCTCAGCCAATATTTGCCGGTAATGCCGACCCAGCCATCTGCGCTTTGGATTTCGGTTTTCCCGTTATCCTGCATGTCTTCGTACGAAAATTCCTGTTTGACGCCTTGGAGAACGCCGACACCGCCATGGGCAAACATGCCCCACGGGACGAATTCTTCGGAATTGACTGCGAACATGCCGGTCAGGCCGGACGCCGGCGTATCGTAATGCGCAATAAAGCCGTAGGGGTAAAGACGGACGGCCGCGTCGCTGCTGTTCGTCACCGATTGTAAGGTGGTGAAGAGAAAATTCTCGTCTAGCGAAATCTTCCGGGTGAACAGCAGGCCCTCGCCATTGTCCCAGCTGAGCGTCACGCTTGAGCCGCTTTTCAGTTTGCTGCGATCCGCCTGCCAAACGGTATTAGAGTCGGGCAGCTTCACGCTGGAGTCACCATCCTGCGTCCAGCCAAGCTCGGCAAAATAGGGATGTTCTGCGTTGCGCGGCGAGAACACGAAAATATTCGGGCTGTCGTCTTCCCTTTGCAGGCGATAATCCTCGAGCACCACGTCATCGAAGCGCGCGCCTTTGAGGAGGATCGAACCCCGTATCCTGTCACCGTCGATCAGGATGCGGTCGCTGGCGACAATCGCCGCGCGCCGGTCCAACACCTGTTCCGCCGCACCTTCGTCGGCGCTCACGCTATCGGATGGAACCTGCTGGACGCCGGTTCCCTGATTTGCCGTGCCGTGCGTCGCCGTCACTTCGCCTTGCGGCGGGCGCTCGGGTGTCGGAAAGAATACCGGCATCAGGAATTGCCAGCCGACAAGGATCACCAACACGGCGCCGACAACGAGGACGAGATTAAGTTTGCTTTCGCCGAACATGATCTAAGACTTGGCGCTGTTCGGTTTAGTGCCGCGTGCCGCGGCACCGTGGTGCGCGGCGGGCAAACAGGTTTTCGGGCACTGGATCATAGCCATGGCCGCCGAACGGATTGCAGCGCAAGATGCGCCACAGAGCCAGGCCGGGGCCAAACAGCGGGCCATGCCGCTTCACCGCTTCAAGCGCGTAATGCGAACAGCTCGGCTCAAAGCGGCAGGACGGCGGCAGCCACGGTGAGATCACCAACTGATATCCCCGGATGAGCAGCCGGAATACGAAACTGATAGGATTCATGATCAATTCGGGATGTCCAAAAATTTTCAGTCTTTTACGGCACGAGTCCGGGATTTATCGGTTTTTGCGGCATTCGGCCTCACGACCTTGGCCTGTTTTTCATCCACCCGGGTTAACGCTGTCTGCAGATCCCGCAGCAATTCTTCGAAACCGCGATGTACCGTCGCGGCGCGCGCAATAACCACATAATCCTGCCCGGCTTTGGCGTGCCCCGGCATAACACGAGCCACTGCCGCGCGCAATCTGCGCTTGGCGCGGTTTCGCGCGACCGCGCCGCCGACGCGCCGGCTTGCGGTAAAGCCGACACGGATAGGTGCGTCTCGATCCTCCGCATTTCCCGCCTGAATCGGCTGGCCGGGCGGGCAAACGGCTTGCAGGACCAGTCCAGGCATGGCCGATTTGCGGCCCGCGGCCGCGGCATGGAGAAACTCGGACCGCCGCGTCAGGCGGCCGATCCTGGAAACCATCGGCCTACACCGTGAGGCGTTCGCGCCCTTTGGCGCGGCGCCGCGCAAGAATGCGGCGGCCGCCGACGGTTTTCATACGGGCGCGAAATCCGTGCCGACGCTTGCGTACGATATTGCTGGGCTGAAAGGTTCGCTTCAACGTCTTTTCTCCGACAAATCTCCAGCTCTGGGCCGTGGCTCCGGTGAGACAGGATGTGCCCGCTCTGGAAGAGCCCGCTTAATACGGATATGACAGGATAAAGTCAATGCTGGCGGCGCTGACCGCCAATTTTATCCTAAGATTGTCACTGCTTTATCTAAGCCTCTTGATTTGCTGTGGCAATCACATTCGCGCCGGATTGTTAACATTGAAGTGAGAACCCCCGGCATGGCGCTCCGGCTCGCATATGTTCAAGCAGCGAACCGCATTATTAAGTATGTTGCCGCACCTCGTCCGATTGATCGTGATAGTGAAACCAACCATGCCTATGCCTCTGCGCTCATCAGCAGCGAATGATTCAATGCCACCGCCTCTGGCGCCGGAAAACGGCGATCGGCCCGCTGGCCTCTCGTTGCGCCGGCTGGCGCCGTTGTTGATTCTCGCGATCGCCATTGGCCTGTTCTTCGCCTTCGGCCTGCATCACCATTACAGCTTCGAATGGCTGCGTCAGAATCGCGCTGAGCTTGTGGATTTTGTTGCCCGCTCCTGGTTTCTAGCGGCTCTGGTCTATGTCACCGTCTATGCTGGCACCACTACGCTGTCGCTTCCCTGGTGTTCGCTTCTCACCCTGGTTGGCGGCTTCTTGTTCGGCCCCGTATTGGGAACCGTACTTTCCGTTCTGGCCGCCACGGCGGGCGCCTTTCTGCTGTTTACAATCGCCAAAATGGCGCTTGGGGACCCGTTACGCGCGCGAGCGCGTCGCAGCGTGAAGTCCGGCGTATTCCGTCGCATGGAAGCAGGATTTCAAGAAAACGCCCTCAGCTACTTGCTGTTCTTGCGCCTGGTGCCAATTTTCCCGTTCTTCGTGGTGAATTTGCTGCCGGCGTTCCTCGGTGTAAGTCCGCGCGTCTACCTAGTGGGAACATTGCTCGGAATTATACCCGGCACGTTGGTCTTCTCGGTCGTCGGCGCCGGCCTTGGCAAGATTTTCGAAAGCGGCGAGAGTTTCTCGCTGGACAGCGTGCTCAGCCCGGAAATCATTGCCGGCCTTGCCGCGCTCGCCCTTCTCTCTATGATTCCCGTCGCCTATAAGCTCTGGCGCAAACGCGCGGCGTGATACTGATAAGTATCTATCTGGGCAAGAGGAGAGGCGGGTGGTTGAGACCCTTCACTGTGATCTCTGTGTGATCGGCGCCGGAGCGGGCGGCCTCACGCTGGCCGCCGGCGCCAGTCAGATGGGAGCGTCGGTCGTGCTCGTCGAGCGCGGCCAAATGGGCGGTGAATGTCTTTATACCGGTTGCGTGCCGTCCAAGGCATTGTTGACGGCGGCGGCCAGGCAGGCGAGCTTTGCCGAGGCGTTCGACCATGTCCGGCGCACCATTCAACAGATTGCGCCGCATGATTCGCGCGAACGGTTTGAAGGGTTCGGCGTGCGCGTCATCGCTGAGAGCGCGCGCTTCACCGGCCGGCGCAGCCTCGCCGCCGGCAACTTCGAGATCCGTGCCCGGCGCTATGTCCTAGCCACCGGCTCCAGGCCGTACATTCCGCCGCTGCCGGGGATCGACGAAGTTCCGGCGTTGACCAACGAAACTCTGTTCACCGCTTGTCCGCAGCCGCGTCATTTGCTGGTGCTCGGCGGTGGGCCGATGGGAGTCGAGATGGCGCAGGCGTTTCGCCGCCTCGGTGCCGAAGTCTCGTTGATCGAGGCGGGCGAATTGATGCCGCGAGACGACGGCGAATTGGTCGCAGTGATCCGCGCCAGACTCGTCGCTGAGGGCGTGGCGCTCTATGAACATCACCAAGCCGCCCGTGTGACGCCCGACGGTACTGACATCCGCCTCACCTGTACCGGCGCTGAAGGCGCGGTCGAGGTTACCGGCTCGCATCTGCTCGTCGCCGCCGGGCGCCGGGCCACTATCGAAGACCTCGGCCTTGAAGCCGCAGGCGTAGCGACCCGGGATGGCGCGCTCCGGCTCGATGCGCGTCTGCGCACCACAAACCCGCGCATCTTCGCGGTCGGCGATGTGGCCGGTCCTTACCGCTTCACCCATATGGCCGCCTATCAGGCCGGCATCGTGTTGCGCAACGTCCTGTTCCGCTTGCCGGCGAAGGTGAAATACCGCGCTGTGCCTTGGGTGACCTATAGCGACCCCGAGCTGGCCCATGTCGGTTTGAGCGAAGACGCAGCGCGCCGCGCCGGGATAAAATTTCAAATACTGCGGCATTCATTCGCGGAGAATGATAGGGCAATCACCAGCGGCCGCACCGAGGGTTTGATCAAGTTGGTGGTGTCACCGAGCGGGCGCATCCTGGGTGCGTCCATCGTCGGCGCCGAAGCGGGAGAGTTAATTCATATCTGGTCCCTGGCGGTCGCGCGGCGGCTCAAGGTGTCGGCCCTGGCGCAAACCATCGCGCCTTATCCCACGCTGGGTGAAGTTGGCACGCGCGCCGCCGGCAGCTACTACGCGCCCAAGCTGTTCAGCCCGCGCACCAAACGCATTGTGAGATTCCTGCAGCGCCTGGGATAATACCGCCGCTCAGCCTATAGTGGGCCCATCTGAAGCAAGTGGATAAATTCCGGTTGGCCAAAACTCCGTTGTCTCTGCCGCGTCTGAACCGCAGCCTCTCGGCCCGATTGCTGGTGTTGACGATCATCTTCGTGTTGATAGGCGAGGTCTTTATCTATGTGCCGTCGGTAGCGCGCTATCGCCTGGTCTATCTCCAGGAGCGCATCGAATCCGCGCGCATTGCCGCCCTGTCGGTCGAAGCAGCGCCCGACGGCATGGTGACCGAGGATTTGCGCAACATGCTGTTGCTTCATTCCGGCGTCCTGCAGGTTTCCCTTCAGCGCAACGAGCAACGTATGCTCATTCTCGTGTCCGAAATGCCGCATGCCATCGGCGTCACGTTCTTAATGGCGGAGGAGACGCCGCTCAGCCTCATCCGCAACGCTTTCAACGCCCTGTCGGGCGGCGACGAACGGGTGATACGGGTGATCGGCACAGCGCCCGCGGATCAGGACGGAACCACGGTCGATATTCTTCTCGACGAGGGACCGTTGGTCGCCGAAATGCTCGATTATTCGCGCCGTATCCTCGAGCTCTCCCTGGTGTTGGCGGCGATTACCGCTGGACTGGTGTTTTTCAGCCTGCATCTCTTGCTGGTCCGCCCGTTGCGGCGGATGAGCGACAATTTGGTTTCCTTCCGGCGTGCGCCGGAGGATGCCGCGACGGTCATGGCACGCAGCCGCCTGCGCGATGAATTCGGCGTTGCCCAGAGCGAGCTTCGCGTCATGCAGCAGCGTGTGCGCGCGGCGCTCCGGCAAAAGGCCCGCCTTGCCGCCGTCGGCGCCGCGGTGAGCAAGATCAATCATGATCTGCGTAACATGCTGGCGACGCCGCTGCTGGGCGCGATCGAACGCGCGATCAATTTATGTAGCCAGACCCTCAGCTTCGCCCGCGCCGAGGAGCCGGACGCCCAGCGCAGCAAATTCTCCTGGCGCCGCTGGTCGACGAAGTCGCGCTCGTTCTGCCCACCGGCCAGACCGCCGCCATTCCCGGCCAGACCGGCCCCATCCAATGGTGTAACGATGTCCCCGGCGATCTCTGTTTGTGGGCGGACCGCGATCAGCTCTACCGCATCCTGATGAATTTGACGAAAAACGCCGTCGAGGCCGTCGCCGCGCAAGGCCCCGGCGGCACCGTGCGGGTGACCGGCTGGCGCGACGCGGCCTGCACGGTGCTCGAAGTTGCCGATACCGGTCCCGGCCTGCCGCCGCCGGCGCGCGAGCATCTGTTTGAAGCATTTGCTGGTTCGGTTGGCGGCACCGGCCTCGGGCTCGCCATTGCCTATGAATTGACACGCAATCATGGCGGCCGGCTCGAATTGGTGAAAAGCGGCCCTACGGGCACGGTTTTCCGCGCCACATTTCCGCATTCAGCTGAAACGCCACGCGACCCATAAATCCGGATTAACTGTCCCGTAACATTCTTGAGTCACCGTGACGGCTTCACCTTTCGAGGATGGAATGATGACCGATGTGACGTTCGAGCGCACCACCCCGAACCGCCGTATGGTGCGCCTTATGGAGAACCTGCCGGGCGAGATGCGCGCGAGCTTCAGCGATGCACAGCGTGCGGCGCTCAGCGATGCTCTGAATTCCCGCACCTGGCGCCGTCAGTCGGTGGATATCCGCCTCTCGTTTCCACTTTTAGCCAACAGGTATTTCATGACCATCGAGGCTGGACGCGAACGGCGCCCGGGCCTGCGCCGCAAGGCGGAGCGGGTCTTTCACCCTCTCGGCACCATCGGCAACACACTGTTCATGGGCGCCATCACCACCCTTATTTGCTCGGTGATACTCGTCATCGCTCTGGTCTACAGCTCGATCCTGGAGCCCTAGGCTCAGAAAAGACTCACCCCAAACGGCACCACCCCCGGAATGCGCTTAGCATTCCGGCAAGCGCGACCGCGCGCCCGAGTTAATACGAGGTAGCCAAGGGCGCGGAGGCGCCCGCCCGGCGTCTGAGGGACTAAATCAAAAAAGAGCGCTAGCGCTTAGCGCTGGGGCGCGCCCGGACCGCTTCGTACCAGCGCGTGAAATTTGCGCATGAGTCGGGAATTTCCGCTTTGCACACCTTGCGGCCGAAATCGGTGGCGCAGAAGGCGGTGATATCGGCGACCGTGAAATTTGCGCCGGTGATGAATGCGTTGTCGCCGATCTGCGCGTCGAACTTCTCGAAAAACCAATTCATGCGGGCGCGGCCGCGCTCGACGAGCTCGGGGATTTGCTCGATACGCACCGCCCAGCCCGGCAAGCCGCGTCCTTCGAAAGCTGGGTGCGAGTTGCGGAATAGCTCGCTCACCGCACCGATGCCTTCCATATCGGCGCGTCGCTCCCACATATCGATCCGGGCGCTCTCGAGCGGGTCTCGGCCCATCAGTGGCGGCTCGGGATGGAGCGTCTCCAGATAACGGCAAATCGCCATCGCTTCGCCGATGCGCGTGCCGTCGTCGATCTCCAGCGCCGGGACTGTGCGTTGATTGTCGCTCGTCAGATAATCTTCGGATAGCTTGGCGCGGTCCTTTGCGCCGGTTTCGATCACCGGAATCTCGACGCCTTTTTCTTTAAGGAACATCAGCACGCGGCGCGGATTCGGCGCGCCCTGCCAGTCATAGAGTTTCATTTGCACTCCTTCTTAGTGGCCGAGCGCGACACCTTCGCGGCGCGGGTCGGCGCCGCCTTCCAGGCCATCCGCGCTGGCGCGAATTGCATGCAGCCCGCTGGTGAGTGCGCGGATTTTTACTTCATGGCCAAGCGCCTCTAGCTCTGGCGCTAGCGCCTCTAGCGCGGTGCCTGCCTCAAGCTCGGTCGCGCCATTGCGGTTGACGTAATGGTCCAGCGTGACGGCGGCCTGCGGGTCCATTTGCCAATCGAGCGAGGCGATCAGCGCCAGCGTCACAAAGCCGATAATGCGGGAGCCGCCGGGCGAGCCGACGGTGAGCAATAGCTGCCCATTGCTGCCGAACACCAGCGCCGGCGCCATTGACGAGCGCGGGCGTTTGCCGCCTTCCACGCGGTTGGCGACCGGCTTGCCGTTGCGCTCGGCTTCGAAGGAGAAATCGGTCAATTGATTGTTCAACAGAAAACCGCGCACCATCAGACGGGAGCCGAAGCCGCGCTCGATACTGGTGGTGAAGGAAACCGCGTTGCCGGTGGCGTCGATCACCGCCAAATGGCTTGTCGACAGGCCGTGTTCGCGCTCCTGCATCGCGAAGGCGCGCCGGTCGGAGCCGGGCGGCGCACCGGCTTCAGCTTTACCCATCGATTTGTCGAGACGGATCAGCGCGGCGCGCTCGGCGAGATAGCCGCGATCCAACAGCCCCGCCACCGGTACCTTGACGAAATCGCTATCGGCCATGAACAGCGCGCGGTCGGCGAAAGCGAGACGGCTGGCCTCGGTAATAATATGTACGGCGGAAAGCGAATTGACGCCCGCGCCGGCAATATCGAAACCCTCGATCAAGCCCAAAATCTGCAATGTCGTCAGCCCGCCCGAGCTCGGCGGCCCCATACCACACACCGCGTAGACACGGTAGGCGTCGCATACCGGCGGGCGCTGGCGCGCTTCGTAAGATTCCATATCAGCCACCGTCATCGCGCCTGGATTGCGCACTGCGCCCTGAACCGCGGCAACAATGTCGGCGGCAATGCCGCCGTGATAGAAAGCGTCCGCGCCGCCCGCCGCGACGGTGCGGAGCGTCGCTGCATAGGACGGATTAAGCAGCAGGGTGCCGGCCTCAAGCGGCGTGTCGCCGTCAAAGAAATAAATCCGCGCGGTCCGAAAATCCGCGAGATCGGCATTGCCGGCGATCGATTCCGCCATGCGCGGCGAGACGACAAAGCCGTGCTCGGCCAATTGAATGGCCGGCTCGAACAGACGCGACCACGGCAGTCGGCCATGCTTGCGGTGTGCCAGTTCCAACATGCGCAACAAGCCCGGCACGCCGACCGAGAGCCCACCCGAGGCGGCCTCGGTCCAACTCATCAGCTCGCCATCTTCTTTGCGGAACAAATCTCCGTCGGCCGCTGCCGGTGCGGTTTCGCGCCCGTCGAAACTTTCGATGGCAGCCGACGTGGCGTTGAAATGCATAAGAAAGCCGCCACCACCGATCCCGGAAGATTGCGGCTCGACCAATCCCAGCACCATCTGTGCCGCGATAGTAGCATCGATGGCTGAGCCGCCAGCGCCGAGAATTTCCTGACCGGCGCGCGCGGCATGCGGGTTCGCCGCCGCGATCATGGCCGTGGCGGCATATGCCGGGGCCGCTGGCTCGGCCGCGCGGGCCGATCTATCATTTGATGAGAAAGAGGCAGATGCCGCACAAAGCGTAAGAAAAACAGCGGCAATGCGGGCATGTCGACACCCGATCCCCACACGTCGACACCGTAGCGTGCGGCGTGCCGTCATACGCGTCACTAACGGACGTAGATGTGAACTTCGTTGGTCTGTACGCCCGGGCTGGTGGTCGAAGACAGCGTCACCCGGTTGCTCGGCAGCCCCATTTCGCCGAGCGCCTGAAGCACCGTATCCGCATGGCGCTTGGCGGCATTGGTGGCCAACGCCACATCGGCCGGGCTACCCAAATTGGGCGCTACCGCCACGAGGTCAAAGGTGCTTTGCGGGCGGCGCTCGAGGGCGGTCGAAATGGCGGCGTAAAGCGCTTGTCTAAATTCCACATTGGCGCGATCAAAGCGGATCACCACCAGCGGGCGGCGCTTCTCGACCAGGCTCTGCGGCTCGACAGCGGCGGTCCGCACCGGTCCACTCGCGTAATCTTCGTTGCGGTTGGCCAGGCTCGGGCCAAGATATTCACCATTCTTAATCGCCAGCGCCAAGGTGCTGAGATTGCGGCGCTCGGCATTCACATAATTCGTGTAGCGCCCGATGGTCTCGCGCAGCATGCCCAACAGGCGATCGATCAGCACCACATTGCGGTTGACCTCATCTTCGATCAGCGATAGCTGGCGATGATCTTCATCGACCGCGCCCTGCAGGCCATAAGTCGCACGCACGGAATCTAACAGATAGCTCGACATTGCTGAATCGGCGGCGACCTGATTGCCGAGCGTATTCAGTGCTGCAATGTCGGTGAGGATACGGTCAAGCTCGCTCTGTGCCGCGTTCCACTGGCTGACCAGCACCGGGTTGCCCGGTGTGGTGCCGATGCGTAAACGCGCGGTGACGGCAGCGATGGTGGCGAAATAGCCTTGCGAATTTTGCCGTGCGGTATTGCGCACCTGCTCAAACTGAATGCGCCGGCTGTTAACCGAGGATTTGAGATTTTCGAGTTCGGAACGCTGTTGCGCAACTTTGGCGCCGACGAACGTACCGGTCGGCGAACTCGCATTGAGAGCGCGCTCAGGTTCATAGGAGACCTGCGAAATCGGCCGTGTGCCGCTCGTCGATGAACCGGCATACACCGCTTCGTCGCGCATTTCATCTTGCGACGCCGGTATGATCACTTGCTCCCCTGAATCTGAAGGCGATTCTCCGGTCAGAGACGGCCACAACGCATCCTCAGTAAAAGAACAGCCTGCAAATAGAAATGCGGCCGCCGAGACAAGGATAAATCTCCTAAAAGTTGCTACCACCAGAAACCACCCACTCTCTTATTTCCCGCCAATCGCCAAATATTGTCATTTGATCTTGTTGCCGCGCACCGATTATGGCGCGCACATAGAGGTGGGATTTAAATATCCCACCTGCCCCAAGGTCATGCTGCAGCGATTCGCCCCTCAAAGACTGGCGATAGTAACCGCATGATGAGCCGCTCACAAGCAGGATTTCCCACTTATGCCAAGGGCTTCCGGCGCAATACCTGGTCCCCGCGCGCGCCTCAGGTGGCGTCGCCAAGCCCCTCCCATGCCGCAGTTGCCACCGCGCTTCGCCCGCCCCTTGCGGGGCTTCGGCGATTTGAGTAATGTCCGCCGGCCTTCGCGCGCCCGTAGCTCAGCTGGATAGAGCACCAGACTACGAATCTGGGGGTCAGGAGTTCGAATCTTCTCGGGCGCGCCATTTTCTCCACAAATTGACATCACAGGGCAGCGATTAGCCGCAATAAATTAGGGCTAAGAGAGCGGCATGACCACCGGCAGCGATCCCTTCATCCATCATCCCGAGTTGAGGGATAAAATCGCCGATCCGCTGCGTTCAAGTTACCGCGCGCTCGATCTCAAGATGTTGGACGAGAAAATGCGAGCCGCCGGCGCTGCTGCGAATTGGCGTTATAGCGATGCCAAGCGTGAAGAAACTCGGCAAACGGCCCTGGACGGACGCTTCACCGATGACCTTTGGGTGTTCGCCTATGGCTCGCTCATATGGGAACCGGCGTTTCGCTTTAGCGAAGTCAGAACGGCGCTGTTGAAGGGCTATCGGCGAAGTTTTTGCGTGATGTCCGAGTTAGGCCGCGGTACGCCGGAATTGCCAGGTCTGATGGCTGGCCTGGACACCGGCGACGAGTGCAAGGGGCTCGCTTTCCGCATCAATGCTGAGTTTGTCGAGGAAGAATCCCGGTTGATCTGGCGGCGCGAGATGTTGATGCATGTTTATGCGTCCCTGTTCGTCCCCATCGAAACGCCGCTCGGCGATCTTGAAGCACTGGCCTTCGTCGTCGACCGCAGTTCGGACCATTACACGCCGGGGTTAAGTCTGGAGAAGACCGCCCAGTACATGGCGACGGGTGTGGGAATATTCGGCTCCAGTCTCACTTATCTCGAAACTCTGGTGGAACAGTGCGAAACCGTCGGCATCGAGGATCGGGCGCTGTTCCGCCTGCGCGATCTGGCGCGACAGATGACGCAGGAGAATTCTACCGCGTAAAGCCGCCGACGACCGTATTTCTCACCATTTCGTGTGGCAAAGGCGTAACATCTTTTATGCTGGGGCTTCGTGCCCATATGCTAGATAGCTTGAGCAAACAAGGCCGCCCAACCGTGGACCAACGAGTGCAAATAAAGCGAAAATTGGCGACGATTCTGGCTGCCGATGTGGTCGGGTACAGCCGCCTCATGGGCGAGGATGAAGAGGGGACAGCGAACACGCTCGGCATCTGTCGCGGCGTCTTTGACCGCCTGGTTGGTACCCATGAAGGGCGGATATTCAATACCGCCGGCGACAGCATCGTCGCCGAGTTTTCCAGCCCTGTCGAAGCGGTGCGCTGCGCCGAAAAGATTCAGGCCGAGGTCTTGGAGCGCAATAGTGAATTGACGCCGGAACGACGAATGGAATTTCGCATCGGTGTTCATCTCGGCGATGTCCTGGTGGACGGCGATAATCTTCTCGGCGATGGCATTAATGTCGCGGCGCGCCTGGAAAGCCTAGCGGCGCCAGGCGGCATCGCGTTGTCCGCCGCCGTCCACCAACATGTTGAAGGAAAATTGGCGGGCAAGTTCCGTTTTGAGGGCTAGAAAACGGTCAAAAACATCGCCAAGCCGGTTTCGGTTTATACCCTTGTCACCGCGGCAGCCGAAGGGCAGGAGGAGCCAGAAGTCGTTCCTGCTGCGGGGCAGGAACGTACGCCCGTCTTGCTGCCCTCCATCGCGGTGTTGCCGTTCGAAAATATGGGCGGTGATCCCGAGCAGGATTATTTCGCCGACGGCTTGGCCGAGGACTTGATCACCGAATTGGCACGCTTTCAGGAACTCCGCGTGGTGGCGCGCAATTCCAGCTTCACCTACAAAGGCAAGGCCACCAATGTGCGCCAGGTCGGCGAGGAGCTGGGCGTACGCTATGTGCTGGAAGGCAGTGTGCGCAAGACCGGTAATCGGGTGCGCATTACCGCGCAGTTGATCGAGGCGGCCAGTGACAAGCATCTCTGGGCCGAGCGTTACGACCGCGACATGGATGATCTTTTTGTCGTCCAGGATGAAGTCACTCAGCGCATCGTGGCGATGCTTGCCCCGACGTTGGAGGATAGCGAGCGCAAACGTGTGCGCAATTTGGATCGCAGCGAAAACCTCCAGGCCTATGACGCCGTGCTGTGCGCGCGCGAGAAATGGGCCAAATTCAACGAAGTGGATAACCTAGAGGCGCGCAAACTTTACCAACTGGCCATCGACCTAGATCCGGATTACGCCCGCGCCTATTCCGGCCTCGCCTGGACCTATTTGATGGAGAAATACGAGCGCTGGGGCGATGCGCCGGATGCGGCGCTGGACAAGGCCCAGGAATTGGCGGCACAGGCGGTCAAAGTGAACCCCGCCTCGCACTCGGCATGGTTGATGCATGGCAACGTGCAGCGGGCGCGCGGCGACATGCGCCAATCCGTGGTGTCGGTGAACCGCGCCATCGCGCTCAATCCCAACGACGTCGATTCCTATATTTTCCTCGCCGACATCAAAACAAATCAGGGTGAAATTGCCGAAAGCATCGAACTGATCGAGCGTGCGCGCGAACTCAGCACCCGCACGAACAACTGGCACAAAACGGTTTACGGCAAAGCCCTCTATGCCGACAAACGCTATGAAGAAGCGCGCGACGTGCTGGTATCGGTCGACGACCTAACCTTTGCACAGCGGCTCTTGGCAATGACCTATGCGCAAATGGGCGATCAGCAAAAAGCTGAATCCACGGCTAAGCTCTATCTTGAGCGCTATCCCGAATTCAGTGTCGCACAGCATATGGACGACAACGCCATGCAGCGCGAGGAAGACCGGGCGCACTATGTCGAGGGCCTGGAAAAAGCGGGTTTCCCGGCGTAATCCGCGTCCAAAATTTTCTCGATTTCGCCTGCCAAGGTTTCCGCGCCCTGGCCGAAAACAAAATGGCGCACGAATTCGCCGTCCGGGTCCATCAAATAAACGATCGACGTGTGATCGACGAGATAGGCTTGCGTATCGGCGTTAGCCGCCTCTTCGTCCTCTTCGCCCTCGGTCGGTGACTTGCGGAAAAACACCCGATAGGCGCGCGCTGCCTCAGCGATCTCCGCCGTCGTGCCCGTCAACCCGATCAAGTCGGGATGAAAATTCGCCAGATATTCCGCCAATTTATCCGGCGTATCGCGCTCCGGATCGACCGTAATGAACAGTGCCTGTACGCGTGCCGCCTGGTCGCCGAGCGCATCCAGCGTATCGCCAAAGACCAACAGTTCTGTCGGGCAGACGTCGGGGCAATAGGTGTAGCCGAAAAAAACCAGGAGATATTTGTCGTCGTAGGATTCGTGCGTGACGCGATTACCGTGATGATCAACCAGCGCGAACGGCCCGCCGATATAGGCAGCCTGCGTTGGCGCCGGCCCGGTCAGCAGGAGAGCAACGGCAAGCACGGCCGCTAGGCGGAATAAAATCATCATCCTTCACTCATGATTGTCATGGTGCTCATCATGATCATCATGCGCACCGTCGTCATGATTATCGTGATGGTGTTGCGGCATTTGTTTGGCGCCCATGCCGGCCACCGTTACATGGACGCGCACCTCTCCGGCATGTTCAAACGTCAGCGTTAGCGGAAAAGCGTCTCCCTCCACGAGCTTCTTTTGCAGGGAGGTGAACATCAGATGCAGGCCGCCCGGCTCCAGTACAACCGCACCGCCTGGCGCAATTTCGATGTTTCCCGCCGGGCGCATCTTCATCACGCCATCGCGCATCAGAGATTCATGCACCATGGCGCGTTTCGCCACCGGTGTCTCGGCGCCGATCAGGCGATCGCTTTCCCGGCCGCTGTTGCGGATCGTCATATAGGCGACGCCAGGCCGTTCGGTGGCGATCGAAGCGCGCGCCCAGGCGCCCTCCACCTGAACGTCACCGGCGATGGCCGGCGACGCAACGCCACACATCAGCAGGATCGCCGAGGCTGCAGCGACAAGCCGCATATCAGTTCTCTCTATTTTTCAGAATCGGGACTACGCCACAACCCATAGCCCGGCCCGGCGAAAAAACCTAGTCGATACCTTCGCAGCGCAACGAAATGTGCGGTGCCGCACTTTTTCTAAGCTGCCGTGCAAGGTAATCTCCGCCTTCGACCCGCGGCCGCCGCTTTCTGCGCTCTGATTTTGCAATCGCGAAATTGACGTAAGAATATTGGCGTGTCGGGCGCTAACATTGCATTATCATGGGGTGTCCGTCGTCATATAATTTGGAACAATCTACGGCCTGATCTAAAGGAGGATTTGGCCCATCTGGTTCAAGATATTAGGCGGCGTATTTGCGGTATTGCAAGCGCCGGTTCTCCATCG
>Ga0115002_10000950_pt1 | contig 40696 bp, 30 predicted proteins | sample ArcticOcean_MG_C_8_FD_89576 | JGI IMG/M metagenome (GOLD analysis project Ga0115002, IMG submission 89576) | Marine microbial communities from western Arctic Ocean - ArcticOcean_MG_CB11_86 | ecosystem: Environmental > Aquatic > Marine > Oceanic | place: Arctic Ocean: Canada Basin | collected... | reverse complement strand
GCAGTGGTGAAGGGTGACTTTAAAATTGTCCGGGAGGGCAAGCGACCATGGGCGCTTTATGATCTTGCTAAGAATCGTACAGAGACAATTAATCTTGCGTCTAAGAACCCGGAAATTGTTAGCAACTTGGAAAAGATATGGGACGAAAGATGGGGAAAGAAGAAATAAAAATAAGAGATTTTCTGCCTAGGACTTGGCTTTTAGAACTTCATCTAAAAATTTAAGAACTCGTTGTCTGTTCTCGCCCTGATAAAAATCAGCGCCTCCATGCTTTTTACCCGAAAGCACATTCATTTGAACTGAGAGTCCCTTACTTTTGTAAACCTTGGTTATTGCTTCAGACTGATCTATGAGAACAGTCTTGTCCTCGTCACCATGAAATATCAATAGGGGGGGATCATCGTTAGTAACGTGGTGCGCAGCCGATGCAAGCTTTGCAAGTTCTACTTTTTTATCAGCTCCTCCGCCAAGAAGATTATATACTACCGACCCGACCTCGTTTGCTCTTGAGGGTTGCGTTTTGCTCCTAAGGATAAAATCAGTTGGTCCGTAATAATCAATGATGGCGGACACTGAGGATGGCTGGCTTAGGTTGCCACCAACGTCCCCTTCGAGTTGCTCATTACCTGAGGTCGTTCCTATAAGAGCAGCTAAGTGCCCACCAGCACTCGATCCGGCGACGACAATATGGGTGGTCTCAAAACCGTACTTACTGGAATTGGCACGTAACCATCGAATTGCACCCTTACAGTCATGCAATTGTGCTGGAAACTTAGCGACTTGGCTAAGCCGATAGGAAATACTGGCTACGCTGTAACCGTGCTCAGTTAACCAATCGAGCTTGCAGTCCTTCTTTGATCCTTTCTGCCATCCGCCTCCATGTATCCATACGACAAGTGCTGATTTCTCAGTTTTTTCTGGAAGGTACAGATCCAATTTGAGGCTATGATCTTTAATTTTTGCAAACTCAATATCTTTGATGTTTTTTGCCGTTTCTGCTGAGCACAGATTTAAAAGATAAAAATTAATTACTATCGTTACTCTAATGAGATAGGGATTCATTTTGGGCATTATTAATCAATTGATATCATTGAATTGATGGCCACTCCAATCTGAAAAATTCCTGAGCTAGATCTGATCTAGAGCAGTGGTAATGGTTCCCCATCACAGATATTAAAGGGCCTGCCCTGCTGGTCGTGAAGTACGGCCTTGTGATCGATGCCGAGAGCAGCATATACTGTAGCATGGAAGTCAGCGGGCGAGCAGGCATTTGAGTCCGGTTCAGCGCCTCTGGAATCACTGGCTCCGTAAACTTGTCCTCCACGGATGCCACCTCCCGCAAGTGCAACTGAGTAGACTCCAGGATGATGATCTCGTCCACCGTTACCATTAATCTTTGGAGTGCGGCCAAAATCAGTAAGGAAAACTACCAGCGTTTCATCTAGCATTCCTCTTTGTTCGAGGTCAGTTAGAAGAGCAGAAACTGATCGATCAAAGACCGGCAATAAGCGGTCTTTCATCTTTGGGAAATGTTTCCTATGAGTGTCCCAATTGTCCCCGCCTCCACCAGCGAGGTCTCCTGCGGAACATAGGGCTTGAACTACCGGAACACCGGCCTCAACTAAGCGCCTTGATAGAAGAAGTGTTTGGCCACAAATGTGGTCCCCGTACATGTCCCGTACTCTCTGATCCTCTTTCTCTAAATCATAGGCATCATGAACTGGAGATCCGAGGAGAAGGTCAGCGGCCATTTGCCGGTAACGATCGAGCTGGTCATACTCTGTTCCGGTGCCGCTCTTACTTCCAAGTTTATTATCTAGGTCATGCAGGAGTGAACTTCGTTCCTTAATTCTGTTTTTCTTGACGTTAAGTTTAAGATTCAGTGCCTTGTCAGTGTAACGGGTCACTCCTTGGAAAGGTTCTCCTGCAGGTGTCCTCATAATTACCGGATCATAAGCAGAACCTAGCCAACCGCCATAATCACCGGCCATCAATGTTCCATTATCATACATCGAATAGGGAAGCTTGATTGATTTTGGGGTTCCGGCCAGCGGCTCATTGAACCTTGAGATCATTGACGTTAAGGATGGCCAGTTATTACGCTTCTTGGCCTTCAGTCCACCCTCAGGATCATGACCTGTCAGAGAAACATACATTCCTTGTTGATGACCGCCGTGCCGATGATGAATGGATCGGACAATGGCCATTTTTTCTGAATGCTTAGCTAGTAGAGGAAGATGTTCACAAAACTGAATGCCTGGAGTTGCTGTTGATATTGGCTTAAATTCACCTCTGATATCAGAAGGGGCATTTGGTTTGGGGTCAAAGGACTCATAATGACTCATTCCACCCCAGGTATATAAAACAATACAAGATTTGGCTTTCGGTGCTTGTGTGCTTGCCCGAGAGACTAATGAAAATAAGCTCGGGACGGAGAGTCCGGCCAGCCCAATACTCGATTTAAGAAAGTTCCTGCGAGTATGTTGTAGGCCTATCATCGATAGAATAAATCTAATGCAACAATAATTTATTACTACTTAAGAGTAATCTCAAGTTCGTAAAATTAATTTAACTTTAGCGTGAGGATACTTTTGTACCTAATTTAAAGTATTGCGGTAGCTGTATTATTCTGTGTCTGTTCGGAAAGGTCCGGCAGGTAAGCCCTCTTTGTTGTACAGATTAGCCTTAGCAGGATTCATTGTAAAACCGTACCGGACAGCTACTGGTTCAGAAATTTCCGTGGACTCGACAACGACAGTCTGTCCGTCAATTTTGGCATCTGCCCAGACCCATTTGTTATCCTTTCCGGATATAGAAAAGTGTTCAAGTTTCCCATCTTTCACTTCTGCAGTAGGTTCTAGACCGTTTTTCTTACCAACTATGAGCCCTGATCCGACATGATCGAATGACAGGCGTATTTTATTTCCTTCTACTTTATGACTCTTGTAAAGGGGTCCTGATGGCACCAAATTCTTTTGTCCATAAGTCTGGTGCAGTGCCCACTGAGCGAGGCGCCAGCCAACATCCTGTTTGTTCTTTGGGTGAATATCATTGGCTGCGCCGATATCAGTAATGACTGCCATTCCTGTTCCTGGTATGTCCAGTGCTTGAGTTTGAGCTTCGCGGAGTTTTGCCCATCCATCACCTCCTTCGGGCTTGTCACTTTCTTTCTGAAAGTTTGCTAATTGGACCCAATAGAATGCCAGATCTTTATTTTGAAAAGCTTTTCTCCATCCATTCACAAGAGCGTGTTTCTTTTGATAGTAGGTGACTCCTTCGCTTCCATTTGATTCGCCCTGATACCAGATTCCTCCACGCATTGCGAAAGGGATGAGAGGATGAACCATTGAATTATAAATCGCAGACGGGTGTCCTCCGCCTACACGCGTGTCTTGCTTGTAACTTTTAACCTGCTCGGCGATTTTAGATAACTCGGGGACTGATTCAAAGCCTGCAAGAGTTGTCCAAGGTTCAATTCTAGTACCACCCCAGTTCGAGCCTATCAGACCAACAGGAACCTTCAGATCCTTATGTAAACGACGTCCGAAAAAATAACCGACTGCACTGAAATTATTGACTGAATTTGGATCGCATACTTGCCACTGCCCGGCACCTTCATCCTTTGGTAATGGGCTGACTGTATGCCCAGGAACGTTGAAGAGTCTGATCAAAGGTTTATTTGCGGAGGCGGCTTCCTCTTTAGGGTTTATGGATTGCTTGACTGACCATTCCATATTTGATTGCCCGGAACATATCCAGACCTCGCCGACTAAAACATTATCAAGGTTAATTTTGTTTTTTCCTGATATTGTTAGAGTTGCTCCATTCGCATTGGCCTTGAGTGAATCAAGTTTAACCATCCATTTCCCATCATCACTTGCTTTTGCTTTTTTAGTTTGCCCCGCAAATGAAACGGTAACCTCTTCGCCTGCCTCGGCCCAACCCCAAATTGGAACTGCCATGTCACGTTGTAGGATCATTCCGCTACCGATTACAGGGGGTAATTTTACTTCTGCTAGGACAAGCTGACTAATACAAAGTGCTAATACAGTTAAGAGAGAAGCGAAAGACAGTTTTTTCATTTTAGTTATTATTAGAGTTTTATGAATCGATTATATTTAGATGAATGAAAACAGGATACTAGTCCAGTTCATATTTTAGGAATTAACGCTTCACCTACTTTTGTAGATGTTCTGAAGTAACCCAGATAGGCATCTTCCATATCAGTGACAAGCCAACTAGCTTTTGAAAAGGTGTTTTGTTCTCTGTATCCTCCTGGGGCTATTTCTCCATAAAGCTTAAGTCTGCCATTATAATCCACCCAATAGATCTTCACCTTTTGCTTCATTTGGTTGTGAAATATGATGGTTGTATTATCACCTGATATAGACCTTGGAGGTATTTCTCCAGTTGATGTAAGCCACTTCAAATCTTCAGAAGGTCTTGGATGTGGTTTTTTTTGAGCAACGATCTTATTTAAATCAACTCCTCGGATGATGTTTAATTTGGGTAATTCTTGTTCCAGTTTCTGAACGCCTTCGTCAGTCACGTCGGTTTGCCAGACGAATAACTGTTTGAGATTCTTGAGATCTTTTAGTTTTTCTAGGCCCTTGTCGGTGATCTTTGTTGAGTAAAGGTTCAGGTATTCGAGTTGTTGAAGGCCTGTCAGGTAATCGATGCATGCATCATCTATTTGGGTCCTTTCCAAATGCAGTCGTCTCAAGTTTTTCATCCCCTCGATGTGCTTAATTCCGGCACTTGTTATTTTCGTATCCCTCAAATTCAATAATCTGACATCCTTTAAATCTTGAGCCGGTTCGAGTCCGTCGTCTTGTAGATCTCTTCCTCTCAGATGAAACTCAATTCTCCAGCCACCACTATCTGCAGAGGAAATAATTCCACCACTTTCCTTGAGTTTATTGATCGCATTAGACTCCTTGCCCTGAGCCCAAATAATGGATGAAAAAATAAATAAAAAAAGCGCCCCAAATGGATTAATATTTGGACAACGGCACATTTTTTTATTTCACTGCTCCTAAACAATGGACCCTATTAGGGTATCCAAATTTTATTCCATGCATTTATGGATCGCTTCAGGTTTTCCCTTGAATCTCCCTTAATGGCATAGCATTGCAGACCGACCGGACCATTAAATCCAACACCTTTTAAAAGATTCATTAGTTTGGACTGATCGAAGTTACCCCGGTCAAGAGTCTGTATTAGTTGCTGCCATGAACGGCTACCTTCTTCAGCGCCACTGATACTTACCTGCCATAAATATGGCGCGGCATTCTCAATGGCTTCTTTCATATTGCTCTTTGGTTCGACCTGCAGGAAATGACAAAGATTGAACATGACGCCGACATTTTCCTGGTTTGCCTTTTTGGCAATCCTGACGGCATCACCGATCCGGTCAATATAGAAACCGGCATGAGGATAAAGCACTACTTTGAGACCAGATTCCTTTGCTTGATCTGCAATTTCTCTGACAAAATTAACAGCCTCTTTGTCAGTGTTGTTGTTTTTATCTCCTTGAACGTAAAGTTCAATGACTGTGTCAGTTCCCTTCAATTCCCGGATCAGTTCTGAGATTTCAGGGTCGTAGTTGTGACCATCCTTTTTTAATTTTCCCCCAACATAAAAACTGAAGACTTTCAGTCCGTTTTTTTTGAAACTCGACAACCGTTCTTTGATAGGTTCTTTGGATTTTAAATATGCGGAACCAATACCATCGTAACCTAATTCTTTGAGTGTCGTGGCCTTTTCATTTGCCGTATTAAAATGGACTCCATTATGAAAAGCGAAGAGGAGAGGCCTTGTTTTGACCTTTTCTATTATGGTCAGCTTGATATTTTTAAAGTAAACGCTGTCCCCATGATTTTGCATTCCGATCCTTCCGATTGTCCGGTGAAGGCCGGGAATTCTTTTTCCATGAACTTTGGCGAGATCATCTAGCTTAGTGTCTATGATCTGTTGGCCATTAACCCAGACCATGCACTTTGGACCGACGCAGGTTATTCGAATACTTTGCCACTCACCAGCTGCCTTGGTAGCGCGGTGGCTGGGTGCTAGTGCCGCATATATTGCACCTGTGAATTGATTTGGTTTAAGATTTTTCCATTTTTCACCCGCATCATCTAGCAATTGAATCTCGATCCCATCGACATAAGGAATTCCTTCTTTTGGAGCTCTGATAAAAATTCCGCTATTACCGTTCTCTGGAAGATTAAAATCCATACTAAGATCAAAGTCAGAGAATTCCTGTTTAGTCGCAATCCACTGAGCTCCTTTACCGCCCGTGCACGAAAGTGTTCCGTCTTTCACTTCCCAGTTCTTTGATGCGTCTCCACCTATTCCTTCCCAGCCATCTAGGTCCTTCCCGTTGAAAAGGTCGATAATTCCGGCTTCATTTTTTGCACTAGATAGGGTCAGTGATAGCAGGGTTAAAAGAAGAATAGTTAAGATGTTAGACATTGTATTATAATTAGAATTTTATCTCTTAATGCCTAAAAATAGCAATGACTATCATAAGTACACATCATTAATCTTTGAACCCGAGAATTCTTAACTGGCCAGACTGTGAGCATCTCACTATAAAATGTTCTTAATGATAAAGGTGATTATTAATGTATGCCCTCTGTTCATTTTTTCTTTTTGGATAGGTTCTTTGTCAGGGGCACAATCTCTTGGTCCTGAAGAGAATCACCCTCGCCCTTCATACTCCCAGTACTCTGAGAAAGAGATTGCAGCTCAGGTTGCCGCGGTCCGTAAAAGCAGTCCTCAGATGCATCGTGGAGGTTGGCAATGGGACCGGCTCCTTGAAAGGTACATAGACAGCGGCAGGAAAGACCCTAATGAATTAAAGATTCTTCGTGCTTATCTGTTGAGTATTCTTGATCGTTATCAGGAAGCAAAGGATAAGGGAGAGGAGATAACATTTACCCTATTTTATAATCATAAATCATGGGGAAGTGGTGGAAGGATGAGGATCTACGAGGAACTGATGAAGAAAAATATGCTTACTGAAGATGAGAAGCGGAATTTCAGAGTGCTAGTCCTTCACAGTCTCCGAGCTGATTTTAAGGACCATGCTGCGCTGGAAAGGGGAGTCAATAATAGGCCTTATGGAATCAATGGTGGGCCCGCTATTGCTGTTAGAATGTTTCCTCAGCATCCAAACTCTGTCCGTCATAAGGCATGGCTTGATGCTTTGTGGAGAGAATTAATCGAGTATGGAGACATGACCGAGACCAATTATTATCCTTATGGTCCGCTTTACCTCCAAGGTCTCATTGACATGGCTTATGGCATGAACAAATTTCAGACTGATAGAAAATTTCTATACTCTCATTTTCGAAGGTATCTCTATTATGTGCATGGGGGTGGGGTAAGGGGTAACCCGAATTCTAGTGCGAATATTATTCAGGGACAACGTGCAAAAATTTATACTGATCCCTGGAATGCTGAATATTATGGCGGCGCTGAGCAGATCAATGATGGGCACGTCTGGTATCGTATGGCAAAAGAATTCAAAGATCCCGAGTTTCTCTGGGCATCAGAGCAGGTTTGCCTTGGTGGTCGTCCTCCGCAAGGTCATCAGGTTCCTAAAGAGTACCTCGAGGCATATAAGAAAAGATACTTTTGGTTCATTGAGAGAGGAATCGAACCGAAGGTCCCTCAAGGAGGGTCAGGGATAAGTTATTACAGCTCTCTAAAACATAAGATCCCTGAACGTCTGTATTTGTGCTCTGGCAGGGAGAGTGGGAACCCCTTCGTGTCCTTTTTCATCTATGACAGGAATAATAATTACATGCACTATTGTGATGATTCTGACGGTAAGCTTTATGAATATTGTGTGGACGGTGCAAAATTTCTTCATACGTCCGGCAAGTACACGAGCGGTCGATCCGGTACCGGTGAAACTGCTTATGATATGCTGTCTGTATTACCGCCTGATATGAAATTTCCCTTGAAGGAGGGATTCGGTATGGATGAACCGACTGGAGAAGCCTGGAAGATGGCTTCGATGTCCATAAAACTGACCCTAAATTCGAGAGAAGGACCTGACTCCAAGAATTGGAAGTTTGATAATAAAGTAGGATTGTTTCGTCGGACCGATCAGCCCGAACTTGGATACTCTCATGGAAACATGGATGGCTACTGGCAATTGAATAACGACTATAATCTTAATTCTTTGCGTATTGGTCCGTTCCCATCAGGTACCAAAATTCAAAATTTGAGAATTGCGGGGCCGAAGGGTGAAAAAATTATAGAGTCCTTCAATTCTATTTCTGATGATCTAATCATTGAGTTAGTTCAGGGTGAGGACCGCGTTCAACTCACTGGAAAGATGCGGGATATCGCCTGCAAGATAGTGAAAGATGGGAGAAGGCCCGGAAAATGTATTGAAGTGGGAAATGTTGGGGAGGGTAATGGTATCGCTTTTGTTTCCAATGACCTTAACGAAAATTTTGACGGGCAGAACGAATTCACCAGAATGTCATATGATTTCAAAGGTAAATCCGAAGGAGGCATCACCCCCAACGTAAGAACGAATCCTCGCTATTTTACTCCCTTATGGCACCGAGGAGCTATTCTCGTACGCGAAGATCTTCGAGCCGAGAATGAGGGTGAGGACTCTTTCGGTAAATTCACTATGCGCAATTATTATGGAGCCAACAGCAAATGGTCACGGCAGACTGTTTTGACTGCGGAGGGGTATTTGATCGTTCGTGATCATTATGTGCCTTGCTCTGACGTGGATGGATACGTTGCATCGCCCTGCTGGTCCATTGCTGTGACGGATCAGAAATCAAAGGATGGAACTCATTGGTTTGATGCTCCTGCGCGGGACCACGCGTGGTGGCAGAAAAAGAAAAAGAGAGTCATTTTGTATCTTCATCCCGAGAAGGGGCAAGAAATTGGACAGGTCAAGACTCGAACATCTCAAGACATTGGAGGTGCCAATGTGATGAATACTTTTTCCAAGGCAACTCTCAGATCAGGTGAACCCTTGGTTTGGCTTAGTGTTTTCCGCCCTTACGATGAGGGTGAAGACAAAAATAAATTGGCCAGTCAGATTAAGACTCTCGTTGATAATGAAGGGAATGTTTCAGCAAAGATAGATAATTTGAGAGTTTCCATAGCCCATGACGGGTCATGGCAGGTCAAAAGATGAGGTTCTTTTTATTTAAAAGTTGCCTCGCTGAAATCTAATTTGTAGATGGTTCCTTTGTCGTATCCTATTGCGTAGAGGTTGCCATTACGGTCTCTACCAAAGGCAACGATCCGGTCCGGGCATTGGCCGATTTCTCTTATAGTTTCTAGTTTCCGGTTATTTTGAGTTAATCCCCATATCTTTTTTGATTGATAATCTGCACAGATATAAACCCCTTCAAAGGAACTCTTTTCATTGGTCTTGGATCGGATCACATATCCCCCAGTGATGGAAACGCCATGCGATCGACGGAAAGAGATTATCGGGGCAATGAAATTACTATTCTCTTTTTTGTATTGAGTTGAAAACAGTTCAAAACCCTCATAAACGTTCCACCCGTGATTTTCTCCTGAACGAACAATCGTGACTTCCTCGAAACGATTCTGTCCAACATCACCTACCCACAAATCTCCATTAGTTGAGTCAAAACTGAACCTCCATGGCTGACGCAGTCCGTATGCATATATCTCACGAAGGACTTTTTTATTGGGATGATTATTAAAGGGATTCTCTTTCGGAATTGAATAGGATTTCCCAACTCCTTTGTTGTTCACATCGATCCGCAGTATCTTTCCTGAAAATGATTCCAGATCCTGAGCATGGCCTAGCGGATCTTCTTGTGGACCTCCATCACCCATTCCAATATATAAATAACCGTCCGGGCCAAACTCTATACCACCTCCATGGTGGAACTGAGTGGCAACTTCAAACTCGAGGATTTTTCTGGTAGGATTTCCGGAGTCTCTTAGAAAATCTTCAGAGGCAATCCTTTCACCGATGGCCATGCCTCTATAGTTTTCTGCCTTTGTCTCATACATTAAATAATATTTTCGGGTTTCAGAAAATTTAGGGTGAAAAGCAAAGCCAAGGAGCCCTTCATCATTTGTCACATAGACTTCATTCGGTATGGCAACGAATGGAATTTTCTTTTCGATACCGTCTTTATTCTTTTTTAATAGGGAAACAGAGGCTCTGCTCTTTTCAACGATGACAAATGCATTATCAAGGGTGGGGTGCTGACCGAACCAGACAGGTTTCTCAAGATTAATATTTTTCCCAAAGAAAGGCAGAAGTTTAATTTGTTTGGAAAGTGCTTTTATCTTTTCAGGTGTGCCGTTTTTATTTAGCCCCTCTGACTGGGGTTGCTTTAGACTTTCTAAATAAGCGATCAGGTCTGTAAATTCCTGTAATTCAAGTTTAGCGTGTAGCCCGACAGGCATTAAAGAAACAGGATTTGTGTACTGTTTCTTAATGTTGGATTTAAGGATAGTAGTAATTCTGTTCCCAAGGTTGGAAAGGGTAATTTCCTTTTTGGTCGTTGATTTCAGGATTCCAGTGAACGCTTTCTGATTTTTCGTTTCAATGACAGTAGTATCATAACCTGTCATAATTGAGGCAGAAGGTTCAATGACGGACTTAATAAGGTCAGCACGCGAGAATTTATCACCCGCTGCAAACAGGTCAGGGCCTACACTCTTCGAACTACCGTCGACAGTATGACACTGAGAACATAAGGCCCTATCACCTTGAAAGATCTTACGTCCAAGTTCCAGATTACCTTCTTTTCTGGACGCGCTTTCTTGATACTTTTCTATTTTTGTTTTTTCAGCACTGATGGTGAAACTGCTGGGAATCAAAAAGATTCCCAGCAGAATGAGACGGGGAAAGTGCATTCAATTTGAGTAGATCAAGCCACTTAGAGTTGTAGTGGTTTATGGTTTCTTTTCTTCAGATTTTTTTAGTCCTCGTTTTCCATTACCTTGAAGAATATTTTATCCACTCCTCCCAAAGGATTTTCCAGTCCCGGTTCACCTTCGGCTGGATAAACTGTAAAATCTCCTCCAGATTCGATTGAATCATCAAGGTCAGCATCGAACTCTGTCATGTCCTCGGAGTAATATAGAGAATAGGTTTTTCCGCCTTTAGAGTTCCATTTGAAGCGGAACGTGTCCTCTTCGGCGTCATATATTATTTCAGTGAATTCGAGAGAAGCGATTCCACCTGCTATGCCCAGTGCCCAATCAATGGACTGGCCAATGAGGGTCTTTCCATCTTCAGTGAAGTTATTGAAAGTACTATCAGTGATACCAAGCATGATCCGCTTAGCTGGTGACGTACTTCCATCATTAAGTTCTTCGCCTTCATCCACAATAGTGAGAAATAACCTGCTCGGATCCTCTTTCTCTGCAGCGAGTGATAATGAACCTGGTGCCTGTTGGTCTGTTGACCACCAGACTTCGGTCTGACCAGTCGATATGGTCACATCATCACCGACATTGAAACCAGCGACTATTGGATGGTCCTCGACTATCGTGATTACATGATCCTCGGCGACATTGTCTTTGGTCCTACCCGCAGTGACTTGGAATTCTCCTCCACCATTATCTGCAATAGCTTCTTCCCAGTTAACGATCGGCGTTGTGGAATTATGGAATTTATTCCGTATGTCACCTGATCCAGGAGTGGAGGAAATGATAAGTAGGGCATAGTCTGCTTCTTCTCCTGCAATAGTCTGATTGGCCTGTTTGTAAGTAATATTTTGAGAGCCATATCTTTCTTCAAGGAAACTCATCACGGTCCCGTCAGCTCCTTGAGCCGCATCGGCTTGGCCACCGATAAATAGTATCGTCTGCCCTAACTGGGGAAAATCATTTTTATTTGTAGGGTCAGTTCCCTGACTAATTTCTGTGTTGTCATTAAAACCATCCCCGTCCGTGTCTGCATTATTAGGATCCGTGCCGGTATCATCGTTATCAACTAATATCCCGGTATTTGTTTCGACTCCATCGGTGAGACCATCACCGTCCGTGTCTGCGTCCCTCGGGTCAGTGCCCGTGTTCGTGGCACTCACATAAGTCCCTGTATCAGTCTCGACTCCGTCTTCAAGTTCGTCACCGTCCGTGTCCGCCTTAGTCGGGTCGGTCTTAGTCTCCTCGTACTCATCTAGGTCCGTTAGACCGTCCCCATCAAAGTCACCAGTACCTGATCCGGGGCCGGGGCCGGCACCCAAACCATTAAGATCTTCAAGGTTATCAACGAGTTTCTCTTCCCAAGCATCAGGTAACCCGTCCTCATCATCATCTTCGGAAGGGCCTCCAGGAGACATGGCCCCACTGGCAAGAGCAGCGATGTCATTCTCGGATAACGCCTCATCCCAAATCGCCAAATCATCAATGTTTCCAGTAAAATTACAGCAGTCAGTGCCCCGAAGAATCCCTCCTATTGTGGTCGTGTCCGGAGTGAATGCTTCGATCACACTGTGATCGAACTGCTTATCAAAAACACCATCAATATAAAGATCAAGAATTCCATCATTATCGACCCAGGCCACGTGATGCCAGGTATCGTCGAACGCTTCACCATTAGAGAATAGGTGTCCTGTCTGGGCTCCGTTCCTCACATAAAGGTCAACGGTACCGTCAGCTCCATTATCTTTGGTTCCCATATTAAAGAGAGGATTATTATCAGTCGATATCGCCTCGGAGAAGATCCGGTCATCAGCATTATCTATCGTTCCATCGGCCTGAACCCACATTGACACCGTGTAGGAAGGAACGGTCGTAATCGCAATTCCTCCTTCACCATGGTTAATGCTTCCGTAAGTCCCCACAGTCCCATCAAAGGCAACTGACTGTCCATTGCCTAAAGTGTCGGGTACGGAGTCAGAATAGGTCGCCCCACCAAAGAGTTCTCCATTATTGTCGTTCCCCGATGAATCATTAAAGTTCCCGTCAAGTTTCCAATGACCGATCAGTTCAGCTTGGGCGGGGATCTGAGTTAAAATGAATATGAGGAGGATGTGAAATAAAAATAATTTCATTTAATTGAGTGGGTTTTTTCAAATAATTTTAGTCGCGAAGTCCGACCTGTTGCATGAGGTCATTCGTTGCGTTGTAGGCTTCTTCGACCCAGTCTACGATTTTTGATGGGTCAGGTGAGTATTCGAGCTCTATTGAAACAGTGCCTTCAAATTCTAATTCTTTGATGGCTTGGAGATAAGGAGCGAATTTAACGACTCCTCTTCCAGGTGGTAAGTCCCCATGAACTTTTCCATCACAGTCGCTGATATGGACGTGAGTAGCTTTATTTTTCAGTTTTTCTAGTTCCGCGGGGGACGTGTCTGCAAGGACCAAATGACTCACATCAATGTTGGCTTGGACGTTTGGCATTGCGCAATCATCAATGAACCGAACCATTTCCGGTATACTGTTAAGCAGGCTCAATCTGAAAGGTTCGAGTTCCAGAGCAATGTCCAGACCAAGTTCGCCGGCATACTGACCCAGTTCTTTGACTCCCTCGACTCCCCATTCCCACTGAGCTTCTGGTGGAATGACTTCGCGTTGCCAAATATATTCTCCAAGAACGAGGAGAAGGTTCTTTGAATCAAATTTCTTTGCTAAATCGAGAGATTTCTTTGCCCTACTGATATGATAGTCCCTGACAGGATCATTAAAATCGATCAGGCCCGCTGAGACGACCACGGTCGATGTGATAGGGAGGCTGTTTTCTTCGCAGGTGCTTTTAATAAGATTAACTTCATCTTCAGTAATAGTCATTGCTTCAGTGAAGATATCGACCGCATCAAAGCCTATCCTTGAAATGTGTTCGAGGCCTGTTTTTGTGTCGACTCCTGCCTGCCCAAAAGCGCTGTTTATGATTCCAAGTTTCATTTTTTAGTTAATTTAGTTTTAGTTAATTTTCATTGAGGCTTTTTGCGCTCTGGTCGTCTTCGACTAGGTTTGAAAATTCAGCATTTGATCGTATCGCTTCGTCACGGCCCACAATGAGCACCTGATCATCAGTCACTTTATCTAGTTTTGTGTATGATGGGTGATGGGACTCTTTGTATGGGTTGTTTGATTTTGCGTTATAGCAGCATATCAGAGCCCATCTCGCTTTGTCAGAAAGATTAGCAGCAGAGCAATGAAGTGTATTTGGGTGAAAGAACAGCGCATCGCCTGCATTCATTGTGCATTGTACTAACTCTAGCCTATTCTTTGCTTCCTCAACTTGTTCCATATCGGCTCCTGCTTGGTCTCCTGCAAGAATGTGATTGATGCGACCTATCTTATGCGAACCTTTGAGGACCTGGAGGCATCCGTTTTCTTCAGTGGCCTCATCAACGGCTATCATCACACTGCAGAGGTTAGGAAAGAGGAGTCCATTCTGATACCAATAACCATAATCCTGATGCCATGCCCATGCGCCACCGATCTTGGCATCCTTGAGTATCATTTTGGAGTGGTAATGGTAGGCTTCGTCTTCCAGTAACTGTTCGACTTTGTCCACGATCCTCTCGGAGCGTGCAATCATTCCATAAATACCATTACCTGGATGATTCCATAAAGATAAACGCACGTCATTACCTTCGCCATCATCCATTGTGGATGCCGCCTTGTCCATTGCATGATCATTACGAGCCGTCTCACCGAGTAAACTTATTTCTTCTGAACTAAAAAGACCTCTTTGAAACACGAAGCCGTCCTCATGATACGCTTCGATATCATGGCTTTGTAAGGTAGGCATTTAATTAACGATCTATGGATAAAGGTTTCTCCCCAAGTTAACTAATGGGGAATTATCATATTGAGCAATCTGAGACCAATACTCAAGCCTGATTCGTTAGAGAAAAAAGATTCCTTTCGGTTTTGTTAGTAATTATTCCTAGTTATATAAATGACACGGGGAAGCTGATCATAGGGTTCAAAGTCTTTGATCCGTTCATGCCAAGCCCTGCATAGGCTCTATAAATTGTAGCTATATACTACTTTCTGGAAAATGGATTCTCATACCAAAACACCCCCAGCTGATCCCGTTCTTCGCAGCAAATTGCATCAAGATCACCGTCACCATCAATGTCATGCATGACAACACGGTCATATTTTATTCCTGGCTCTCCTGCAATTTCATGGTCTTTCCATATTTTGTCGGTAGGTGAATTCGTCCACGAGAGCCACCTCATCCCGGACAGTTCCCCTTTGGCTCCCTCACAACTGAAAACGATATCTTTTTTCCCATCGCTATTAATGTCGCAAACTGCTGTACTCTTACCTCCACCGACTCCCTTCGGTAACGGTATAATATATTCTTTCCATCCTTTCTTTGTTCTTTGGAACCAGATCACTGATTTTGAATCAATGGCGATGACGTCGATTGATCCGTCCTCATCAAGGTCACCCGTAGAGATGAATTTAATTTCTTTATCGGCTCCTCCGATGTTATGCCTTGACCATAGATTGATGTTTTTAGCTTCTTTGGTTCCTGGATATTCTAACCAGTACACGCCCCGATCTGGTCCTCTGCGGTCACTGACTAGGACATCCTGATCCCCGTCATGATCCATATCTATTGAGATCAATGACATTACCCATCCGGCATCTTGTAATTTATGAAGTTTCCATGCATTCATATTATGAGGATCCTTGGGAGCTTGAAGCCAACTCACTGAGGCTCCCTTGCCTTTGGAACTCACAATGAGATCATCAGCATTTTCTCCGTCTATTTGCATGGGGAGGGCATACATCCATGATTGTTTTCCTTTTGTAATCGGTATGGCAGCGGTCTGCCATTTTGTTGCATCTAGATAATCTTTTCCGGATTGAGGTGCCCAGTGTATGAACATAGAACGGGTAGATCCCTCACAGGAACTGACTAGGTCCACGGCTCCATCCTTATTGATATCAATAAAGACAGCATCTTCTGGTGACTTGACCTCACCGACAGTGACTGCGGGCCATAACTTTTTTTCTTGTCCTCTTTGCGGATGAAGGTAGGCCCTGATAATTCCACCCTCTTCCCAACCCGTGGCAATATCCATTAGGCCGTCACTATTTACGTCGAGGAGCCTGACACCATCAGCACCTTGAGAGCTTTTATCAATGGTATGGATTTTCCAAGGAATTCCCTCAAATTCTGCAAAAATATTGGCATTCAAAAAACATGAAATAATAGCTATGGCTACTTTTAGGTAGTGTTGCATCGAAGTAGGTTAGCATAATTGTAACACCTAAGTCTCAGGTAATATTGGAAAAACTAAGGAGGATATTGGTGCTATGGGTGAATAAGTATCAGGCTGTGATCGGGAGACAAGACGGGGGATTTTGATCTTTTCAAGTATCAAGCCGAGGAGTAGATTTATTTGTATGAGAAAATATATTATCACATTCTTTTTCTTTCCTTTTCTAGTTATTTCTTCATTTGCAGAAAATAAAATAGAAGGAACCATTGATGCTTTCCTTGGAAAATCTTCTCTTGATGTTCAACCGGTTTTTAGAGGCGAAAGAATGGGTAATATTGTAGTGACAATGAAAGGAACGGTCTTGGCGACTTGGGGGACGAGTCATGTGAGGGCCAAGCGAAGTGAGGACGGAGGCAAGATATGGGGTCCTGAAATTGTTATTGCAAAGCCGGGCTTTCAAACGGGTGGTCTGACCGTAAATGAAACGAACGGGGATATTTTCGCATTCATTGAGGATCGTCATCCGCCCGCTACCATTACAATTTACAAGAGCAGTGATGACGGTAAGTCATGGCAGAAGATCCCCACTAATATTAAACCTGATTCAAAAGGAAATGCTCCCTCCATGCACATGAATGAACATGGAATCACTTTGAGGCATGGCGAGAACAAGGGCCGGTTAATTAGGCCGTCGCGTTGGTACGCCGGCAAGAATGACCGTAGCCTTTGGCCTAAGCACTATACGAACGCAATTTACAGTGATGATGGTGGAAAGACTTGGCACACTAGTGATCCTTTTCCGGCAAATGGTACCGGAGAGGCCACGTTAGCAGAATTAAGTGACGGTACCATTTATTACAATTCAAGGCGCCATTGGGCCGAGGAAGGTGCAAATCCTAAGAGGCGCTGGACCGCCACTAGTAAGGACGGCGGTAAGACTTGGAATGATCTCAAGTTCTGTGAAGTTCTTCCAGATGGTCCACAGAATACAAATTATGGTTGTATGGGTGGTCTGACTCGTCTTGCCATTAAAGGCCGTGATATTTTGATCTATAGTAACTGTGACAGTGCAGGCGGTCGTAAGCAGGGAACGGTCTGGGCAAGCTTTGATGGTGGAAAGACCTGGCCAATTAAACGGTTAGTATTTGCTGGTAGCCATGCCTATTCATCAATTACATCCGGACGACCCGGCACCAAAACTGAAGGCATGATTTATCACCATTTTGAGGGTGGTCCTAAAGGAGGATCGGCCGTTGCAAAATTCAACCTATCTTGGGTACTTGGAGGAGAGTCGACGGGTGATGGGACGGTCCCATCATGGGTAAAGCCTTAATTTCTAGGGAAGCGGCGTGTTCGGAGGAACCGCATTTTCCGGGTACTTTCCATTGAAGACCATCATCTCCTCTTGTGTTTGAATTTTAACAAAGGATTCATCAATTTTATCGTCCTTGCCCTTCACTAGATTGAGATCAAGGTTCAGGTGCTTTGCAAGGAAAGGGTAAGCTGCCATTCTTTTTGATAAGCCATAGTCATGCCCCTCATTTTTGAAATGTGCATTTTCTACTTTGCTGGTTGCTCCGTAAAGATCATAAACATGTTTAATGAAGGGGAATTCGGTTTTGGGCGTCATTTGTGTCCAGTCCTTTCCGTTCGATATAATGAGTTGGGGTTTGGGTGCGGCTAGAGCGGCAATTTCCGCATTATTTGTTTTATGTGTTTCGCTCCAGTGAATGGGCATTCCACTCTCACAGACGCAACCTCCAAAGAAGTGTGCAGAGACCTGACAGACTGGCACGGAAACTTTAACTCTATCATCTAGGGCCGAGAGAATAAATGTCTGCGTTCCTCCGCCAGAGCATCCGGTCATCCCTATTCTATCAGGATCTACATTTGGAAGGCTTAAAACAAAATCAAGAACACGCATACTGTTCCATGTTTGCATTCTAAGAATTTCAGGTGTTCTCCCATGATTCCAACCAACCTCTTTTGAATCACCGTATCCCATCATGTCATACTGGAAGACAGTAGACCCCATCTTAGCTAGAACTGCGCACCGTGTTTGCCTTGCTGCATTAAACCTTCCTCCGTGTCCGTGTGGACAAAGGATGCCGGCCAATGATCCTTTGAATTGTGTTGGGCGGTAAAGGGTCCCAGTCACAAAATATCCTGGCGAGCTTTCTATGGCCACATTTTCAGTGCTATACCCTTTGTGGATTTGTTTTTTAACATAGCGTGGGTTCAATGGCTTGCGATCAGGCAGTTCAGTGAGTTTAGCTCCTTTCAAAATTCCTTTTATGACGGTAGCTTTCCTTTTTTTCCAACTCTCGAGGTCTTTAGTGCTCTTACGGATAGACTCCAGTTCTGTTGCGGCCTGATTCGGTTTTTGAGCGTGTCCTACCCGTAGCTTTGGTTTTGAAAGTGAAATGACGGGATTGATGAATGTCAGTGAAATTAGAATTAATGGGAACGTTTTCATATACTCGTTATAATTTTTAGAGAATAGATGACCTTAGAATAAAATATTCATTAACGTCAATTGTCTTCAGGAATTGCTTAGTTGTCGGTATTTATCAAGAGCATCCGCTCTGGATTTCTTTAAATTAACTAGTGGCCTTGGGTAATTCTTACCAAGTTCAATTCCACATTCGAGTAATAGCTGGTCAGGTGTTTCCCATGGTTTGTGGAGGTATTGGTTCGGCAGATTTTTAATTTCAGGACAATAAGTTCGTACATAGACCCCATCCTTATCAAACTTTTCTCCCTGAAGGACTGGATTAAAGATTCTGAAAAATGGAGAAGCATCGGCACCTGAGCCGGCTACCCATTGCCAACTAGCGCTGTTTGATGCAAGATCAGCATCAAGAAGACAGTCCCAGAACCAATCTTTACCATGACGCCAGTCAATGTTGAGATTCTTTACTAGATAAGAACCAACGATCATTCTTACTCTGTTGTGCATATGTCCGGTCTTCCATAGTTCACGCATTCCTGCGTCGACGATAGGAACTCCTGTCTGCCCTCTTTGCCAGGCCTTCAGTTTGATTTCTTCATCTTCCCATGGGTAATTGTCAAACTTTTGATGGAAATTATCATCCGGAATATTTGGAAAATGAAACAGTAGGTAATAGCTGAATTCTCGCCATCCAATTTCGCTTAAAAAGCAGTCAAGATCAGGAACAGAAACGTTACTTTTGATTTTCTTATTAGCTGAGTGCCATACCTGGTTAGGGGAAATTTCACCAAAATGGAGATGAGGACTCAGTTTAGAAGTTCCCTTGGATCCTGGAACGTTACGGTTTGATCTGTAATCATTCACTGGAGCATTTAGGAAGCCCTTGAGTTTTTTATTGGCTTCATTTTCACCGGGTTTCCAAATTTCAGAGATCTTCTCATACCATCGAACTTTCGGAATAAGTTTTAGAGAATCAATTCCTTGATCCATCTCATTTAGGTAAAAGATTTTTTTTTCACTAGGAATCGGGATCGGTTTCCTGGGCTCGGGTCCCTCCAAGCAACCTCTTCTGTAGAATGGAGTAAACACCTTATATGGTTGACCTGACTTATTGAGTATATCCCAAGGCTCCCAGAGCAGGCTTCCATTATAAGTGCAAATATCTAGGTTGGACCCTTTAAGTTCCCTTATGATGCGTTTGTCTCTGGCTATTTGCCATGGTTCGTAGTTACGGTTCCATGTGATCATATTAGCCCCTGATTTCGCTACTAGTTGAGCTAATAAGACCTTCGGATCACCGCTCATGATTATGAGGGATGCACCTAATTGTTCATTAAGAGAAAGGAGCGATTGATGTAGCCACCAACGGGTTGCACTGCCGGGGGCATGTTTTCCTCCATTAAAAGTGTCGTATATGTAAACAGGGATGACTTCACCCCGCCGACAGGCCGCGGTCAGTGCCGGATTGTCTTTGAGTCTCAGATCCTGCCTGAACCACATTATGGTTTTTTCCTTATTCAATGTAATATTAGAGGGTAGTTGTATTAAACGGAGATTAAATATGAGTGGATCTGCTTCATAAAATTATTTTTTAGGCAATTTACTTCTTTGGATGCCTATTTTTATTAATTGCAATCTGATCCTTGAAGAAGACTCGGTATTTATATTTAAATGATTCCTAACCTTTCTTATCCTAAAAACTAATTATGAATGAATTTGCCCGATGATTAAGAAGATACTTTTATTAGGTGTTTTATTTTCACTATTCTCAGTTCTGCACGTATGCGCCAAACCAAACATACTCTGGATTTCCGCGGAGGATATAGGCCCTCATTTTGGTTGCTATGGTGATCCGCATGCGATTACTCCCAACATTGATAAATTATCCTCCGAAGGGACACGGTTCACTAACGCTTACACGACTGCGGGGGTTTGTGCGCCTTGCCGAAGTGGAATTATAACTGGCATGTATCAGAACAGTATTGGCACCCATCATATGAGATGTAATGCGGTCCTGCCATCCTGGCTCAAACCTTTTCCAATTCTTCTTAAGGAGTCCGGCTATTATTGTACAAATAACTCCAAGACCGATTATCAGTTTTCAAAACCATCGACTAGAGAGATATGGGATCAGAGCGGTTCAAAAGCTCATTGGAAAAATCGAAAAAAAGAGCAACCTTTTTTTGCGGTATTTAATTATACTGGATGCCATGAGAGTGGAATTGCTTCCGAAGGTAAGTACAAGGCTGTTACCAGAAACCTAAAACCTGAACAGAGGCAAGATCCGGCCAAGTTAGATACATTGCCTCCGTATTATCCAGACACTCCCGTGGTCCGAGAGGACTGGAAAAGAAACTATGAACTGATTACAGCAATGGATTCTTGGGCGGGATCTCTTATCAAAGAAATTAAAGATGCTGGGCTTTACGAGGAAACAATCATATTTTTTTGGGCTGACCATGGTGTGGGATTGCCTCGTGCAAAGCGTTGGCTTTATGGTTCTGGAACACATATCCCTTTGATCGTTCGTGTTCCGGGTAAGGAGGGAGGGCGAGTCGATACGCAATTGGTAAGCTCAGTTGATCTGGGACCTACGGTATTAAACCTAGCTGGGATTGAAGTTCCTAACAAATTGCAAGGCAGAGCATTTCTTGGTCAGAAATTATCCGCTCCTCGCCGTTTTGTTTTTGGTGCCAGAGATAGAATGGATGAAAGATACGATATTATTCGTTCTATTTTTGATGGGCGTTATCGATACATCCGGAACTTTGAGCCTCTGAAGCCCTACTATCAGTACATGAATACGCCAGAAAAAGGAGCCACGATGCGTGAGATAAGGAAAGCCGAGGAGGAGGGATCCCTGTCTGAAACAGGCAAGATTTTTTCAACTAGCAAAAAACCTGTCGAAGAACTTTATGATTTTAAGAATGATCCACATGAAATCCGCAATTTATCGGGTGATCCTGAGTACTTAGCGATCTTAAAGAAAATGCGTGTTCATTTGGCACAATGGCAATCTGAAATAGGTGACATTGGTCTCATTCCTGAGGCGGAAATCGAAATTAGAGAGAAGAAGTTTGGTTCTAGATTTGAAATTATGAATGGAGAATTATCTGATAAGGATCAAATCCAGCGGTTGGTATCAGTTGCTACAAAAGCATCAGAAGGGCCCTCGGCTCTTGGAGAACTGATAAATGCCATTAATGATGATGATCCAGTCATACGTTATTGGTCAGTGACTGGTATCGGTAATATCGGAGAGGCTGCTAGGGGAGAAGCGTTAAAATTATCGATGAAGGCGATGAAGGATAAATCGCCTAGTGTACGAATCGCTGCTGCTCGTGCAGTGGCCCGCCTGGGTGATGCGGATGCAGCACTTGAAGTTTTAAGAGAAGAGCTAAAATCTGAGCATCAGTGGGGAAGACTTGCGTCGGTGATCGTCATTGACGAGATGGAGGAATCGGGCCGAAAAATGGTCAAGGATCTGAAGGAGGTGCTAAGTACTAGGCAACCTAATAAATATATTCTTAGAGTTGCTAACCGAGCACTCAATGATTTGCTCGGGACCGACAACAAGGTCCCTTAATTCCTGATTTTATTTTCAATGAACCGAAACTAATACTGACGTTATGATTTATTTAAGATTCTTATGTGTGTTCACCTTCTTTCTGATGATGGTGTTCAGGGCCGATGCAGAGTGGATTGAGCTTTTTGATGGTAAGACTACGGAGGGTTGGAAACCGCGATCTGAGGTCATTTCTTTTGATGCTAAGGGAGGTGAACTCCATTTACTCTCGAAGACAAACTGTTGGGTCACTACTGAACGTCAGATGAGTGATTTTGAGGCAGAGATTGAAGTTCTTATGCCTAAAGAAGAGGGTTTTAATTCCGGATTAGCCTTCCGCTGCATTGGCAATCAGGGTCGTCCGAAAGGTTATCAGTGCGAGATTGATCGGCAAAAGCCAGCTGGAGTTTATGGGATCGGTAATGGTGGTTGGATTTATCCTGGAAAGGGTCAGGGCAAAGAGTTCGCTGATAAGATTCGTGGTAATTTTAAGAAAGATGATTGGAACCATTTTAGAGTGAGGGCTGTCGGAGATAGGATCCAAACATGGTTGAATGGAAAGCCTGTATCAGACATTAAGCATGGGAAAATATTAAAGGGCTATTTTGGTATTCAGCATCATGGAAAGGGAGGAACCGTTCGTTTCAGAAATATTAGAGCACGTGAAATCTCTAATAAAAAAGTGACGCAAGAAATTCAGAAGAGACCCAATATCTTGTGGATCACGGCTGAGGATATGAGCCCGACACTTGGTTGTTATGGAGATAAATATGCAATCACTCCGAACATTGATAAGTTGGCCAGTTTCTCAACAAAATACTCCAATGCTTTCGCGGCTTCTCCTGTCTGCTCTCCTTCAAGGTCGGTCCTGATTACTGGAATGCATAACGTCTCTACAGGCACTCATCAGATGAGGTCCGGATTTCCTTTGCCGACAGGAGTCAAGGGCTTCCCAGCCCATATGAGGGAATCAGGCTATTTTACAACTAATAACGTCAAAACAGATTATAACAGCAGTGATGCTCCACGCCTGATCAAAGAATCATGGGATGAGTCAAGTCCTAAGGCTCACTGGCGCAATGCCAAGCGCGGGCAAGGGCAACCGTTCTTCTCTGTTTTTAATATTATGACCAGTCACCAGTCCCGTTCAATGGTTTGGCCTTATTCTGTTTTTAAAAAACATGTTCAATCCAAATTGTCGGCTACTGAAATTCATGATCCTAAGAAGGCTCCGGTCCCTGACTATTATCCTGACACGCCTCTCATAAGAAAAACGATTAGCCGGTATTATGATTGTGTCACGGTCATGGATCAGCGAGTCGGTGAAATTATGAGCCAATTGCGCGAAGACGGATTAGCAGATAATACTATTGTTTTTTTCTTTTCTGACCATGGTTCAGGAATGCCTCGTCATAAGAGGCTATTGCATGACAGTGGGATGAAAGTTGCCATGCTGATACATGTTCCTGAGAAATGGAAGCATCTGCGTCCAACTGTTCCCGGTTCCGCGACGGATCGATTGGTGAGTTTTGTTGATTTTCCACCATCAGTTCTTGGATTAGTTGGTCTCAAATCACCAAAATATATGCAAGGGATTCCTTTTATAGGCCTTGGTTCTACCCAGAAAAGAAAATTTGTTTTTGGTAATAGAGACAGGGTCGATGAAGTATTTGATTGTTCCAGATCAGTACGAAACAAGAGATGGTTATACATACGTAATTTTCATCCTCATCTTTCTTGGAACCAGCCGTCAGTATTCTCCGATCTTGGTGAGATACGTCATGAAATTTCCCGAGTTTTCCGGGAGGATCCTGATTCTTCTAGCGTTGCCCAGAGGCACTATGCCGGCCCCACAAGGGCAACCGAAGAGTTTTATGATTGTGATGCTGATCCGGATAATACACGTAACTTGATTTCTGGAAAGTTGTCAGATGAGGCTAGCAAAGCATTGCAGAGATTACGGTTAAGTTTAGTTGAACACCGCAATGCAGTAGGAGACCTGGGCGCTTTGCCTGAAAGTGAGATGCGCCGTTGGGTAAAGAATGAAGGCAGCCCAATGAGAGACATTGTTATGGGCAAGACGGACCATTCGCCCGACCTCGAAAGGGCATGGTCAGCTGCTGATAAGGTAGGCAAGTCTGATTCCAAGGAACTTCTGGAGCTTCTTAAAAAAGGAAATGTTAATGAGAGGTATTGGGCTGCAGTTTCTCTTAGGAATGGGCACTTTGATGAAAAGAGCATCCAGCAAAGAGCATTTGAATGGATTCAGGACGTTGCACCTTCTGTTCGAATTGAGATTGCCGCCTGGTTGGCATTTTTTCCTGAACAAAGAGAAGCTTCTCTTAATCGATTAGTGAAAGATCTTGAGCACCCTGACTGGGCAGTCGCTTTGCAAGCGTGTCGTGCAATTGAATTATTAGGCCCAAAGGCAAGGCCGGTCCTAGGAACAATGAAGAAACTTTACGCGAAGACCCGTCATGAGCCTGGAGATAATAATTTTTTCATAGCTTTCTCAAGTGGTGCATTTCTTGATGGGCTTGGGGAAAAAACAGAACCTTGGGATTTTTCACCAGGGGCCGGGAGTTTCATGCCTGCAAAGAAGAAATCTAATTGAGAGTTTTCTGGCACTGATCAATTTTCATTATTGGCTTTTCCAAGTTCAAAGACTTTGGTAAATTTAAGCCATGAATGTTGGTATTGTTGGATACGGTTGGGTCGCTGGAGCTCATATTGATGCACTTAATTCGATTGATGGGATCGAGGTCACTGCAGTTTATTCTTCTCGTTCTCAGGATGAGAATGAGCTGTCAAAGAAACATGGTTCATCTATCAAGGCATTCCAGGACCTTGGGGAAATGCTGTCATCTGATGATATTGAAGTAATTTCGATTTGTAGTTATCCGGGCCAACACAAGGAACATGCAATTGCTGCTGCGAGAGCGGGAAAGCATCTTATTCTGGAAAAACCACTAGCATTGTCCATTGAAGATTGTTCCGAAATTCGTTCAGCTGTTCTGGAAGCGAATGTTCGAACTTGTGTATGTTTTGAGTGTCGATATTCAAGTCAGTTCCTTGCAACTAAGTCAGTCATTGATGATGGGTTACTTGGGAAAATTCACTATGGGGAAGTGGATTATTATCATGGTATTGGACCATGGTATGGACAGTTTCGTTGGAACACTGGAAAAGAGCACGGAGGAAGTAGTTTACTTTCGGCTGGATGCCATGCACTTGATGCGTTGCTCCTTTGTATGGGAGGTGATGTTGAGGAGGTTAGTTCATATGCTGCGGTTTCAGGAAGCTCTACTTTTTCTGATTACGAATATCCCACGACCACGACCACTATAATGAAGTTCACTGACGGGCGAGTGGGCAAAGCAACCTCATGCATCGATTGCCTTCAACCTTATTACTTTCATACTCATCTTGTCGGTTCTGAGGGGAGCCTACTGGACAATAAGTTTCATTCTGAAAAGCTCTCTACTGACAAAGGTTCTTGGAGTTCCTTATCAATGAAAATGTTGGATTCCGGTGATGTGAGTGACCATCCCTACACGACCCAGTTCCAGGCGTTCTTTGATTCGATGGCTAAGGGAGAGGAAATGCCACTAACCTCAATCAATGAAGCTTATAAGAGCTTTGAAGTTGTTTTTGCCGCTGACAAATCAGTTGAGCTTGGCAGGCCTGTGAAAATTTCAGAAATTAGTGGTGACTAAAAATGCAATCGCAATAGTCGCCCATCCGGACGACATTGAATTTCTCTTTGCGGGCACGATGCTTCAATTGGCTGCTCGCGGGTGGAATCTCCATTATATTACCATTGCCAGTGGCAATTGTGGTTCCTTAGATATGGATGCTGAAGAGACTCGGCAAGTTCGTCAGGATGAAGCTCAACGCGCGGCAGCATACTTGGGTGCTAAGTATTATCCTCCTCTATGTGATGACCTAGAGATTGTCTACTCCGTGGATCTACTCCGGCGCTTGTCTTCAGTGATTCGGTCAGCGGCTCCACATATTGTTCTGACACATTCTCCAGAAGATTACATGGTAGATCATATGGAAACGTCTCGGTTAGCCGTCACTGCAGCTTTCACTCATGGTATGCCTAACTTTGTTACCGATCCTTTGACTAGTCATCTGGATGGACATCAGACCAGCGTATATCATGCCATGCCTCATGGATTGAGGGATGGGCTGAGAAAGAAAGTAATCCCTGAATCGTACGTTGATATTTCGTCAGTCATGGATAACAAAAGAGTTACTCTCGCAGAGCATAAGAGCCAGCATTCTTGGCTCGAATCTAGTCAGGGTATGAATTCTTATCTCATGTCTATGGAGGATATGTCCCGTGAACTCGGAGAAATGTCAGGTAAATTTGATTATGCTGAGGGATGGAGGAGAAGATCTCATCTTGGTTTTAGCCGAACTGAAGAGGATCCGCTTTCAGAAGCTCTCGGAGAATTGTACTATTTAAACCCGGAATATAATTTGGATAATTAGACCTGAAATGGCCAGAAAACTAAGCACAATAGCACCTGAATGGTGGGACTACACTACCCTCGATGATGATTTAATTCGTGATGTTGCTTCACTAAGTATGGAGGACTTGGAGCAACTTTCCTGTCCAGGTTTCAAGGTAGTCATGTATGATACTTTGGAAGACTTTTATTTGGCCGAGGCTCTTGAATACATTAGTGCCTGGCAATCCTCTACCTCTGATAATCCTGTGGGGATATGTGGTCCTATAGGTCCTACAGAACAATTACCACTCGTTGCAAGGCTCGTGAATGAGCTCAGAGTGAATCTTTCTTCAGCACATTTTTGGGGGATGGATGAATGGTTAGGTGAGGATGGGAGGGAAGTACCAATTTCACATCCTCTTTCCTTTGAGAGAGCTGATAGGGAGCTGTGCTTTGATCGCATTTCCGAGGATTTGCAAATGCCTGAGTCAAATATGCATTTTCCTGCTGCGGATACTGAGGAGTACATCAATTCATGGGAAGGGGTCCGATGCGCAGTGATGCAGGGAGGGCAGGGTGATATTAAGCATTGGGCTTTTAACGATCCTCCGCGGCGTGAAGGAGAATATAAGGAATCTCCTCCATCACCCGATCGATACAGGAAACTCTCAACACGAGTCGTGGAACTGCATCCCATTACCTTGGCGCAGAACGCTAGGACCTCAGGCGGTGGCAATATTACTCTGGTTCCTGAAAAAGCGATCACGGTCGGTCCTGTCCAAACATGGAAATCAGATAAGGTTTCAATCTGGCAGGCAGGCACTCATGATAATCCATTTGGTCAGCGGTTGACGGCTTTAATGATTTCTAAGGGCATTGCTGACGCTGCTGTGCCGATGTCATTGTTGGCGGATCATCCAAATGTGCAGTTCAATTATTATCGGGGCGGCCTAGGAAGTTGTGATGTTGAAATGCATTAATCACTAGAGCGTTCGAATTAACAAGACACGTTACACTAGTTCGTGATACTGTAAGGAATGGCTAAAAATATTCTGACCCGACGTGCATTACTGGCTGCTTCAGGAGCAGGCACCTCACTCAATATTCTTCGTTCTGGTACCTTGTACGGTGAAGAGCCTAAGGCCTTGGATAAACTGTCAGTGGCTTTTATCGGGATGGGTGGGCAGATTCAGGGGCACGTTGCGAATATACTTAATCAGGGACAGAACGTTGCCGCTTTTTGTGATGTGGATAAGAGACAGATTGATAATTCCAAGAAACGGCACGGGAATAAGGTTAACAAGGTCAAAGAATATGAAGATTACAGAGAATTGATTGAGAAGGAGAAATCAGTCGATGCAGTTGTAATAGCAACGCCCGACCATTGGCATGCTCCGATCTGCAGGGCAGCCATGAAGGCGGGGAAACATGTCTATTGCGAGAAGCCACTGACTCATACAATTAAGGAAGCTAGAGAACTTAGAGAACTTACTAAGGCTTCTAAAGTCGTAACTCAGACCGGCAATCAGGGCAGCGCATCTTCTAATTTACGCCGTAGTATGGAATTAATTGCTGCTGATGTTTTTGGTCCGATCCGCGAGATTCATGTTTGGCATCCAAAGCACAATTGGCCAAGTGGTGGTGTTCGGCCTGCCGGTTCAGATCCAGTGCCAAAAGGACTGAACTGGGATTTCTGGTGTGGAACTGCACCTGTGCGACCTTTCAAAGAAAGCATCTACCATCCGGCCAAGTGGCGTGGATGGTATGATTTTGGTAACGGCTTTATAGGCGATTTCTGCTGCCACTCATTTAACTTAGCCCTCAGATCGCTCAGTTTGGATTATCCTTCTAAGATTTCTTTCACTGGTGAGGGATTGGGTACTGAAACCTTCGCGAAGTCATGCTCAGTTAAATATCACTTTTCCAAAAACAAGGAGCGATCCCATGATGTCGCATTAAATATTTATACGGGTGGAGGAAAAGATGTTCCACCGGACCATGCTGTAGAGGCAGCTGTCAAAACTTTCGGTAGCTTGCCTAGGGTAGGTTGTATTTTTATTGGCGATAAAGGAATGCTTTCTTCAGGACTATGGAACTCTCAGTGCTACATAAAGATGAACGGAGAAGAGAAGTACATCGGTGAAGGGAATCACGATGCTGCAAAGATCGTTCCCAAAACTATTCCTAGATCAAGGGGGCATATGCATGAGTGGGTCGATGCTTGCAAAGGAAAAGGAAAGACCTTTGCTGATTTTGAGCATGGAGGACATCTCACGGAAATCGGCCTTTCCGGAATCGTGGCCTTGAAGATGCAGAAAGAAATTCAGTGGGACGGACAAGCGATGAAAGTAAAAGGTCATCCGGAAGCGGATGTTTACATTGGTAAAGAAAATAGGAAAGAATGGCTTTAGGCAATACTCATTGAATCCGCTTGAGCATCATTAGGCGAAACTCGAGTGCCGTGTTCCCTGGGATCTTCACGGCACGCAGAGTAAGTTCTCCTTTTCCTTTATTTAATTTTATTTTCCCTATTTTTACTTCTTTAAAATCCTTCACGTAAGATTCTCGACGCATGACGCGGTCATTCTCTCGGCCTCGATTTTGTACTTCGTGAGGCTCGGTAATTGTGTAGCGGAGTTGGGATTGATTGTGACTCAGTTCCAAGACAGTGCCTTCATCTCCTTTTGGAAGTGCATAATGTATTGAAACTTCATAAGTGCCCGTTGATCCTACCTCACAGTCCCAGGTAATTTTATCTTCGGTACGTTTCCAATTCATAAAATAAGAGCAATTAGGAGCGCGTCCTGAGCGCTTTATTCCACCATGGGCCACCCCATCCCGTGCAGGGATCTGAGTCCAGGGATAACCCGGGTACCCGATAATGAAGGGTCGATTATCTTTACCTAATTCGGATAGTACATTTTCCTCCCATTCGGTAACTTCCTTAAGTAGCTGTTTGGTTACTTCGGATTGGGTCTTGCTCACATCGATCTGTTGCCCTGGGTCCTTGATAAGATCAAACAGTTTTCCTTGGTGATCGAGTCGGAAACGCTGAGTCCGTGCACTGACCTTACCTTTCCAGTGATTAATTAAGGTCCTCTGTTTCCAGACACTATCTTTCTGTAATAACAGAGGTTTCAAGCTTCTCCCGTCCAGAGTTTTTTTGCTGGTCACTGGAATGCTTGCGCAATCTGCTAGAGTAGGAAGTAAATCCATTGCCGAGGCAATTGGTTTAATGAATTTTCCTTTCGGGATATGGCCTGGCCAGCGGATCAGTAAAGGTGAGCGTACTCCGCCTTCATCCGTCGAACCTTTACGACCTTTCATTCCACCGTTCCAGCGCACGCCATTTGGACCATTATCATGGAAAAAGACCACGATAGTGTCATTTGCAATTCCTCGATCCTCAATTCTTTTAAGGATCCTTCCAACGTTCCAATCAATGTTTTCACACATCGCTAAAGCACAACGTAAGTGAGGCATATTTTCTCTCCTAGGATCTCGATTATGCAGTTTTATTTCTTTGTCCTTGAACTTATCCCACCACTTGTCGGGGACCTGCATTGGAGAGTGGGGAGTGTTGTATGGAACATAGGCAAAGAACGGTTTTCCTTCCTTGATAGAATTATCTATGAAGGCGATGGCCTTGTTGGTGAAGTCGTTGATGCAAAATCCTTCACCTTTTACAACCTGGCCATTGTGTTCTAGGGGAGGGCTGAAATAATCTCCCCAGTGCCCGGAGCAGAATCCATAAAATTCATCAAATCCACGACCGTTAGGATGGTAAGGATATTGCATTCCATTATGCCATTTCCCAAATGCGCCCGTGGCATAACCTGCTGATTTGAATGTATCTGCAATTGTGAGTTCATCCAGATCTAAGCGTTCGCCTCCGGTCGAGGTGCTATACACGCCTCCCCTCACATGGTACCTCCCTGTTAAGAATTCTGCACGAGTGGGTGAACATACGGGACAAACAAAGAAACGATCGAACCGTGCTCCGTCATGAGCTAAAGAATCAATGTTGGGAGTGGAAAGATCTTTGTTTCCGTTAAGACTCAGATCGCCCCAACCCTGATCATCAGTTAGGATAACAACGATATTTGGTTGCTTGGCTTGAATAGTGCAAATTAGTAATAAAAAAAAGAGCCAACGGAACCGTTGTAGAATTTTTATCATGTGTGTCATGTAGGGATCAATTGTTGATGTTACGGATTCAGTTTCCAGCAAACAATTTTCTTATCTGTTCGAGCAAATATGTGTCCTTTATTGTAGGCAGGATGGGCCCATGTCTTTCCGGTGATTTGTGATCTTGAATGAATCTCAAAACTTTCCTTATTCAGTGTTACGGACAAAAGTTCACCATTTGCGTTGAGTATTAATGCGCGGTCCTGACGCTTTCCATCATGGGCCCAGACCAGTGTTGCTTGAGGGTTTTTTCCTGAAGGCGTTACAGTGTGATTCTTAGAATCATCCCAGTACTTTTCCCCAGTTTTTATTTCGAAGCAGCTCAGACCGTTCGTCCGATCTAGTAAATAGACTAACCCATCTTTCTGAAGAGGTTGTGCCATGAGTCCACGGATATTTCCCTGATCTTCCCATAACAGCTTAACACTTTTGCCGTCCTTACCTAAGAGGAGGGCCCTTGACCCGTGCCAGTAACCACAGACAAGAACTACGTTGTCATGATAAATTGGCATGGCTATTGAGACCCCGTATTTTATTTTGTACGGGAAGGACCAGAGAACCTCACCATTTTCTGGAGAAATTCCCCGGACATTTTCAGGTGTCCATGCAAGCATGATTTCATTTCCTGCATGCTTTATGAATGCGGGTGTTGCGTAACCTGCAGGATCATTAGAACCTGACCAGATCTTGGATCCGGTGTCAGGATCCAAGGCAATATAGCCTCCGCTACTGCTACCTATTTGGTAAATAATAGATTTATTCCATGGTGCGGGAGAAGAAGAGAATCCCCAAATCGGACGCTTTGCACCAAAGGCCTCTCTACTATCCTTGGCCCATATAACTTTTCCGTTATTCATGTCCAGGCAGTGCATGTGACCGACTGCACCAAAAGTGAAGGCTTTACCATTGTAAATTGTGACGGATGCCCTTGGTCCGACATCATAGCTTAGACCTTTATAGTTGGCCTCATATTGATGTTCCCAAATCAGTTCGCCGCTCTTCTCTTCAAAACAGAGTATCCTTTCCAGATTTTTATTTTCTGGACGGTCCATTGTATAGACTTTTCCATCCTTAATGGTGATGCCACTGTATCCACCATTTATTTGATGTTCCCATACTTTCTTGGGATTATCTATTTTAAGAGGTAGTCCAGGGCAATTCCATATTCCTTGTCCAGTTGAACCACGAAACTTGGGCCAGTCTGCTTCCGCTGTGATTAGCAGAACCCAACAAAGTATTACGCTAAATTGTGTCTTAATTATTCGCACCGAGCTATTAGAGTCATTTTGATTTTAAGTGATGATCAGCAAAATCCATGAACCTTTTCCAGTCAAAACTTTCGATCGAATGCCCACCTTCTCTTATATGATATCCTACATGGCTATCAATGATGGCTTCCCCTACAGTGGGTGAGTCTTTAGATTTGAGCGCTTTTTTGCCGAACAGTTCATAGACTTTGCTTGCATGGTAAGCTGATAGATATTCTCCTCGGCCATCGGCCCAAGTATCTTTGACTCCGCTATGGATGTATACGGGTCTGGGCGCAATGCATGCTATGAGCATGTGTTGATCGACGGGAAGATCATCCTCTTGATCTACAAATTTCCATGCATTTCTGCAGAGCCAGTAAGGAAAACGAGTGACCATTTTCTTTAGAGTTTCACCTGATTTTCTTCGCCACAGGGCAGCTCCTGCACAACCTGACTGTGCTGATATTGCCAAAGCAAACCGCTCGTCCTGAGCCGCAGTCCAGAGGGTCGTCTTACCCATCTTTGAATGTCCCATTATGGCGACTCTAGTATGGTCAATGTCATCATCTTTCTCTAGGTAATCCATTGCGCGCATTGCTCCCCAAGCGCATGCCGAGATGACTCCCCATTCACTGGCCTTAGGGAAACTTTGTCCCTTAGGGTAAAATAATTTGTGGATACCATTACCAAAACCAACTTCGTTATGTTTGACAAGGTCTTCATGGTAGACTGCGCAGAATCCATAGCCACGATCAAAGAATTCACCTAAGGGCCAACCGTTCTTTAGTTTTCCTCTTCGGAAAGGAGACGCGTCGAAATCATTTGATCTGGTATTATTGAAGCTGTGCTTAAGAAATGCAGGGGCAGGGCCCTTAACGCTGTTAGGTGAGAAGACAATGAAACGCATTGTTACATTTCCATTTTCGTTACTGATTTTAATGTCAATGTCCTTCCTAGTTGCTTTCCCTTTCATGAACTTGTCATCTCTCTTCACTACTTCAAAATCGACTTTGATTGGGCTTGGAGGTTGAGGGACTCGTCCATAAACCAAGTTACTGAAGAGTGATAGAATTTGCGGTCTGCGAATTTCGTTCCATTCCTTGATCGAGGTTATTTTTTGCCCCTCAGGCGTCACTAGTAACTTTGGGAGGTCATAGTGAGGAATTTTGGCTTCATCGTAATTGACGTCATTATCATATTCTTTTGATTCCCGAGACTGAAGGTCCATGAGGGGCAAAATACATAAGGGAATTACGAGTTTTATTATCTTCATTTGATTCAATAATTAATCTCAATTCTAGTGCTTTTGAGGAATCGGGCAAGTATGACGGGACAGCTTTTGATTCATTGCGTCAAAAATAAATCCAAAATTTCAATCAATACGTTTCGATAACGGTGCTAACAGAGGCTTTTGGGTCGATTATTTGCATGATTTATAATTATATCGTTTGAACTGTGATCAGTAAGATGTGATTTCTTTGAATCACATATCAAAAGTGTCAAATATAAAAAAAATAAATGTTGTCGGAGCAGGCCCAGGTGGTCTGACTGCTGCCATGCTATTGGCTAAGAGGGGATTTAAAGTCACCTTGTTTGAGAAAGAAAATAAGGTAGGTGGCAGAAATTCATCGATCGTTAAAAACGGTTACAAGTTTGATGTTGGTCCTACTTTTTTGATGATGAAATTCATACTTGATGAAGTTTTTGTCGAGGCAGGGAGGAAAGTAGAGGACTACATGGAGTTCAAAAGACTCGAACCTATGTATCGTCTTCAGTTCGATGATGTTTGTTTTGAGCCTACGACTGTCAAGGAAGCGATGATTCAGCAGCTCGAAGAAAATTTCCCTGGAAGTTCCAAGGGCTACGAAAAATTCCTTAAGACTGAGAGCGTTAGGTTTGATAGAATGTATCCATGTTTGCAGCGAGATTACTCATCTTTTTCCAAGTTCCTTTCCTTTGACCTGCTCAAAGCGCTTCCTAAATTATCCATAGGAAGGTCACTCATTAGCGTTCTTGGAGATTACTTCGATAGTGAAAAGTTAAAGCTGTCTTTTACTTTCCAATCAAAATACTTGGGCATGTCTGCTTGGGACTGTCCAGGTGCATTTAGCATTCTCCCTTATGTTGAGCATGCGTTTGGTGTTTATCATGTGACCGGAGGGTTAAGTGAAATTTCCGAAGGCATGGCTAAGGTTTGTAATGAGCATGGGGTGAAGATGCGTCTCGGTTCTTCTGTGAAGCAGTTAATTCTGGATGGGAAGAATGTGACCGGAGTCGAGCTCGAAGATGGTGAGAAATTCATGGCAGATGAGACAGTTTTAAATGCGGATTTCGGGTATGCTATGAAGAATCTTGTGCCTCCTGGTGTACTGAAGAAATACAGTCCTGAAAAAGTTGATTCCAAAGAATATTCCTGTTCAACTTTTATGCTCTATTTAGGAGTTGATAAAGTGTATGATCTTCCTCATCACACGATTTACTTTGCTGGAGACTATAAGAAAAATATTGATGATGTTTTCACTAATAAGGTCCTCTCCGATGACTTGTCATTTTATGTTCGTAATGCAAGCGTGAATGACCCAACATTGGCGCCTGAAGGGCATTCTGCTCTTTATGTTCTAGTGCCAGTGCCGAATTGCACGGCCAATATTAATTGGCAGGAAAACATTGATACTTTTAAGGAAAAGGTAATTAACGAGATGGAGAATCGTGCAGGAATGTCCGATCTGAGACAGCACATCAAGGAAGAGGTTGTGTGCACGCCCAAAACCTGGATGGACATGAATATTCAGTTCGGTGCTACTTTTAATCTTGCTCATTCACTTAAGCAGATGATGCATTTACGGCCACGCAATAAGTTCGAGGAATTGGGGAACTGCTACTTAGTGGGCGGTGGCACTCATCCCGGAAGTGGTCTGCCTACGATTTACGAATCAGGCAGGATTGCTGCTAACATGATATCTAAGAGACATGGCGTTGTGTTTGAATCCAAAAATACCCAAACATAGGGTCCTGAGATGAACTGGATTCAATTTGGCAGGCTCATCCATTCCATTTATTCACATAACGGAAAATTACCTAATTTGGAGTGGATCCAGAGTCTGGGACTCTTGGCAGTTAAGTTGGGTCAGATCCATGCATTGAGGTCGGATTTCCTTGAACCTGAAAAGTGTGAGCATCTTTCAAAGCTTTTTAGAAACAACGAATCGATGGGGCCTGAAGATTTTCTAAAGTTGGTTAAATCGACTGCGATTCCAGAATTTATTAGTTTTTTTGAAAAAATTGAAGCTGATGCACTTGCAACAGCTTCGGTAGGACAAGTTCATTTGGGTGCTCTGAAGGATGGTACTCGAGTCGTGATTAAGGCAGTCAAGAAAGACGTAAGGGAAAATTTCATCGCTGATGTTTCGAGTGTCCGTAGGTTATTTCGTTTCATTGCGTTCTTTTACCGCAAGCTCAAGAGGGTAGGTAATCCCGAAGCCATTCTTAATGATATTGAAGAGTACACTTTAAGTGAACTGGACCTTAGAAAAGAAGTGGACGGGGTCAGGACCCTCGCCTCGATCAGGGATAAAAATAAAGATCAGTATGATTTTTCAAAGTTGTCATTCGCAAGAGTTCATGAGCCGCTCTGTAACAAGAATGTGATGGTCAGTGATTTTATTCCAGGTCCTAGTCTCGATGAGCTGTTGGATGAGGGTAAACTTGATTATGACACACTACTGGAGCTCTTTAAAATTCATGGTTACTACATGTTTTGTGCTGGTATATTTCATGGTGATCTGCATCCGGGTAACGTTCTTGTCGATGAAGATCAGGGCCATTTCTATTTCATAGACACGGGCTACATTGGCCGAGTCGGTCCTAAGATTAGGAAGGGACTTTTCTACTTCTTCAAGGCCCTTACGGAAAATGATTTTTCAGAGGCTTCACAAGCACTGAATACAATGTCCGATGACCCATTGATTGGGAGGGCCATGGAAAAATTCGAGTCTGACCTTATAAATCTCTATGAAGACTTTCCAGGATCAAAGGTATCAGAGATCAGTTTGACCCGGAAAATGATGGAAACCATTAGGCTTGGCGTCGAATCTGGAATGTCTTTTGATCAGGGGATCTTTGCGATCGTTCGCAGTTTAATGTACCTTGATGGTATGGTCCTCAGGTGCAATCCAAATGCTGTTCTTATGGATGACATGAAGGCTTTCATCGATGATTTTGAGAGGTTTATTTAAAAGTATTATGCGTAAAAATTTTCAATATTTAGTCATTCTACTTTTTTGTAATGTGCTTCTCATTCAGCGAGCGACATCAGAGATTCGTTACTCTTTCATCGTCTCGGCTGATCCACAGTATGTAGCCGAGAAGTCGCCACAGCCAAAGAAGTTGGATCCATTCTCAGAGCAGGCGAATTCCCGTTTTGTGAATCTTATGAAATCCTTGGCCGGCACAAAGATTCCCGATTCGTGTGGGGGTGGATTAGTAGATGATAACATACTTGGCATTCTAGTTGCCGGTGATCTCATTGATAGTGCGGACAAGAATGGTGGCGATTACCCCGCCATGCAACGTTTTGAGTGGGCCCGTTACAAATCTGATTATGGACTGAACGGTAAGGGTGGAAAGATTCCTTTTCCCGTTTACGAGCTGCATGGAAACCATGATGGCCCACAAGGCGACACATTCATTATCAAAGAAATTATTGAGAGGACCCGTGCCCGTGCAGGTGTCGTTAACAGATCCAAGAACGGACTCCATTACAGTTGGGACTGGGGTCCTTTGCATCTGGTAAATCTAGGTATGTTTGTCGGAGGCGGAGAAGCTCGTCGGGAAGGGCACCACTATGCCCCGCGTGGCAGTTTAGAATTTCTGCAGGCGGACCTTGCCAAGCACGTGGCTGATTCAGGAAGGCCCGTGATTATTTCTTTTCACTTACACCCCAATGGGTCGGAATATGATTGGCCAAAAGAGGATTTGGCTGCTTTCATGAATACGATTCGAAAACATAACGTAGTCGCTCTTTTTCATGGCCATACTCATGGATCACCTTCGAGGAAGTTACAGTGGAACGGTACACAGTTTGGTAAAAAATTACCGCGGGGAATTGATGTGTTTAATTGTGATGATTCGGGAGCAGCAAAGACGGACCGAAAAAACCCTGGTAAGGCCGTCGGGATAAAGCACGGGTTCCTGTACGTTGAATTAATTGATCGCGATGGAGACGCGAAGGATGAATTTACGGTCCGCTCAGTTGCGACTGATGATAACTGGGCAACGCACCGTTGGGACCGTATCTGGACAAAACCGGCGAAGATCCCTCTCACTACTGCGAAACCGAAAGGTTCCTAATAGATTGGGGCTATTCGAATGAGATTAAAGTCTTACGTTCTTTAATGGGGTACCAGGAATCAATTTTTTTAACCAGTTCCGCCACTTTCTTTGGGTTATTCTTAGCGAGGTTCTTTTTCTCGTGAGGATCAGAACTAAGATCAAATAGTTGTGGCCTTTTTTCGATCCTTGGATGTGTTGATTTGTATCTGTTCACTTCTCCATCATAGGTTAGAAGAAGTTTCCATTTATCCTTAATTGCCCACCTAAAGAGTAGGGTCGCTTCTGGTTTATTTAGATCAGCAATGTCATGAGCGAAGCTTTCACCAAAGATTGTATCTCTTGATATGGGGTTCTCTTTTACAAGGTGAGGCAGTAGGTTGATCCCCGGTAATTTTTCCGGGATCTTTGATCCTGCCGCAGACAGGATAGTTGGTACGAGATCGATACTACTGACTAATTCGTTCCTCTCTGCGGGTTTGATTTTTCCTGGCCATCTGAACATGATTGGGGTCCTTACACCTCCTTCGTAAGGGGTCTGTTTGGACCTTGAGTCGTAACCGCCACGCTTTGGGTTTTGGATCCAGCCGTTATCAGTGACATAGACAATGAGGGTATTGTCACGATCACCACTCTCATCAACAATATTGAGTAATTGGCCACACGTTTCATCGAACCAGTCACACATTGCATAGTATTTAGCGATGTGTATTGATCTGCCCTCCTTAGTGTATTTTTTGAGGAGCCGTTGCGGTGGATTGTGTGGAGTGTGTGGGAGGAAAGGAGCGTACCAAAGAAAGTAAGGTCTTTTTTCCTCTTTGGCCATTTTAACGAAATCCTCAATGGGCTTCATTCCGGTGCGTCCGATCCTTAGCCCATCGTCACCGTGCCGGCCGCCGGGTTCCGGAAACCCTCTGGTCATGCCATGAGTAAAACCTGCTCTTTTAAAATTCCCTTCCCAGTACTTACCGCTCTGATGGCTTAAGTAATTTTTGGAGGAAAGTAATTCTGGTAATGTATCAAACTTATCAATGAAGGAAATGAGTTGTGCTCGCCTTTCCTTATAGAGTTTTGAATTATGGTTTGCGTGTTTGGGTGAAGGATCATTGCCAGTGATTCCATGAGTCGATGCGTAATGGCCAGTGAGGAGAGTTGCTAGGGATGGTCGGCAAAGTGCGGTTGGTACATATCCTCTTTTAAAAAGAACGCTCTCTTTTGCAAGTTTATCAATGTGTGGCGTCTTGATATCCGGATGACCCATGAATCCGTAGTCAGTCCATGCCTGATCATCCGAAATGATCAGAACAATGTTCGGACTAGAGGCCGTGACGGCCGAAAGCATGGCCAAATAGATAAAGAGTAAAATGCGCATCATCATAGTTCTACATATGTAAGAAAAGAAATCGAGTCTTTTCCTGATTGGGTTTCAATCAAGAATTAGGAATAGGACGATTTTTATTTTCGTGAAAAGAGAAAGTTTCCAATCCATGCGCCGGTCAACGCTCCCCCGCAAGGCGCAAGGACATAGACGGTGAGCCATCCGATACCGTTATGGGAGAATGGTACTGTTCCCCAACCGGCAATGGCTGAAAAGAATCGAGGAGCAAGGTCCCTAGCAGGATTGAATCCTGCTTGTGTTAGTGGGGCAAAAACACAGATCAAAGTCGTCAGCGCCATTCCGATAGCGATCGGAGTCATTGGTTCGGGACCTGATTTATTTTCCTTAGCCGTGAACCCGAAAATCACAAGAGCCAATAAGAGCGTCCCTAAAAATTCTGCACAAATGGCATTTATATGAGAAACGGATTCGGGATAATATTCTCCAAATATTCTGGCTGTGGCAACACTCGCCGCATCTCCTCTTGTGATGTGTCTTGATTCTTCGAAAGCGCTGATCTGGCTTTCAAAGAGAAAGAAAACTGCCGATGCTGCAATGAATGCTCCAAGCAATTGGGCTGCAAAGTAACCTGGGATCCGGCGCTTAGGAAAATCTGCCTGAAATGCGAACGCGAGTGTGATGGCTGGATTAAAGTGAGCTCCACTGTGATGGGTCGTTAAATAGATTGCGCAGGCAAGACCCAGTCCCCACACCGCTGCTATTTGAAAAATTCCTTCCGATGCATCAGTGGTCACGGAACCAGCAACAATGCCTAGTCCTAAGAAGACCATGATAAAAGTTCCAATGACTTCGCTGGCAAACCACTTCGGCATACTTATTTATGATTTCTGTTAATAATTATTCTGTACGTGCTGATCGTATCCCTGCGGCGTACGCTTCGAATACCAGTTTAATTTCGTCTCGGATCTGTCGGAAAACTTCCATAATTTCATCTTCACTGCCCTCAGCATGAGCTGGATCTTCAAATCCCCAGTGATGTCGATGGACCTGACCAGGGTAGGTCGGACAGGCCTGATCTGCATTACCGCAGACCGTGATGACCGTGTGGATTTGCTGTTCTAGAAAGTCATTCATATGCTTCGAAGTATGGTCGGATACATCAATTCCGATCTCTTCGAGTGATGCTATTGCCTTCGGATGAACGTATCCGGAAGGATCTGATCCTGCGCTTGCTACTTCAATGAGGTCTGATGCGACATTGCGCAAGATACCTTCAGCCATATGGCTACGGCACGAGTTTCCGGTACATAAGATGAGCACTGTGGGTTTTTGCATAGACGGTAAATTAGTTAGTGGAAGGACAGCAGGCAGCCGATGTGTCCATCTCATGGAGATGCTTTAGATCAGTCTTGAAAGTGGGATCTTCACTGGTCAGATCCTGTAAACATTTAAGATTATTTTCGAGGATAGGATTTGTCTCCTTTGTGATACGATAAATCATCCAGTTTGCTCGCCTCTCAGATTCGACCAGTCCATGGGACTTTAGGTAGGCAAGGTGCTTGGATACCTTGACTTGGGTCTCTCCCAATATTTCCTGTAGATGGCAGACGCAAAGAGCTCCATCACTTAAAAGGTTGAGGATTCTTAAGCGAGTCTTATCGCAAAAGCAGCGATAAACTTGGCACAACTCATCAGAGTTCATTCAGTAATATTCTTATATAAGTATATACCTGTAAAGGAATATTCTTACTAATTTGATATGATCTTTCTGTTATTATTCTTGAAAGCCGGATAATAGCCTTAAGGGCTCCTGCCGCAGCACAGCCTTAGTCTTTGCCTCGATGTTTCTCAACCCAGGCAGGGTACTCGACCTTCAGAAGATTCTCTGGCCAGCGGCCTCCAATCCATAAGTGGCCGATGCGCTTGGTATGGCTCAGTT
>Ga0115002_10000949_pt1 | contig 40697 bp, 45 predicted proteins | sample ArcticOcean_MG_C_8_FD_89576 | JGI IMG/M metagenome (GOLD analysis project Ga0115002, IMG submission 89576) | Marine microbial communities from western Arctic Ocean - ArcticOcean_MG_CB11_86 | ecosystem: Environmental > Aquatic > Marine > Oceanic | place: Arctic Ocean: Canada Basin | collected... | reverse complement strand
GCAAGGGATTTACCCGAGTTTTGCCTTGACCAGTTCGCCCACAACAGACATATCGGCGCGCCCCTGAACCTGGCTTTTCAATGCGCCCATCACCTTACCCATATCACGAATGGATTCAGCACCAACGGATGCTACTGCCTCATTAACTAGTGCAGCTATTTCTGCTTCAGTCATCTGCTCAGGCATGAACTCACTGATTACATCAAGTTCGAACTGTTCCTGTTCAGCTAGATCAGTACGACCAGCTGACTCATACTGAGAAAAGGAATCACGTCTCTGCTTTGTCATTTTATCTAGAATCGCAAGGACTCGTGGATCGTCAAGTTCGATGCGTTCGTCAACTTCCACTTTTTTGAATTCAGCAGAAATAAGACGTAATGTACCTAGGCGCTGTTTGTCACGGGCACGCATCGCTGTCTTTACCTCTTCAGCGATCTGCGTTTGAATTTTCGAGCTCACGGTGAGGTTAGTACAGCCGCTCCATGCGACGGGATTCACGCTGGACTTTTTTCGCGTGCCGTTTCACGGCAGCTGCTGCCTTACGCTTTCTTACTGAGGTCGGTTTTTCATAGAATTCGCGTTTCCGTACTTCGGCAAGAATACCTGCTTTCTCGCAGGACCGCTTAAATCGCCGCAGGGCGACGTCAAACGGTTCGTTTTCTTTTACTTTTACGTAGGGCATGCATTAAGGTCCTGGGTCAAAGGCCGTGCATTCTAGCGACTATTACGCTTTATTGCAAAGCGTCAGACATGCTTAATATTATGAGAATTCGTAAAAAGATCAGTAAGATACGCGATTATTTCCACAGGCAAGAATTCACATGAAGGTAATCGGTATCGAAACATCCTGTGATGAAACAGGTGTTGCCATATATGACGCTAAAGATGGGCTGATCGCCGACCTTTTGTATAGCCAAATCGGTATCCACCAAAAATTCGGTGGTGTGGTTCCGGAAATGGCATCCCGGGACCATATTCGTAAAACGCTACCCATGGTTAGTCAGGCGCTCGCGATCGCTGGCTGTACCAAAGACGATATTGACGCAATCGCCTACACCGCCGGACCGGGGCTAGTCGGAGCACTACTGGTGGGCGCAAGCATCGCCAAATCGCTTGCCATGGCCTGGCAAGTACCTGCACTCGGTATTCATCACATGGAAGGGCATCTCCTCGCGGCTACCATGACGCTGGAGCCACCACAATATCCCTTTGTCGCGCTTCTGGTATCAGGAGGGCATACCCAGTTGATGGAGTGCACGGCACACGGTCAATATGTGCTGCTCGGTGAATCAGTTGATGATGCCGCAGGTGAGGCCTTTGACAAGGTGGCTAAAATGCTCGGTCTGGGGTATCCCGGTGGACCTGAAATCGCCCGGGTAGCTGAGCAAGGAGACCACAAACGATTTACCTTTCCGCGTCCGATGACCCGTAAACCGGGGTTGAATTTTAGTTTCAGCGGCCTAAAAACCTATGTGATGAATACTGTCAACGACATCGACGTCGTATCTGAGCAAGATATCGCTGATATTGCCTGCGCTTTTCAAGATGCCGTGGTAGATACAATCAGAATTAAGTGCGGACGCGCACTCAAGCAAACGGGGCTTAACCAGTTGGTCATCGCCGGTGGCGTAAGCGCCAACACGCAACTGCGAGAAGTACTCGACCGTGAGGATGGCTTCCACCTATATTATCCAGCACAGTCACTGTGTACCGACAATGGGGCGATGATCGCGTATGCGGGGTACCTTAGATTTATCAAGGGACAGGCTGACACTTTGGACATTAAAGTTCACCCACGCTGGCCGATGGATGAACTGGAGGCTATGTGACGGACACCATCGTTATCGAACAACTGCAGGTCGACACGGTGATTGGTGTCTATGAGCATGAACGCAGCATCAGGCAGGTTGTTGGCATTGATATTGAGTTAACCACAGATATCAGCAAGCCAGCGGCCAGCGATAACATCAACGACGCCCTAGATTACCGGGCAATCGGCGATCGTATTACTGATTTTGTTCGGGGCAGTTCATTTTTTCTTGTCGAAGCACTCGTAGAAAAGATTGCCGCAATCGTGCTTGATGAATTCGGCATTGATAGAGTTCTAGTTAAGTTAAGTAAACCGAGCGCGATTGAAAATGCCGATAATGTGAGCGTTCAAATAGAACGACACCGTTAGGCTATTCCTCACCGCCAACTACCTTGGTGGGCAGTTCATAAAATGATGGACTAAAGGCATTTTCTTCAGATCCTACTGCCACAGAAAACTCATCATCCACTCTGGAACCCGCGTCGGCGATGAGCTCGAGGGAATACAGTGTGATTCTTTCGAAACCACCCTTGGCTTTCGGATTAGCCAACGTAACGATGAAATAGATATTCCCTTCATCGTCATAGGCAAAGGTCTGATCATCGGGTAATCGGATACCCTGCTGGTTTTCATCGTAGTTCTTCAAATTTTGGAATGCGACTTCATCCACTTCGTCAACCTTCTCTTCATCATCCCGTTGTGATGCCGCGGTGGAACGTGAACTTGACGAGGCGCTGGTTTCGCCCGCGCTAGCGGTGGAGGTTGTGGCCACACTAAGATTTGCCTTGAAGGCTTCAATATTGATTGCCGGAATCACCGGAATAGCAGCTGGGTCTATATCCTGGGATACGGTAGTAGCAGCCGTCGCAGCCAAGTTCAGATTTTCGCTGGCGCCAGCAGGTATTGTTGCGCTAATCGCCGTGCTACCAATATCATCAGAGAAGAACTGGCCTTCCTCTAAACCGTAGAAAATGCCATCTCCGGCCCGTTGCACAAAATTCTGCCCGACATCGGCGCTACCGACGTCAGCGATAGGGGCAAGGAATACGATACTGCCACCACTACTCTTGATATCCGGCGCTGATTCTCCTTGTCCCAGCGCAATCGGGTCATTCACACGTGAGAAAGTGGGTACCGGTTCATCTGTTTCCAGTTCATCCTGCGATTTGGTAAGGACCAATACGACATCCTGGGCGGCGTCAATTGAGGCAATGGCGATGCCTTCTTTAGCCGAAAGGATGACGCCGTCTGCTGGATTCACACCATCATTAGGATCCGTAGAGCCAGTTGATACAATAGCGGTGTCCTTGACCTGGCTGATAGTGCCTTCGGTACTAATGATGGATACGCTACCGGAACCAGTGATACCACTCGTATTGATATCGCCACTCGTAGAAGTAATCTTCACATCCCCAACCGTCACATCCGGACTGTTCGCAATAGCATCGCCATCAGCAGTGGCACCCACATCAGGCACATTCAAGTCGATGTTTCCCACAGCGAGAACACTAACTTCTGCGGCCGTGATCTCCTGCTCAGTGGTAATAGAATTGTTGCTGACCAACGTGACAATGCCAGTAGCGGTCGTGTTGCCACCTAACACAATAGAAGTTTCCGCCGCCACAGTGACATTGTCACCGGCGACAGGACCTGAAGCAACCACTTCACCCGTTGCACTCGACAGTGAAAGATCAGCGCCGGCACTAGCTTCTGTGATAACCACATTACCTTCTGCTGCAATGGAGATATTACCCACGGCATCAGTAATGACACCCGTGACCAGCACATTGCCTCTTGCTGTGATATCCACTGTATTACCATTCACATTGACGTCATCCAGGGTGACGTCGTTAGCATCTGCGATGGTCAGGTTATTTATTTCATCACCCTGAACAAACTCGCCCAAAGTGACGTTGCCTGCACCCGCATCAACCAGAAGACTAGAGGCAATTTCACCATCAACAGCACTGACCTGTCCGAGATCGGCAACCAATCTCACATCAGCACCCTCGGAAAGCCCTTTATTTGTGGTATCAAAGATGACATCGCCAATTAGCCGCACGTCACCACCGGACGTAGGTTCCCCCTGCTCATTAACATTTGAAATGGTAATGGATCCGCCATCATTATCGCCGGTAGTGACTATTGATACCTGGCTTGCCTCAGCACCGATGATGACGTTCGGAGAGTTAATTTCAATTGCGCCAAATGGATTCGTCGGATTATCCCCATCGATCCTCGGATTAATGCTGGACCTAATCTCTACAGAACTCTCAGCAGAATCCATAGTGGTGATTTTAAGATCCCCTACCTGACTGACACTATCAATATCAAAGACGACCGTGTTGGGTTGGCGATTCACGTGCTTATCTTTTTGACAATGAAAGCCTGCGACAAATCACCATCGATCATTCACTGGTACAGTCCTTAATCGACCAGGGTGAATTGACTGCTGAAGAAGCTGTATCAGATCCCAGAAAAAACGCGGTTACGCGTGCACTGGGTGTACAGGAACTTGAAACAGTCCGTGCCGATAGCATCAGCGACAAGTGGCGACCTGGACAAAAAATCTTACTATGCAGCGACGGCCTCACGGACTGTGTCCGAAATAACGATATCGAGTCGATACTGAAGCAGGGTGGGAGTGATCAGCAAATCACAGACAATTTGATTGAAGCAGCTCTCGAAGGTGGCGGAAATGACAATGTCACCGTCGTCATCGTGTCCGCGCCTGAAGCTGTGAAACATGCCGATAGTGATGCTCACGTGCCTGAATCAATGAGTAGAGACGATACTACCCACGTCCCGGATAACATCGAGACACAAGATACGGAACGCAACAGAACGAGCCGCAACCAATTGGCGAAAGTCGCAGACGGCTAATCCTGTACTGCTTAGTCTAATTCTAAGGCCTGTTTCTGACCACAAACTGTTTATTTTCCTCGTCTTGGGCTAATTTTCCTGGGATTCAGTGGCAAAAGTGACCCTATCTCTATCCTTGACCGTCCGGCTTATTTATAATGCTCTGTCTTGAATTTGAATGAGCAGAGTTTTTGAGGATCTCCGTACAGCATGGAAAGTGAAGATCGTGAACTAATAAAAGCGCTGATACCGTTCAATGTCATGTCGGACGCTGACCTTGATGAGATACTAAAGAGCGCAAAGCTTACCCCAGTCTCTCAGGGCAAACTGATTTTCAAACGCACAGATGAAGACAGCAAAATGTATTGGCTGGTATCTGGAAGTATTGATCTCCTTGATGAAAAATTCGAGGCAAAAAACCGCAAGTCTGGTGAGGACGTCACCAGAAACGCCATTGATAACAACTCTCCACATAGATTAACCGCCGTCTCAACTGAAGAGTCAAAAATTCTCATCCTTGAACGCGGTGACCTGGGAGGTCTCGGCGGCGCAGTGACCGACGCTCGCACTGTCTCGGCTGTTGAAGAAGCGGGAGAAGGTATCGACTGGATGTCGACACTACTCAGTTCTCCATTGTTTGAGTTCATTCCACCGGCAAATATCCAAACGCTGTTTACCAAGTTTGAGGAAATGCAGTACAACATGGGCGATCTTGTGATTACCCAGGGCGAACAGGGCGATTTCTTTTATGTCATTCAATCTGGTCGAGCAAAAGTTGAACGATCCAGCGGTGAAAAGACGGTTGTGTTGGCAGAACTGCAACCCGGTGATAATTTTGGTCAAGATGCACTGGTCAGCGATGTTCCCCGCAATGCAACGGTGACCATGCTAACGGCCGGGGTAATAATGAGACTTTCCGCAGAAGATTTTGAAAGTCTGCTAATGAGTTCTGTGATTGAAACAGTGTCAATGGATGAAGCACAAGAGATGGTCGAACAGGGTGATCCAAAAACCTACATCATTGACGTTCGTAATCCCAAAGAAGTAGAAGAAAAGAAAATTCTAGGCAGCCTAAACATACCTCTACTCTTATTACGCAAAAACCTGAGTAAACTTAAACCTGAAGGGGTTTACGTCACGGCCTGTGATGGCGGCAAGCGCGCCGAGTTGGGCGCATACATCTTGAACGAGAACGGCTTTTCCGCCTACGTACTCAATCAGGTAAGCGAATCATAGGGGTACATTGTCGTGGCAGAAGATTGTCTATTCTGCAAGATTGCCAGCAAGAGCATACCCGCCGACATTATTTTTGAAGATGACAAAGTCGTCGCATTCAAAGACATTGAGCCCCAGGCGCCGGTACACATTTTAGTCATACCCAAGACTCATGTGCCAACGATCAATGACCTCACGGACACCTCGCTGGCCGGGCACATGGTGCTTACCGCAACGAAACTTGCCTCGCAGTTAGGTATCAACGAATCGGGATACCGACTGGTCCTGAATTGCAACGAAGAGGGTGGCCAAACAGTATTCCATATTCATCTGCATATTCTCGGTGGTCACCAACTGACCGGCATGGCTTAACAATGGCACGATCAGCATTAGATCAGATCATTTGCGAGTTTGATCGCGCGCTAAAGATCAGCACCGGGTCCCTCAAAATCGCTTTACGGCCATCCCCTGCCCAAACGATTCTAGACAGGCCTCTCACCGAAAAAGACCAACTGAAATCTGCAAGACTTATGCGAGTCAATCACACCGGCGAGGTCTGTGCTCAGGCGCTCTATCAGGGACAGGCTCTGACAGCCCGAAATAGCACTGTCACTGGCATCATGCAACGCGCCGCAGAAGAAGAGTGCGATCACCTGGTTTGGTGTGAAACACGCTTACAAGAACTGAACACCCATACCAGCTTCCTGAATCCATTATTTTATCTAGGATCAATGGCTATGGGTGCCTTTGTCGGTGCGTTGGGTGATCGGACGAATCTCGGGTTTCTTGCGGCGACTGAAGACGGTGTAGTCCAGCACCTGACAAATCACCTGACTGAACTTCCCGAAGATGACGAAAAATCTCGCGCGATTGTCACCACGATGCGTGAGGACGAATCTCGTCATGCCCATCTCGCAATTGAATCTGGCGGTCGTGCTTTCCCGGCATTGGCCCGACGCATCATGGACGGCATGTCGACGTTGATGACCAAAACCACTTACTGGTTTTAACTTCCCTTAGCAATCGGTGGATGATAGATCAACTGTACCCGGGTGCCGGCAGGGTCCTCGCAGTAAAAACTTCGCGCGCCATCACGATGTGTTTTGGGTTCGGTAAGAATCTTAACGCCTTGTTCACGCATAAATTCAAACCAATCATCGATTTTCGAAACATCGTTGATAAAAAATCCAATATGATCAAGCACGCTATCTCGTTCAACACCCGGTCCTCGATGCAACGCCAGATTGTCATTACCAGACGTTAGATAGACATTATCCTGGTCGGGCCGCCACTCGACAGCCATCCCCAACAACTCTGTGTAAAAAGTCTCTGCGCCCTCCAGGTCTTCCACAAAAAGCGCAACATGTCTCATGCCGTTGGTGTTACCAGGACGATTCATATCAAACGTTCACTATTTCATAGTCGTGCGTAATATCCACACCACCTTTGGCTAACATAATCGACGCTGAGCAATATTTATCTGCAGATAAAGTGACCGCCCGCTTCACCTGAGCCTCCTTGAGATTCTTCCCTTTAATGATGAAATGCACATGAATCTGCGTAAACACACTCGGAATTTCGTCGGCACGTTCAGCAGACACCTCTGCAACACAATCTTCCACTTCCTGTCGCGATTTTTTTAGGATAGACATAACATCAAAGCTAGTACAACCCCCAAGTCCCATCAACATGAGCTCCATGGGTCGAACACCCATATTTCTGCCACCTTCGCTTGGTGGCCCCTCGCAGACAACGGCATGTCCGCTTCCAGATTCGATAAGGAACTGCACGCCATCGACCCATTTTACTGTTGCCTTCATTAATACTGACCGCCTGCAAAAGCCAGTATGGTAGCGAGTTCATCTCCATTGGACCAGTTTTCCATTGGATCCTTGTTCTGTCAGTGCTTGTTTTCATGAGATGGCGGACGTAACCTACTAACACTCCACCACAGGCCACATCATGGTTAGTCTGACACTTTCATCGCCCACATTTGGCAACATGGAAGATTTCCTCTCCCTTGCGCACAAGCGCAGGTATCCGAAGGGAAGCACGATTGTCTATGCAGGAGAAGACAGCGACTCCATCTATTACATCACCAAGGGTTCGGTCACTGTACTCATAGAAGATGATACTGGGCGTGAAATTATTATTGCCTATCTCAACGAAGGAGATTTCTTTGGCGAAATGGCAATGTTCGGCGAAGGCATGAGAACAGCCTGGGTTAAAGCAAAAGCAGAATGTGAGGTCGCCGAGCTCGGTTATGCCAAATTCGCTGAAATCAGCCAGGGTGATAGTGGCATGCTTTACGAGTTAGCCAGCCAACTCGCCGAGCGCCTCGGTAAAACCACCCAGAAGGTAGGTGACCTCGCTTTCCTGGACGTAACGGGACGTGTCGCGCGAACACTGCTCGACCTTTGCAAAGAACCCGACGCTATGACTCATCCGGACGGTATGCAGATCAAGATTACCCGTCAGGAAATCGGCCGTATCGTTGGTTGCTCTCGAGAAATGGTTGGTCGGGTACTGAAAACATTGGAAGATCAGGGGCTCGTGTCGGTCAAAGGAAAGACCATGGTGGTGTTTAATACCCGTTAACCGAATAACATTTTTAGTTTCATACCGGGGTCCTCTTCCCGCATCAACGACTCACCTACCAGAAATCCTGCGACACCTGCCCTACCTAGTTGCTCAATTTGCGCTTTTGCTGAAATGCCACTTTCGCTAATGACTAGTGTATCCGTCGGAATTTTTTCAAGGAGCATCAGCGTCGTATCCAGAGAAACTGTAAATGTACGTAGATCGCGATTATTGACGCCAATCAGCTGAGGTTCGAGAGATAAGGCGAGCGCCAACTCATGTTCATTGTGAACCTCGATAAGCACGTCAAGTCCAATGCTACCTGCAAGATCTGCTAAAGACTTCAATTCGGAAAGATCAAGAATCGCCACAATCAACAAGATACAATCTGCGCCGATCGATCTGGCTTCGTAGACCTGATAGGGGTCTACTGTAAAATCTTTACGCAAAACCGGTAACACACAGGCGTCTCTGGCCTGCTGTAAAAATTGATTACTACCCTGAAAAAACGTTTCATCGGTTAATACAGACAAGCACGTTGCACCGGCCTCAGCATAACTTCTAGCAATATCCCGAGGGTTGAAGTGCTCCCGGATAACCCCTTTTGACGGTGATGCTTTTTTTATCTCAGCAATGACCGCCGGACGACCTGACTCATGCTGCTGCCTGATCCGGTCAACAAATCCCCGCGATGGGGCATCTCGCTCGTGCGCTCTACGTTCAATATCTGCCTGTGATACTGATTGTTTGTCGCGTTCTATTTCCCGCCACTTTTGCGCAACGATCTTCTTCAATATATCCGGCGCATCAGCCATTGTCAGAGACCTGTCGTGTAAAGTCGGCAAAGTCTTTCATTTTCTCCATTGCTAAACCACTGCCGATCGCATCTCTGGCCATCTCAATACCGTTTTCAAGGGAATTCGCCTTACCAGATACATAAATGGCTGCACCCGCATTCAAAATGACAAAATCCATTGCTGCCTCATTGCTACCATCCAGCGCCTGTTTGACCAGCACTAGCGATTCCTCGGCGTTCTCTACTCGAAGCGAATCGATCGACTGACGCGTGCATCCGAATTGTTCAGGTTCTATCTGGTATTCCCTAATTTCCCCATCCTTTAACTCCGCAACCGCCGTTGGCGCGGCAATACTAATTTCATCCAGACCGTCATCAGAATGCACCACCATGACATGTTTACTGCCAAGGGACTGCAGTACTTCCGCGATCGGCCGCACCCAGCGCTTATCATAAACACCCAGCAACTGACGCTCCGCACCGGCTGGATTAGTCAGCGGGCCCAACAAATTGAAGATGGTTCGCACAATCATTTCTCGACGGGCACCAATGGCGTGTTTCATTGCACTATGGTGCGAAAGCGCAAACAAAAATCCCACACCCACAGTGTCAATGCATCTGGCCACCTGAGCAGGTTCAAGCATAATGTTAGCGCCAGAAGCCTCTAATAAATCCGCGCTACCACTCTTACTACTCGCACCGCGGTTTCCGTGCTTGGCGACTCTGACACCCACCGCTGCCGCTACAAATGCGCTTGCTGTTGATACGTTAAACTTGTTCGATCCACTCCCACCAGTCCCGCAGGTATCAACCAGCCCTTCAGTATCAACACTAACGGGCGTCGCCAGCTCGCGCATCACCGTCGCTGCACCAGTAATTTCTTGAACCGTCTCACCCTTGATCCGCAGTCCCACCAAAAATCCGCCAATCTGCGCAGGCGTTGCTTCACCGGTCATTATTAATTTCATCACTTCGGTCATTTCCTGCTGATTCAGGTCTTCCGCTCCGATGACTCTTGCTATTGCTGCAGGCATATCCATCATGCATCCCCTTTTTCTGTTTGTTGTTCAATAAAATTTGCCAGCAGTGCATGCCCGTGTTCTGTTAACACGGATTCAGGATGAAATTGCACACCCTCAACCGATAGCCCTTTGTGGCGAAGCCCCATAATTTCATCCTTCTCGCCATCCTTCATGGTCCAAGCTGTCATTTCCATTGACTCAGGTACTGAGTCCACGATCAACGAGTGGTACCTCGTCGCCGTAAAGGGACTGGGTATATTCGAAAATACGCCATCACCCGTGTGATGAATTTCCGATGTTTTGCCATGCATAACTTCACGAGCCTGCACAATACGACTACCGAACACCTGACCTATACTCTGATGCCCAAGGCATATGCCGAGGATTGGAATCTTGTCAGAAAACGCCGACACGACCTGCATTGAAATTCCGGCCTCATTGGGCGTACAGGGACCCGGTGATATCACAATATGATCTGGCGCCAAAGACACAATTTCTTCTATCGTGATTTCATCATTCCGTTTAACCACCACTTCCTCACCCAGTTCATAAAGATACTGCACGATGTTGTAGGTGAACGAGTCATAATTATCGATCATCAGGATCATAACGTTTTCTCCCCAATGACCGGGCGAGATTCTTCTTTATCAAATACTCGCGGATTCTCCTCAGTGCTCTCAAATCCAGATTCCGCGATCGTCGCCGCGCGGAAAATGGAGCGCGCCTTATTCATCGTTTCCTTCCATTCCAATGCTGGTATCGAATCTGCCACGATGCCGGCACCTGCCTGGATATAAAGTTTGTGATCCTTGATAACCGCGGTACGAATCGCAATAGCAGTATCCATATTGCCGTTCCAGGAGAGATATCCGACTGCGCCCCCAAACACACCGCGTTTTTCAGGTTCCAGCTCATCGATAATCTCCATCGCACGCACTTTCGGCGCACCACTTAACGTACCGACCGGCAGGGTTGCCCGTAACAAGTCAATTCCTGTAACTTCGGGTCGCACTCGACCCCTGACATTGGACGCAATATGCATGACATGCGCATAGCGCTCAACAATCATCATCTCACTGACCTCAACCGTACCGGGATCGCATACTCGCCCGATATCATTGCGTCCAAGGTCGATAAGCATCAGGTGTTCGGCAAGCTCTTTAGGATCTGCAAGTAGCTCTTTTTCGAGCGCAAGATCTTCTTCATCATCGCGACCTCGCCGCCGCGTACCCGCTAACGGTCGCACCGTCACTTCGCCCTCATCGAGGCGCGCCAGAATTTCCGGCGAAGACGATACAATCTGAAAATCCTTAAGGTCCATAAAGTACATATACGGAGATGGATTGAGCCTGCGCAACGCACGATACAAATGAAGCGGATCACTCTCAAATGTCACGGACATACGCTGTGACAAAACGACCTGCATCGTGTCACCTGCAACTATATATTCTTTGATTTTCTCGACATCCTGCTGAAACTTCTCTTCACCGTAGCTCGATACAAAATCGGCTTCATGAATGGCAGGTCCCCTGGCAGGCTTTCTGATATCAGCTGGGACTTCCGAGTTTAGTGCTGCCTGCATTTCATCCAGGCAACGGGTGGATTTTTCCAGCGCATCAGGATCATCAGCTTGCGCATGGGTGATGAGATGAATTTTTGCTTCAACGTTGTCAAAGACAATAACTTCATTGGAAACCATCAACAGGATGTCAGGGCAGCCAATCGTGTCCGGTGGTGCGGAATCGCGAAGTTTACTCTCTACGAATCTGACCGTGTCATAACCGAAATAGCCGACCAGGCCACCGGTATAAATAGGCAGGTCTGGAATATCAGGATATCGAAACTGTTTCCAGAAATTCTCAACAAAACCCAGCGGGTCATCGGTAGTAACGCGTTCGATGACCTCACCGCCCTCTTCAATGGACACCTCACTGCCGCTAATCTTTAGGATCTGACTGGATGGCAAACCTACCACCGAGTAACGAGACCACTTCTCACCACCCTGGGCTGCAGATTCCAGCAGATAACTGTAGGGACCACGGGCAACCTTGATATAGCAGGACAGTGGTGTATCAAGATCGGCAAAGATCTCTCTAGTAATGGGGATGTGGTTATAGCCCTTGGCAACTAGCTGGGCATAGTCTTCTGGAGTCATTAGTTATCTCCGGTACAACAACAATAGTTCAAACGAAATGGGGCAAGCCCCGGTGATATAGCTGGTGTCTTAGATCACCATCGCCAGGAAAGGAACGCCCAATTACTTGGGTGGGCATTCGTTCGAAAAAAGTTGTACGTTCGAAACATGGAGATAACTCTTGTTGTTAAGCTTAAGCTTAATGAAATGCTGTTAATACTACAACTCCGCTAACCTGGTGCGCATCGCTGCGATGGTCTCAACGTAATCATCCGTGTTGAATATCGCTGACCCGGCAACAAAAGTATCAGCACCGGCTGCAGCAATTTCAGCAATATTGTCTATCTTCACACCACCGTCAATCTCGAGGCGAATATCAGCACCAGATTTGTCAATCAGGTCTCTGGCGCTCTGCAGCTTAGCCAAGGTCCCTTTAATAAACTGCTGACCACCAAATCCTGGATTCACGGACATGATGAGCACCATATCGATCTTATCCAAGACGTAATCCAAATACTGCAGCGACGTCGAGGGATTGAATACCAATCCACACTTACAGCCACCTTCGCGAATCAGTTCGAGTGAGCGGTCAATGTGCTCACTGGCCTCAGGATGAAACGTTATATAGCTCGCTCCCGCTTCTACAAAATCACCGATAATCCGGTCAACTGGCTTAACCATCAGGTGCACATCGATCGGTGCTGTGACGCCATGATTACGCAGTGCTTTGCATACCATCGGCCCAATGGTCAGACTGGGCACATAATGGTTATCCATGACATCAAAGTGAATTATATCTGCACCAGCGGCCAGCACAGACTCCACTTCCTCACCCAAACGGGCAAAATCCGCTGACAGAATCGACGGGGCAATTAAATGTTCCACAAATCTCTCCTCATTTTTCGAAGTGCCGATTTACTGCATTGTATCTCTCAATCGTACCAACATCCTGCCAAAACCCCCGATAGTGCTGCCCGGTTAGCCGACCCCTTTCAATCGCACGATCCATCAGCAATTTTAGTCTAAACGGACCGCTGGGGGAGTCATTGAATAGTGCAGCAGAGTAGAGGCCAATGCCAGCATAGGTCAGACATTTTGTGTTAAAGCCCAGGTTACCATTTCCATCGAGCGAAAAATCACCCGCAGGGTGATGATTCGGATTATCCACCAAAACCAGATGGGCATCTGCATCTCCTAACGTGTTCGGCAGATTCGATAGCTCAAAATCACACACGGTGTCTGCACTGACCACGATAAATTCTTCCCCCAACAGCGGCAAGGCGCGCTTCACGCCTCCCCCTGTCTCAAGCAGTTCAGGCTCGGGAGAGTACTGGATATCAATTCCGCGGTCGCTGCCATCACCCAGCGCAGTCATTAATATATCTCCGCAATGCCAGGTGTTAATGACAAATTCACGATAGCCCGCGTCAACAAATCGATCAATCCAGCGATCGATAAGCGTTTTCCCTCCCACCATCAGCATTGGCTTGGGCAAACTCTCGGTCAATGGAAGGAGCCTGCGGCCTTCTCCTGCGGCAAGTAGCATGACTTTCATCGACGAACATACTCTGTGCTGTCCATTCGCGGGACGACAACTTCCTGTAGCCAGGAACCGAAGGGTTTTAACTCCGTATACCGTTCGCAAACTTCCGACAAATACTGGAGCACAAGCGGTATATCAGCGAGATAACCCGGTTTGCCATCTCTGAGATTGAGCCGTGAAAAAATCCCGGCACATTTTAGGTGTCGTTGAAAACCCATAAAATCGAACCATCTCCGGAATGTGGCTTCAGACACTGACGCCTCAAGCTGCCCCGCTATAACTAGCCTTGCTCGATATTCCATAACCCATCGTTCTATCTGATCTACAGGAAACTTGTGATAACAATCCTTTAACAGCGAAACCAAATCGTAGGTTATTGGCCCAATTACGGCATCCTGAAAGTCGATAATCCCTGGATTCGGCTGCGCAATCATCAGGTTTCTACAATGATAATCCCTGTGCACAAATACCTGGGGTTGACTGCTGGCGTTTGCAATCATCAAACCGAAAACCTCTTCCAACAGTTCCGGTGCGCAGTCGATGTCCAACTGCCTGTATAAAAACCAAGCAGGGAAGAGGCTCATCTCGTCTTGCAGTAATACTTCATCATATGGATCAAGTGTCGCTGAAATCTGCTGCATCTTAGCAAGCGCAACGAATGCATCCTGGTAAAGCTGCTCAATCTGGTTGGTATCGCTTAATTTATCAAAATATAGATCTTCTCCCAGGTCCTTTAACATCATAAATCCGCTATCCAGATCATGCGCAAAGACCTCCGGCGCATTTAATCCAGCTGAAGACAGCAGCGCGGCAATCGTAATAAAAGGGCTGCTGTCTTCGAAAGCTGGCGGGGCATCAACAAAAATAAAGCTGGGATCACCGGAGTAGCGGAAATATCGCCGGAAACTTGCATCATCAGAAGCGGGCTGTAAGTGAAAATCTACCGGTAGCTTCAAACCACGATCTTCCAGTCGCCCAAGAGCCCAAGCATCTAGTGCACTTTTGCGAGAATCACTAGCCGACATCAACAATCGCTCCTTTAACCATGGCACGGTTTAATGCATTATCATCCAACATCTTCATTAGCCTATTCCAGTGTGAAAACCGCAACCACTATCCTATTGGTTCTATCGTTGAATCCCGCCCAAGGCTTGCCTGAAACGTCTACAACGGCAGCGATGCAAGACTGGATTCCCAAAGGGTCTACATCCGACACAATCCCCTGGTACTGCGACGGACACTATAAACAACCGGCATCAATTAATGCGAATCAGGGCAAGGTAATTATAGGCACTGCAGATGATGCGTTGCACGTAGAAGATCACTCCACTTCCTTTGACGGCAACGTTGTAATCGATGGTCAGGGCCGACAGATCCGAGCGAGCCATCTAACATTGGACAGCGCCACGGACATTGTCACCGCCGACGGGCCGGTAACCCTACGTGAAGATGGATTATTGCTTAAAGGTGACCACGCCAGCGGTAATCTTTTCGCTGGCACCGGTGTTATGGACAACGCCACTTTTTTGCTACACCAGAGCCGCATGCGTGGCACGGCCCGCACGATTATCAAACGCGATGACGATACCCTTGTTATCAAAGATGGAACCTTCACCCGCTGCGACCCCGATAGCAATCAGTGGCAGTTTAAGAGTGCAGACATAAAACTAAACCAGGCAGAGGGCTATGGCGTCGCCAGGAATGCCACTGTACGGATAAAAGGCGTGCCTATTGCGTACTTTCCCTATATCAGATTCCCTCTAGATGATCAGCGATATTCAGGCTTTCTGATGCCGAGTGCTGGTCACGATGGAGATGGCGGCACAGACATTGCCATCCCCTATTACTTTAATCTGTCACCCAATCACGATGCCACCTACACATTCAGATCGCTTTGGAAACGAGGGCTTATTCACGACGCGGAGTACCGCTACCTCAACAACTTCTCAAGCAATTTTATCAACCTTGCTTATTTGCATGAAGATGACAAGTTTGCTGAACCAAGCAGTGGTGCTTTTGATAAACAGGACCGATGGTTACTGTATTTCAATCATGTCGGGACCTGGTCCAGGCGGTGGCGAAGCCTTGTCAACTATGGCGCTCTGTCCGATGTTGATTACTTACAGGATATCGGCGGTGACATAGACGCCTCTACACAGGAAACCAATAAGAGCTTTCAATCTCTGGGCACCAATATCCCTGCGTTACGACGCTATGCTCGACTCACCTATCGTCGCGCTAACTGGTACGCTGAACTCAATGCTAGGAGTTATCAATCCCTCTCCAACAATGCCGCAAAGCAATACTCCAGACTCCCGCAACTTGTTGTAAACGTTAAGGAAAATCTATCGATATTCGATGTGGCGGTGCGTAGTCAATTTTCCCAGTTCGATAAAGACAACGAAAATGTGCGCGGCATCCTAGCGACCGTCGGTAACAGATTCGTTACCGAGGCCAGCATAAAAACAGATTTCAGAATGCCGTGGGGCTTTATCAAACCCGAACTCGGCGCAATTCATCGCAGCTATGATTTAACTGACGCACCAGCGACCACTAGAACAACGCCGGATATCACAATTCCCTTCGTGGCGTTGGACTCCGGGCTGATCTTTGATCGATTCTTTTCCTGGAGGAACCGCGATCTACTTCAGACGCTAGAACCACGGCTCTACCTGCTGTACGTCGCGGAAGAATATCAAGATGATCTCCCGCGCTTCGATGCAGCTGCCACCACGCCCGGGTTTTCAACAATGTTCAGGAGAAATCGCTATTCCGGCTATGATCGAGTAGGGGACGCACGACAAGCCAGCATTGGTATTACGTCCTCGCTATTTGATGCCAGAACAGGGGCCGAGTTTCTAAAGGCCAGCGTCGGACAAATCATCTATTTCGAGGATCGGCACGTTATCTTTAACCCCGACCGTGCGTACGATCCAACAGCAGGCTCCTCTGCGCTGTTCACCCAGGCCCGGCTTAGGCTCAACCGGCGTTTAAGCATTACAGGGGCCTATGAATTCGAGTCGAGGGCCTCTCGCTCAAATAGGGGAAAGCTATCGCTAAAGTATCGTGGTCCTAACAATCGAAGAATCGTCAATCTGAACTACACCTATACAAATCCAGAAGTTCAGAATCCAGCTCGATTTCAAAATGCCGAGGAAACCGATCTGTCATTCATCTGGCCGTTAAAGGGTAAATGGAGCTTACTCGGCAGATGGAACTTTGGCTGGGATAAGAATCAAACCCTAGAGTCTCTCGTTGGTGTCGAATACAATGACTGCTGCTGGAAAACGCGCCTGGCCTATCGGCGTTACCAGGAAGAGCCACGGACAATTTCCGTAGCCGTCAGAGACCCCGTCACAGGGACCACTTCGGTCGAGAGCGCGCTGCAATACCGCTCCGATTCAGGTTTCTTTTTCGAATTTCAGCTTAAGGGCTTGTCAACATTAGGAAAAAGACTGGACACATTACTTGAGGACTCCATACCCGGTTACCGGCGCAGAGAGGATACAATTGAATAAAAAATATGTACGACCTATGAATCGAATTTTATTATTCCTGACGGTGTTATTTACACTATCTGAAGCCAACAGCTCGCTCGTTCTACTCGACCGAATCGCAGTGGTTGTTGATGAAGATGTCATCATGCTTTCCGAAGTCGAAGAACGACTGGCAGCGGTGAAAGCACAAATAACAGCGAATGACGAAGCTCCCCCTGACGACGTATTGACAGAACAGGTCATCGAACGCCTGATCATCGAGCACCTACAGATCCAGATGGCCGAAAGAGCAGGCATGCGCATCGGCGATGCCGAATTAAATGACACCATTCAGCGCATCGCCGCGCAAAATAACCTCTCGCTACCCCAATTTCAGCAGGCAATCGAACAGGATGGCATGTCCTACGTAGCGATGCGGGAACAGGTAAGACGAGAAGTTACCATCAGCCAGGTGCAACAGGGTGTTATGAGCAGTCGCATCGAGATTTCTGATCAGGAGATGAAGAATTTTCTGGCTTCAGAATTAGGTGAGGCGATCGTTGCCGATGAATACCGAATTGCCCACATACTCCTCACCATACCTGAGGATGCCAATGCCAAGGAGATCTCAGCAGTTCGAACACAGGCCCTTGATCTTATTTCACGGGTCACGAACGGAGAAAGTTTTCAGGCCCTGGCAATTGAACACTCTGCAGGTCAAAACGCGTCCAAAGGCGGTGATCTTGGTTGGCGTAAGCCTGTACAGTTACCGACGATATTTGCTGACGTCGCTCCGGAGATGGCGATCGGTGAAACTAAAGGTCCGATCAAGAGCGGCAGCGGTTTTCATGTCATTACGCTGACAGACAAGCGTGGTGCAAAAACCCAGGGGCAAATCGCTCAAACACGCGCACGCCATGTACTTGTGAAACCGAGTGAGATTCGATCGGATGCTGAAGCTCGGGAACTCGCGGAAAATCTGCGCATTGAAGTAAGCAATGGACGCGATTTTGAAGAAATCGCCAAACTCCACTCTGAGGACCCTGGGTCAGCGCTCAATGGCGGCGACCTGGACTGGAATCAGGCGGGAATTTTTGTTCCGGAATTTGAAACCATGATCCACACGCTGGATCTAAATGTATTGAGCCCGGTGTTCAAAACATCTCACGGTTACCATTTCCTTGAAGTAACGGGCCGCCGGATCGAGGATTTCAGCGAACAATTCCAGCAAAACATGGCGGCAGAATATTTACGAAACCAAAAGTTCGAGGAGGAATTGAATAGCTGGCTCCGGGAAATAAGAGAAGAGGCCTTTGTCGATATCAGAATTTAGCGCGACACCACCTTGACCGTACGAAAGCGTTTTGGACAAAACTTTCTTACCGATCCAGTCTCGATCCAACGGATTGTCGATACGATTAATCCTCAGGCGAACCATCATATTCTTGAAATCGGCCCTGGCTATGGTGCCATTACCAAGTCCTTGATTAGTAGTGGCTGCCATCTGGTTGCTATCGAAATCGATAGGGACCTTGTAGCCAGTCTAGACAGCATGTATGGGGCGCAACTGCAGATACTATCCGCTGATGCACTCAAAGTGGACTATGCTTCGATTTGCTCACCCCATCGCTATCGCGTCGTCGGCAACCTCCCATACAACATATCGACACCCTTGTTGTTCAAGCTATTCTCATCTATCGAGCACTTTTCAGATATGACGTTTATGCTCCAGGAAGAAGTGGTCAACAGGATCTGTGCGGATGCCGGCGCATCGAACTACGGCCGCCTGTCGGTCATGAGTCAATATTTTTGTGTTCCAGAGAAACAGTTCAAGGTTGCCCCGACGGCTTTTAATCCGCAACCAAAAGTGACCTCCGCTATCATTAGCCTGACACCTCATCAACATCCTGCACGTGCCAAAAGCCTCGAATGCCTGCAGCAAATAGTCGCGAGCGCCTTCAATCAGCGACGCAAGACAATCCGCAACGCGCTGAAACTATTCCTAAATGCACAGGATTTTGAGTCCCTGGACATAGATTCTGGACGAAGGCCGCAGACGATACATCTTAGTGAGTATATAAAGTGCGCCGATCTTGTATGGCAGCGGCAACAACCATGAGCACCTATATTTTCGGTGATATTCAGGGCTGCTATGACGAACTGCTATCCCTGTTAGATCAGGTACATTTTGAGCCCGACGTCGATCGGCTTTGGTTTGCCGGTGATTTGATCAACCGTGGTCCAAAAAACCTGGAAACCATGCAATTCATCATGGGGCTTAACGATCCAATCATCGTTCTTGGCAATCACGACCTACATTTCCTGGCTGTCGCCATGGGTGTCCATGAAGCCATGCCGACTGACACGATTACAGACATACTGGACAGTCAGGAATCGACCCAGATCATCAACTTTCTGAGAGCTCAAAAACTCGCACATCACGACCCTGCTAGTGGGTTTACCATGGTACACGCGGGAATTCCGCCATTCTGGGATTTACCAACGTTATTGCAACGCGCACGTGAGGTAGAGTCCGTGCTCTCAGGATCATCGTTCGAGGAATTCTTAGCCGATATGTACGGTAATGAACCATCGATGTGGAAAGATGAGTTAACCGGTAACACCCGTTTGCGAGTCATCACCAACTATTTGACAAGACTTCGCTACTGCAATGCTGATGGTGCTCTGGAACTAAAACACAAGGCCAGCAAGAGACCACAGGGCTTTGAACCATGGTTCAATATTCAACGGGCATCCACAATGAAAATAGTATTTGGACACTGGGCGGCATTAGACGGCGTCACCAATCGGCCCAATATTGTTGCACTTGATACTGGCTGTGTTTGGGGACGCAAACTGACCGCAATGCGCCTTGAAGACAAACAGCTTTTTTCAACACCTGCCCGCAAACCTTATCAACTATAATGGCACCATCAACAAAGAGTTTTATCTGATGGATACTTATCTGGTAGGCGGTGCGGTTCGAGATCAACTCTTGGGGCTCCCTGTAGCCGATAAAGACTGGGTGATTGTCGGTGGTACCGCTGAAGAACTGCAAAACCGTGGATTTCAGCAGGTTGGCAAGGACTTCCCTGTCTATTTACACCCCGATAGCCACGAGGAATACGCGCTCGCAAGAACGGAGAGAAAAACGGGTGCTGGGCATACAGACTTTGAATGCGATGCCGGGCCAACGGTAACGCTGGATCAAGACCTGTATCGTCGCGACCTCACGATCAACGCCATCGCGCAAAACGAACAGGGTGAACTCATAGACCCCTATGACGGCCAATCTGATCTAGATAACAAGATTCTGCGCCATGTATCTCCTGCATTCTCAGAAGATCCCTTGCGCATTTTACGGGTCGCGAGGTTTAACGCCCGGTTTCCGGAATTTACCATTCATCCAGAAACCTTCGAGCTCATGCGCGCCATGATTCGACAGCAAGTTCTTCTCGATCTAACAGCAGAGAGGATATTTTCGGAATCTGAAAAAGCGCTCGCCACAAACCACCCACATCTTTACTTCCAGATTCTCTCTGACCTTGGTGCGCATCAGATTCTCTGGCCTGAAATTCATCCGGAGAACATCACTCGACTAAACCACTGGCAGTCTGACCATAATCCCATCCATGCATTTGTCATCCTGGCAAACGGTTTGGTGGAACAGCAAATCCAAGATATAACCGGCAGGCATAAGTTCCCTAAAATTTATCGTGAACTTGCATCACTAACGGCAAGATTCTATGAGCCGTGGCAGCAAACAACCATTTCTGGGGAGGATATAGTTAGCTATCTATATGAAATGGACGCACTTCGCAGACCAGAACGTTTTATAACAGTTTGTGAACTCGCCGCAGCGAGTTACAGGGCGGATGGTAACAACACTGAAGAGCCCGATCCCTGGCAGGGATATCTTGCCGCAGCGACAACAGTGACCAGCAAGGACGTCGATAGGGATCTCACCGGTGCTGATATCAGCCATGCAATTCGTCATGAACAAATCAGGCGAGTCACCGGACTACTGTGAGCCAGCCTGTCGTTCTGGTAACAGGTGCTGCAAGGCGCATCGGCGCTGTCCTCGCGAGACATTTTCATAGCTCAGGTTATCAGGTCGTTCTGCACTACAATCGCTCCCATAGCGAAGCCCAATCACTTTGTCGAGACCTTGAGACAATTCGTCCCAACTCAGCCGCATTGTTGCAAGCGGACCTTGTACAGACAACAGACTGGCATGCATTGCTTGAACAGAGTCTTTCTCACTGGGGCCACGTGGATGTACTCATCAACAACGCGTCGAGTTTCTATCCAACGCCCATTGGCGTGATCGACGAAGATGCCTGGCAAGACCTCATCGGCTCAAATCTTCGCGCACCCCTGTTTCTCAGTCAGGCATTCGCACCTACCCTTAAAACCGCCAAGGGCAGTATTATCAACATCATTGATAGCAACAAACCACTGAAGCGCTATTCAGTCTACAGTATTGCCAAAGCAGGTCTCTCCACGCTGACCTACAGTTTAGCGAAAGAACTGGCGCCTGAAATCAGAGTCAATGGCATCGCACCCGGGTCAATATTATGGCCAGAAGGGAATCTGTCAGAAGAAGCAAAGACAAACATGTTGAGTAAGATTCCACTCGGTAGACAGGGCGAAGCCAAGGACATTGCCGAGACTGCACTGTTTCTATCGAAATCGGCTTATATCACCGGACAGATTATCAACGTCGATGGCGGTCGGTCTCTCGGCTAACAGTTCCTGTGCAGACCTTATGATTCCCTGGCAACAGCACGATAACCAATATCAGAACGGCAGTATTTGTCGGCATAACTTATCTGACTGTTAATCTCATAGGCTTTCTGCTGTGCTTGCCTCACGGTTTCGCCCAGGGTCGTAATAGCAAGCACTCGTCCACCATTGGTTAGCACTTTATTGTCTTCAAGTACGGTACCGGCATGAAACACTTTGCCATCCAATGATGATTCCAGCCCACTGATCTCATCACCTTTATGGTAGTCATTGGGATATCCACCCGCAGCCAATACCACTGCAAGTGCGACCTGCGGTGAAAACTCAATCTCTTTGCCGGCGAGATTACCGTCAATAGCGGCATTGATTAATGCAAACAAATCAGACTGCATTCGCATCATCACAGGCTGCGTTTCCGGATCACCAAAGCGACAATTGAACTCAATCACATTCGGATTACCCTCTTCATCGATCATCAATCCGGCGTACAAGAATCCAGTATACGCAAACCCCATATCACGCATCCCGGCTATCGTTGGTTCAATCACCCGATCTACTATGCGCTGATGAACCGTTGGCGTAACCACAGGTGCTGGAGAATACGCGCCCATACCACCAGTGTTTGGCCCCTTATCACCATCAAAGATCGCTTTATGGTCCTGGGATGATGCAAAGGGGACGAAGTTCTCACCATCTGCGATAACGATGAAACTCGCTTCCTCTCCTTCGAGGAACGCCTCGACGACCACACGTTGCCCTGCTTCCCCAAATCGTTTTTCCGCCATCATCTCACGGATCGTTTTTTCAGCATCCGAATGACTCTGCGCAATCACAACGCCCTTACCCGCTGCCAGACCATCCGCCTTGATAACCATCGGCAAATCCATCCCACGGGCAAATTCGATAGCCTCGTCCATATTCTCAAAACTGCCATAGGCGGCAGTTGGGATGTTGTATCTATGTAGAAAATCTTTGGTAAAACTCTTTGATCCCTCCAGTTGTGCGGCACTCGCACCTGGACCAAAGCATCTCAAATCCGCCGCTGTGAACTGATCCACAGCTCCGGCAACAAGCGGGGCTTCTGGACCAATAATCGTAAGATCGATCAGCTCTGCCTTGGCAAATGCTATTTGCCCGGCGATATCCATAACGTCAATATCGACATTGCTAACACCCGGTTCAGTCGCCGTGCCGCCATTCCCAGGGGCGACAAAAACCCTGTCTACATCAGGTGATTGCATAACGCGCCAGGCTAACGCATGCTCACGACCACCACTGCCAGTTATCAGTACCTTCATCGTTTTATCTCGATATTCCAGTTAAGTATATTTCAATCGCTGCATCATAGTGCGCAACATGGCTAAACGCCTTTACCGCTAGCGTAAACCGAGTTTCACCGGTCAAGCATCCGTCATGTTTCTTAAGCTCGTCGAGCACACCGGCATAGTCATCAATGTCTACGACGACAGCAACACTCTGCATATTTTTTGCAGCCGAGCGGAGCATGGCGGGACCACCAATATCAATATTTTCAATAGCGTCCTGTAGCGTGCAGTCAGGATCTGCAACGGTCTCTTCAAAGGGATAAAGGTTGACGACCAACAAATCGATAGGTGTTATTGCATGTCTGTCCATCACTTCCTGATCCTGACCTCTGCGTCCGAGTAATCCGCCGTGAATCTTGGGATGTAACGTTTTAACCCGACCGTCCATCATTTCAGGGAATCCGGTGTATTCTGCAACCTCTTCAACTTGTAATCCTTGCTCAGTCAGCAGACGATGCGTGCCTCCCGTGGACAACATGTTGATACCAAGGTTAGACAGTCCTTTTGCAAACTCATCAAGGCCCGTTTTGTCAGAAACGCTGATGAGCGCTTGGTTAACTTTGACACTAGTCATCAAAAATCCTTACATTAGTCGATAGCGAAGCAATTTTTTTCGGAGCGTTCCACGATTTAAACCCAGGATTTTCGCTGTCTGTGACTGGTTGTGTCCAGTGTGTTGCAACACACACTCAAGCAGCGGCGCCTCGACTTCAGCCAACACGAGGTCATAAAGGTTGGTCACTGGCTGGTCTCCCACCAACTCAAGATATTCTTTCACGGCACCGTGCACCGTTCCCGAGAGCGTGCCGCTGGAAATTTTCATAGTGTCCTCAATCTAGGCAGCGAGGCTCTCGCCTCGAATGTACGCTAACTGTGAATGCAGCGAATTTAACTGATTAAAACAGGCCCGCGTTTCGTTCGATTCACAAAGATAGGAAAGATACCAACCGACGTGCTTTCTCGCCACCCGCACACCCGTAATCTCACCATAAAAATCTGTTAAGGCGACCAAATGTCCGCAAAGTAACTCTATGATCTCGGCCCTGTTTGGTACTGGGTACTCGCGGCCGTTTAGATAGGCATCGACTTCTGCCGCAAACCAGGGTCTGCCTTGAACACTTCGCCCCAGCATTACACCATCGAGGCTATATTTCTGCAGGAGGGTTTGCGCGAATTCGGCTGATGTGATGTCACCATTTCCTACCACGGGGATCGAAACCGATTGCTTAACCAGACCGATGGCATCGTAGTCCACATTCCCGGAAAAACGATCTGCCCGCGTTCTGCCATGTACCGATAAGAGCTGGATACCGGATTGCTCCGCTATCTTCGCTATATTCACGGCATTCACCTGGTCTCTGGACCAGCCAAGTCGCATTTTTAAAGTTACGGGTACCTGGACAGCAGAGACCACAGTTTCCAGAATTTCCGCGACGAGTTTTTCATCCCGCAGCAGCGATGAACCCGCTAATTTGTTACACACTTTTTTCGCCGGACATCCCATATTGATATCGATAATCTGTGCACCTTTCGCCACGTTTTCCGCAGCAGCCTGTGCCATCATGGCTGGATCCGCGCCAGCAATTTGAATCCAGCGAGGTTCCTTTTCGTCGTGGAACCTCAAACGATGTTGTGATTTTCTACTACGCCACAATCTTATATCACTGGTTACCATCTCAGAGACCAGCCAATTCGCGCCAAACTGACGACAAAGATTTCGGAACGGTTGGTCAGTCACACCCGCCATAGGCGCCACGATCACGCGACTGGAGTGACTATAGGGACCAATAGATAGCATGCGAGATTCCTGGACGATTTTGGCCACTTGGACCACGAAAAGCGCGCATCATAACAATTCTTGCATCACTATCGAACCACGAAAGAAAGATCGTAGCCAACTGCCATCTCACCGGGGTCTACAATTTCAAGGGCAAAACGCACTTCTGTCTTAGCCGGTATGTATCGCAGCCCTCTGAACTCTCCGGCAAGGTAGTCTCCTGGGCCAAATGTCCGTGCGGCAACAAGCGTTCCTTGCGGATTCACAAAGCGTAAGGTCATATCGGGAAAACGCTGTCTGAAAATACCTGTATTTTGCACGATTGCGTCGACTATCAGCGCACCACTGACACTGGGATGAGTACGAATCGCAAGCTCGCCTGTAGCCAAGAATTCCGCGTTACTGTAATCCGACACCTCACAGCCCAGGGACTGACAGATCTCAAGGGCGTATTGCCGATATCGAATGTCTGTCGCATAGCGATCGAAATTAAAATACAAATACTGTAAAACGCTAAAAACTATCAACACCATCGCACCTGCAAACCAGTATAAAGACAAGCCCGTGTGGGGTTCATAATCACCCACCAACAAATCCGGATCGACTAGTTCTGGTGGACCCTGCCAACGCTGTTCGCCCCGATCGGCAGGTGGTTGTAAATATGCAGCATACAGCTCAAAAGCTTCCCAATAGGCCGCAATAGAGACCCCATTTTGAGGATGTTCCAGCACCAAAGGATTGTCATAACCAAGGTAAATGACCTCATCAAGAATCGAATCAGCCACTTCTGTCGGCACTTCTGTCGACACTTTCGGTGCCACTTCTTCTAGCTCTTCGGTGGTCACTCCAGCATGAATCTCGCCATTATCGGCCCAGTTAGTCGGAGGTTCAGACTGTGTCTCTTCCTGCAAATGATGCGGCACATCCTCCATGTAGGCTTCGGCCTGAAAGATGGTCAGGCAGGAGCCACAACGCACCGCACCATCAGCCATACGCAACTGGTCATCTGTCACACGGAACGACGTCTGACACTGAGGACATCGGGTTATACCGGTACTATTCATACGGTTCTCATGCCGATCTCACGCAGATCGTTCCCTAGCAAGGTGTATCAGTACCCAACCATCAAATAATCTTATGTCAATCAACTGGAACTGATCGTAAGCAGAAAGGACCCACTCTTTTTGGCTTTCCATAATGCCGGACAACACCAGATGACCGCCATCACAGACTGCAGCCATCAGATAATCACTCAGCTCAATTAGAGGTTGTGCAAGAATGTTCGCTAACACTACATCATATTGAGCAGTAGGGATCTGCTCTGGCAAGCCAGTCTGTAGGGTGACCGAATTCTTTTTTGCATTTTCGTCAGTCGCAAACAGTGCTTGTGGATCATTGTCGGTAGCGGTCACCTCCTGCGCACCCAAAAGGCTGGCCGCAAGACCCAGGATTCCTGAACCACAACCAAAGTCCAACACGGCCTTATCTTCCAAAGGTTTCGCATCAAGCCACTCCAGACACAGACGCGTGGTAGCATGAGTTCCGGTACCAAATGCAAGGCCGGGATCCAGATCGATGACAACCGCATCAGATTCCGATACATGCATTCCCGATGGACACACCCAAAGCCTCTGCCCAAAACGCATGGGCTGAAAATGTTTTAACCACTCCCTTTCCCACTGTCGATCAACAATCTCCTCGTGATCGACAAATGCAAACTGTTCTTCGGCCAGCTGGTCTCTAACACCCGCAACGTCGACATCATCTTCAAATAGTCCCACCACGTGCGCATGGCTCCACAGAGGGTTCTCACCGAGTGCAGGTTCATACAACGGGTCATCGCCAGCGTCTGCTACTGTGACTGAAACCGCCCCGAGAGCCCAAAAACACGCTTCCAGCCTGTCAACTGAATCACGATCTGCTGCTGCGGTGATGTTGTGCCAGTTCATCCAGTTAATTGATCAAGAAATCGTGTATTTACATCACCTTCCTGAAACTTTTCATGCGACACAATTTTCTGCAGCTTACGTTTATTGGTTTCGATTCCGGTGATCATCATTTCATCCAGTGCTCGTTGCATCTTGCGAAGTGTACCGGGGCGATCCCGATCCCACACAATCAATTTCGCCACTAAAGAATCGAAGTAGTGCGGCACCCGATATCCTGCGTATAGATGCGAGTCAACACGCACCCCGGCTCCACCGGGAAAAATAACTTCGGATAGAACGCCAGGACTTGGTAAATAACAATCGTCTTCAGCATTAATCCTGCATTCAATGGCGCTCCCATTAAACATGATGTCGTTCTGAGTCTGTAACAAATTGCCATCTGCAGTTTCGATTTGCAGCCGCAACAGATCATGTCCGGTAATCGCCTCCGTGACCGGGTGCTCCACCTGAATACGCGTATTCATCTCGACGAAGTAAAATTCTCCATCCTGGTACAAAAATTCAAGGGTACCGGCATTGCGATACTCAATGGCAGCGACTGCAGCAACTGCTTGCTCACAGAGTGCATCCAATATGGACTGACTAATATTCGGTGCCGGTGCTTCCTCGATAACTTTTTGTTGCCGCCGCTGAATCGAACACTCTCTAGTGCCGAAATGGATCGCCGCGCCTTTGCCATCGCCAAATATCTGCACCTCAATATGTCGTGCATCATCCAAAAACTTTTCTATGTAGACCGCACCATCCCCAAAAACTGCGGCAGCCTCAGCTTTCGCAGCGGAAAACGCGCCTGCAAGCATCGCCTCATCATCGACGATCCTGATACCTCTGCCACCACCACCAAACGCCGCCTTTACGACGACCGGATACCCTATCTGACTTACCAGGTTTATCGCATCGTTCAGATTATCAATCTCTTCTTCGGAGCCCGGAACCGGACTGATGCCAAGCGCACGGAATGCACGACGTGCAAGAATTTTGTTGCCCATCTCTGCAATCTGCTCAGACGTCGGGCCAATATATGTGAGTCCATTGTCTTCAACTAAACGGCAGAATTCTGCATTCTCGGATAGAAATCCGTACCCGGGATGGACTGCATCACACCCAGTCGTCAACGCGGCGGCCACCAGGTTTTCTGAACATAGATAGTCGTTCTTACTGATGCATACAATTTCATCCGCAAACTTTAGATGAAGCAAATCTCTATCGACTGCCGCATAGGCGGCGACTGTTTGGATACCCAACTCGCGGCAGCTTCTTTGGATTCGAAGTGCAATTTCTCCACGATTGGCAATCAGAACTTTGTGCACAGCCTAAACGATAGTAAATAACGGCTGATCAAATTCCACCGCTTGCTCATTCGACACCAGCACAGCCTCCAGCGTGCCCGCATACTCAGACTTGACCTGGTTCATCATTTTCATAGACTCGATGATGCACAAAATATCTCCGACTTTAATGCGGTCACCCACCTCGAAAAATGATGGTGAACCCGGCGATGGCGCCCGATAAAAAGTTCCTACCATCGGTGCATTGACGATTTGTCCTCTGCTAGGGGTTACAGCAGCTTTCTCTGGCTCAATAGGTAACACGACGGTCGGGGGTGTCACCTGTGTTTGCACACCGAGTTGGCGTGAGATTCTGACGCTGTCTTCACCCTCCTTGATTTCAATTTCATATAAATCAGACTCCTCCATCAACTCAACGAGCTTTTTTACCTTTCTTATGTCCATCTTCAATCCTTACCTCAGACGACTTAAGGCGGCCTGTGCCGCCAGGGAATAACCTTCAGCACCCAAACCAATAATTGAACCCACGGCGATATCTGACAGGAACGAATGCTTTCTGAACTCTTCTCGGCTATGCACGTTGGAGAGATGAACCTCGATGAAAGGTATCTCCACGCCCAGGAATGCATCACGGATCGCCACACTGGTATGGGTGAATGCACCGGGATTAATGATGATAAATGCGGTGTCGTGCCTGGCCAATTGGATTTTGTCCACCAATTCGTGTTCCGCATTTGACTGAAAAGCCACAAATTCATGGCCTTCAGCCTCAATCAGGCCCCTTACACCGTGGTTTATAGTGTCTAACGTCTCAGAACCGTACAATTCCGGCTCACGTGTACCCAGCAAATTCAGGTTTGGCCCGTTTAGTACCATTATTTTTGACATAATTTACTTTTCCAGAATATAAGCTGATTTTAGCTATTTTTTTTGGAACTTATAAGCTTTTAATTATCAAAATTACAGGGGAAACTCTCTTGTTTGTGGCGTGTAGCACAATCCAGCCTCCGCACACCCCTGATAAGTGACCCTAAGTTCGATTATTTCATCGTAATCATCAGGAATAGCTAAGTTGACGACTAGTTCACCGACGTAAACCTCAACTTTCCCGAAATATTCATCTATCCTAGACTCTCCAGGAGCAATTTCCGGTGATTGTGCGACGGAGTCAAACTCAAAATCCAGCTTGCTGCGGTAAAGATAGTGACCCGGGGCAATATCCCAACGTAGTTCTACCGATTGATCAACGACCTGCACCGACAGTAAAAATGCTTCATCGACGGGCAAAAACTGGCTATCAAGCAAGTCTCCCGCCTTTTTTAACTGACCATCAACTGTCGAGACGTCAAGTAACACAGCCACTACAATAAGAATAAAAGTAATACTATGCTTCATGTATCACACCTAAGTACCATGTTGCCTACTATGATAGAGGACAAAGATTATAACGTCTCTGACAATGTAATACGCGACGCGTTCATTGTGTTTATGTGTGTGCTCACCCTGACAGGATGCCAAACTCCAGCACCTGAGGATCCTGCAGCACCGGAGGTTATCTCCACTACGTCAAACGAGGCGATCTCGACCCTGCTCGCTAAAGCTGAGACAGCTTTGGCCAACAATCGTCTGACAACGCCCATAGATGACAATGCCTATCTATGGTACCTGCAGGTACTCGCCATCGACACACAACATGAGTCTGCCAATACAGGGATTAGCGACATCGTAGAGAAATATCTATCCTGGGCAATATCTAACTCGGACACTGGCTCCGCAGCGAGAGCGTTCGACTATCTGAGTAAGGCAAAATCTGTTGATGAAAGCCACCCCAGCATTGCAGCGGTAGAGGCTTATCTTTCTTCCAAGACGACTATTCGCACCGCCCGCTTCCCCATAGACAGGACACAACTACGAGAAAAAAATACCTATATACAATCCAAACTGTATGAGATTGCCGAAGAAATTGACCGGCTGGAAGCAAGTATCGTCATCCACGCACCCACAGATAGCCTGGGTCGATGGATCTATCAGAAGCTCAATAGCAACACAGGGTCAAGGATCAGCGCAATTTTTGAAATCAGCAATAACCCGCAGATCGTGCTGCAGTACGAGTAGCGCAAATTTCTAGTGCCAATGGCTTCGCCTTCAGATAGATTATCTTCATACCTCGCAGGAGATCATCATGGCTGACATGGAAGAGCTCAAAACCAAAGTAGCAGATCAAATACAAACATCCAGTACCACAACGAACATCGGCAAAGCCCTGGGTGTCACGTTGGTATTCCTGTCATGTGCAATTGGTATTGTGGGCTTCCTCTGGAATAGTGAACCGGCGTTATTCAATGTCACCGCGGTCACAGAGATCATGCTGCGTGAACGCAATCTCAATAAAGTTACTGGCAGCACCACTGTGGCAACCATGATAGAAGTCACGGAAATTTTACTCAATAAACGTGGTGGTTATCTGACCAACGACATCATGCCGCCAGGCGTATGGATGGACAATGTACCCAATTGGGAATTTGGCGTATTGGTTCAGGTCAGAGATATGGCCCGAACGCTGCGCAACAATCTATCCCGGTCCCAGTCTCAATCCACAGAGGATGTCGGGTTGGTTAACAGTGAGAACCAGTTTTATTTCGATAGCGACAGTTGGATGCTGCCCGAGACGGAATCGGAATATAGTAAAGGCATTGAGGCATTGGAGGACTACCTGGACCGCTTGGCACAGACAAGCAGCTCCAACGCACAGTTCTATGCACGTGCTGACAACCTCAGAGCCTGGCTGTCAGAAGTTGAAACCCGTCTTGGCAGTCTTTCACAACGGTTAAGCGCAAGTGTGGGCAAACGCCAAATAGATCTCGCCCTCGCCGGAGATGCTGCCGCCACTAAATCAACGTCCACAAGCTCTGATGAACATGTAAAAACCCCCTGGACGGAACTGGATGATGTTTTCTTTGAAGCCAGAGGAACCACCTGGGCGCTGATTCATTTGCTTAACGCTATAGAAGTAGACTTCAAAGAAGTCCTGGAAAAGAAGAACGCACTGGTCAGCTTGCAACACATCATCAGGGAGCTTGAGCCCGCGCAGGATACGCTGTGGAGCCCGATGATACTAAACGGTAGCGGTCTTGGCCTTGTCGCCAACCATTCCCTGGTTATGGCGTCCCATATCTCCCGGGCTAACGCCGCCATCATCGATTTACGTCGATTATTGGAAGATGGTTAATCCAGTGGTTTTCTAATGGCCCACATTTTTGTACCATAGGCGGCCTTTAACTCTGCTGCCGTGCTTTAGCAGGGCAGGTAACTACAATCCAACCGGAAACACTTATGAGCAGTATGACTAATTTGCCGCCTATATTTGGCGTGCTAGGACTGGTATGCGCCCTCGTCATCTACCTAATGATGACTAAATATCCCGAAGGTGACGATAAAATCAAGAAAATCGCGGCTGCTATCCACGAAGGCGCCATGGTATTCATGCACCGTGAATACTTGATGTTACTGGCATTTGCCGGTCCACTTTTCCTGATTATTCTCATTTCACCTCTGGGCTGGAATACCGCACTTTCTTTCGCCGTCGGTGCACTGACTTCGGCCTTAGCTGGCTATTTGGGGATGTTTGCTGCCACCAAGGCCAACGTCAGAACGACCTATGCAGCACAGACAACGGGCCAATCTGGCGCTCTCACCGTGGCATTTTATGGTGGTTCAGTCATGGGCCTATGCGTTGCATCCCTCGGACTCATGGGTCTTGGAACGCTCTATTGGTATTTTGGTGGAGATCCTCACACCGCGCACGCCATCCACGGTTTCGGCATGGGTGCTTCAAGCGTCGCGCTGTTCTCCCGTGTTGGCGGTGGAATTTTTACCAAAAGTGCTGACGTTGGTGCAGACCTCGTCGGTAAAATCGAGGCGGGTATCCCTGAAGATGATCCCAGAAACCCAGGCGTCATCGCTGATAATGTTGGTGATAATGTTGGCGACATTGCGGGTATGGGATCGGATATTTATGAGTCCTACTGTGGTTCGATGATCGCAACCATTGCTATTGCTTCTACACTCGCCATGAACGCCGAGTATGGTATCGCGATATTGGCCCCGGAAACTGGTCAGGCCGCATTGATGGCGTTGCCACTCGCGCTCGCCAGTATTGGCCTCGTCTGCTCGATATTAGGTATCGTGATCGTGCGCAGCCTGTCGAGCAAATCGGCAGAGACTGCATTGCACATGGGACACAATGCCTCGGCCGGCATTCTGATCATTGGTGCCTACTTTCTTGTGGACTACATGGGCATCAACAACGATGTCTGGCTCTCGATCGTTGCCGGTGCTCTGGGCGGCGTCCTTATCGGGATGGTCACGCAGTACTACACGTCAAAAGCACCTGTAATACGAATTGCTGAAGCCGGTCGGACCGGTACAGCAACCGTGATGATTACCGGACTTGCAGTAGGCATGCAGTCTGTCGTCATCCCTATTCTTGGTATTGCGGCCATCATTTACGTTTCTACCGAACTCGCTGGTTTATATGGCGTTGGTATCGCGGCAGTTGGCATGCTGGCCACCGTCGGCATGACCATGGCGTTAGACGCCTACGGTCCGGTCGCTGATAACGCAGGTGGTATCGCCGAAATGGGCGGCCTTGGTGCAGATGTACGAGAAATCACCGATGGTTTGGATGAAGTCGGTAACACGACCGCAGCCATCGGTAAGGGTTTCGCTATTGGAGCCGCAGCACTGGCAGCACTGGCTATCATCGCTGCCTTTGTCGAAACCTTGACGCTAAATAATCCTGAATTCACGCTGGACATATCCGATCCGAAAGTACTGGTGGGTATCTTCATCGGTGGCACCCTGCCGTTTCTCATCGCATCGATCACCATGACCGCTGTGGGAGATGCCGCAATGGAAATGATCGAAGAGATTCGACGCCAATTCCGCGAGATCGAGGGACTTATGGAAGGCACGGCAGACCCTGACCATGCCAAATGTATTGAAATTGCAACTAACGCCGCTTTAAAGAAAATGATTCTTCCTGGTGTTATCGCGATCGCTATGCCGGTCGTCGTGGGTTTTGGCCTCGGTGCTGAGAGCCTCGGCGGTATGTTGGCCGGTGCGTTGCTTGGTTGTGTGCTGTTAGCACTCATGATGGCAAATGCAGGTGGGGCATGGGACAACGCTAAGAAATACGTTGAAAAAGGTAACCTTGGCGGTAAGGGATCAGATGTTCATGCCGCGGTCGTGGTGGGTGATACCGTTGGCGACCCCTTCAAGGATACTTCGGGCCCGTCAATGAATATCCTAATTAACGTCATGGCGATCGTCAGTCTGGTGATTGCGCCACTCTTGTAGCCTAAAAGTAGCAGATCACCTTTTTCGGTGATCTGCTACACCAGCTATACCGTAAACGCAGGCAAAACCTTTCTAACGAGTTTGTTTTTGGGTCTCACGTACTGTGGCAGCCCATGCTTGTAGGGTGGTGTATCTTCACCCTCAATCAACGGGCTAAGGTAGTTTCTACAGCTTTTGGTAATGCCATATCCATCTTTTGATATATAGGATCGAGGCATCTTTCGTTCCACATTGGCAACCCGACGTAGCGGTACTTCCCCAATCTTCCAGCGATACCGCTTGCCTTTCTGACGTACGATTATCGGCATTACCGCATTTTTACCAGCCAGCGCGAACTCGACAGCAGCCTTGCCGACAGCATAGGCCTGGCCAACGTCAGTCGCAGAAGCGATGTGCCTGGCTGCACGTTGCAGATAGTCAGCCACCGACCAGTGACATTTGTAGCCATGGGCTTGTTTGATAAAATCAACGAGTGTCGGTGCGACACCACCCAACTGGGTATGTCCAAACGCATCCTTCATACCGGCATCAGCCACAAAAGTGCCGTCCTTATATTGGGCGCCTTCTGAAGTAACAATGACGCAGTACCCAACGCGGGCCACGGTTTCTTTCACCTTTTTTAGAAACTTTCTTTTGTCGAAGGCAATTTCCGGAAACAAAATAACGTGAGGTGGTTCATTACGGTTGCTTTGAGCCAAGCCTGCAGCTGCCGCAATCCATCCCGCGTGGCGCCCCATCACCTCAAGAACAAAAACCTTAGTTGATGACTCAGCCATTGAAGCAACATCGAAACCAGCTTCCATCGTCGATATCGCGACGTACTTTGCCACGGATCCAAATCCAGGACAGTTGTCCGTCAACGGCAGATCATTATCAACAGTTTTTGGAATGCCTATGCAGGTGATTGGAAAACCCAGTTCTACACTGATTTGAGACACCTTATGGGCCGTATCCTGTGAGTCTCCACCACCGTTATAGAAGAAATATCCGATATCGTGTGCACGAAAGACATCAACCAATCGACGGTACTCAGCGCGATTTTCTTCGATAGACTTTAGCTTGTATCGACAGGAACCGAATGCACCGCTCGGCGTGAACCTAAGACCTGCGATAGTAGTTGGGGTCTCAAGAGAGGTATCGATCAATTCTTCACGCAATGCGCCAATGATACCGTTTCGACCTGCAAGCACTTTACCCAGACGACGTTCTCTTCGCGCTGATTCAATCACACCACATGCCGTTGCATTGATGACAGCAGTGACGCCGCCGGATTGTGCGTAAAATATATTTTTAGCTGCCATACATACTTCCGAGACCTGGACCAGCCACTTATGTATCCTAGTTTTACGCTAGAGGCAACCGTCTCCGACAGAAAGGTAGCAGGTATTACTCGCGCACACGAATAGTCAGCACGTCACAGGTTGAACCATGCAACACACTGTTGGCAGTGGAGCCCAATAGAAGCCGTAAACCCGACTGACCATGGGTCCCTATCACTACCAAGTCCACATCCTGCTCTTTACACAGTGCATGAATTTCTGAAGCAGCTTTCCCATCCGGCACGAAACACTTTTCAGTCGCTACATTGAGCTTCGTCGCGAGCGCCTGCATCTTTTTGCGAGATTCCTCTCTGACTGTCGCTTCGAGCATCAATACCTGATCGTTCCACGCAAATCCTTCCGCGCTGTATGCCATACTAATCGGTTCGTGGACATGGACCAGAAGCATTTCTGCACCTTCTGACTTCTCCACCATAGCAAGGGCAGCATTGATGATCTGTTCGTTGTCATCATGAAAATCGACTGCTAGTAGTATTTTTTTATAGCTCATTTGCGATCCTTATCAAGTGGACTTTTAAATCCGTCGGGCTTTAAGACGAGCACATCACATTCAATATAGTCCAATACTTTCTCTGTGGTATTCCCAATAAATATATCGGACACAAAACTTCTTGAGATACCACCCATGACCACGACATCTGCTTGCAGTTCCTGCTCCATCTTTTGTAGCGCAAACTCAGCCGCCTCTTCTATCAGGTGTTGACGACTAGTAGCGATATCGAATTCGGCAAGCAAGTTGCTAAAGGCCGCCCTATGCTCCTTTTCTGCATCCTTAAGGTAGGTTCCCGACAAAGGGATCTGACTATAGGAATGTAGTACGTGAACGTCTCCACCTAACCATTGGTTGATTTGTTCTGAAACATTAAGAATTTTGTGATCGAGACCCAAGGGTTTGTGGCGCGAATGCAATGGGTCAACGGCAGCTAAAACTATAGGCTTCGACTTCCAGGGCTTCTCCTTAACCAATAGCAATGGAGCGGGACAGCAGCGCACTAACTGCCAGTCATCGTTGGTTAGAAACATTCGTGACAGTGCTCCGTGCCTGCGGGTGTGGACTATTACGAGGTCCGCATCGCCGGCCTGATCAATTATCGCCTCGTGGCTAGGATGACCCCATATTGCGTGTGTAGTGACGCCAAGGCCTTGTTTACGCAACGGCTCAGCAAGTGATTCCAACATCTGTTTTCTTTCTTCTATATATTCCGCACGAAGCGAGGGAAGGTCTACTGCGTCGAAGTAGTAACCTTCGACTAAATATTGTGTGTAATCGCAGGAAACAAGCGTCACATCAAAACTTTGATATCGTGATAGAACCAGTACTTTTTCCAGTGCGGGTTGAGTTTCGCTATTCGGCTCGATGACTACCACGACATTTTTTAGATCCATGGTCAAGCTTCCTCGGTTGTGGCGCACTCAATACAATACTCGGCGTAGGGTATCGCCTGGATTCTGGCTTCCTGAATTTTAGTTCCGCAGCTTTGACAGAAACCAAACTCACCAGAATCGATCCTGTGAAGCGCCTGCTCTATTGCCTTTAGTTCATTTCTTCCTTCCTGATCCAGGTTATATACCAACTCCTGGTTTTCCATTTCCTGGGATTGATCGGAAAAATTACCACTGACGCGCTCTTCACGTTCATGAATGTGTTTGTGCGTTCGACTTACCCGATCCAGCAACTCGTGTTTCAGATCCTGCAGAGTGCTTTTTTGTTGTTCAAGGTTCATACGCCTTCATACCTGACTAGTTGGATTCAATTTACTCTGGATTCGAACGACTGGAATTGATGCACATCAATAAGAGTCAATAAGGAAATTTTATTAACTCGTAGGTCTTGAATTATTACGTATCGACCATAGAAAGGTCTCGAACAAAACAATTGAGGGTTTTTGAATGACAACTTTTCATGCTCTAACCGATCTACATCGTGAACTTGGTCGCGTATTTGACGACCGACCACTCTACCGTCAGACACCGGAAACTGCCGAGACCTCGTCCTGGACCCCTCAGGTCGACATTAAAGAAGATGAAAGCGGTTTTACCGTAATCGCAGATGTACCCGGTGTTGATCCTGCAGATGTTGATATCACGCTCGATAACAACGTGCTAACCATACGAGGTGAACGGGAAAGCGAAACGAATGGCCTGAGGCGTCGCGAACGTTTTCGTGGCTCATTCGTTCGGCAGTTTACCCTGCCAGAGTCGGTCGATGAGTCTGGCGTTAAAGCCTCGGCGACCAACGGCGTGTTGCAGGTGACTATTCCGCGATCCGAAAAAGCCAAACCACTATCGATTACTGTCGAGGGAGAGTAGGAGGAACTATGGCGACCCGGGATAACATTGCACACAACGTAAAAGACACCCTGGAATCCCTCGCTGAGGGATGGCAGGAACTCTGGAGTAAAGCAAGAAACTCAATCACACACTTTACGCCAAGTAATGACGACGGTGCCCCAACGCAAAGGAGCGCGTGGGGCGTACTGTCCGCAGAGATGCAGGAAACAGCGACCGCTGTTGTCGTCTCGATTGAGGCGCCGGGAATGGAATCTAGCGACTTCAACATAAGAGTTGAAGGAAATGCTCTATATATTTCCGGCAAAAGGTCTTATGCAAAACAGCGTGACCAGGGTCAGTACCACATTACTGAAAGAGCTTATGGCAGTTTCCAGAGAACAATCTCTTTGCCCCGTGATGTTGATGACAGCAAATCAACCGCGAAATACAAGCATGGCGTCCTGGAAATTAGTTTACCCAAATCGGTATCTTTACAACCGCGTCGCATTGCAATTGAAACCGGCTAACTGAGAGGAGCCCTCTCTAAGGGCTCTTCTTTATAGCCACTTCATGACCACTTCTCGACAATGGGAATTCTTCTGCCAATACCAAACGCTACCTTGGACACTTTTGTGCCAGGGCAGGTCTGTCGACGTTTATATTCCATCCTGCCAATGAGGCTAACGATTCTGTTGTAGTCGGCCTCGGCGGTACCTGATGTCACCCAGGATGACACCAGATCCATATCAGATGACACGACCGATTGTAACGGTTCAAACCAGCTGCAAAAACCGCCGAAGGTACTCACGTATTCTTCAACATAGGAACGCACGATCGGATCGAGAATGGCATAGGGCATCAGGCTCTCTTCATCTGTCTGCCCATGGGCCAGCTCTGCACTCGGTGCCTTTTGCCAGATGTTGGCCGGAATGTCCTCATGTTGCCTGGCGATATCAATGACCTGGAACTTATACAAATCCTTAATGGGTGCAAAACTAAAATTCATATCGAAATGCGTGTAGTACCCACAGGCAGATTCCGTCTTGTTCCCCGTTGATAAGGGCATAGCCCCATAGGCGTTGCTAAAGTGCATGACATAAACATCACGTAGCCTCGCCTGAATATTCTCGTCCGCAACACTCGCGTAATGATCCTGATCATTAATTGTAGTGACGAGATTCTCTGGATCAGTATTAGCTGAAAACTGGCTATTGAGCATCGCCACCACGGATTCATGATCAATAGGTACCTCATAATCCCAACAGCCAAGATTTTCATGTAGGGCAATCGCGTCAGACCGTGAATGATCAGAACTAAATATGGAAGGCATGCGAATCGCATGTACATTTTCACTACCTACCGCGGAACACGCAATTTTGCACACTACAGCCGAATCTACCCCACCACTTGAGGCCAGAACAATCTGTGAAAAACCGGATTTCTTTACGTAGTCCCGCAAACCAAGAACCAGTAGATCGAATAGTTTGACGAATTGAATGTCCGGATTCGACGCTGGTTTATCAAGGTCGACAATATCATAGGAGTCCTCAAATAGACTGGCACTGAGATGCAACAACCTGCCATCGCGCATGACAAAGCTCTGCCCATCAAAGACCAACTCGTCCTGCCCACCGCGCTGATTCACATAGACCACGGAAATATTTTCACCGGGATTAATGACATTAATCCTCTGCTCGCCCTTACCATGAACAAAAGGCGAGCTGTTCAAAGACAAAATGACGTCAACGTCCTGCTCCCGATACAGGCTGAGAGGGTTCTTATCGTAGTTGTAGTCATCGGCACCCTTGTCATTCCAAAGATCTTCGCAAATGGCAATGCCTACTTTCTTGCCGCAAATTTCCAAGATCGTCAAATCATGACCTGGTTCAAAATAGCGCAGTTCATCAAACACGTCATAAAACGGTAATAGTTGTTTCCGGTAAAGCGCAACGACCCGACCAGCGGCGATGACGGCAGCCATATTGAATAAGGGTTTCCCCAGGCCATCATTACGATCAATGAAACCGACAACGACGTAAAGGTTAGGGTTACATCTTCCTGTGTATGTCGTGATCTCCGCCAACACTTCAAGATTTCGATCAATATAGGCGGCGTTATAGACTAGGTCCTGAGAGAGGTACCCACTTATTGTAAGTTCGGGAAAAACGATAACATCGCTTTGCTCAGTATTCGCCCGGTCAATGCCCAAGAGGATTTTCGCCAGATTGCCTTCGAAATCACCTGGGGTCGTATTGATCTGACCCAAGCAAACTTTCATCTAGCTGTTTTCAGCAGTTTTGCTGGTATATAGCAGATACACTAACGCTAACATTACAATAACCGCACCTACCTGGTGTAGGCTGGCAACCGCTATGGGTACATACATGACCAGCGTGCTCACCCCGAGAACAAACTGAGCGGCTATAAGCGCTGTCAAAATGACCCATCCTGTGGCCACTCCCCTATTCTTCGCTGTCATCGTCAGCCCGACAATTGACATCACGATTAACAGCACCGCAATCCAGCGATGTACAAACTGTACCATCGCGCCGTTCTCCAGAAAATTCACGAGCAATGGCGACATTGTGGTCGCAGCCTCAGCAAGCAGCTGACCATCCATAAGCGGAAAAGTGTTAAACCCCAAACCAGCGCGGAGTCCAGCGACAAACGCGCCGTACAATACCTGTAGTCCAAACAATACAATGGCGGAGTACAACAGCTTTTGAATACCGGGTGAGACTGATCTCACCTGTACTTTTAAAAGATCCAGGATAAGCCAGTATAGATACGCCATTAGGAACATCGCGAGGATCAAATGTGCAGCCAGGCGAAAGTGGCTTACCCTCGGTAGGTCAACGAGGCCGCTCTTAACCATATACCAGCCCATTAGTCCCTGCAGACCTCCGAGCACGAAGGCAAAAAGTAGTTTCGGCATCATACTGCGGCGAATCATCTTGAAGTACGCCAACATCACAAACGGAATAAAAAAGATAAGGCCAATAAATCTGCCTAGCAGTCTGTGGCTGTATTCCCAGTAATAAATGAATTTGAAATCATCAAGCGCCATTCCATGATTCACTTTCTGATACTCGGGAAACTGCTTATAGGCATCAAACGCTTCCTGCCAGTCCTCCTGATTGAGCGGTGGGATACTGCCGAGAATCGGTTTCCATTCGACCATCGATAGCCCGCTGTGGGTCAATC